>Ga0157369_10000582_pt1 | contig 47689 bp, 43 predicted proteins | sample C25metaG_FD_113461 | JGI IMG/M metagenome (GOLD analysis project Ga0157369, IMG submission 113461) | Corn rhizosphere microbial communities from Kellogg Biological Station, Michigan, USA - C2-5 metaG | ecosystem: Host-associated > Plants > Roots > Rhizosphere > Soil | place: USA: Michigan... | reverse complement strand
TCCGGCGCGACACGGTCGAGGTGCCGTCCGGGCGGTACCCGACCGTCGTCGCGCGTTCCGCGAACGACACGGTCCGTTTTTCGCGCTGTCCGAGCAGCGACTTCTCGACGGGGCGACGATGCAGGCGACGGAGCTTCATCGGCAGATCTGTGCGGCCATCACGCGGCGATCGCTCGTGATGTTCGAATACGGCGACCTGATCCGCGTCGTCGAACCGCACCGCTTCGGCGTGAACAGCGCCGGCCATCCGATGCTCAGTGGGTGGCTGCGCGCCGGCTACAGCCGATCCGATCCAGCCGGCGGATGGCGCAACTATCTGCTCGACGAGATCAGCGCCTTCCAGCTGCTGGACGCCCCGTTCGCCGGAACGCGGCCTGGTTACGCAGCGCACGACTCGCGCATGCGAGAGGTGTTCTGCGAGCTGACTCCGACCGCGGTCGACGTGGCCGCCGAAGGACCATTCATCGTCCGTGAGCCGATGGGACCAGTGTCGAGCGAGCCAACCCCGCGTGACGCCGACGCGCGAGAGCCCGCAGCGCGCGAGCCTTCAGCGCGCAACGAGCGACCGCCGAGCGACGCCTAGATCGCGGCGTTCGACGAGCGGGGCGTGGGAGGCGGAAGCAGCGCGATGCGGGCCGCGTCGATTTGTGCACGAACCGCCGTCGGGCCGGTGCCACCCTCGGTCTCGCGACACGTCACCGAGTTGACGGCGCTCAACGCGTCGTAGACATCATCGCCGAACCTGGGATGCGCACGCTGGAAGGAGCTGAACGGCAGTGCCGTGAGCTCCACACCGAGCTGCTCGCCTTCGCGCACGAGTGACCCGACGGCGCCGTGCGCTTCGCGAAAGGTGGCGCCGCGACGGACGAGGTAATCCGCGAGGTCGGTGGCCATCATGGTGCTCGAGAGCGCGGCCGCCATGCGATCCGTGCGGAAGGTGCACTCGGCGAGCGCGCCGGCCGCGGCCGGGAGCACGAGCAGCAGCGTGTCCGTCGCGTCGAACAGGACACGCTTGTCGTCCTGCAGGTCCTTGTTGTAGCTGGTCGGCAATCCCTTGAGGGTGGCGAGCAGCGCGGTGAGATCACCAAGGAGGCGCGCCGCGGAGCCGCGGGCAAGCTCGAGCGCGTCGGGATTCCGCTTCTGGGGCATCATGCTGGAGCCGCTCGTGTACCCTTCGCCGAACTGCACGAAGCCGAACTCGCTCGAGCCGTAGATGATGAGATCCTCGGCGAGCCGCGAGAGGTGAGTACCGATGAGCGTCGCCGTGAAGAGCACCTCCGCGATGAAGTCGCGATCACTCACCGCGTCGATCGAGTTCGGACTGATGCCGTCGAAGCCGAGCGTGCCCTGCAGCAGCACGCGCGAGATCGGGTACGCGCAGCCAGCGACCGCACCGGAGCCCAGCGGCAGAACGGCGGCGGAGCGTTGCGCGGCGCGCAGGCGTGCGCGATCGCGTTCGAGGGGCCAGAAGTGCGAGAGCAACCAGTGCGCGCCCGAGACGGGGATGGCACGCTGCAGGTGCGTGTACGACGGCATGAGGGCCGTCTCGATCGACTGCGCCTGCTCGAGCAGCACGCCCTGCATGGTGCGCACGGCGTAGTCGAGGCGCTGACAGGCGTCCATCGTCCACAGGCGAGTGGCGGTCGCGACCTGGTCGTTGCGGCTGCGTCCCGTGTGGAGGCGCGACGCAACGTCACCGATCTCCTCGTGGAGCAGGCGATCGATCAGCGTGTGGACGTCTTCGTCCGACGGAAGCGGCTGCTCACCATTGGCGAGGCGTGCGCCGACGGCGTCGAGGCCATGCTCGATGGCGCGGCTGTCCTCGAGCGAGAGGACGCCGGCGCCCCAGAGCGCAACAGCCCACGCCTTGGAGAGGCGAATGTCGTACGGCCAGAGCCGGAAGTCGATGCCGATGGAGTTATTGAGGGCGTCGAACTCCGGCGTCGGGCCGGTGCCGAAGCGCCCGCCCCACAACTTGTGCGACGTCTTCGCCGCCGGACGGGCGGACGAAGCGGCAGGAGCGGACGTGTCAGCGATCGTCATGAATCGATTCCAGGGAACAGTATCAGACGCCGGCGAGCTCGCCCGCCGGTTCGTCGGCAGACGCGCTCGAATCGGTGGAAGCAGGTGCCTTTGCCGCGGCGAGCTCCTGGTCCTTAAGGGCCCGCACACGATTGGGCAGTGCGAAGAGGCGGATGAAGCCTGCCGCATCGCTCTGCTGATAGACGTCGTCCTCGCCGAACGTGACGAAGCGCTCGTCGTACAGCGCGTGCTCGCTCTCGCGGCCGACGACAGTCAGTGCACCCTTGTAGAGGCGCAGCGTGACGGTGCCGGTGAGGCGCTCCTGCGTGACGTTGACGAATGCGTCGTACGCCTCGCGTTCGGTCGTCCACCAGCGGCCCTCGTAGACGAGATCGGCGTAGCGGGGCGCGATGACGTCCTTGGCAGCGAGCGTCTTGCGATCGAGCACTAGCTGCTCGAGCTCGGAGTGCGCAGTGTAGAGGAGCGTGCCGCCCGGCGTCTCGTACACGCCGCGCGACTTCATGCCCACCATGCGATCCTCGACGAGGTCGATGCGCCCCACGCCGTGCTTACCGGCGATGGCGTTGAGCGTGGAGACGAGCGCCACCGGACCAAGCGCAATGCCGTTCACCGACACCGGCGTGCCGCGCTCGAAGCCGATCACCACATCCTCCGGCGCGTCAGGCGCGAGGATCGGGTCGGTGGTGAGCATGAACATGTCGGCCTTCGGCGCCGAGTTCGGGTCCTCGAGGTTGCCGCCCTCGTGCGAGAGGTGCCAGAGGTTGGCGTCGCGGGAGTAGATCTTCTCCTTGGTCGCGGCGATCGGGATGCCCTTGGCCGTGGCGTAATCGATGGCGTCCTCGCGGCTGCGGATGTCCCACTCGCGCCACGGGGCGATAACGGGAAGATCGGGCGCGAGGGTGGCGAAGGTCATCTCGAAGCGGACCTGATCGTTACCCTTGCCGGTGCAGCCGTGCGCGAGCGCATCGGCGCCGACCATGCGCGCGATCTCCACCTGGCGCTTGGCGATGAGCGGACGCGCCATGGACGTGCCGAGCAGGTACTTGCGGCCGTAGACCGCGCCGGCGCGCAGGGTGGGGAAGATGTAGTCGCGGACGAACTCCTCGCGCAGGTCTTCCACGTAGCATGCCTCGGCACCGGAGGCAATCGCCTTCTCGCGCACGCCGCGCAGCTCGGCGGCGCCCTGCCCGATGTCAGCGGCCACGCAGATCACGCGCGCGTCGTAGTGCTCGCGCAGCCAGGGAACGATGATCGAGGTGTCGAGGCCGCCCGAGTAGGCGAGGACGATGGTACGGGGCATGGAAGCTCCTGAGCGAAGAGTATGCAGAACGAATGCATATTTACTCAGGTTAAGCCCAGACGTCAAGCCTAGGTGGTGAAGCCGGGGGCGCTCCGGTTCGAGCGGGTGCTGGCTACTGCTCGCCGGCGAGCTCGAGCAGCCGCGCGGTCAGGGCGAGCCGAGCGTGGGCGGAGCGGGTGACGATGAGGATGGTGTCGTCGCCGGCGATGGTGCCCAGCACCTCCTCGAACTCCTCCTGATCGATGGCTTCGGCGATGGGCTGGGCGCCGCTGCGTACCGTATGAAGGACGATCAACTCGCCGACCCCGTCGATACGCGAGAAGAGCTGGGGCAAAAGGTTGCCCAGCAACGGGTTGTCATCGTCTGGCACGAGCGAGCCCGGGAGCACGTACCGGCCGCCATCCTCCGTCGGCACGCGTGCAATCCCCAAGTCGCGGAGGTCCCGGGAGAGTGTCGCCTGCGTGACGTCCATACCCTGTCCGAGGAGGAGGCGCCGAAGGTCCTCCTGGCTCCCCACCACGTGCCGTTCGATCAGATCCAGGATCGCTGCCTGACGCTCGCGCTTCTTTGTCATCGGTCCTCTTCGGGCTCGCCCAGTCTACCACGCCCACGTCTTGGCCGAAAGCGGGCATTGACCGCCGGCCATTGCATGATTATGCATTATGCCGTGAATATGATCCCCGTCGGAGTGCTTGGCGCCAGCGGTTACGCCGGTCGCGAGCTCTGCAGCCTGATTGCCCGCCATCCCCGGTTCAGCCTCGCCTTTGCGACGGCGAACGAACAGCGGGGACAGTCGGTGCGCCTGGGCGGAGAGACGGTGACGTTCGCCGCGCCCGATGACGTCGATCTTTCCCACGCAGCACTGGTGTTCAGCGCACTGCCGCATGGAGCGTCGTTCGCGTGGGTCGAGCGTGCGCGCGCAGCTGGCGCAAAAGTCGTGGATCTCTCGAGCGACCTGCGACCGGGCCATGGCGCCGCCCACGTCCCTTATGGAATGCCCGAGCTGGGCGCCGAAGCGCGCCGCGCGATCCGCGACGCCGACATCGTCGCGAATCCCGGCTGCTATCCGACATCCATCCTGCTTGCACTCGCGCCGCTCCTCGCCGCCGACCTGGTGCGCGCCGACGCGACGATCATCGCCAATTCGGCGAGCGGCGTGACGGGCGCCGGCAACTCGCCGAAGCGCGAGCTCCTGTTCGCCGAACTGTCGCAGGACTTCCGTGCGTACGGCGTAGGAAACACGCATCGCCACCTGAAGGAGATGCGCGCGACGCTGGACGCATTCGGCAGCGAGGCGGAGCTCGTGTTCACGCCGCACCTGCTCCCGGTGGCGCGCGGGATCCTGTCGACCATCACGGTGCCGTTGAGCGAGTCAGTCGCGGACCCGAGCGCGTTCTATCGCGGCGCGTACGCGACCGAGCGCTTCATGGAGGTGAGCGACGCGCCGCCGACGCTGCGCGACGTGGCGCACCGCAACGTGGTCGCGCTTTCGGCCACGATGCTCGCCGGCACGCGGCAGCCGATGCTGCTCGTGACGTCGGCGATCGACAACCTGGTGAAGGGCGCGGCGGGGCAGGCGGTACAGAACGCCAATCTCATGCTCGGCCTGGACGAGTGCACGGGACTGCCGGCATGACGCGCGTGATCAAGGTGGGCGGCCGCCCCCAGATGGACGCCGCGCTGCCGGGCGCGATTGCCGCGGCGTACGCGGCCTCGCCCGGCTCGCTGGTGGTGGTGCACGGCGGCGGCGACGAGGTGGGCACGCTGCAGCGCCTCTACGGCATCGAAGCACGCTTTCACGGCGGGCGTCGTGTCACGAGCTCGCTCGACCTGGAGATCATCCGCATGGCGCTCTCCGGCTCGGCGAACAAGCGGCTCGTGTCGGCGCTCAACGACTGCGGCGTGATGGCGCTCGGGCTGTCCGGTGAAGATGCGGGGCTGCTGACCGCGACGCCGCTCGACGCGGATCGCTACGGCTACGTGGGCACGCCGACGGCGGTGAACGTGTCGCTGCTGCGGCACCTGCTGGCCGGCGACGTGCTGCCCGTGATCTCGCCGGTGAGTCGCCACAGCGAGGCGGGCGGCGGCGAACCGTCGATGCTGAACGTCAACGGAGACGATGCGGCCGCGGCGATCGCGTCGGCGCTGGACGCAGACGAGCTGCTGCTCGTGTCCGACGTCGCGGGCGTCCTGGTGGACGGCGACGCGGTGGACGAGCTCGACGCCGATGCGGCGCACCAGCTGATCGCCGACGGAACGGCCGCTGGCGGCATGGGCGCGAAGCTGCAGGCGGCGATTGCGGCGCTGGCGGGTGGAGTGGGACGGGTACGGATCTCTGACATCGCGGCGATCGAATCCCTCGATCGCGGCACGGTACTGACACGAGCAGGGAGCGTGTGCGCATGACGGCACCGACGATGACGCCGCCGACGGGCGAGCAAGCCATTTCCGCCACCGAGGCGCAGCCGGCGAGCGCCGGCCAGCCGCTGACGATCGACAGCGCGATCCTCGGCACGTACAAGCGTGCGCCGGTGGAATTCGTGCGTGGCAGCGGCGTGCGCCTGTTCGACGCCGAGGGAAAGTCCTACCTCGACTTCGTGAGCGGCATCGCCGTCAACGCGCTCGGCTACGACGACGCGGGGTTGAAGCAGGCGATGCATGCCGCCGCCGATGCGCTGGTGCACACGTCGAACCTGTATAGCACCGCACCCGGCGAGCGACTCGCAGCGGCGCTCGTGGCGCGCTCCTTTGCCGACAAGGTGTTCTTCTGCAACTCGGGCGCGGAGGCGAACGAGGGCGCGTTCAAGTTCGCGCGGCGCTGGGCGCGCACGAAGGGCGAGGCGAAGCACGAGATCATCTCGCTGCGCGGCGCCTTTCACGGCCGGCTCTTCGGCACGCTCGCGGCGACTGATCGGCCGGCGTACCGCTTGCCGTTCCGGCCGCTGACGCCCGGCGTGTCGATCAGCGAGCGCGATCTCGCCGATCTCGACGCTGCCCTCAGCGCCGACACGACGGCGGCGCTGATCGCCGAGCCGGTGCAGGGTGAGGGCGGCGTGCGCGTCCTCGATCCGGGATTCCTGCGCGAGCTGCGCGCGATGACGAGGGAGCGCGACGTCGCGCTCATCCTCGATGAGATCCAGTGCGGCCTCGGCCGTACCGGGACGCTGTTCGCCTACGAGCAGGCGGGAATCGAACCGGACATCGTGACGCTGGCCAAGCCGCTGGCGGGCGGGCTGCCGATGGGCGCCATCCTGATGACCGACGATATCGCGGGCACGATCAAGCCCGGCGACCACGGGACGACGTTCGGTGGCGGACCATTCGTGTCGTCGGTCGCGCTGCACGTCCTCGAGCGGCTCTCGGACCCTGCGATGCTCGCGCACGTGCGCGCAGTGGGCGAGTGGTTCGGCGAGGAGCTGAACGAGATCGCGCATCGCACGAGCCGCATCCGGCAGGTGCGCGGCGTGGGCTTCATGTGGGGCGTGGACGTGATGGGCACAGCCGGGCACGTGGTGAGCGAGGCGCTCGCCCACGGTCTCCTCGTCTGCTCGGCGGGCGATTACACCGTGCGTCTCCTGCCGCCGCTGGTGGCAACGCAGGACGAGCTCGCGCGCGGGCTGCAGATCCTGGAGGGCGTACTCTGATGGCACCGGACCTCATGGTGCGTCGCGCGCGTCCGCAGGACGCGGCGGCGATCTCGCACCTGAACAACACGTTCGCCAACGAAGGGCGCATGCTGAAGCGCTCGCCGGAGGTGATCGCGCTGGCAATCGACGACTACGTGGTGGTGCAGAACACCGCGGGCGAGCTGCTGGCGTGTGGCGCGCTCAAGGAATATTCGCCGAGCGTGGCCGAGGTGGCGGCGATCGCGGTGTCGCGGGAGGCGCACGGCAAGGGATTGGGGAAGGCGATCGTGCGTGCGGTGGAAGAGCTCGCGCGCAAGCGGGGCATCTTCGACGTGTTCGCGCTCACGCTGCAGCCGGAGTTCTTCGCGGCGATCGGCTACGAGCGCGTGGACCGCGCGCGCTACCCGGAGAAGATCCGGCGCGACTGCCTGGCGTGCGCGCGGCGCTTCGCGTGCAACGAGATCTGCTTCGCGCGGAACCTGATGGCCGAGATGGAAGTGAGCCGGGCGGCCTGAGGCGGGCTCGCGTGAGGCGGCGTGGTAGATTGTCCGTGGCGCTCGAGCTCGAGCGCCACGGACTTTTCGTTCTCCTGCCATGATCGCCATGCGTCGAGTCCTGCTAGTGCTTCTGGCTGTCGCCGCGCCGCTCACGCTTCGCGCGCAATACGACCGCGCGCCGGCCAATCGGCCCAAGCTGGTGGTGTTCATCACCGTGGACCAGATGCGCGCCGACTACGTGGACCGCTGGGCGTCGCAGCTGAGCGGCGGCCTCAAGCGGCTGGGGACGCAGGGTGCGTTCTTCACGAACGCGTTCCAGGATAATGGCGTCACGGAGACGGCGCCTGGTCACTCGGTGACGATGTCCGGGCGGTTCCCGCGCTCGACCGGGATCCTGCGCAACAGCGCCGGCGTCGAGGATCCACAGGCGCCGCTGGTGACGTCGCGCGACCCCGGAGCATCGCCATTTCGCTTCCGCGGCTCGGTGCTGATCGACTGGATCCGCTCGCGCGATCCGCGGTCCCGGGCGCTCTCGGTGTCGCGAAAGGATCGTGGGGCGATCCTGCCGATGGGGCGGGCGAAGCAGAACGTTTTCTGGTACGCAACGTCGAACGGCGACCTGACGACGAGCACGTACTACGCGGACACGCTTCCCGACTGGGTGAAGCGCGTGAACGCGCGGCAGTTCGCGCAGCACCTGGCTGGCGCATCGTGGACGCTGCTGCGCGACGCTCGCGACTACGCGGAGCCGGACAGCGTGGCGCTGGAGAACAACGGCAGAAACTTCACCTTCCCGCACGTGATGCCATCCGCACCGGACGCCGCCGAGCGGGAATTGCCGTACACGCCGTGGATGGACGAGCTGACTGTGGCGGCGGCGCTGGAGGGGCTGCAGACGCTTGGCTTGGGAAAGGGGCCGCAGACGGACGTGCTGGCCGTATCGCTGTCGGCCACCGATTACATCGGCCACCGGTACGGCCCCGACTCGCGCGAGCAGCACGACAACATCCTGCGGCTCGACCGCACGCTGGGGGTGCTGATCGATTCCCTGTACAAGCTGCGTGATTCGTCGACGATCGTGTTCGCGCTCACGGCCGATCACGGCGTGACGTCGTATCCCGAGTTGACGGCGCAGCGCACGCATCGACCCGCACCGCCGCGCTACGACCTGCGGCCGTCGCGACGCGCGCTGCACGACATGCTGGCAACCGCGAAGGTGGACACCGACGCCGTGATGCTGGATGGCCCACTGGTGTATGTGAACCGCGGCGCGTTCAAGGAAGCGGGTGTGGACCCGGAGCCGCTGCTGCGCCGCTTCGCTGAGATGGTGCGCCGCGCTCCGGGCATCGCGCGCGTCACGCGTGTGCGGGATCTCGCAACGGCAGACACGGTGCACGACGATGTCGCTCGCCGCTGGGCGCACATGATTCCGCCGGATTCGCCGGTGGAATACGTCATCACGCCCGTCGAAGGATCGTATCCGGTGGGAGCAACGGTGGCGGAGCATGGCCTTCCGTACTACGACGACGCGCACGTGCCGGTGATCCTGTACGGACCGTGGATCCGCGGCGGCCGGTACAGCGAGCGTGCGCTGGTTGCCGATCTGGCGCCGACGCTTGGCTACGTGGTCGGAGTGCCGCCGACGGAGCGAGTGGATGGGCGCGTGCTCAAGCGCGCCATCGTCGGCGAAGCACCGCGCCGATGAAGGACTCGCGCCCGGTGCGCGGACTGGCGGGGCTGCGCCAGGCGTTCGACGAGATCCGATTCGGCGCGCTGCGAACGCTGAACCTGCGGCTGTCCATGCCGAGTGGACGCGAGGCCGCCGAACGCGTGGAGCGCTGGCTCCGGCAGCACCAGGTGCAGCAGTCGGGCGAAGTGCTGGTGATCACCGGACGCGGCAACGGCAGCGAGGGCGGCGTCGCGGTGGTGCGCGAGGCGAGCATCCGCGTCTTTCACGAGCTGCGAAGGACGGGGGTGATCGAAGGGTTCGAGGAGCACACCCCGGGCTCCTTCGTCGTGACGCTGGCGCCGATGCGTGCGCTGCTGGAAGCGGCGCCGCGGCGACGCGAGCAGACGCCGATGTCCGCGCCGGCGGAGCCGGTGACGCTGGCGGCCCTGGACGACGAGACGCGACGGCTGCTCCGCGACCTGGCCGAACGATCGCTGGATTCGCTGGGTGTCCGCGATCGCGGGCCGTTCATGGAGACCGAGATGCTGCGGCTCTTCGGCTCGCTGGCGGCCACCGTGCCGGCCGGCCCCGATCGCGAGCGGCGACTGCGCGCCGCCGTGCAATCCGCCATGAGCGAGTACGAGTAGGTGCAGACGTACCTCCAGTTCGCACTCGTCACCTTCACCTCGGTCCTCTTCATCGTGGACCCGATTGCGGTGGTGCCGACCTACCTGGTGATCACGCAGGGGCAGACGGCCGAGCAGCGGCGAGTGACCGCACGTCGCGCGTGCGTGGCGGCAGCGGTGCTGCTCATCACCTTTGCCGTGGCGGGGCGGGGAATCTTCAGCCTGTTCGGGATCACGATGCCGGCGTTCCGGATCGCCGGTGGTCTGATCCTCTGGGTGGTGGCGATGGACATGCTGCACGGCACGCGCTCCACGCAGGAAGGCGCGGCAGAGATCACCGAAGGGCGGGCGAAGGAGGATGTGGCGCTCACGCCGCTGGCGATGCCGATGCTGGCGGGCCCGGGTGCGATCTCGACCGTGATGGTGCTCTCGGGGCAGGCGCGCACACCGCCGCAGATGATCGCGGTGTACGGCTCGATCCTGCTCACGATCTTCCTGTCGTGGGTGACGCTGCACGCCGGCGAGCGCCTGATGGTCCGCATGGGACAGACGGGAATCCGCGTCATGACGCGCATCATGGGCCTGCTGCTGGCGGCGATCGCGGTACAGTTCGTGATCACGGGTGTGCGCGAGGCGATGGGCGGATAGCGACGAGCGCGACCGTGCCAGCGCCCGCGCGACCCGTGCACGGGCACCATGTTCATTTCCGACTTCGCGATCCGCCGGCCGATCATCACCATCGTGACGATGATCGCACTGGTCGTGTTCGGTCTCGCCTCGCTGTTCCGGCTGGAGACCGACGAGTTCCCCGAGCTCGACCAGCCGATCGTGTTCATCGGGGTCGCGTATCCCGGCGCGGCGCCCGATGTCGTGGAACGCGAGGTCGTGACGCGGCTCGAGGACAAGATCTCGGGCATCAGTGGGGTCGACAAGCTGAACTCGACGTCGACTGACGGGTTCGCGCAGATCATCGTGCAGTTCGTGTTCTCCAAGGACGTGAACCAGGCGACCCAGGACGTGCGCGATGCGATCTCCGCCGTGCGGGCACAACTGCCGCAGGAGATCCTCGAGCCCGTGATCGCTCGGTTCGATCCGAACACGCTGCCGATCGTTTCACTGGCGATGACGTCGAGCTCGCTCACGACGCCGGAGCTGACGCAGCTGGCCGACCAGCAGATCGCCGACGAGCTCCGGGCGATCGCCGGCGTTGCGCAGGTGAACGTCGTGGGCGGCGACAGCGCGCAACTCAACGTCAACGTGAAGCCTGCCGCGCTCGCCGCCACCGGCGTGGGCATCGACCAGGTCGTCAACGCCGTACGCTCGCAGAATCTCGCGGCGCCGGTCGGCCAGGTGACGTCTTCGCTCGAGAACCGCGCGATTCGCCTCGAGGCGCGGCTGGAGCGGCCGGAGGATTTCTCCGGGATCATCGTGGCGCAGCATGACGGCGAGCTGGTGCGCCTGGGACAGGTAGCCGACGTCGAGGCGGGCGCCGCCGAGCCCACCTCAGCGGCCCTCTACAATGGTGCGCCCGCGATCGGGCTCGACATCGTGAAGTCGCGGGAGTACAGCACGACGGCCGTGAGTGACGCGGTGAACAAGCGGATCGCCCAGCTGGTTCCCACGCTGCCGGCGGGGACGCGAATCGAGACGGTGCGAGACGCCGGCACGCGCGTACGCAACTCCGTGCACAACGTGGAGGAGACGCTGGTGGAGGGGGCGCTGCTCACCGTGCTGGTGGTGTTCCTGTTCCTCAACTCCTGGCGCTCGACCGTGATCACCGGGCTCGCGCTCCCCGTGTCCGTCCTGACGGCGTTCGCTCCGCTCCTCATCTTCGGCTTCACGCTGAACGTGATGTCGCTGATGGGACTTTCGCTCGCCATCGGCATCCTGATCGACGACGCGATCGTGGTGCGCGAGAACATCGTGCGTCACGTGGAGATGGGACGCGATCACGTGACGGCGTCGCACGAGGGCACGGATGAGATCGGGCTCGCCGTGACGGCGACGACCTTTTCGATCGTGGCGGTATTCGTACCGGTCGGATTCATGCCGGGCATCGCGGGGCAGTTCTTCAAGCCGTTCGCCCTCACCATCGCGAGTGCAGTCCTCGTCTCGCTGTTCGTGTCGTTCTCGCTCGATCCCATGTTGTCGGCGTACTGGCCCGATCCACAGCTCGAAGCGCACGAGCGCAAGAACCCGGTGGCGCGCGCCCTGGAACGGTTCAACGAGTGGTTCGAACGGCAGTCGCGGCGCTACACCAGCGTGATCGCGTGGGCGCTGGACCACCGGTGGTGGATGGTGGCGATCGCCGCCGCCTCGTTCGTGATCGCGATCGCGATGCAGGTGATGTTCGGCGGCTTCGGGTTCACGCCGATCAGCGACAACAGCGAGTTGAACATCGCCGTGGAGGCGCCGCCGGGCTCGAGCCTGGACTACACGACGCTCAAGTCGGAGGAGGTGGGACGGCTCGCCCGCGCGCACAAGGAGGTGGCCTACACGTACACCACTATCGGCAGCGCGTCGGGCTCGGGCGCCGTGGACGCGGCCACCGTGTACGTCCGCCTGGTGCCGAAGCACGACCGGTCCATCAGCCAGGAGAAGTTCGGCGAGGTCATTCGCAACGAGGTGGCGCACGTGGCCGGCGTGAGCGCCTACACCTTTGCCGACGGTGGATTCGCCGGCAACCAGAAGCAGCTCCAGCTGCAGCTCCAGGGGCCCGACGCCACCGTGCTGACGCGCCTTGCTGAGCAGATCGCCGATTCCGTGCGTCGCACGCAGGGCGCCGTCGACGTCGGCCTCTCCACCAAGGGACAGAAGCCGGAGATCGAGGTCAACGTGAACCGCGGCCTCGCGGCGACCCTCGGCGTCAGCCTGAGCCAGCTCGCGACTTCGCTCCGCGTCGCGTTCGCCGGCGTCGACGCGGGCACGTGGGTGGACCCCGCCGGCATCTCGCGCTACGTGCATGTGCGACTCGCTCCCGAGTCGCGACAGCAGGCCAACGACCTGGCGCAACTCCCGATCGTGGTGAGTGGCGCTCCCGGCGCTGCGGGAAGCTTCGTCCCGCTGGCGCAGATCGCGGCGATCACGCCGAGTCAGGGACCGGCGCAGATCGACCACTACCAGCGCAAGCGCGTGGTGACGATCGGCGCGAACGTGCTCGGCGGCTCGATCGGCAACGTGGCGCAGGACGTGATGAGTCGCGTGAACAAAGTGGCCCTGCCGCCGGGCTACGAGATCACGCAAGGGGGACAGGTGGAGAGCCAGAACGAGGTGTTCGGCAGCATCTTCACGTCGCTGGGCGTGGCGGTGATGCTGATGTACCTGATCCTCGTGATCCAGTTCAGCAGCTTCCTGGACCCGCTGGCGATCCTCGTCTCGCTGCCGCTGTCGCTGATCGGCGTGGTGGTGGCGCTGCTCGTGACGCGCGACACGCTCAACATCATGAGCCTGATCGGCGTGATGATGCTGATGGGGATCGTGGCAAAGAACGCGATCCTGCTGATCGACTTCGCCAAGTGGGCGCACACGCGCGAAGGGATGCCGCTGCGTGAAGCCCTGATCGAAGCGGGCCGCATCCGGCTCCGCCCGATCATGATGACCACGCTCGCGCTCATCGCCGGCATGATCCCCGTGGCCCTCGGCTACGGCGAGGGCGCGGACTTCCGCGCACCCCTGGGCCGCGCCGTGATCGGCGGCGTCGTGGCGTCCACTGTCCTCACCCTCGTCGTGATTCCCACCGTGTACGAAATCATGGAAGAATGGCGCTCGCGGCTGCTCCGCCGCTTCGGCCTTCGCGCGCATGGCGCACCGGGGCTCATTCCAGCCAGCGCAGACGCGCATGCCGATGACTGAACCACGGGTCGCCGCGCCGAACGCCGCGGCCGATGGCGTCCCGGCCCCGCTCGATCACAAGCAGGTGCTCGTCGTCTTCAGCGGTCTGTTGCTCGTCCTGCTGCTCGCCGCACTGGATTCGACGATCGTTTCCACGGCGTTGCCCACCATCGTCGGCGAGCTGGGAGGGCTGGAGCACCTGGCGTGGGTGGTGACGGGGTATCTGCTGGCGCAGACGATCGTCACGCCGATCTACGGCAAGCTGGGCGATCTGTACGGGCGCAAGCTCGTACTGCAGTCGGCGATCGTGCTCTTCCTGGCCGGTTCGGCTCTGTGCGGGATGAGCCAGAGCATGACGCAGCTCATCCTCTTCCGCTTCGTGCAGGGGTTAGGCGGTGGCGGACTGAACGTGACGACGCAGGCCGCCGTGGGCGACATCGTCTCGCCACGCGAGCGTGGGCGATACCAGGGAATCTTCGGCGCGGTCTTCGGGCTGGCGAGCATCGCCGGCCCGCTGCTCGGCGGCTACTTCACGACACATCTGTCGTGGCGCTGGATCTTCTACGTCAACCTGCCGCTGGGCGTCATCGCGCTGGTGGTACTCGCGGCAACGCTGCCGGCGCAGTCGCAGCGTCGCGCGCACGCCATCGACTACGCAGGGGCGGGTCTCCTGGCGGTGGTGCTGAGCGGCATGACACTGGTGGCCGACGTGGGCGGCACGGCCTACCCATGGTCGTCGGGACTCGTGCTCGGATTGATCGCGATCACGGTCGTTGCGCTCGCGGGCTTCGTGCTGGCGGAGCGCCGCGCACGGGAGCCGGTGCTGCCGCCGCACCTGTTTCTTCAGCGCACCTTCACCCTGACGTCACTGATCGGGCTCATCGTGGGCTTCGCATTGTTCGGGTCCGTGACCTACCTCCCGGTCTTCCTGCAGCTCGTGAAGGGAGTGGGGCCGACGCAATCGGGCCTCGAGATGCTCCCGATGATGGGCGGCATGCTCGTGACGTCGATCGTCTCCGGACAACTCATCAGCCGCACGGGCCGTTACAAGCTCTTCCCGATACTCGGTACCGCCATCATGAGTCTGGGACTGTACCTCCTGTCACGGCTCACCGTGTCGAGCGGGACGCTGATGACGTCGATCGACATGCTGCTGCTGGGGCTGGGGCTCGGGCTCGTCATGCAGGTGCTGGTGATCGCCGTGCAGAACGCGGTGGACTACAACGATCTGGGTGTCGCGACATCGGGAGCGACGCTGTTTCGCCTGATCGGCGGTTCGCTCGGGACGGCGGTGCTCGGCGCGATCTTCGCGAGCCGGCTGGATGCGAATCTGGCGCGGCTGCTCCCCGCGGGCTCGATGGGAGGGGCGCACGCAGGCGGTGGCATGACGACCGAAGCGCTGGCCCGGATGCCCGCCGCCGCGCGGGCGGCCTATCTCCAGGCGTTCACCGCCTCGCTCAGCACCGTGTTCCTCGTGGCCACCGCCGTCTGTGTCGTGGGATTCCTGCTCGCCTGGGTGCTCCCCGAACGCAAGCTGCGCGAGACGATCGCGGCCTCGGCCGGCGACGCGGGCGCGGACAGCGGCGGTGCATTCGGTCGACCGCTGGACGCTCGCGTGGCGGAAGCGCAGCTCCTGGATGCGTTCTCGCATCTGGTGGATCGTCAGGTGCAGCGCGGCCACATCGAGCGCGTGATCCAGCGCGCGCGCGAGACATTGACGCCGCTCGCAGCATGGCTGCTGGTGAAGGTGGAGCAGGACCCCGGCGTGGACCCGGCGCACCTCGCGGGGCACTATCATATCTCCATGGAACGGATTCGCGCTGCACTGGCCGAGCTGCGTGACCGCGGTCTCATCGAGGCGCCGCGGGCTCGCGAGCACGACGATCATGTACCGGGCCGCCTCACGCCGGCGGGCTGCGGCGTGCTCGATCGCCTGGTGGCGGCGCGGCGCGAGCATCTGGCCGAACTGGTGGCGGAATGGAACGTCGGCGAAGATGGCGATGCGGCCGCATACCTCACGGACAGTGTGCGAGACATGATCGCCGACGTGCGGCGGCCGGCCTAGGCAGCGCATGACGCAACCCGTCGACGCCCCCACGCCGCAGGCCCTGGCCGATCTCGTCGCGCGCTGCGACCAGATCAACCGATACGAGACGCAGCTGACGGCGGCCGAGGAGTCGCGCGTGGCGGCACTCGCATCGGGGATCCTCGTCATGCGGAACGTGCTGGAGCTCGAGCCGGTGGACGCGGCGCGGCTGCCGGTGCATCAGGGACGCATCCAGCACTGGGCGCTCACGGGCGGTCACCTGCGCGAGGCGGAGACGCCGGTGATCCACTCGATGCGCGGCATGCTGGCGCTCGATGAACACGAGCAGGTGAAGGTGCTGTCCCAGCGGAAGTGGGGCGGCCATTGGGGCTCCGTCGCGCTGTGGCGCAGCGGCGTGCACGGCCTCACCGCCGCCGACATGCTGGAGTATCTCGCGCAACTGGTCGCAATGGCGCAGCGCCGTGCACCGGAGGCGGCGCGGAAGCTGCTCGCGCGCAGTGAGGCACTGGCGGCTACCCGTGACCTGATGGACGAAGGACCGCGTCCGCGCGGCGCCTGACGTTCGTCCCGCGCGTAGCGCACGCTCGATCATGCCGTACCACCGTCGCACGCGCCCCTCACGCGTGGCAGTGCACGACTCCAGATTGCGCGCCATGCCGTTCTTCCGAACTCCCATCAACATCAGACCGCGCGTCATGTCCATCGCCACTGTCGTCGGCCGTCTCCATCGCTTGCCCCTCGGGTTCACGCTCCTCGTCGCGCCCCTGCTCGGGGCACAGCAGAGCACGGGCGCATCCATGCCCGGCTACTCCGCGGCTGCCGTCGCCAGCGAGCGTGCGCTCGAGGCCGACGCCATCGCGCGTCCCGACCCGGCGCGTGCGCGGGCGCATTCGCGCACGTTGTCGGCCGAGACCCATGTGTCGGGGACGCCGGCACAGGCGCGGACGCGCGACTACGTGATCGCCCAAATGAAGGCGATGGGCCTGGAGACGGAGGTGCGGCAGTACGACGTGTTCCTGCCGCTTCCGACGGCGGTGCACGTCTGGCGCGTGTCGCCAGGCATGAAGGAACTCCCGCTCGCCGAGCCGCCGGTCGCGGGCGACCCGACGTCAGCGCTGGCGCAGTATCCGACCGTGAATGGCTACAGCGGCCAGGGAGACGTGACGGCCGACGTCGTGTACGTCAACTACGGCCTGATCGAGGACTACGCGCAGCTCGACTCCCTTGGCATTTCGGTGAAGGGAAAGATCGCCGTGGCGCGGTATGGCCGCTCGTTCCGCGGCATCAAGGCGCGCGAGGCCGAGAAGCATGGTGCGGCGGCGCTGCTCATCTACAGCGATCCGCAGGACGACGGCTATGTGCGTGGCGACGTCTACCCCAACGGGCCGATGCGCAACCGGAACGGCGTGCAGCGCGGCAGTGTGTTCAACGGCGACGGCGATCCGGCCACGCCGGGTTATGCGGCGAAGCCGGGCGAGCCGAGGATTCCCGAGAGTCGAATGGGGGTCCCGCTCATTCCCGTGGTACCCATCTCGTACGGCAATGCGAGTGAGCTGCTGGAAGGGCTGCGCGGCCATGAGATTCCGCAGAGCTGGCAGGGTGGCTTGCCGTTCCGCTATCACGTGGGACCGGGCCCCGTGCGCGCACGCGTCCAGGTGACCGACGACCGCGCGACGAAGGGCACGAAACCGATCTACGACACCTTCGGCTTCGTCCGCGGCAGCGAGTTCCCCGACGAGCTGGTCATCGTGGGCGGACATCGCGACGCGTGGGGGCCCGGCACGGCGGACAACGTGAGTGGAACGGTGAGCGTGCTCGAGGCGGCGCGCGCGGTGGCCGACGCCATCAAGGCAGGTCATCGCCCGAAGCGCACCATCGTATTCGCCACCTGGGACGCCGAAGAGTGGGGGCTGCTCGGCTCGACCGAGTACGTGGAGGACGATTCGCTTCGCCTGATGCGCGGTGGCGTCGCCTACCTGAACCAGGACGTTGCCGCACAGGGCGCGCGATTCGGAGGAGGCGGGTCGCCATCGCTGCGTCCGACGCTGCGCGACATCGCGCGCGAGGTGCCCGACCCAAACGGCAAGGGGAGCGTCTACGCGGAATGGCGCCGGGCGAGCGCGGTCGCCGACACCGCTGAGCCGGCGATGGGAGATCCGGGCGGCGGCTCCGACTTCGCCGGATTCTACAATCACCTCGGCATGCCGATCGCCGAATGGGGGTTCGGGGGACCGGGTGGCGTGTATCACTCGCAGTACGACGACTTCAACTGGATGAGCAAGTTCGGCGATCCGGGATTCGTGTATCACGCGGCGGCGGCGAAGATCGCCGCTGGCATGGTGCTGCGGCTCGCGAACGCGGAGATCATTCCGTACGACTACGTGGAGTTCGCGCGGACGATGCAGCGCTACCTGCCGGCGATCGATCGCGCGCTTGCAAGCCACCAGTGGAATGCGTCGACCGCTGCCCTGCGCGCGGCGATCGGTGGCATGGAACAGGAGGCGGCGTCGTTCTCCGCAGCGCGTGACGATGCGTTGGCAGCCGGCACGCTGCCACGCGAGCGACAGGCCGCAGTGAACACGGCGCTGCTGGGTGTGGAGCGCGCCCTCGCGCGCCCCGAAGGCCTGCGTACGCGGCCCTGGTTCCGCAACCTGATCTACGTGGCCGACGAGAACAACGGCTATGCGAACATGGTATTCCCGTCGGTGAACGAAGCGATTCGCGCCAACGACGAGCGCCTGACGACGTCGGAGATCGCCGACCTGGCGCAGCGGTTCGAGGCTGCGACGCGGGCGATTGCCTCGGCGCGGGCCGCGCTGCGGTAGTGTGGCCGTGACGTCCAAAGCCGGGAGACCGGCTGTCTCCCGTGCTGCGGCTGAGTCCGCGCGCAAACCCGCAGGAACGGCTATTGCGCACCGGCGAAGCTGTTGCAGCACGGGAGATTACCGGTGGCGCAAACAGAAGAGTTGGCTGGCGCGGCGATCGCGCGTCTGTCTCATGCCGAGCGGCTCGCGCTCCAGGACTACGCCGCGAAGGCGACCTGGCCAGCGGGCTTTCAGATCTACGAGCGTGGCGCGAGCGCTGACGGCGTGTTCGTCGTCGCGCGCGGGCGCGTGGTGCTGCGCAGTCGCGTGCGTGCCGGCCGCGGTTTCGTTCCGTGGGTAGCCACGCCAGGGGAGACGTTCGGCGCCGAGGGCCTCTCGCCGAACGGGGTCTACGCGACCGACGCCCGCGCCGACGACGAAACGGACACGCTCTACCTCAGCAGCACCAAGCTGCGCGCGTTCATTCGCGAGCAGCCGGCGCACGCCCTCGCCGTCGTGGGGCAGGTGATGGCGGAGCGCACCGCACTGCTGGAGAAGCTGCGCGAGCTCACCACGTTGTCGGTGGAGCAGCGACTCGTGGCGGCGCTCCGGCGCATGGCGTCGCACGACAGCTTCATGCGCAGCGATGGCCGCATCGAGCTGTGCAGCGCGCGCTATCGCCTGCTGTGCGAGCTGGTGGGAGCGACGCGGGAGTCGGTGTCACTCGTGCTCGGCCGCCTCACCGGCGAGGGGCTGGTGGAGCGCATCGGGAGCACGTTGTACGTGACGCCAACGGCGAGCCTGTTCGAGCGGCTGGGCGGGACGAGTGAGGATACACTGCTCGTGCCCGGACTCGCCGACGTGGCAACCAGCACCAGCACCAGCACCAGCGCCGTGCAGTAGCAGGGCCGGCGCCTCGCCGGCCCGCCGACAGTGATCGCTGCGCTCATCGCGGCACTCGCGGTGGCGGGCGTCGGCGCGGCATGGCGCGCACGTGCCAACCGCCTCGCCGACCGGGCGTATCGCGCCGGCCGCCGGATCGACGCACAGGGCGTGGTGGTCGGCGCCGAGTCGTTCACGCTCGAGGGGACCAACGGCCGTGCGCTGCTGCTGCTGCATGGCTCGGGCGACACGCCGCAGACGCTGCGCTATCTCGCGGAACGGCTCAACCACGCCGGCTACACGGTGTACGCACCGCTGCTGCCCGGACACGGCCGTAGCCCGCGCGCATTCACGAAGGTGAGCGCCGACCTGTACCTCGCCGCGGCGCGCGAGGCACTGGTGGTGCTGCGCGCCGGCACGTCGTGGGTCGGATTGATCGGACTCTCGATGGGGGGTGCGATCGCGGTGCAGGTGGCAGCCGAGTCGCCGGATGTGCGAGTGCTGGTGCTGCTGGCCCCCTATCTCACCCCACCCGCCGCGGTGCAGTGGGTGACGCGCTTGTCACCGCTCTGGGGGCTGGTGCAGCCACAGCTGGCTGGCCGTGGCGAGCGTTCGGTGCACGACCCGGCGGCGCGCGATGCGAGTCACGCCTACGGGACCTTTCCACCGCGCGCCCTGCGCGCGCTGGTGGCCACGGCGGCGGCGGGTCGCGCCGCGCTGCCGTACGTGACGGCGCCGACGCTGGTGGTGAATTCGCGCGAAGACAACCGCATCCCGCGTGCACTCGCTGAACGGGCAACGGCGTCGATGCGCGCGCCGGTGGAACGGAAGTGGGTGGAGGGATGCGGCCACGTGATCACGGTGGACTACTGCCGCGATGCGGTGGTCGATCTCACCCTGGAGTTCCTCGCGCGCCACGCCGACTGAGCGGGCGACGCGCGAGGTGTGCTCCGGACGTCAGCCCGTCACACGATCGACGAGCGTCTCGCCAAACTCCTTCACCGCCTCGATGCCGGTGACGACGGCGTGCTGCGCCTGCTCCACCACGCCGCCCGCCACGCGCTTCACGCGCGCGGCACCGCCGCGGCGGGAGCTGCCCTTCTTCGCCGCGCCCGATGACGTGCCACCGGTCGCACCGCCACGCGCGCCACTGCTGCGGGCCGTGCTGCCGCGAGAGCTGTTGCCGCGCGACGACGAACCACGCTTCATCGTGCTCCGCGTCGATGTGCCGCGCTTCGTCGTGCTCTTCTTCGCCGTGCCGCGCTTCATGCTGCTCTTCTTCGCGGTGCCTTTCTTTGCCGTGCCGCGCTTCGTACCACCGCGCTTGCTGGCGCTCTTTCCGGCGCCCCTGCGCTTCGCGGTGCTCTTCCTTGCGCCGGAGCGCTTGCTGATCGCCGGCCCGCGCCGCGTGCTCTTCTTCCCCGCGCTCCGCTTCGTGCCACGGCCTGACTTTCTGGTTGCCATCGCTGCGTCTCCTCCGCCGGGAGTGATCGTTGGTGCTGCGCGAATCGTGCGTCGCATTGCGCAATTTCCGGGCGCGACAACGCGGTGTGCGCACGAGGAGAACATGGCAGCCCGCGACGTCGACGGCCAGCGTGAAGTTCCCGCTTGCCCGCTCCCGCTTCCCCATGCACCATTGGTGCATGCCGCCGCTCAACATCGGCCAGCTCTCCATCGGTGAACGGGTCCAGCACGAGCTCCTCGTCCTCGATCGCGTCGAGAAGATGCAGGGCAATGGCGATCCGTTCGTCGTCCTTCGACTCGGCAACGCGTCGGGGCAGATCGACGTCGCGCCGATCTGGTCCAACCAGCGGGGATGGGCGGACGGTGCGGACCGCGGGCGCGTCGTGCAGGCGATCGGCGAGGTAGGCGTCTACGCCAAGACGGGGAAGCGCCAGATCCAGCTGACCGGCCCACTGCGCGTACTCCCTACCGAGCAGGTGGACCTCCACGCGTTTCTCCCCCGGATCGCCGGCGACCCGACGCGGCTCTGGGACTGGATCGACCGGCGCCGCGCCGAAATCTCGACGCCGGCGCTGCGGCTCGTGGTGGACCTGTTCTTCTCCGACGACAACTTCCGTCTCGCCTTCGAGAAGACACCGGGCTCGGTGAACGGGCACCATGCAAAGCTGGGCGGGCTGCTGCTGCACGTGTTCGAGGTGACGTCCATCGCGCGGCAGACGGCGAAGACGATGAACGCCAACGTCGATCTCGTGGTGGCGGGCGCGCTGCTCCACGACGTGGGCAAGGTGGAGGCGTACACGATCGACGCCGGCCAGTTCACGAATACGCCGTGCGGTCTCCTGCTGGGGCACGTGGTGCTGGGGTGCCTGATGCTGGAGCGACGGCTGGCGGCGCTGGGTGCGCCGGTGTGCACGGAAGGACAGCTGCTCGACCTGCAGCACATGATCCTGTCGCATCATGGCACCCTGGAGTTCGGGAGCCCGGTGCAGCCGATGACGACCGAAGCGGAGATCGTGCACTGGGCGGACGAGGCGAGCGCCAAGGCGAACGACATGATGGAGTCGCTCGAGGACGACGAGGTGTTCGCGTCGGGGAAGGAGTTCTCCGACAAGCGACCGTGGCGCGTGGGGCGGCGCATCTGGCGGCGTCCGGACGGAACCTGGTCGTCTCCCGAATGAGGTGCCGAATCGGCCAGCGGTGATTCCGCTGGCCGATTCAGCGTGGCCGAGGCGGATCGGCCATTCCCGTTGGGGGCACCGAATCGCTGGCGGGCGGCCAGGGGATCTTCTTCGAATAGGGCTTGCCGAACACTGCGGCGAGTGCGTCGCGCGCGTCGGCCGTGCGCACGACGAGGTCGAGCGAATCGCCGAGCACGAGCAGCCGTGAGAAATCGCGGTACCGCGCGTACGAATGGAAGAAGCCCGATGGCCCCGGGCGCGTGAGCTTTCCGAGCAGGATGTCCGGGAGCAGCACGTAGTTGAACGCGTAAAACGTGTTCAGCTTCCGGAAGGTCGGGAGGTCGCTCTCGATGATGCCGCGTGGCAGGGAGCCGTGCTTGCCCCACTGCACGTCGATGGCCGGTGTGCCGCGTGCGCGCCAATCCGTGTGCAGGATCTTCCCGTGCCAGTAGGTCCAGATGTCGGTGGGCGCCCCGGAGGGTGAGTAGCCGACCCAGACCACTTCCTCGTCGGTGGGAACGGTGAAGGGGATCCACGAGCCCATGACGTCGTCGTGCCACAGGAGGTGATAAGCGATGATGGGGCGCGTGGGGTGCAGCACGGCGACGGCGCGGTCCAGCGGGAACCATTCATCCCGTTGGAGGTATAGAAGAGGCGCCAGTCTACGTGCGAGCTGCGCGCCGCTGTCGGTGGGAGCGAGTGCTCCGGGAACGACGACCGGAAGCGGTGGAATGTGCGGGTGAGGACCGCAGGCAGCGGTCACACCGAGCCCGAGAAGGGCGGCAACGCGCAGACTAGATCGCAAGACGATGCCCCACTGTGCTTTAGGCTCTTTGGTGGTTACTATTCGTCAAAGGGCGGCCCGGCGCCGAACAACCCGGGCAGGTGCGAATCACATCCTGGAGGGCCAATGCGCAAGCCGCGCCCGGCTACGTATAACCCAGTGCAAGCGCTCCATCTGATCGCGAACGACCGGAACGGCTCGCCCTTGAGCTGTCCGTCCTGCTCTGGGCAGATCGAACGAACACCAGACGACTTTCCGCCGCCTCCTCGCTCGCAAGTGACATTGCAGTGCCGCGAGTGTGGACGCGTCGCGCGATACATCGCCGGCGCCGCCTAGGGCGGACCGGAAGGACGACTAGCGCGGAACGGGGCCAGAGGGGCCCCGTTTTGCGTTTTTGCTCCTGCCGAACCGCTGGAACAGCGTCGCAAATGGACCTGTGCACAAAACTTGCCCGATTCGCCCTCACGTCCCGCTCCGAGCGCCGCGACGGGCGCGATGGAGCATCACACGGATCACGTGGGGCGAGTGGCGGCACAGGTCGAGACCACCCTCGAACGCGGGATCAGGCACCAGCTCTGGTAAGAGGTACGGTTCATGGCTCGCATCAACGGCACGGTGAAGTGGTTCAACGACGCGAAGGGGTTCGGCTTCATCTCGCGTGAAGGCGGTCCCGACGTCTTCGTGCACTTCAGCGCCATCCAGGGGAATGGGTTCAAGTCCCTCGCGGAGGGCGACAAGGTCGAGTTCGAGATCGTCCAGGGACAGAAGGGCCCGCAAGCGGCCGACGTGACCAAGATCAGCTGACCCCGCACGGACCAACGCGAGCGCCCCGGAGCCAGCTGGCTCCGGGGCGCTCGATTTTCCTCCCGTACCACACGCGGTCGGCGCAACCAGCGACAGGCGCCGAGGGCACTCCTCTTGCCCCTCCTCCGGCCCGTGCCGACCACGCGCGCGAGCCTCCCCGAACCGATGTACGCCACGCTGGGCCACGAGCTGCCACGCGGTTCGGGGTGGGTGTTCGAACCCAAATACGATGGGATGCGCGTCATCGCCGAAGCGAGCGCGCGGCGCGTGCAGCTCGTCACGCGCAACGGCAAGGAGAAGAGCGAGCAGTTTCCTGAAGTGGTCCGTGGCCTCCGCGAACTGGCGCGGCGCGCGGGCCGCACGGTGCTGCTCGATGGCGAGATCGTGGCTGGCGGAAATCGCCGCGGCCGCGCGCCCGCCGAGGGCGACTTCCAGCAGCTCCAGTCGCGCATGCACCTGCGCGACCACGACGAGATCCTGCGCCTGGCGGTGGAATCGCCGGTGACACTCGTCGTGTTCGACATGCTGCGCGATGGTCGCACGACGCTGACCGGCCGTCCGTGGAAGGAGCGCCGGGCGCGGCTCGACACCCTGTTCGCCGAGGCGGGCGATCCCGCCGACAGCTCGGTGCGCCCGAGTGAGACGAGCGCGCGCGGCGCAACGATGCTCGGTCGCGCGCGGCGTGCCGGCTGGGAAGGCGTCATCGCGAAGCGAACCGACGTGACCTATCAGCCGGGTGCGCGCTCGGAAGACTGGCTGAAGCTCAAGCTGCAGTATCGCGCCGAATTCGTCGTAGGGGGATGGACCGAGCCACGACGTACGCGTCCGTACCTCGGCGCGCTGCTGCTCGGCGCCTACGACAGCAGTGGTGAGTTCGTGTACGTGGGCCACACGGGAGGCGGCTTCACGCGCGAGGGGCTGGCGGAGATGTATGCGCGACTGCAGCGTCTGGAGCGGCGCACCTCACCATTCACGGTGCCTCCGAGGACGAACGAGCCCGCCCACTGGGTAGCGCCCAAGGTGGTCATCGAGGTGAAGTTCGCCGAGTGGACCTCGGATCACCTGTTGCGACAGCCGATCTATCTGGGGACGCGCGACGACAAGGCGGCGCGCGAGGTGACGATCGAGGGGGTGAGCATGCAGCGCTGGGGCACCGGGGAGCTCAAGCATGACGCCGCGTAAGGCGACGCGGGCGACGGCAAAGAAGTCGGCGAAGAAATCGACGCGCGCCGGGACGACACGAAGGCGAGCGACGAAGCACGCGACCCCGAGCAGCGCGACGTCGGCAGACTCCGTCGTCGAGCAGCTTGAGGCGATCGAGCGCGACGGCGGCAGCGGCGACGTCTCGCTCGGACGTGGCGTCGAGCTTCACGTGTCGAGCCTCGACAAGGTGTATTTCCCCGAGGCGGGCGTGACGAAGGGCGCACTGATGCGCTACTACGCGCAGGTCGCGCCGGTGCTGCTCCCGCAGATCGAGGACCGGCCGCTGGTGCTGAAGCGCTATCCCGAAGGCGTCGCGGGGGAGATGTTCTTCCAGCAGGACGCCGGTCCGCACGTGCCCGACGTGGTACGCGTGCAGGCACTCGACACAGAACAGAAGGGGAAGCGGATGCGCATCATCGGCGGCGACCTGGCAACGTTGCTCTACACCGTGCAGCTGGGGGCGATCGAGGTACATCCGTGGCTGTCGCGAGTGAGCGACATCGATTCGCCGGACCGCTGCCTGATCGACCTCGATCCGGACGATGACGTGCCGTTTTCGACGGTGGTGGCGCTGGCGCGCGACATCCTCCGTATCGTCGAGGAGTGCGGATTGACGGCAGCGGTCAAGACGTCCGGCTCGACGGGCATGCACGTGGTGCTGCCGCTGCCGCCGCGCACGTCGTACGACATGTCGGTGCGTCTGGCGAGCCTGATCGCCGGCGTGGCCGTGCGGCTGCGACCGGCGGTGGCCACCGTGGAGCGGTCCATCCACGCGCGGCCAGCGGGCAGCATCTACGTGGACGCCATGCAGAACGCGCGCGGGAAGAGTGCGGCGAGCGCGTACAGCGTGCGGGCGCGGGCCGGGGCGACCGTCTCGGCACCAGTGGAACCGAGCGAGCTCACCGGCCGGTTGCGCATGAGCGCGTTCACGACGCGGACGATGCCGGCACGAATCGCGCGGGTAGGGGATATCTGGGGACGCACCCTGGCGGCGCGGCCGACCGCCCGGGTGCTCGGGCGGGCACTACAGCTACTGGAAGACGCGCTCGACGCACCGGCGAAGGACGCCGACGCGCCGCGAGCACGGAAACGCGGGAAAGCCGGAGGGCGGGATGCTGGAGCAGGAGCAGCGCGACGCCGCGGAGGGCGAGCGCACGTCACGGGCAAGTGAGGAGCTCTATACGCGCCCGATGCCGGGTGGCGGCTACGTGCGGGTGGAACTGGTGGTCAGCGATCGTGGGGCGGTGGCCAGCGAACGGCGGCGCGGACGCGTGGTGATCGAACAGCGCGCGCTGGCGCGAGTGGGCGAGGCAATCCCGCTCGTGGTGGAGGAGCTGGAGGGAGACGACGAGAACGAGGTGGTGGAGCAGCTCTTCCGGATCGCGCGCGACAACGCGGCGATCGCGCGGCGGGTGCTGCGGCGGCGCGCGGCGATGGCGCCGCGAGCGGACTAACGGATCACCACTGTCGTCCGTCGCCGTTCGCTGAGAGCTCAGCCGCCCGCGGCGCGGCGTGATGGCGGCAGCGGGATCTCGATCTGTGAGGTGGCGCCGGACGGCTCGCCCGCAGCCACGGCGGTGCGTGGAAGGTCGGCGCGGGCCTCGACGGGGCGCGCACCAAGCAGATGGACGGTCTGGTGATAGAAGTGGAGCGTCTGGATCGGCGCGCGGAACGTGTCTGCGCTGGCGCGAGCGATGGCGTGAGCCTCCTCGCGTACACGCCGCGGCAGGGCGCGTGCGAGCGGGTGCCGCAGCAGCCGCCGGATCTCCGTTCCGTTACGCGCGAGAAGCGCTGCGCAGAGGCCGTCCAGATAGTCCAGCATGGTCGCCCCGAGAGTGGACGTTAGAAGCATATTGCGACTAATGTGCCAAAGCCAGAGGCTGGTAGGCGCTGGGCGGCACGGCCGGGACGGCGCGCGTGGATCACGCGCCCGCGGGGCGCCGCGATGGCGGCCGGCGGCCGCCTGACCGGCTCACGGGTGAAGTCCATCACTCGTTCGACACGTCAAAGCGCACACTCCGGCTGGCGCGACGGCGTTTCTTCGGGGCGAACCGGAACAGCTGGGCGGGGCGGCCCCGCCCTTCGCTGCGCCAGGCGCCGGTCGGTTCAACGAGGAAGCTCGCTTGCAGGGCGCGGCGAAAGCTGGCCTTGTGCAGCCGACGTCCGAGGAGGAGTTCGTAGATCGCCTGCAGTTCGCTCAGCGTGAAGGCGGCCGGGAGGAGGCGGAAGGCGATCGGTGACTGATCGAGCCGCTGGCGCACGGCGAGCGCAGCCCGGTCCACCAGCGCGCGATGTCGAGGCGCGAGGGGAGGGAGCTCGTCGAGCGGAAACCAGGCCGCGCCGGATCCGGTGGTCGGCGCACCGATGCCGAGCGGAGCCAGCGCCACCACACCGATCGAGACGTCCGCTCCGCCCGGATGTCGACGTCCGTCACTGGCCGCGCCGACCTGTTCGACCAGCGTCGGTGCCGATCCGAGGATCACGCGCGCGATTCGTGCGCCGGCGTCCTCGATGTGCTCATCGGCACGCGGCGCATCCCACGGCAGCGACCAGCGCTCGCGTGCGCCAGTCGTGGACGGCACGAGCAGCACGGCGAGCGCGTCGTCACGCGGGGAGAGCGTCACCACATCCACCGCAAGCGCAACGCGCCGTGTCGCTGACCGAACGGGGAGGGAGGGGCGGTCGCGCATGACGAGCGCGAATTAGTAGCCGAAGGACACCAATGTCAAGAGCGCGGGACGATGCGAACCGGCATCGTCCCGCGCATCGTGACGCGTCAGGGCAGCGCGGCGGGCAGGACCTGGCGCTGCAGTCCCGCACCGTATGGCGCGACTGACGGAATGGTGATGGGAAGCTGACTCGTGATCGGCGCCAGGCCAAGGAGCGCACGCGCTGCGGCGCGCTGCGAGACGGGGAGGCTGCCCCACGCGATCAGGTACGCCTCGGTGGATGGCAGCTCGGTCGCGATGTAGGGATTGCTGAACGTCGCCAGCACGACGTGCGAGCCGGTCTTCTGGAGCCCGGTGATGAGATCGGCCATGCCAATCGGCGCCGCGAGCGATGCCGTGGAGGAGCTGGCGCCGAAGTACGATGACACGATCACGACGTCGGCGCCCTGCGCAGCGCGCAGCGCGTTCTCGACCGATGCGGGAAAGAGCGTGGGCTGCGGGCTGGCGACGTAGGTGCCGCCAGTGACTGCCGCGCCGACTCCGGCCGTGGCCGTACCGTACATCGATTCGGGCGAAAGCGTGAGCGCGCGCAGGCTCGGGAAGACGCGCGAGAGCTCCCCGTTGAACGTCGCGCCGGCACCGAGGTCCGAGCGAGGCGCGATGGTGAGGCTGACGATGCGCGCCGTCTTCGGCAGCCGGCCGAGCGGCACGGTGCCCAGTGAATCCTTCACGAGCGTGATGGCGCGCTCTGCGGCAAGACGGGCGACGGCCAGGTGTGCACTGTCGCCGACGACGTTGCGCATGGCTTGGATATCGACCAGTCGGTCACGGTCGAGCCCCATGCGATGCTTGGCGGCAAGGAGACGTCGCACCGAGGCATCGATGCGCGACTCGGGAAAACGGCCGCTGCGCACGCCGTCCACCACGGCATCGATGGCGCCGACGTTGTCGGTGGGCATGAGCAGGACATCGGCGCCGGCGAGCACGGCACGCTGGGAGACCTCGGCCATCGTCATGCCGCCCAGGACGCCGTTCATGTCGAGCGCATCGGTGACGACGATCCCCTTGAAGCCGAGGCTGTCGCGCAGCAGGCCCGTCATGATGCGCGGATTGAGCGTGGCCGCGGTGTTCGCGGTGTCGAGGGCGGGGATGTAGCCGTGGAACGTCATCACGCCGCTCACGCCGGCGTTGATGGCGGCACGGAACGGGGGCAGCTCCACGGTGTCCAGCTCGGCGCGCGACGCATTGACGCGCGCGAGCTCGAGGTGCGAGTTCTGCTCGGTGTCGCCGTGGCCGGGGAAGTGCTTGGCCGTGGCGAGCATGCCGTTGTCCTCCACGCCGCGCACAAAGGCAGCCGAGAGCATTGAGACGAGATGCGGGTTCTCGCCGAACGACCGGATGGAGATGACCGGATTCTTCGGGTTGTTGTTGACGTCCACGACCGGCGCGAACGCCATGTGAATGCCGAGCGCACGACCCTCGATCGCGGTGACACGCCCCATGGCGTAGGCAAGCGACGAATCACGCGTGGCGCCGATGCCCATCTCGTACGGAAACGCGGTAGCGCCGCCCAGATCGATTCCGTTGGGGAGGAAGTAACCGCCGCGCGCGCGGAAGGCGGCGCCGGTCTCGAGGTCGGCGCCGACGAGCAGCGGGAGGCGGCTCACGCGCTGCAGCGCATTCAACTTGGCCGCGATCTCCGTGGGCGAGCCGACGGAGATGATGATGCCGCCGAGGTGCTGATCGCGCACGAGGTTCGCGATTCGCTCGAAGGCGGGATCGTCCGTCGCGGTATAGTCACCGAGCACCCACGGCCACACCATCTGCGCGGCCTTGTCACGCAGTGAGAGGGTAGCGAGCACGGAATCGGCCCACGCCTGATCGCTGGCGGAGCCGACAGGCGACGGCGTGGCCATGCTGCCGCGCGCGGAAGCGCAGGCGCCCAGCACTGCGAGCGCGACGAGTGAGGCGACGCCAGCGGTGATGGCGCGGCGCGGGCGCGAACGAGGTGCGGTCACCATGAGATGGTCCCCTGCTTGGAGGTGTCGACTCCTTCCTCGCCGCCCTTCTTGAAGAGGAACGCTTCCATGTTCTTGGTGAGGAAGCTGCGCGCCTGCGGGTCCATCACGTTGAGTCCGTAATGGTTGATGAGCATGGTCTGCTGGCGAAGCCACTGGCCCCAGCACTCCTGGCAGATCTCATCGACGACGCGGGCGCCGATGGCGCCGGGAAACGGGGGACGCTCGAAGCCGGCGCGCGTCTGGCCGCAGCGCACGCAGGTGACGGTGGCGGGCATGGGGAGCCTCTCTTCTGACGGATGAAATTGTCTCTCAGAATCTACACAGCTGAGGAGCCGTTTGTCGGTTCGTCGGTTCGGGCAAGCAAAACGGGCACACCGGAATCAAGGTCCGGTATGCCCGCTGTGATCCGACAAGCTGAAGAACGACCCGTCAACCGCCGTCAGGCAGCCGCTGCACCATCCACCGCCAGCTCATCCTTCCGCTTCGCCGCCGAGCCGTAATTGCGCGCGTACTCGATCTTCGCGAGACCGAGGAGCTTGAGGGCGCGGATGTAGATCCAGCCGATGTCGAACTCGAACCAGCGCGCCTTGAACTTGGCGCTCTTGGGGTCGGCGTGGTGGTTGTTGTGCAGCTCCTCGCCGCCGAGCCAGATGGCGATGGGGGAGATGTTGCGGCTCTCGTCCTTCACCTGGAAGTTGCGGTAGCCGAGTGCGTGACCGATGCCGTTGATGACGCCGGCGGCCCAGAGCGGGATCCAGATCATCTGCACGCCCCACACGAGCGGCCCGACGAAAAAGCCGAAGAGCCAGATGTCGATGCCGAGCATGAGCAGGATGCCGAGCCAGTTGAGCGGCGTGAGCAGGTGGCGCTCGAGCCAGTCGGTGGGCGTGCCCTTGCCGTACTTGTCGAGCATGCCGGGCTGGCGCACGGCCTTCCGATAATAGAACGCGCCCTTGAGAAGGATTTCGCGCAGTCCTTCCACCACCGGGCTGTGCGGATCGCCTTCGCGATCAGCGAACGCGTGGTGCTTGCGATGGCAGGCGACCCACTCCTTGGTGACGATCGCGGTGGTGAGCCAGAGCCAGATACGCATGGGAGTGGCGGCGATGGCATGGAGCCGCACGCCACGGTGGGTCTGCGAACGATGCAGGAACAACGTGACGCAGACGTTGGTGATGTGCCCTGCGACGACGATGAAGAGCACGGGCATCCACCAGTGGCTTGCCCAAGCACCGAAATGAAGCATTGCGAACCCTCTCTGGCGTGTGACGAGCGGTTCGGCGACGACGAACGTCCGTCGCGCCGAACCCCGAATCTAACCGATGGGCAGATGAGCGACCATGCGGGGGTTTCCTGACAGCGCTCACGGCGCAGCGTGAGCGTCGATCTCGCCGCTCAGGCCGCCCGTCGTGGCTGAAGCACGCGCATTTGCCGCAGGTGGCGTGCCCCAGGTGTCGTTCCCCGCGTTCCAGTCGGGCACCACGTCTTCCGGCCAGAGCCGCGCGCCGACCACAGGCGCCTTGACCGCAATCACGGCCTCGTAGCGATCGCCCTGCGACCAGATCTCCACCGGCAGACCCACATCCTGCGTGGACGCGTCGGCAAAGCGGAGACGAAGATGCACGGGGAAGGGTACGGCGCTGTTCCGGCGCAGCGCGATGACGGCGAAGCTCTCGCCCTGCTGCTGGCGCATCGTCACGCTGTCGATGCCGATGTCGAGGCGACCCGTGCCGTAGAAGAACGCCTTCCAGTACCAGCCAAGGTCCATGCCCGAAACATTCTCGACGGTGCGGAAGAAGTCGGCGGGCGCGGGATGCTTGTACGACCAGCGGCGAATGTATTCGCGAAACGCGCGGTCGAAGGTCTCCTTGCCCACGACGTTGTTGCGCAACGCGAGGAGCACTGCGCCCGGCTTGCGGTAGCCGATGGCGCCGAGCGCGCGCGCATCGATGCGATCCGGCGGTGTCATGAGCGGCGTGTCGATACCGGCGTCGACCGTCGCCTTCCAGTTTGCGACGTACGTGGGATAGGTGTCCGTGCCGGGATAGCGGCGGTCGAGCGCGAAGGCGTCGATGTACGTGTTGAAGCCTTCGTCCATCCAGGCATAGCGGCGCTCGTTGGACCCGACGACCATCGGGAACCACTCATGCCCATGTTCGTGGTTGATGGTACCGAAGATGGACTTCGGATCATCGGCGGGATTGCCATAGTGCACCATGACGAACATGGGGTATTCCATGCCGCCCACCGGACCGGCGACCGACGTGGCCTGCGGGTAGGGATACTTCGCGAACAGTCCGGAGAAGTTGCGAATGGTCCACGCCGTCTGCTCGGCGGCCTGCTCCCACGCAGCGCCCGCCTTGGCTTCCTGATAGAACGCCTGGGCGAGCACGTCGTTCGCGTTCACGGCGTCCCAGCGGAAATCGGGAGCGCCGGCCCACGCGACGTCGCGCACGCTGTCGGCGTGGAAGCGCCAGGTTTTCGTGCCCGGCCTCGGTGCGGCGACCGCTTCGCTCTGCGTGATGATGGCGATCACGCTGTCCGACTTCGACGCGCGCGCGAGGCGGGCGCGCTCGTCGGCGCTCAGGACGTCGGCCGGGTTCTGCAGCACGCCACTCGCCGCGATGGTGTAGCCGGCGGGTGCCGAGATGCTGACGTCGAAGTCGCCGTACTCGAGGTAGAACTCGCCCTGACCGAAGTAGGGATCGGTATTCCAGCCACGGATGTCGTCGTAGACGGCCATGCGCGGGTACCACTGGGCGATCTCGTAGAGCGTGCCGTCGCGGCCCATGCGATCGGAGCCGTGTTCGGGAACGCGAAAGGCGAAGTGCATGGAGATGGTGGCCTTGCCGCCGGCGGGCGCGATCGGCTGATCGAGATCGATGCGGCCCATCGTGTCGTCCACGTGCACGGTGGCGTTGCGGCCGTTCACCTGAACGCCGCTCAGCTCGAAGCCGCCCTGGAAGCCGCGCACGCCCCAGCGCGAATCGGCGGGAAAGAGCGCGGAGCCCTTGCTGCCGGGCTTGTAGAGGTTCTGGTCGAGCTGGAGCCAGACGAAGCGCAGCGTATCGGGGGAGTTGTTGGTGTACCGGATGGTCACGGTGCCGCTCACGCGCTGCGCGGCGGTGTCGAGCGTGGCGGCGATGGTGTAGTCAGCGCGCTGCTGCCAGTACTGCGGGCCAGGCATCCCGCTCGCCGCGCGATAGACGTTGGGGCCGGGCCAGTCCATCCGGTCGATGCGACTGAGCGGATCGTCCGCGGCGGTCCGGATGGACTGCGCAGCAGGCTCGGCCTGATCGGAGGCCACCCGCACGGCTCGCGGCCGTCCGGGGTTGGACGTGTCGACGACGGTCATCGCACCCGTCGTGTCGATGCGGACGGGGGTGAGTACCTGCGCGCGCTGTGGTGCGCAGGCCACGGCGCCAGCGAGGAGAACGGCCAGGAATCGATTCACGAGCGGCTTCCGGGTGAGGAACGGAACGGCGGTCGCGCCGCCACGGCAGAGGTGGTCGGCAGGCGAATGCGGAACCCGACACGACCGCAACGTAAGTGCCGTGCACGCGGGCGGCCGACCAAACCCTTGCTACGGTGCCCGCGGAGCCGTAGCGTCTCCAATTCATGTCTCAGCGCACGTACGACTCCATGCCGCAGGACGGAGCGCAACTCACTCCGCCACCGTCAAGACTCACTTCGCGTGATGCGCGACGCGCAACGGCGAGCGGCACACGACGATTCGCGGAGCGATCGAACGTGGGGACGGAGTTCCGCCGCGAACTGCCACGCGATCTCTCCACCAGCGTGCTGGGGGTGGGCACCTTCCTCGGTGATTGCACCGACGACGAGGACGCGGCTTACACCGCGGCGATCCGCACCGCGATCAACGCCGGCGTGAACGTGGTGGACACGGCGATCAACTATCGTTGCCAGCGTTCGGAACGCGCGACGGGACGCGCCGTGGCCGAGGCGATCGGGACGGGCGACGCACGGCGCGACGAGCTCGTGCTGTGCACGAAGGGTGGTTACGTGGCGTTCGATGGCGCGCCGCCGGGGTCGCGCCAGGCGTACGACGCGTGGCTCGAGCGCGAGCTGTTCACGCCCGGTATCGTGGCGCGCGAGGAGCTCGTTCGCGGTGGTCACTGCATCGCGCCCAGATTCCTCGCGCGCCAGCTCGAATCGAGCCGGGCGAACATCGGCGTGGATGTGATCGATCTCTACTTCGTGCACAATCCGGAGGAGCAGCTGCTCGCCGTGGACCGCGCGACGTTCATGAAGCGGCTGCGTGCGGCGTTCGTGCTGCTGGAGGAGCGCGCCGCGGCGGGTCAGATCGCGGGCTATGGTTGTTCGACGTGGAGCGGGTTACGGGTGCCGCCGGAGCAGCGGCAGCACCTCTCGCTCGCTGCTCTCGTGGCACTGGCGCGCGAGGTGGGCGGCACCGTGCATCATTTCCGCGCCGTGCAGCTTCCGGTGAGCCTCGCGATGCCGGAGGCAGCACGACTGCCGACACAGGCGCTCGGGCGACACGTGGTGCCGCTGCTCGAGGCAGCCGAAGCGCTTGGCGTGGCGGTGATGGCGAGCGCGCCGCTGATGCAGGGGCGACTCACCGAGGGGCTGCCGGCGGAGATGCGGGAGCTGCTGCCACAGTGCAGCACGGACGCGCAGCGCGCGCTGCGATTCGTCGCGTCATTCCCCGCCATCCGTACCGTGCTGGCCGGCATGCGCCGGCGCGAGCACGTGACGGAAAACGTGGGTGCGTGGCGACGCTGACGCACTGAAGTGCCGACGGCGCGCCGTCAGCGTTCGATGACGAGCGGCTGGATGCGGCCGTCGGCGCGATTCACGACGGCGATGCGGTGAGCATTGGTGTCGGCCACATAGACGACCCGTGCATCGATGGCGAGCCCCTCGGGTTCGTGCAACCCGCGCACCCAGGTCGTGACTCGGCGCGACGCCGGGTCCACCCAGCGCAGCGAATCGTTGTACGAGTCGCATACGAGCAGGCGTCCGTCGTCGTCGGCGGCGATTCCCTGCGGGTGCTGAAGACGCACGTCGTCGCCCACGCCATCCACGTCGCCGAAGTCGAAGAGGCCCGTGCCGACGACGGTGCGCACGCCGCCGGTGGCCGCCAGGTCAGCGAGGCGAATAGCGCTCGACTCGGAGTCGGCAAAGGCGAGCGTGTCGCCGGCGACAGCGATGCCCATCGGCTGCGCGAGCGCGGCCTGCGCGTGCGGGCCGTCGTGCAGCTCCTCGGCGCCGGTGCCGCTGGATGGCGCAGCGGTGCCGGTGTCGAGGTGGATGGTCCAGAGACGATGAATGCCGGCCATGGCGACGTGCAGCGTGTTTCCCACCACGCACAGATCCCACGGTGAGCTGAGCGCACCTGCTGACAGGTCGCGCTGGGTGCGGAGCTGGTGGCCGGTGCCGGCGATGGTGCGCGCGCTGCCGCCGTCGAGTGAGAGCTCGCGTATGGCGTGATTTCCCGCGTCGGCGACGTACAGCAGATCGCCGTGGAAGGCCAGGCCCTGAGGGTGCCGGAAGCGCGGTGATGTTCCATCGCGATAGCCGGGCGTTCCGTCACCATACGTGCGCTCGATACGGAGCCGCGTGCCGCTGTCGTCGAGCGTTCCAACGACCACTCGATGATGTCCACTGTCGGCGATGGCGAGCCGACGGCCGTCGAGCGCGATCTTTCCCGGGTAGGCGAGCTCACCGGGCGTGACAGTCGGCGAATCAGGAGCGTAGTGCGTCTCGTGGTCAGCGAGCGTGCCCGCCGCGCGCGCTTCGTCGAGGGTGCGATCGATGAAGGAAACGAGCGCCTCGGCGGTGAATTCACCGGCGTGCATGCCGATCACGCGGCCCGCGGGATCGACGGCGACGAGCGTTGGCCACGCGCGCACGGCATACGAGCGCCAGACGCGGAACTGCCGGTCGTTGATCGTCGGATGAATCGCGTCAAGCCGGATGGAGGCGTCGCGGATGCGCGGCGTCTCGCGCTCGGTGATGTACTTGCCGCTGTGCACGCCGACGATGGCGAGCGACTCGGGGTATCGTGCTTCGAGCTCCCGCAACTGCGGGAGTACGTGAATGCAGTTGATTCAGCCGTAGGTCCAGAAGTCGAGCAACAACACCCGACCGCGAAAGTCGGCGAGCGAGAGACGCTGCCCACCGGTGTGGATCCAGTCCAGCGTGTCAGGAAAGTCGGGAGCGCGAACGGCGGGGGAGTCCATGATCGGGCACGTTCAGAGTAGTCCTGAAAAGCATCCAATAGGAAAGGGCGGAAAAAGCAGAAACTGCAGGCTGCTCTTCTCTATGCTCCGGCACCCATTGTCGAGGAGGATTCCGAGACCATCCCGATCTTTGAGAATCGTGAAATCGTAGAGGGCAGATTCGCTACGAGAAACAGCGATCCCGAAAGGGACAGCTCCTGCCGTCTCCGCTGTGTCCGCAGCTTCCTCAATGCGGCTGCCGTTACATGACACGAGTAAAAAACGACAACGGGACGTTGGGCGCCGTCCCGTTGTCGTTGCAAGAGCGTGGCCCGCGGGCGCGGTCAGGAGGCCCGTCGCTTCCTGGTGCTCCGGCTGCGGGTCGTCTTGCGCGCCGACGACTTGCGCGTGGAGCGCTTGCGCGGCGTCGTGGACTCGAGGCTCTCCTGAAGCCGCGCGACGAGGTCGATGACCTTCGTCTTCTCCGGCTTCTCGACCGTCTCGTCGGGGAGTTTCTTCCCCTTGAGCTTGGCCTTGAGGAGCGTGCGAAGCTTTTCCTCGTACTCGTCCTTGTACTTGGACGGATCGAAGGGCTCGGCGAGGTTGCCGATGAGCTGCTCGGCCATCGCCAGCTCCTGCGGGCGTACGTGCTGCGCTTCCGCGTCGGGGAAGTTGATGTTCTCCGGCTCGACGAGCTCGTGCTCGAAGCGCATGATCTCCAGCACGAGCGCGTCGTCCTGCGGCCGCACGGCGACGAGGTGCTCCTTCTGGCGGAGCGTGAGCTTGCCGATGCCCACCATCTGCGTGTTGGCGAGCGCCTCCCGGAGGAGCGCGTACGCCTTCTCGCCCCCCTTCTGCGGCACGAGGTAGTAGGGGGTGTCGAAGTAGCGGGAGTCGATCTCGTCAGCCTTCACGAAATCGGTCATCTCCACCGCCTTGCTCGACGGCGTGCGCACGCGAGCGAAGTCCTCGGGGGTGACGACGACATACTTGCCCTTGGCGTACTCGTAGCCCTTCACGATTTCGTTCCAGGGCACGACCTCCTCGTCGCGCGGGCAGACGCGCTCATACTTGATGGGCGTCAGGTCTTCCTTGTGGAGCATGCGGAAGCTGGTCCGTTCGGCGGCGCGGACCGCGCTGGCGAGGGTAACCGGGATGTTCACGAGCCCGAAGGACAGGGCGCCAGTCCAGATGGATGCCATGCCCCGGGAAAGGGCAGGGGGCGTGCTCTCCACCACTTCTCCACATAGTTGCCGAGCTCGCTTCGTGGAGTCACGCATCTTGCGCATGGGGCCGGTGTGTCCACGTCCCTCAATCCCCGCTACACCTTCACGAACTTCGTCGTCGGCAGAAGCAACGAAGCGCCGTATGCCGCCGCCTCGGCGGCGGCGGTGGCACCCGGCAAGGTGTACAACCCGGTGCTCCTCACCGGCGCGACGGGACTGGGGAAGACGCACCTCGCGCATGCGGTGGCGAGCGAGGCAGCCATACGGCCCGAGCGCACGTGGGCGCTGCTGACGGCGGACGAATTTCTTCGCCGGCTCGCACAGGGCGTGGCAGCGGGAGATCCAACCGCGGCGTTGGTCCCGCTGCGATCAGCGACGCTCCTCATCATCGATGACGTACACGTGCTCGACCGGCATGCCGCAGCGCAGGACGCGCTGGCCGATCTCACGGCGGATGCGGTGGCGACGGAGCGACAACTGCTCCTGACGAGCGACGATGCCGAGGGGTCGGCGGCGCTCGCGACACGCCTGGTGGGACGGTTCCGCGGCGCACACGTGGCGACTCTGGGCGCGCCGGATTTCACGCATCGCGTGGCGATCGTCGAGGCCAAGGCGCGCTCACTCGACATCCAGCTGCCGTCGAGCGTGGCGCATCACCTCGCGGCCCAGTGCGAGGGAAGCGTGCGCGAGCTGGAAGGCGACCTCGCACGGCTGCTCGCCGTGGCGGCGCTGGAGAATGCGCCACTCACCCTCGCGCTGGCGCGACGCGCACTGCCGATCCGACGTCATCCGGGGGTGGTGAGCACGGGCGCTCAAGCGGTGCAGGAAGCCGTCGCCGCCGAGTGGGGCGTGTCACCCGATGCCCTGATCGGACCGGGGCGTGCGCGAGTGATCGCTGCGCCGCGCCGGATCGGAATGCTGCTCTGTCGTGAACTGCTGTCGCTGTCCATTCGCGAGATCGGCACTGCGTTCGGCGACCGCGACAGTTCCACCGTGGTGTCGGCGCTGGCGCGTGCACGCGCCGATCTCGCCGATGACGCCGCAGTGGCGGAGCGCGTGGCGCGGCTCCGCCAGCTGCTGCCCGCTACGGCACCCAGTCCGCGATGAAGAGGTTGGTTTCCGTCGCGATGGCGTCGTGACGATTGGACGCCCACACGAGCTTGCGGCCGTCGGGGCTGAACATCGGGAAGCCGTCGAAGGTGTTGCTCGTCGTCACGCGCTCGAGGCCGGTGCCGTCGAGGTTGATCAAGTAGAGATCGAAGTTTCCGCTGCGCGGCTGCGTGTAGTTGGACGAGAAGATGAGCCGCCTCCCGTCGGGGGTCCACGACGGACCGAAGTTGGCGCCGCCGAGCTGGGTGATCTGCCGTTGGCCGCTGCCGTCGGCATTCATGACCCAGAGCTCCATGCGGTTGGGGCGCACGAGTCGCTGCGCGAGAAGCTCACGATAGTTGACGAGCGCGGAATCGGTGGGATGCCACGCGCGATACGCGATCTGCTTCCCATCCGGTGACCACCATGGGCCGCCATCATATCCAGGCGTCGTGGTGAGGCGGCGTACGTCGGTGCCGTCCACGTTCATCGTGTAGATCTCGAGATCGCCGTCCTTGAGCGAGGTGAAGACGATCTTCTTCCCGTCCGGCGAGACGACCGCTTCCGCCGTGTACACACCGTAGTTCGTGAGCCGGCGCAGGTCGGAGCCGTCGGGCTTCGCGGTGTAGATGTCGAACCGGTCGAGCCCCCACACGTAGCCCTTGGATGGATCGGGCCTGGGCGGGCAGTCCTGCTGCAGCGCATGCGACGAGGCGAAGAGGATTCGCTGGTCGTTGGCGTAGAAGAAGCCGCACGTCGTCTTGCCGGTGCCGTTCGAAACGCGGCGCAATCCGGTGCCGTCGACGTTCATGACGAACTCCTGATCGCAGGTGCGTCCGTCACGCGTGCTCTGGAAGATCAGCTGCTTGCCATCAGCGCTGAAGTACGCCTCGGCGTTCTCGCCGCCGTTGGTGAGCTGGCGAAGGTTGGCGAGGTGACGCTCGCCGGCTTCGGGCGCGATGACCGACGGCGCCGGGTGCGCGCAGCCGAGCGCCGCGCCGAGAACGAGGAGGGAAGCGAAAACGAGAGGGCGCATGGCGCAGAATCTAGCGCGCCATGCGCCCTCACCGCATGCGGGGTTTCACCTACCTGACAGTCGGCGTCGCGGCGGCGAGGGTGAAGAGGTCCTTCTGCGTGGAGCCCTTCTCCATCAGGTCGAGCGCCTTCTGCAGTGGCAGGTCGAACTTGAGGTCGCGACGCTTCGCCGTGGAATCACCACCGACGAGGCGTGCCACGCCCTGCTCGAGCAGGCGGTTCACGTAGCGGCTGGCCGAGTCGTACTGCGCGCGGTTGACCTGGACGCCCTTGGCGGTGATGCGGCGATAGAACTCGTCGCGCCACTGCGGCTGCACGGTGAAGCTCTGGTTCGCCGAGTGCGACAGCTCGAGCGTGTAGTCGTTCAGGGCGGTGAAGAACTCCTGCGACTTGGGCGCCATGGCCTTGGTGAAGTTCTGCTCGGGCGTGGTGAGCGTGTCGTCGCGCACGAGCACGTCGGGGGTGATGCCGCCACCGCCATAGACAGTGCGACCGGCGTCGGACTTGTAGGCCGGACGCGCCTTCTTCTTGGCTTCGGTCTCGGCGGAGTCGGGCTTCTCCTCCACGAAGTGGCCGTTCTCGAACTTGCGTTCGCGCTGGATGCTGCGTCCGCTCGGCGTGTACCACTTGGCCGTGGTGATCTTGAGCGCGTAGCCGCCATCGAGGGGGAAGAGCGTCTGGACGAGTCCCTTGCCGAAGCTGGTGGACCCGACGATGAGGGCACGGTCGTGATCCTGGAGCGCGCCGGAGACGATCTCACTGGCCGACGCCGTGCCGCCGTCGGTGAGGACGGTGAGCGGGATGGTCGGGTAGAGCGGATTGCCGGTGGTGCCGTAGCTCTGCGGCTGGGTGGCGCGCGAGCGCACGCTGACGATCTCCTGTCCGCCCTTCAGGAACAGGTTCGACATCGCGATGCTCTGCTCGAGGATGCCGCCCGGGTTGCCGCGGAAGTCGAGGATGATCCCCTTGGCGCCCTCGCGCTGCAGCTGGTTGACGGCGGTCTGCACTTCCTCGGCAGCCGACTCGCTGAACCGCTGCACCGGGACGTAGCCGATCTTGTCGTCGAGCACGATGGCGTACGGGACGGCCGGGATGTGAATGACCTGGCGCGTGAAGTTGATCGAGATCGGCTCGGCGACGCCGGGCCGGTTGAACTTGACCGTGACCCTGGTACCCGGATCGCCGATCAGGTAATCGGAGACTTTCTGGGTGCTCCAGCCCTTCGTGGAGAGCGAATCCACATAGATGATCTGGTCGCCCTCGCGCACGCCGCCCTGCTCGGCGGGGGTGTGCGGGAACACGGTGCTCACCGTGATGGCGCCCTGCAGGTTCTGGATCTGCATGCCGATGCCGGCATACTTGCCGTTGGTCTGCTGGGAGAAGCTGGCGAGCTCCTTGGGGGAGAAGAGCTCGCTGTACGGATCGTTGAGCTCCTTCACCATGCCGCGCGCGGCCTTCTCGTAGAGCGCCGCCTGGCCGACGGTGTCCACGTAGCGCTGCGATACGAGGGTGAAGACCTGGTCGAGCAGGCGGGCGCCGTCGGACGACGCGCGGTCCTGTACGATGAATCCGCCGGCGATGGCGGGAAGGAGCGCGAGCGCAATGACAGCGGTGCGACGACGAAGCATGACGGCCTGCTGGATGATGAGAGGAGTGCGTCCCAGATAAGTACGCCCGGGCCCGCCCCTGGTTCCGTTGGTTCCATGAGCGGGCGCAGGAGCGCGCTGGCGAGCGTGGCAGAGTTCGCGCCAGCGGCGAGGCGAGCGGCTCAGGGCGGCCGTGAGCCGAGCATGTAATCCACGAACCACTCGCGCTGCTGCTGCCGGATGAGCGCCGCGCGCAGCAGACCGCGCTCGATCAGCATGTCGTGGGCAGGCTGAAGCACGCGCTGCAGGTGCGACGGGTACCGCTGTGCGAGCGGGAGCTGCTGGGCGAGCTCGTCGAGACCTATGCGCCAGGTGAGCCGTCCATCGGCGCGAGCGACCTCGAGCAGGCGGTACAGCCGCCGCGCCACGGGTGAGCCGAGCGACCAGTAGAATGGTGCCGAGAGGGAGATGGCGTGGTCGGCGGCGAGATTGTCGCGGAGGACCGACGACACGACGACCCGCGCCACGCCCGGCTCGGCCGTGGTGATGCTCGGGAAGAGCGGGAGCTGCTCGCGATCCAGGGTGCGACGACGCTCGACGACGGCTGAAGTGAGCACGGTGAAGCGCAGGTCGGGGCGGTCCAGCGCGGGGGCGACTTCGTAGACGCTCTGCGATTCGAGCGCGGTGCGCTCGAGGCGACCGAGCGCACCACGCAGCTGCTCGTAGGTGCGGCCATCCACGCGGCGTCCCATGGCGCGCAGGAAGGCGTGCAGCGTGAAGTGAATGGCGCCGTCGGCCGGCTCGCCCGCTTCATGGAAGCGGTGCATCAGCTCGACGTACACGTCCTGGTCGAAGGTGCCGGGGAGACGATCGCCCGGGTTCGGGATGACACGCCAGCGGCGCCCCTGTTCGTCGCTCCAGCTGATGACGCCGTCGTCGGCCGAGTCGCTCAGCCGGAAGAGCGGCAGCGCCTCGAGTGAACGATCGAGCCGGATAGCCCGTGCGGCGACGCGGCGGCGCGTGACGACGGTCATGCGGGGAAGCTGCCCGCGGAGGCGGGACAGGGCAACCTCGCTCGGCCGCTCGTCATCGCACGGCAATGAGCTGTCCCGTGACTACTCGTGCCGCGTCCGATGCGAGCCACCGCACCACCTCGGCCACCGCTTCGCGCGAGACCATCGCCGGCTGCTCACCCATCGCGGCGATGTTGTCCGCGGTGCGAATGGTGGATGGTGCGACGGCATTGGCGCGCACGCCGCTGGAGCGCTCCTCTTCCGCAATGGCGCGCACCAGGGTGACGACGGCGCCCTTGGCGGCGGCGTAGGCGACGCGGTTGCGAGCGGTCGCACCTGGCAGCACCGCCTCCGATGCAAAGCACACGAGCGAGCCATGCGTAGCGCGCAGGAGCGGAATGAAGGCGCGAGCGACGAGATACGCCGTCGTTCCATTGATGGCGAAGAGGCGCGTCCAGTCCTCGGGGTCACTTTCGGCGACCGGTCCGCTCATGGAGAAGCCGCCAGCGATGTGCACGACCGCGTGGACCTGACCATCGGCCTGGTCGCGGATCGTGTTTGCCAGCGCGGTCACGGCGGCGACGTCGGTGAGGTCCGCCGCGAACGCGCTGGCGCGAAACCCACGCGCGATGAGGGAGTCGGCGCGTGCGCCGGCCTCCTCGCGCTTCCGATCCACGAGCATGAGCCGGGCGCCGCGCTCGGCAAACGCCTGCGCGACAGCCTCGCCCACCTGGCCCGGCCGGCCCACGCCGGTGAGTACTACCGTGCGGCCCTCGAACTCCATGCGCGACTCTCCCGGGTGAACGAACGCCGGCCGCCGTGCGGAAGGCACGGCCTCGTGGCACGAAGTATGTGAAGGCTGCGCCACAAATGCGAAAGGCACTCCGAGTCAAGCGCGTCGCCATCGTGCTGGGCATACTGCTGCTCTGCGTCCTGGCGCTGATCGGCATTCTCACCATCACGCGCGGTACACCCGTGCGCTCCGTGATCGCCGTCGGCGACCGCAGCGGGCCTCCCTCCATCACCGATCCGCTGTTCGCGCGCTCGATGGAGCTCTACACCGGGCTGCACCTCACGACGGGCAACGTCGTGGAGCAGGTGAACAACGGCGAGGTATACAAGCGGCTCTATCAGGACCTGCACAATGCGAAGCGCACGATCACCGTGCAGAACTACTACTCGCAGCCGGGTCAGGTAGCCGATTCCATCGGGGCGATCCTCGCCGAGCGAGCCCGGGCCGGCGTGCGCGTGCTCCTCGTGCTCGACGCGTTCGGTTCGCAGAACCTGAGCGAGGCGTGGGCGGACAGCCTGCGGGCCGCGCACGTGGAGGTGGGGCTGCTCCGGCAGCTGCACTGGTACTCGCTGCACAACGCCACCGACCGGTCGCACGTGCGCGCGATGGTGATCGACGGCGAGGTGGGGTACACGGGGGGCTTCGGGTTCGCGGACTACTGGCTGGGTGACGGCAAGCACGCGGACCAGTGGCGCGACAGCAACGTGCGTTTCGAAGGGCCGGCCGTGATGGAGCTCCAGGCCGCCTTCGCCTCGGCGTGGGCGGAGTGCACGGGAGAGCTGATCGCGGGCGACATCTTCTTTCCGCGGAAGTCGTTCCAGGATACGCCGGGCGGCGTGCGAGCGGGGCTGTTCTTCTCGTCGCCGACTACGGGGAGCACGCCGGCCGAGCGCTTCAACGCGCTCACCATCGCCAGCGCGAGACACACGCTCTACGTGACGAACTCGTACTTCGTCCCCGATGACGACTTCCGCCGGCTGCTGATCCGCGCACGGCAGCGCGGCGTGGACGTGCGCGTCCTCACGGTAAGCTCCAAGACTGACGTGAAGACGACGTGGTGGGCGGGACGCTCGCGCTACGAGGAGCTGCTCAAGGGGGGCGTGCGCATCTACGAGTACCAGCCGACGATGATCCACTCGAAGACGTTCATCGCCGACGGCCTGTGGGGGACGATCGGCTCGATGAACTTCGACAACCGCTCGCTCGCGTTCAACAACGAGTCCAACCTCGTGTTCCTCGACTCGGCGCAGGGCGCGCAGCTGGACTCGACGTTCTTCGACGACCTGTCACGGTCGAAGGAGATCATCCTGAGCGAGTTCCAGAAGCGGCCGTGGTACGATCACCTCATCGAGGACGGGGCGGCGTTGCTGTCGCGGCTCCTGTGAGGATCCCGCACAACGCGTGAGAGGTGAGAGGTGAGACCTCGCGGCGTAGCAGTGACGAGCAGGAAAGAGGAAAATTCCTGAACGAACGGAAACGGCAGGATTCCTCACGAGAATCCTGCCGTTTCTGCTTTGTCAGCCATTTCGATCAGACGCAGCCAGTCTCACGCTTCACGTCTCACGAGCCTATCGGATGTCCTCCCTGCCCAGCGCCGCCCGCACCGCTTCGCGCATCGCCACGAGGGCTTCGTCGCGCGCGGCGGGGGCGTCGTCGCGGACGTGGAGCTCGATGCCGTCGGCCACGGGCACGCGGCGCCAGCTCGCGCTGCGTTCGTCGTCCGTCTGACGCACGGCGACGTCGGCCTGGGCACCGAGTGCGGGAGCGAGCGACGCGGCGACGCGACGTTCGAGCGCGTCACCGGTCATGTCCTTCATCTCGCCCTTGATGCCCTCGAGCGTGGCGCCCTCACGCTGGCGGATCTTGATCGCGAGCAGCTGCAGGAGGTGCCGGTAGTTGTACGTCGCTGCGGTGCCGGCGCCTTCAGGGCGATCGAGCAGGCCGTTGGCGACGTAGAAGCGCACCGAGCGCGCGCTCGGTGCCACGCGCGCCGACGCGTTGGTGGGACGAATGCCCGCCGCATCCACGAGCGCAGTGACATGCGCCGCGAGCCCGCGGGCGTTCCAGGGGGCGTGCCGGGAATGGGCGCGCAGCAGGGCAACAGGGGAGAGCGACGACTCCGGCATAGGCGGCGGAAGATAACAGGCGCTCGCTCGCGATGTGAGCGGGCGCGATACTCAGGCGTTGGCGCGCGTGGACGGCCGCCCGCCGCGCACACCTTTCACGCGCTCGAGAAACCGATGAAGCGCCGCATTGGTGGTGCGCGGCTGCTCGTCGTGTGGGAGATCGCCAGCGCCCGACACGAGTGCCCAATCCGCTTCCGGCTTGAGCACGCGGAATCCGTGTGCATGCTGCACCGGATTCTGGCGTGCCTGCTCACCCCAGAGCAGCAGCATGGGCTGGCGCACTCGACGCAGCGACTGGCGGATGTCCACGTTCAACCGTCCGCCGACGAACGCCGCGACGGCGTACTTGCCGCCGGGCTGCCGCGCATTGCGCACGTACGACTCCACCAGCTCGTCGGTCACGAGCCGGTCGTCGGCGTAGACGTCCTCCAGGTAATGACGCACGCTTGCTGGCGACGTGAGGGCGTTGTACGCCGACGTGCCGACGACAGGCGCCTCGAGCAGGAGCTGCGCGGCGCTCTGCGCCGTAGTCGCCGGCCCGGAGAGCTGGCCAAGGCCGGTGGGTTCGATGAGCGCGAGCGCTGCTGCATGGCGCGGATCGCGCGCCGCGAGCGCAACGACGTGCGCCGCCGAGAGCGAGCTGGCCACCACCGCGAGCGGACCACGGCCGAGCCGGCTCATGATCTCGCCAAGGAATGCCTGATAGAATGCCGGCGTGTACCGCAGCCGCGGGCGGTCGGAGCGACCGAAGCCGATCAGGTCCACGGTGAACACCGTGTAGCGCTCGGCGAGCGAATCCACGGTATGGCGCCACTCGTTGGACGACGCGCCGGCGTAGATGCCGTGCAGGAGCAGCACCGGCTCGCCGCGGCCGCGGCGCGTGTACGCTACCCGATGGCCACGCCAGAGCAGCTCGCAGCTCTCGCCGCCCAGCTCGTTCTCCAGATCGGCGATGCTGTGAGACGCCGACACGTTGTAGAGGGCCGCGGCGCCGAGTGCCGCGCCGCCTGCCGCTGCCGCCTTTCGCCAGCGCATCATGCGCCTCCGTGAAGCGGCGCGGTCGGCAGGGCGAGCGTAGCGGTCGTGCCGCCAGCGTCGCTTTCGAGAGTGATGGTGCCGCCGTGATCCTCGGCAATGCGGCGCGCGAGCGCGAGACCGATGCCGGCGCTGCCGGCTCGCGTCGAATAGAAGAGATCGAACGCGTGGGCCAGCACATCGGGCGTGAGCTCCGGGCCGGTGTTGCGAAGGCGGCAGCTCCACCTGCCGTCCCCCACCGACGACTCGAGCGTGAGATCGGAGCCTTCCGGTGCGGCGTCGGCGCCATTCGCGAGCAGCTCGGCGAGGAGCCGCCGGATCTGTGTTGCGTCGAGCGTGCAGCGCACGGCGGGTTCGGCGCGAGTGCGCTGGAGCAGCAGCGCGCGGCTCTCCAGGCGGCCGCGCTCGTTCTCGAGCACCTCGTCCCAGAGCGCATCGGGGTCGGCGGACGCGAGGTGTAGCGAATCGGCGCTGGCGTAGTCGAGCAGTGCGGTGGAAAAGGCATTGAGCCGCTCCACCTCCCGCAGGATGCGTCCGACGTTCTTCTCCACCACCGGATCGTCGGCGACGCGAAAGCGCAGGAGCTGGGCAGCGGACGAGATGGCGAGCAGGGGCTGGCGCAGTTCCCGGGCGATGCCGCCGGCGATTTCGCCAATCCCTTCGTGGCGGGGTTCGGCGCGGACAGGGGAGGGGGGAAAAGGCGACGCGTGCTTCATGCGCGGATATTAGGGCCGCGCGACATCCAGAGGCAAACGCGACGGGGCGCGACGTGATGTCGCGCCCCGTCGTTCACTACATTGGCGCCGCGAAGGTCAGCGGCGACCGCCCCGCCTGGCGCTCTTCTTCGCCCCGCCCTTGCGAGCGGCTGCGCCGCGGCCGGCTCCCCGCTTGGGCACGGAGCGCCGCGTGGAGGACTTCTTTGCGCCGCCCTTGCGGGCCGAGGACTTCTTTGCGCCGCCGGTACGAGCGGTCGAGCGCTTGGCGCCCTTCTTTGCCGTGGACTTCTTCGCCGTACCCTTCTTCATGGCGCCCTTCCGGGCCGCACCCTTCGTGGCCGCGCCCTTCTTTGCACCGCCCTTCTTCGCGGCGCCCTTCCTGGCCGAGCTGCCGCTCGTCGACTTGCCAGCCGACTTTCCGGTGGACTTGCCAGCCGGCCTGCTGGCTGACTTTCCAGCGGATTTGCCGGCCGGCTTCCCGGCGGGCTTGCTGGCGGACTTGCTGGCGGATTTGCTCGTGCTGCCGCCCATGGAGCTGCCGGCGCCGCTGCTCGAGCGGTTCATGGATCCGGCGCTCGACGAACCGCTGGTCGTGCCGCCTGCCGCGGTGGTGCCGCCGGCCGACCGACCAGCCATGGCACCGCCACCGCTGGCTGGCGACGCCGGCGGGCGTGGCGTGCTCGTGCCGCCAGTGGCCGCGCCACCCGACGGGGCGATCGGCCGACCACCGGCCCCGCCCCCGCGCGGTGCGCGGGCGACGACGAGCGGGCTCTCCTCTTCTTCGTCCTCGCCTTCGACGACGGGGGTGCCCAGGCCTTCGTCCTCCTCATCATCGGAGTCGTCGGTGCTGTCCCACAGATCGTCGCTGTCGTCCTTGTGCGTCGTCCAGCCGCCGTCTTCCTCGTCGTCCTCGTCGTACGACGACGAGCCGCCACCACCATAGCCGAGATCATCGGCGTCGTCATCGCGATCGGAAAATCGAAGCTCGTCGTTCAACTCGTCACCGCGCGGCATCACTGCCTCCTGTGGAGATAGGCCAGTCGGACCTGCGTGTCGTCTCGAGATTGCGGCGCGGACCGCGCGCCACCCGCGGATGCGGGACGCGCACCCGGCGCGGCGCCGCTGCACGACGTGTGCCCCCATCATGGCGGACATCGCCGCATCGTGTCGGTGCGCTCCGCCACAATGCTGCATCATAGTGGCAGCGCACACGCGACGCACCGTGCACAGACACCCTTGTAAGACAATGCGCGGAATTCGTCAAGCGAATTCCGCGCATCGGATCTCACGTGCCGCATGCGTGACGCGAACTTCAACCGTTCAGTCGCCTGTGGCAGCCTCGGGAATCGCGCCGACTTCGCGCGGGGTCTTCGCCCGATGCGACGCACCACCGGTGAGCCGCGCCGCGACCCAGCTGCC
>Ga0157369_10000579_pt1 | contig 47920 bp, 39 predicted proteins | sample C25metaG_FD_113461 | JGI IMG/M metagenome (GOLD analysis project Ga0157369, IMG submission 113461) | Corn rhizosphere microbial communities from Kellogg Biological Station, Michigan, USA - C2-5 metaG | ecosystem: Host-associated > Plants > Roots > Rhizosphere > Soil | place: USA: Michigan... | reverse complement strand
CGCCGATGCTCGAATGCGTAAACGACGAACGCCGCGGCCCGAAGGCGCGGCGTTTCTCGGTTGTCGGCTTGCGGTCGCATCGCATGCGCAAACGGCGCGGTGCGACCGGCAAGATCACGCTCGAAGCGTCATTGATTCGCCGGCGCAGTCTCCGATGTGGCGCCGTGCCGTTGTTGCCAGCGCTCGTGCATGTGGGCGCGCATCGACTCCATTTTCGAGAAATGCTGCTTGAACGTGTCGCTGACCAAAGTCTTCTGCTGGTCGTCGAGTGCGTTGTAGACGGCGAGCCACGCGCTCGCCGTCTCCTCGTGCAGGCGCTCGCCGTCTTGCCGCGCCTGCATGTGCGCTGCGTGCAACGCGTTCATGTCGAGGATCGGTTGCTGCATCATCGTCTTTAGTTGCGCGTGCAGCTTCTCGTGCTCGGCGTGCCCGGCGGCGCCATCGCGCTTCATGGTGTCGACGGCGCTTTGCCACAGCTTTTCCTGCTCCGGCGTGAGCTTCAGACGGGCGTGCAAGTCCGCGAGCTGCTTCTCCATCATGAAGCCGCCGCGGTGATGCCACCCCATGCCCGGGCCGCCGTCGGGGCCCGCGCCCATTTGCCCGCCGGCCGCGTAAGCGCCGAGCGAGAGGGTCAATGCCGCGGCAGCCGCCGTGAACCAGCGTAAGGGGTGGCGAGTAGTGCGAGATAAAGCGTTCATTCGATAAGCTCCGGTGATCGACATCGGCGGCGCACTGCGTTGGCGTTCGCCGTCCGTTCCGCCAAATTAGACCGGGCTTCGATCGCGGGTGTTACCTGCGACGAGCGCGCCGTTACGGTGCATTACGGATGGCTTTCGCGGTAACGTCCAGTAACCCTTCCGGCGGGCGGACGGCTCGCTTCGCGCGCCGCTGGCGTTAAACTTCGCTCCATGGCTACCCAAATCCTTGTCGTCGACGACGACGCCGAACTGCGCGATCTGCTGCGCGACTATCTTGTCCGCCAGGGCATCGAGGTCTCGGTGCTGCACGACGCCGCTACGCTCGAACGCCGGCTCGAACGCGAGCGGCCCGATCTGATCGTCCTCGATCTCATGATGCCGGGTGTGGACGGACTCACCGCGTTGCGCAAGCTGCGGGCGACGGGCGACGACATCCCCGTCATCATGCTGACGGCGCGCGCCGACGACGTCGACCGCATCGTCGGCTTGGAGCTCGGCGCCGACGATTACCTCGGCAAGCCCTTCAATCCGCGCGAATTGCTGGCGCGCGTGCAGGCGGTGCTGCGCCGGCGGCGCACGATTCCGTCGGCGGCGCCCGAACAGCGCGAGCCCTTTGCGTTCGGGCGGTTCCAGCTCGATTTTCAATCGCGCACGCTCAACCACGAAGGGCGGCCGCTTACGCTGTCGGGCAGCGAGTTCGCGCTCTTGAAGATCTTCGTCAATCACCCGATGCGCACGCTTACGCGCGAGCGGCTGCTCGAGCTGCTGCATGGGCCCGAGTACGACGGCACCGACCGCGGCATCGACGTGCAGGTTTGGCGTCTGCGGCGCATTCTCGAATCGGACCCGTCGAGCCCGCGCTTCGTCCAAACGGTGCGTGGCCGCGGGTACGTGTTCGTTCCCAACGGCGATCCCGATGCGGCGCCCAATTGATTCGCTATTCGGCAGGCTCGCGTTACTCGTCGTCGCCGTCCTGCTGTTTTCGCATTTCGCTTGGTTCGTGCTCATGCGCGTCGAGCGCAGTCAATCGCAGGCGCGCTACGCCGTCGAGGAAGCGGCGTTCCTGATCGACGCGGTGCGCCAACACGTCGCCCGCACGCCGTCGGTGCCGCTGCCTTCGCGCGTGCGGCTCGTCGATCCCGTCAGCCCCGAAGTGCCCCCCGCCGATCAGGATCTCCCCCCGCCGCTCAAACGCTTCGTGGAAGATTTGCGCGACCGTTTGCCGCCCGGCTCGCTCGTGCGCGTCGGCGCCCCGGGGCGGCCGCCGATCCTGTGGGTGCACGAGGCAGCCGACCGCGATTGGATCGTCGTGCCGATGCTGGCGCTGCATCCGCCGCGGCCGCGCGATCAGATGCTCGTCTGGCTCGGCACCATTTTTTCGGTCGCGGTCATGTGCGCGCTATTCGTCGCTTGGCGGCTGCAGCAGCCGCTGGCCGCGTTGGCGGGCGCTGTCGTGCGGTTCGGGCGCGGGCAAAACGTTCCGCCGCTCGCCGAGCGCGGGCCGCGCGAGTTGCGCGAACTGACGCGCGGTTTCAATCAAATGGTGCGGGAGGTGTCGCGCACCGACCAGGATCGTGCCGTCATGCTCGCCGGCGTAGCGCACGATTTGAAAACACCGCTCGCGCGTCTGCGGCTGCGCGCCGAGATGATGGAGGAAGCCAAGCTGCGCGATGGGGTCGTGCGCGATGTCGATTCGCTCGCGCATATCGTCGACCAGTTCCTCGTGTTCGCGCATGACGGCACGGACCGCAGCGAGCTCGTCCAAGTCGACGAGCAATGCGAGCGCATCGCGCGCAGCTATCGCGCGGTCGCGCCTGGCGGCCCGGCGGTGCGCACGGAGCTGACGGCCGGGCCGGGCTTTCGCCTGCCCACGGCGACGCTCGAGCGCATCCTGTCGAATCTGCTCGATAACGCGCATGCGTACGGCGCGCCGCCCGTGGTCGTGGCAACAGCCCGCACGCCGGCGGGCTGGGCGCTCTCGGTCAGCGACCACGGGCGCGGCATCTCGCCGCACGATCTCGTCAATGCGAGCAGACCGTTCGTACGTCTTGACCCCGCGCGCGGGGGCAACGGCCACAGCGGACTGGGTCTCGCCATCGTCGAGCGTCTCGTGCGCCGGCTGGGGGGCGCGTGCGAAATCGGCAACGCCGCCGAATGCGGCCTGCGTGTGGCGATGACGTTTCCCTTCGAAGCGGCGACGCGCGCCGAGACGCGATCGGAAGGCGCCTGGTAAGGGCGATCGCAGTGCTGCGATCCCGGCCGATCCGTCTCGATCGAGCCGTCAGCGCGGCGTCATTCGGCGAACAACGCGTCGAGCGCGGCGGCGGCGTCGCTATCGACCGTGTTGTAGGTGACGCTGTTCGCCTCGAAGATGTAGTGGGTGGTGTACTTGCCGAGCCGGGCGAGAATCTCTTCCTGGACGTCCTCGGGCTGGCTGTCGAGCTTCAGATACCACGCGGTGGACGACAGCCTCGTTTGAAACGCGCCGTATTCGGCCATGAGCTCGTCGAAGGCGGTCGCATCCTGGTCGCGACAAACGATGACCAGATTTCCTTTCATTGGACATCTCCCGGTAGATCGGTTGGGTATTCGCCATGAGAAACCGATGATACCCGCTCTCGCCGAAGTACCGCTCGTTCGCCGTTTGTTCGGCGAGGGCGGTGTCGGCGGGCTCGGCGCCGCGGGTTCCCGTCGCGGCTGCTTCGCGGCATAATTTCACGTTTGCCGGCGCGGCGCCCGCCATTTTCGCGTCGATGCGCGTATCCTCGCTGCGCCGGGGCGCAAAAGGCGGCGGTTGCATGCGGTTTTTCGCCGTTTGTCGCAAGGCGCCCGTCGCGGGCGCGGCCGGACGTTTTATGACCGGCGCGGTTGTGCCTGAAACACAGGTTGTAGTAGTGTCGTGCCGTCAAAAAGAAAGGCGACGAAGGCCGGCAGTCGGATCGACGGCTCGATAAGTCGACGATTCGCGCTCAAACGCGTCACCGCAACCCTACGCTCGTCATGCTCGTATTTCGTGTCACGGATCGTTCCGCCGCCTCGCGCGCGGGCTTGCGCATGCTCGTCGGCTCAGGCCTGCTTGCGGCCCCGGCGCGCCCGGCGCTCGGTCATCGTTCGCCGCGCGGCGCGAAGGGGGCCTGATGGATTTCGGCTTCAATCTGAACCGCACCGCGAATGCGTCGGCGTGGCGCATCGCCCCTAATCGCTGGGATTTCGTTGCCTTTCCGCTCATCATCTGCGCGATCGCGATGGCCGCGATCGGCTTTCACCAGACGATGGCGCCGATTTCGACGCTCAAAACCCAGGTCATTTCGCTGAACCCCGCCATGCTGCCCGAGTACGCGCTGCGCACGACGCTGCGAATGCTCGCGGCCATCGTCGCGTCGTTCGCGTTCACGCTCGCCTACGGCACGCTCGCGGCGAAGAGCCGGCGGGCGGGCATGGTGCTCGTGCCGATCCTCGACATCCTGCAGTCGGTGCCCGTGCTGGGCTATATCTCGTTCACGGTCACGTTCTTCCTCGCGCTCTTTCCTGCCCGCGTGCTCGGCGCGGAGCTGGCTGCGATCTTCGCCATCTTCACGAGCCAAGCGTGGAACATGACGTTTAGCTTCTATCAGTCGCTGCGCACGGTGCCGCGCGATCTGGACGAAGTCTCGCGCGGGTTTCACCTGACGGCGTGGCAGCGGTTCTGGAAACTCGAGGTGCCGTTCTCGATGCCGGGCCTCATCTGGAACATGATGATGTCGATGTCGGGCGGCTGGTTCTTCGTCGTGGCATCCGAGGCGATCACCGTCGGCAACAACACGATCACGCTGCCCGGCATCGGCGCGTATCTGGCGCAGGCCATTGCCGCGAAAAACCTGGCGGCGATCGGCTGGGTGATCGTCACGATGTCGGTCGTGATCCTCGCCTACGATCAACTCATGTTCCGCCCGCTCGTCGCTTGGGCCGACAAGTTCCGCATGGAGACGACGAGTTCGGGCGATGCGCCCGAATCGTGGCTGCTCGATCTCGTGCGCCGCACGCGGCTCATTCATCTGCTGCTCGTGCCCGCCGGCTGGATGTTCGCCAAGCTCGCGCGGATGCCGCTGCGCCTGCCGCGGGTCGATGCCGTGCCGTTCGTACGCCTTGCGCGCAGCGAGAAGCGCTCGCGTGTGGGCGATGCGCTGTGGGGCGTGCTGGTCTTGGTCGCCACGGTGTATGTCGCCTGGCGCGTCGTGGCTTACGTGCGCACCGGCGTGACGGGTGCGGAAGTCGGCCACGTGCTGATGCTCGGCTTCATCACGCTCGCGCGCGTCGTCGTGCTGATCGCGATTTCGTCGCTGATCTGGGTGCCGGTGGGCGTGAAGATCGGCCTGCGGCCGCGTATCGCCGAGAAGGCTCAGCCCATTGCGCAATTTCTGGCCGCGTTTCCCGCGAATTTGCTGTTCCCCGTGTTCGTGATCGTCATCGTGCGGTTTCATCTGAACCCGGACGTGTGGCTATCTCCGCTCATCGTGCTCGGCACGCAGTGGTATATCCTCTTCAACGTCATCGCTGGGACGATGGCCTATCCGAACGACTACCGCGAGGCCGCGACGAATTTCCGCATCCGTGGCTGGCAGTGGTGGCGCCAGGCGATGCTGCCGGGTATCTTTCCCTACTATGTGACGGGCGCGATCACGGCCTCGGGCGGCGCATGGAACGCGAGCATCGTGGCCGAATTCGTGCAGTGGGGCGACACCAAAGTGGCGGCGCACGGGCTCGGGGCCTACATCGCCGAATACACGGCCGCGGGCGATTTCCCGAAGATCATTCTCGGCATCGCCGTCATGTCGCTGTTCGTGACGCTATTTAACCGCCTGCTCTGGCGTCCGCTCTATGCCTATGCGGAAGCGAAGCTGCGGCTCGATTGATCGAGAGCTAGCTTTCGGGCGCGCGCGAACGGCCCGCCTACTCAGTGCTCAATTCAAGAGTGAAGCGCAATGCAAAATCCCAAAGCTGACCTAAGCGCCGGCTCGTTGACCAGCGCCGCGACGGCCGCGCTGCGCCCGGGCGCCGAAGTGCTCGACGTCAAGGGCGTGCGCCGCGGTTTTTCGAAGGCGCAAGGCGAGTTGCTCGTGCTGGACGACGTCAATCTGACGTTGCGCGAGGGCGAAATCGTCGGACTCCTCGGGCGTTCGGGCTCGGGCAAATCCACCCTTTTACGTATCATCGCGGGCCTCATCGAGCCCACCGCGGGCGACGTGCGCTACCTGGGCGAGCCGCTTTCCGGTCCGGCCGAAGGGGTGGCGATGGTGTTTCAGACATTCGCGCTGTTCCCGTGGCTCACTGTGCTGCAAAACGTCGAGGCGGGCCTCGAAGCCCAAGGCGTGGGCGCGCGCGAGCGCCGGGAACGGGCACTGGCGGCGATCGACCTGATCGGCCTCGACGGTTTCGAGAACGCCTATCCGCGCGAGTTGTCGGGCGGCATGCGCCAACGCGTGGGCTTCGCGCGCGCGCTCGTCGTCGACCCGACGCTGCTGCTGATGGACGAACCGTTCTCCGCGCTCGACGTCCTGACGGCGGAGACGCTGCGCACCGACTTGTTGGATCTGTGGACGCAGCGGCGCATGCCGATCAAGTCGGTGCTGATCGTCACGCACAACATCGAAGAAGCCGTGTTCATGTGCGATCGCATTCTCGTGCTCTCGTCGAACCCCGGGCGCGTGCTTGCCGAAATCAAAATGCCGTTCGCGCACCCGCGCAACCGGCTCGATCCCGCTTTCCGCCGGCTGGTCGACGAGATCTACGCGAAGATGACCGCGCGCCGCACCGACGAGGCGACCAAGAAGGGGCTCGAGTTGGGCAGTTGGCTGCCGAGCGTGTCGACGAACTTGATGGCCGGCTTGATCGAGACGCTCGCGGCCCCGCCTTACCATGGCCGAGCCGATATGCCCGAGATCGCACGTTCTCTGCACCTCGAGGTGGACGATCTGTTCCCGATCGCGGAAGTGCTGCAGCACCTGGGCTTTGCCGACGTGCGCGAGGGCGATATTTTCCTGACGCCGCCGGCTCGTGTATTCGCCGAATTCGGCACCCAAGAACGCAAGATGATGTTCGCCGAGCATTTGCTGCGTCACGTGCCGTTGGCCGCGCGTATCAAGAAAGTGCTCAACGAGCGACCTGGCCATCGCGCGCCGCGTGTGCGCTTCGAGCAAGAACTCGAGGATTTTCTGTCCGACAGCGCGGCGGAGGAGACGCTCGACGCCGTCATCAACTGGGGCCGTTACGGGGAAATCTTTTCGTACAACGACCAGACGGAAATCTTCAGCTTGGAAGACGTCGAGTCGTAACCGGCGGCCAAGCCCGCGGGCGCTCTGGCTATCTGGCTATCTGGCTATCTGGCTATCTGAAAGAAAGACGCGCCGCACAGCCCTGCTCCGGGCGAGTGCGGCGCGTTTGCATTCAGGCCTCGGGCGTACCGGCGCCCTCGTCGTCTTCCTCGTAAGTGCCCAGGCGGTTATAGAGCGTTTTCAAGCTCACGCCGAGCGCCTTCGCCGCGCGCCGCTTGTCGCCGCCGCAGTATTTGAGCGTACCGAGGATGATTTGCCGCTGCGCCTCGGCGAGCGGCGTACCCACCCAAATGCTCATCGCATCGCCTTGCGTCACCGCCTTCTTCGAGCGTGCGGCAAGCCGCGGATGTTCGATCTCCACCGTTTTCTCGGCGAGGATGAAGGCGCGGTAGACGCTGTTCTTCAGCTCGCGCACGTTGCCGGGCCACGAGTAGGTGCGCAATGTTTCCTTCGCGCGTTTGCTGAAGACTTTATTCGTGCCTTCTTGCTTGTTCAGTTCCGCCAGGAAGTGCTGCGCGAGCAGCTCGCGATCGCCTTCGCGTTCGCGCAACGGCGGCGCGCGCAGCGGAAATACGGCGAGCCGATACATCAAGTCTTCGCGTAAGCCGTTTTCCTTCACCGCCACGAGCGGATCGCGGTTCGTGGCGGCGATGACGCGCACGTCGCTGCGCTGCAGCTCGGTGCCGCCGACGCGATAGAACGTGCCCGTTTCGAGCGCACGCAGCAGTTTGACCTGGCGCACCGGCATCATCTCGGTGACCTCGTCGAGGAACAAGGTGCCGCCGTTCGCGTGCTCGAAGTAGCCCGCGCGACCCTGGATGGCGCCGGTGAAGCTGCCGCGCTCGTGGCCGAACAGCTCGGCCTCGAGCAGGCTGTCGGGAATCGCGCCGCAGTTGACGGCGACGAAGGGCGCGGCCTTGCGCGCGCTGCGATCGTGGATCGTGCGGGCGACGAGCTCCTTGCCCGTGCCGGATTCGCCGACGACGAGCACGGTCGCGTCGGTCGATGCGACGCGCTCGATTTGCTCGTACAACTCGAGCATCGACGGGGAGGAACCGTACAGCAGCCCGTACGATTCGAGGCCAGCCGCGTCTCGCTCGATATTCTTTGCGAAGCGTGCCGCAGCGCCATGCTCGGGCGGTGCGGCCGCAGTTTCGATCTCGGTAAACTCGGCCATGTGGTTGCAGTCCATAGGGCGCTCACGCGCCGGAAATGAGGGTGCTTGTTTCCTTCGGCGCCAACGCGCGTGGCTAGTTCCAAAAGAGTATTTAACCACGCAACGCGCGCGCGACGTAGCGGCTTGCAAGCAGACGCGCTGGCATGAAAGCTGCGGCTCACGCAATTCGAGGATCAGCGGAACTCCACGTTCGCGGATCGATCCCACAGGGAGTCGAGCGAAGCGCAAGCGCCGCTCGAGTTCGTCGATGAACCGAGCAAATGCTAGGGGGATATGATGGCTCGTCCCAGAATCGGCGTTTTCGGCGCCTTGATCGCGGTCGGCGGCATGATCGCGTGGCGCTGGGCGCAAAAGCATCGCGCATCGCAGGCACGGCTGGCGGGCGAGTTGAGCCGGTGGGAAGGCGAAGGCGGCGCGGTCGTGTCGCAGTCGGCTTCGGCCGCAAGCGCGTCGCCCGCCTCGCCTGAGGGAAGCGGACCCAAGGTCGTCTCCAACGGGGCAGGCCATGGCGCTTTCGGCCAGGTCGGCGGTACCCGCGACGCGTGGATTTTTCCTCACGGGCATAGCTGAGGCCGCTTCGCGCGCCACGCAGCCCGAGCGCGCCGCCCGTCCGGCGGCGCTCGTTTCACCCCGAGTTGTGCCGAATTGCTCGCTTCCATCGTCGGCTCTAGGCAAAATGATGCGACGATCGAAGCGGCCGGGGGCGTTTGCGCCGCCCCTGGCCTACGTCCCTTTTTTTAACCCTTACTTATCACCGACCCGCTAACTCAGATGCCACATGTGCTGATCGTCGACGACGACCCCGAAACCCGCGAAGCCCTCGTATCGATCATCGCCGCCGACGGCTTGACGACGGCGACCGCCGGCGCTTTGCGCGAGGCGCGCATTCAGCTCGTGCGCCAGACGCCGGATGTCGTCTTCACCGATCTGCAGTTGCCGGACGGCAGCGGCGTCGATTTGTTCGAAGATCTGGATCCGCGCTCGGGCGTCGAAATCATCGTCATTACCGGTCATGCGACGGTCGAATCCGCCGTCACGGCGCTCAAGATGGGGGCGACCGACTATCTGGTCAAGCCGATCAACATGCAGCGTGTCAGGGCGGTGCTCGACCGGCTGCCGCGTGCGGGCGACCTGAAAGCGCAAATAGGCACGCTGCGCGGCGAATTGCGCCGCATGGGGCGCTTCGGCTTGATGCTCGGCAATTCACCCGCGATGCAGTCGGTCTACGACCAGATCGGTCGCGTGGCGCCCACCGCCGCGTCGGTGCTCCTCGTCGGCGAATCGGGCACGGGCAAGGAAGTCGCGGCGCAGACCATTCACGAGCTGAGCTTGCGCCGCAAGCATGCGTTTCTTGCGGTGAACTGCGGCGCGATATCGCCGAACCTGATCGAATCGGAGATGTTCGGTCACGAGCGCGGCTCGTTCACGGGGGCGGATCGGCAGCACAAGGGCTACTTCGAGCGAGCCAGCGGCGGGACGATCTTCCTCGATGAGATCACCGAGATGCCGGCCGAACTTCAAGTCAAATTCCTGCGCGTGCTCGAAACGGGCATGTTCATGCGCGTGGGCACGACCAAGGAGATCGAAACCGACGTGCGCGTGATCGCGGCGACGAACCGCGACCCCGAGGAGGCGGTGCTCGAAGGCAAGCTGCGTTTGGACCTTTATCACCGGCTCAACGTCTTCCCGATCAGCCTGCCGCCGCTGCGCGAGCGGGGCAACGACGTGTGGCTGCTCGCGCAAGCGTTTTTGGAGGAGCACAACGAGCGCCACGGCACGCACAAGCAATTCCCGCCGGCGGTGAAGGACATGATGCTCTCGTACCCGTGGCCCGGTAACGTGCGCGAATTGAAGAATTACGTGCAGCGTGCCTTCATCATGGCGAGCCCCGACGCGGACAGCACCGCAGCCGTGCCGTTGCAGATTTCCCTGTCCAAGCCTTCGACGGGCACGGCCGTGACGATTCCGTTCGGCACGTCGCTCGCCATGGCCGACCGTCAGTTGATTCTCGCAACGTTGGAGCAGTGCGGCGGTGTGAAGACGCGGGCCGCGGAGATTCTCGGGATCAGTTTGAAGACGCTGTATAACCGGCTCGTCGAATATGGCGAGGACGCGAAATCGGCGAGCGAGAGCGACACGGCCGGCGAAGCGGGGGCGGCCACCGCAGGCAAATGACCGAGCCTGCTTCGCGGACGGCGGCAGTTGAAGCGGACCGATAGTCGAAGCGGACCGGCCATCGAGCCCACCACCGTTGCGGCGGCCGGTTCCTTTGACTGTGCCGGTGCTAGTCCCGGTCGCGGGCCTCAGCTCGGCCCGCGCCGAATGCACCGCCGGTAGGGTGAGCCGCGGGCAGGAGACTTGCTGACAGCTACTTCTCGCTAGTGCTCAACGAGGCCTATCGTCTATGTCCATGTCCTGCAGCGAGTGGGTTCGGTTTCACACGCCGGAGCCCGACCCTCCCGTTCCTCCTCCGAAAGAGCCGCCGACTCCGGGGCCGGTCCCAGAACGAGACCCGCCCGAGCCGGGCCATCCCCCGATCAGCGATCCACCGTCGATTCCCCCTGATATTCCGCAAATGCACTGATGGTATGAACGCTGTGACAGCGCCGCGGCGAGTGTATCGGTTACAAATCTGACGCAATTGTTACCGCGCGAACCGTCGCCACGCGGCCTAAACTTAAGTGTTTTTCCTGCCATTCGCCCGCTCTTGGAGACCGTTCCATGAGACACCCCGCGTTGCGGCGCTCGGCGCGCCATGCGCTCAAGCGCGAAGCAAAGAACGGCGGCGGTTTTCCCGCTCGCTCGATGTCGTCGCAGGACCCCGCCGCTCAGAACCGCGCCGCGCCCGGTTCGCCGGCTGACGGCGAACAAAACCAGGGCGGCGCACGCGCCGAAGGGCTCGACTATCAGCGCGATCTGGGTTCCGAGCAAGACGCGTAGCGCGTCTCTCGGGGACGCCCTCCAATGAGGCTGCCGGGACTCGGCGCCCGCTGCCCAGGCCCTATTTCGAACGCGGGCAAATGATCGCGATCTCCCCGCGCGCGTAGCCTTTGCTGCGCGCGCTCGCTTCGTTCAGGCGCCCTTTCCGAGGGGGAGGCATCAACGTCCGTGCATTGCTCCGACGTTTATCGCGGCACGCACCTTGCGTACCCGATATCGGGCGACGGCGAGAAGATTCGCCGCGCAGAAAAAATGCCAACCGAAGAGGTGGAGCCGCCAATGAGCAGACTTATCGTGGTGTCAAACCGCGTCGCGCCGACGCAGGAGGGCCGCCCCGCGGCAGGGGGGCTCGCGATCGGCGTGCTGGACGCCCTGAAGGAAACCGGAGGTGTCTGGTTCGGATGGAGTGGGGAAATCGTGGGCGAAGCGGAGTCCCCCTCGATCGACGTGCAGGGCAAGGTCACCTATGCGACCGTGGGCCTTACGAGGCGCGATTACGACCAGTACTACAGAGGATTTTCGAACGCGACCTTATGGCCGACGTTTCACTATCGAACCGACTTATCGCGCTACGATCGTCAGGAATACGCCGGCTATTTGCGTGTGAACGCGACGCTGGCGAAGCAGTTGAAGGCGATGCTTCGCCCCGACGACATCATTTGGGTTCACGACTACCACCTCTTGCCTTTCGCGCGCGCATTGCGCGATATCGGGGTGACCAATCCCGTCGGGTTCTTCCTGCATATCCCTTTTCCTGTTCCCGAGATGCTGCGCACGGTGCCGCCGCATGAGGAACTCGTCAAGGCGATGTGCAGCTATGACGTGATCGGCTTTCAGACGCAGGCCGATAGGCAATCGTTCGTCGACTACGTGGAGCGTGGCGGGTTCGGCACCGCGAGCGATGACGGCATGATCCACGCGTTCGGCCGTGTGTTGAAGGTGGGCGCCTATCCGATCGGCATCTATCCCGACGCCATCGCCAAAGCGGCTCAACAATTCTCCGATCGCAAGCCCGTGGGCACGCTGCGCGATGCGATGCGCGGACGCCGCATCATCATGAGCGTCGATCGCCTCGACTATTCGAAGGGGCTCGTCGAGCGCTTTCAAGCGTTCGAGCGTTTGCTGCTCGGATCGCCGCATTGGCATGGGCGAGTCTCGCTCGTGCAGATCGCTCCGCCGACCCGCTCGGACGTGCAGACCTACCAGCGGATTCGCCAGACGCTGGAAGGCGAAGCGGGCCGCATCAACGGGCGCTTTGCGCAGCTCGATTGGACGCCGATCCAGTACCTGAATCGTAAATACGAGCGCAACCTGCTGATGGCGCTGTTCCGCCTCTCGCAGGTGGGCTACGTCACACCGTTGCGCGACGGCATGAACCTCGTCGCGAAGGAATACGTCGCGTCACAAGATCCGGAAGACCCGGGCGTACTCGTTCTCTCGCAGTTTGCGGGCGCCGCGGAGCAATTGCCGGGAGCGCTCGTCGTCAACCCGTTCGACCTCACCCAAATGGGCGAGGCGCTCGAGCGCGCGCTGTCGATGCCGCTCGAAGATCGCAAGGCTCGGCATGCCGACATGATGGCGATGCTGCGCGCCAATGACTTGTCCACTTGGCGCGATGCGTTCTTGGTCGATCTGCGTCGTGTGACGAGCGCGGCGTCGGCCACGCGAAAGGCTGTCAAACTCGCCGATATCGCCGCGTGAGCGGCACCACTTGATGGCGCCAAGGCAAGCCGAGAAGCGAGCCTTGGCGCAGGTCCCTACCATCTACCATCGAAATCACAAGGCCGGCATGGTTTGCCGGCCTTGTTTCGTCAAGCCTGTCGACGCAATTGCGCGGGCGGCACCTTGAGCAAGTTGCGATACTTCGCCACGGTGCGGCGCGCGACGATCATGCCTTCTTGCGAGAGCATCTTCGCGAGCGCGACATCGGAGAGCGGATTGCGCACGTCTTCCTGTTCGATCATCTCTTTGATCAAGGCACGCACCGCGGCGGCCGAACAGCGGCCGCCCGTCTCGGTTGCCAGTTCGCGCGGGAAGAAGTGACGGAATTCGAAGATGCCGCGCGGCGTGGCCATGTATTTGTTGCTCGAGGCGCGTGAGACGGTCGATTCGTGCAGGCCCAGTTCTTCGGCGAGCTTGCTCAGGACGAGCGGCTTCAGCGCGATCTCGCCGTAATCGAAAAAGGCCTTTTGATAAGAGACGATGCACTGCGCTACGCGTTGGATCGTCGTGAAGCGTTGTTCGGCGTTGCGCAGCAACCAGCGCGCTTCTTGCAATTGCTGCGCGAGCGGCGAACCGGCCCCGCCTGATTGCGCGAATAGTTCCGCATACACGCGATGAATCCGCGCGCGCGGCAGCACCGCCGGGTTGATCGTGGCCACCCAGCGCCCTTTGACCCGGCGCACGATGACATCGGGGATCACGTAGTTGTCGTCGGCACGCGAATAGAACTGCCCGGGTTTCGGATCGAGCCGGCGCACGAGCGCGCAAGCTTTGCGCAATTCTTCGGCGGAACAACCCAGTTGCTTTTGCAGTTCGGCATGCTCGCGCCGCGCCAGCCGTTCGAGGTGATGCTGAACGATTTCGAGCGCGGCGGCGCGTCCCGGCGTTTCGGCGGGCATCGCGTCGAGCTGCAGGCTCAAGCATTCCGAGAGTGAACGCGCGCCCACGCCCGGGCGGTCCAGCGTCTGCACGAGGCGCAGCGCCACGCGCAATTCTTCCTCGCCAAGCGGGGGATCGGCCTCGAAGGCGCTCGCCAATTCCTCGAGCGATTCGCGCAAGTAACCGTCATCGTCGAGCGCCTCGATCACGATCTGCGCCGCCGCGCGATCGCGCTCGCTCAACGGATACAGATGCAGGAGGCTGTGCAGGTGCTCGTGCATCGTCGGCTGGGCATGCGCCCACGCGCCCGGATCGACATCGTCGGAATCGCTGTTGTTGCGCGAGGCTGAGCGGGTAGTCCAATCTTGGCCGAACTCGCCGATGGGATCGTCGCCGGGCGAGGCGCTCGTCACTTCCGAGTCGCCTACCCCGTCGTACGAGTCGACGACCTCCGAGGCCGGTGCGGCATCGGCAGCGACACCCGCCTCGAGAGGCGCGGCCCCGTCGTGCTCGTGCGCCCCGTTCGCCGTCGGTTCGCCTTCTTCGACGATCGGATCGTCGTATTCGAGAAATGGATTGTTGTCGAGCGCCTGACGCAATTCGTGCTGAAACTCCAGCGACGACAACTGCAACAGCCTCACCGATTGTTGCAGACGCGGCGTGAGCGCGACATGTTGTTTGCTGCGCAATTCTAAAGTCGGCGGCATAGCGAATTGTCCAGTGGAAGGTCCTGGCGTTTAAGCAATGCCCGTACCAAGCGTTGCCTCGCGGGGCCGACGCGCAATTGGATGGCGCACGGAGCGTGCCTGCGACGCGTTGCGGCGGCACGTTTTACAGGGCGTTGTGCAAAAAGCGTGGCGCCCTTTGCTGCAACTGCGTCCGACCCTACTGCCGCCCGTCCGCGCATGGGTGAGGCGCCACGGCATGCTCCTTGCGGACGCTCGAAGCACGGGTCGAAACGCGATGGGTAGCCCTTCCCGGGCCGCCTCGCACGCTCGGCAATTTCTTCCATCTTTGAGCAGGAGAAATCGTGAAGACGCTCCCACTACTCAAAATCGCCGCGATTGTTGGTTCCCTCGTACTTGCAGGCGGCGTGACGGCCCAGACCATGGGATCGTCAGCCGCATCGTCGACTTCGAGCGCGTCCGCGCCGTCGGGCAGTTCCGAGTCGCTTGGACAACACATCAGCGACGGCACCATCACCACGAAAGTGAAAGCGGCGCTGATGACGGCCAAGGACGTCAAGTCCACCCACATTCACGTCAAGACGCGACGCGGGACGGTGTGGCTCACCGGCACCGTGCCGACGAGCGACGAGAAGACGCGGGCGCAGCAGGTCGTCGAAGGCATCGACGGCGTCCATCAAGTGAAGAACCGCCTGAAGGTGAGCGAAGCCAGCGCGTCGCAGTAAGCGCAGGCGAAGACCGCGTCGATGCGCATTATGAGGTTGGCGCGGTTTAACCCCGATGGGCCGGCGCGGGTAGGCGGCGCCCCTGAAGGGCGCTGGTTAGCCCCGCACAGCGCTTTCTTGCGCGCCTACCTCACCGCGCCGGGCGTGCGCAGGCGCATCAAGCTCACGATCGACGCGAGGCCCGCAACGGCTGCGGCAACGACGAGCGCGAGCATGGGCCCTCGCTCGGGCGATAGACCGAAGATCAGTGCGACGAGGGCGGCGCCGACTGTCTGGCCCGTCAATCTCGCGGTGCCCAGCATGCCGCTAGCGCCGCCGCTGCGCTCGCGCGGCGCGGCGGCGAGCATTTGCCGGTTGTTGGGCGACTGAAACATGCCGAAGCCCGCGCCGCACAGCGCCATGCGCCAGGCGATATCGAACGCGCTCGGGTGCGTCCCGACGGTGGCGAGCAGCGCGAGGCCGAGTGTCAGCGCGAGCAACCCGATCCCACCGAGCACGCCTGCCGAATACCGGTCGGAGAGCACGCCCGCGAGGGGCGCGGCGAAGATGATCGCGCACGGCCACGGTGTGATCAGCAGGCCCGTCTCGACCTGATTGAAGCCGAATACGCTTTGGAATAAGAACGGCAGCGACACATAGGCGAGCATCTGCGAACAGAACGAGCAGACCGACGTTGCAATGGACAGCGCAAAGACGGGGATCCTGAGCAGGTCGATCGGCAGCAGCGGAGCTGTGCGCGTCAACTGACGCCGCACGAACACATAGCCGACCACGATCAAGCTGAGCGTCTGGGCGATGAGCCAAACGCTTGCTTCGCCATGACCGAGGCCGTCGATCGTGAAGATCAGCAGGCCGAACACGACCGCATTCATCGCGGCGCTCAACAGATCGTACGGCGCATCGTGCCCGGGGTTCGTCGGCAGCGCACGGGCGGCCCCGATGACGGCGGCGATGCCGATCGGCACGTTGATCGCAAAGAGCCATGGCCACTGCGCGACCGACAAGATGGCGGACGCGACCGTCGGCCCGACGGCGGACGCGATGGCGACGATCATCGCGTTGATCGCGACGCCGCGGCCGAGCATCTTGGCCGGATAGATGGCGCGAACCAACGCCGTGTTCACGCTCATGATCCCGGCGGCGCCGAAGCCTTGGACGACGCGCACGAGGGCGAGCGCCCACAGTGAATGGGCGAGGGCGCACCCCAGCGAGGCGAGCGTGAACAACGCGAGGCCCGCCATATAAATGCGCCGGTAGCCGATGCGGTCGCCAAGCGAGGCGAGCGGCAGCAACGAGATCGTGATGGACAACTGGTAGGCGTTGACGATCCAGATCGATGCGGAAGCGCTTGCGCGCAGATCTCGCGCGATGGTTGGCAGGGCGACGTTGGCGATCGCGCCGTCGAGCACTGCGAGGGTGATGCCGAGCGCAATGACGACGATCGCCCAATAGCGCTGGGGGACGGGAAGGCCTTGTTCTACTTCCATCGGGGACGGGCTCGCTTTGCTACGCTGGGGGCTAGGGCCTGAACCGGGCCTAGCCCTCGCATTCTAAGCATGAACCGGCCGATGTGCTTGCCGGCGCGCCGTTGCCGGGGCGAACGCGTTGGTTGCACGCGCAACGATCATGCCGAGCCGAACGATGGGCGAGGCGACGCGGGGGCGGCCCGCGCCGCGGAGATCGGGCTTACTTCAACTCGTACAGGCCCGTGTACGTGGTCGAATCGACTTCGTTCAGATGCGTCATGAAGCGCGCGACGGCGTTGGTCGCGTCCGGCGTGATCGGCAAGCGATCGACCTTCAGCGCGTGCAAGCGGAAGATGTAGCGATGCGGCTTGTCGCCCCGCGGCGGCGCTGCGCCGCCGAACCCTTGCGTGCCGTAGTCGTTGCGCACTTGAATCGCCCCGGCGGGCAGGAGCGAGCCGTCGGCCTTGCCCGCGCCGAGCGGCAGCGAACGGGTATCGGCCGGGAGGTTGACGACGACCCAGTGCCAGAAACCGCTGCCGGTGGGCGCGTCGGGATCGTAGACGGTGAGCGCGAAGCTTTTCGTATCTTCGGGCGGCGCTTCCCATTGCAGGGCCGGCGACAGGTTGCCGCCGTCGCCATCGACGCCGAACGACTTGTCGTTGCATTCCTGTGCTTTCGGCATGAAGCCGTTGATGGGAAAGTCGTCTGACCAGATTCTGAATTCAGCCATCGGATGCCTCCTTGTCTTGAAGGGTTCAACGGTGCAGCACGATGTGCCGCGTGGCGGCGTGCGAGCCGAGTGTATCACCGCGGTTCGAATCGCTCGATGAGGCCAAGGGGTCTTTGCCGCGTGAGTCGGGTAGCGCCGCTACCGGTACATGCGCTCGCCTGTTGGCGAAAGGGGCGCTTCGCCAGAATGGCGACGTCAACGGCATCGAATGGGAGTCGTTCTCCGCGAGAAGGAGCGGGACGAAAGGATCGCCGCCGCGTACGGCGAAGCGCGCTATGTGCCCGCCGACGCTGGCATCAGCCGAAGCTGACGCAGCGCGGCCGGCGAGGCGGCGCGGGGTGTCTCAGCCCTCGCCGCGCAGCTTGCGCAAGCGCCAGATGAGGCTCGAGGTATCGAAGCGATTGCCGCCGAGGCCCTGCACATCGCTGTAGTACTGATCGATGAGCGCCGTGACCGGCAGCGGCGCGCCGTTGCGCTTGGCTTCGTCGAGGCAGAAACCGAGGTCTTTGCGCATCCAATCGACGGCGAAGCCGAAATCGTACTCGTTCTGGATCATCGTCTTGCCGCGATTGTCCATTTGCCAGCTCGCGGCCGCGCCTTTGCCGATGACTTCCAGCACGCGGGGCATATCGAGCCCGGCGCGTTCGCCGAAATAGATCGCCTCGGCCAAGCCCTGCACGAGGCCGGCGATGCAAATCTGATTCACCATCTTCGTCAGTTGGCCGGCGCCCGCCGGGCCCAAGCGCGTGACCGCGACGGCGTAATGCTTGAGGACGGCGGCCGCGCGTTCGAAGGCCGGTGCAACGTCGCTGCCGCACATGATCGTGAGCTTGCCGTTTTGCGCACCGGCCTGGCCGCCGGAGACGGGGGCGTCGATGAACGCGACACCCTGGGCGCTCGCCGCCTGGGACAGCTCGCGGGCCACCCCGGCCGATGCCGTCGTGTGATCGGCGAGCACGGCGCCTGGCGCCATTCCAGCCAACGCGCCGTCCGGCCCTAATGTGACGCTGCGCAGGTCGTCGTCGTTGCCGACGCAGACGAGCACGAGTTGCGCGCCGTCTGCCGCCTCGCGCGGCGTGGGTGCCGCGCGGCCGCCGTATTGCGCGACCCACGCCTGCGCTTTCGCGGGGGTGCGGTTGTAGACGGTGACGTCGAATCCGGCTTGGGCCAAATGACCCGCCATCGGATAGCCCATGACGCCGAGGCCGATGAACGCGACGCGGCGAATCTCGTTGGCGGGAGAGGAAGTCGGCTCGCTCACGGCGGCTCCTTTCAGTGACTGAGTGGGGTGGGGGCCCTAATTATCGCAGCCCGATGGCGTTTTCGTGCGGCGGCGCATATTCGCGAACGGGCGCAACGCGTCTAGAATGGAAGCATCCCTGCGATCGCGGAGGCCACCATGTTCGATTGGTCTATCGGATTCATGCTTGCGCTGGCGCTTTTCGCCTGTGCGGCGCTTGCTGTGGCGACGCGCTACCACACCGATCATCCCCTTGCCGATTTGCTGCACTGGATGGATTCGCATCCTTGGTTCGACCGGCGTCATCATCGGCATTAACGGCTATCGGGGCGGGGCGGTCCGCGCTACCGCCGCCCAACCGGCGCTCGGAGCCGTCAGCCTTCCAGGTCGAGGTTGCCCAGCAGGATGAAGGGCTCCACCTGCGAGCGCGTGACCAAATCGAAATTACGCGCGAGTTGCCACGCGCGCAGCTTGCGCGGCAGCGCTTCCAAGTAGTGGGCGAATCGTTCCGATCCATTGGGCTCGATCAGCGAAGCGATCTCGTACTCGTCCCAAGTCATGTGAACGTTGAGAGGATGCCGCGCATCGCGTGCTCGCTCCGAAATGGGGGCGGTGACTTTGAGCGTGGTTGGATGATCGGGGCCGCCGTAGGGCTGGATTTCCACGTTGGCCAGGGGACTGACGACGTTTCGGACCGCCTGCGCAATGCGCGGCGCGAATTCGGCGTCGAATCGGTGGGCTGTGATCGGGTTCATGAGGCGCTTCCGTGACCCGCCGATGCTAGCACGGTGGGCGGGTCGGTTCGTCCGGTTTTTCGAGCCGAAGCAACCGTTCGGCTCATTCGTGCAATACAAGAGTGGGATGCGACGCCGCGCTCGACTCGAGCGCGTTGCATGACTCCTTCAATCACTCTTGTAATTCGTACCAAATTTGGTACACTTCAATCACATTCAAATCTGCCGCCGCATTGGCGAGTCGGTCGAGCGAGTTCTTTTCGTTCGTTTCTATCGCGCCGCGAGCGGCAACGAGCCGGTGCGCGAATGGCTGCGCGGATTGGGCGCGCAGGATCGGAAGGCGATCGGTGAGGATATCAAAACGGTCGAGCTGGGTTGGCCCCTCGGGATGCCCCTGGTTCGAAAAATGGAAGCCGATCTATGGGAGATCCGAATCGGCCTCCCGCAGCGGATCGCCCGGGTATTTTTTACGGTCGTCGCGTCGGAGATGGTTCTGCTGCACGGCTTTATCAAGAAGGCGCAGCATCCGCCATTGGCCGACTTGAAACTCGTGCGCGCAAGGATGCGGCAGCTTCGCAGCGCGCTGGGCGTGCGATCTTGACAGGAAGGAACGAGAACATGGCAAACAAGCACATCGGCAGCAGCTTCGACGATTTTCTCGCGGACGAAGGCCGGCTGGAGGAAGCGACGGCCGCGGCCATGAAGCGAATCATCGCGTGGCAAATCGAACAGGAAATGAAAGCGCAAAAGCTGACGAAGACGGCGATGGCCGAGCGCATGCATACGAGCCGCGCCGCGTTGAACCGGTTGCTCGACAAAGAGGACACGAGTTTGACGCTGATCACATTGGCGAGCGCGCTGACCGCGTTGGGTAAGCGCATGGAGTTCAAGCTGGCGGCTTGATCGACGTGGCGGCTGCGCGCGTGCCCGACAGGAATCGAAATTGACCGTCTATGGTCCACAAATGGCACTTTTATCCCGTTGACTTCAAACATTGACCCGGCCCCGAGTGTCTTTAGAGAAAGAAGGTGATAGATGAGCTTTTTCGCTAACGTCTGCCTGTCGTTTTGCCATCCCTGCGCGACAAGGATCGGCATTCCTGCCTGCGCTTGCACCATCGTCATGAGCAAATGCAGGAGGTTCGAGAAGTGCGGCTCGTGGTGGTATTTCTTAGTCATATAGCCTTCCGGCGGCGCAACAAAAATGTGTGCGATGTGTGGTGCTCAAAGCCCCATGCGTGCCCGGCAGCCTACATGAACCTCGGATGCTGTACAAACATACAGTTTTATGCCGCATGGACGAGGATACTGACGCTCGTGAACTGTACGAAAGCGGGCCGCAATCATGCAATACGACGGCGGCGTGCTCCGGTACGACGCAGAGTTCTATCCTGCGTCGCAGCGTGGCGCTGCTGTCAACGCACGGGCGCAGAACCGCCTCGGTTCGGGTACTACCGCGTCATGGAACGGCACTTCACCACCGAAACGCCCCGCGAGCCTGGCGAAGAAAACGAGATAAGCAGCGGAAATCGTCGCCGCTGACTTAGGGAGGTCGAGGTTTCAAGGGGCTGACGGCTGCGTTGACCATGCGAGTAGCCGGCCGTGGTAAATTCGCGCAAAACAAAACCTGAGAGAGGGCCAATTTGGCGAGCGCGATCATTTGCGTCGGCGATACCACGTCGCACGGCGGCAAAGTACTGGAAGGAAATCCCACTGCATCAATAGACGGTAGGCCGATCGCAGGCGTCGGGCATAAGGTCTTTTGCCCACTCTGTAAAGGCGATTTCGCCATCCTGCCTGACTTACTCGGCCGCCGTTACCCCCACGTCATCGATAACCGCGATACCGCCGTCGCAGGTATGCGCACCGCATGCGGCGCGATCCTAATCGCATCGCAGTCGGGCGACACAATTAACGATATGGGCGAGGGCAGTACGAGCCTGGGTGCTGGCGCCGCCGTAGCGGCTGCCGCAGTCGCAGCGGAGCCTCCGCTATCCCCGAGTCCGACGATCTGCCTCGAATGCCTAAAGGCTGCGGCTGAAAGTGGCGCGACGACCGTGACGCGGGGGTAGGCCGTGGCGCCGGCGAAGATCGAGCAATACCTCGCGCAGCGCCAAGCGCAGGCTTCGTTGCATGTACGTCTGTACGGCCTCGTGGATGCGCTGCTTTATGAGCGCGCCTCGGGCACGCGGTCGCTTGAGCGCTCAACCTCCGCCATCGCGCTATTCGATGGTACGCCCGACGCATCGCTTGCCGGTGCGGGGCCGTGGTTAGTCGATTTTGAGAATACGTCGCAAGCCGTGCGGCAGTCGCTGCTCAACCTGGGGGCGCGAAGCGAAGGGGTGTCTTGGCTCGTTAGCGCCTATTCGTTCGAGGCACTTGCGCATGAGCTTCGCGGGCGTTTGGACGCCCGCATGCCGGACGGCCGTACGGCCTTGCTGCGGTTCTACGACGCGCGCCTGATCGAGGACATTGCCAACTTGCTCTCGTTTTCGCAGCGAATCGAATTCTTCATGCCGACGTTCGATTGGTTCGCCGAGATTGACGGCAAACTGACAAGGGTGCATCCCCATGCTTGAACTCACGACCGAACAGGTCGCGGCACTTGCGGACATCGATGCGAAGGGATTCGTCGAGCGCGTACGGCAAGACTTGACCACGGCCGACCCGAAACTCGCCGACGATCCAACGCTCTCATCGCGACTGTGGCGCGCGTTCAAGGCGGCGCGAGGCTTAGGCATCGATAAAGAAGAAAACCTCGTCGCGTTCTTGCGCATCGAGGCGTATGCGCCGAGCTTCTACGATAAGCCTGCGACGCGTGCCTGGCTCACTCGTCCCGGCCGCTCGGCCGACGAACGATTTCACGATTATCTACGCGTCATGCGCTGGAAAATTCAACACCCTGACTACGTTGGAGGATTGACACATGGCGGGACTACTCGCGCCGGTAGTGGAAGCGGCAGCGGCGGAACTCGGCCCGATTTTGGCGCGCGCTGGCGCGGCCTTATTAGGTGGGGCGGCGACGGCCGGAACGGCTAGCCTGTCGGGCGACACTTCGAAGGACGATAGCAAGGCCACACCCGTCGCGCGCACCTTGCCGCGCACTGGCGAAAAGTGCAAGAAGTGTCCGCCCGAAGGCGGGTCGAAGATTCGCCGCAACCACGGAGTCAACTGGAATTCTTACAGCTACCAAGCGCGCATTACAGGCTTCGCGTTCGACGTTGAGGAATGCCGGTGGAGCGACGAATGGCAATGGCTCGGGATCGACTTCGACGGGTTTCAGGCCAGTGAATGTCTTTTGCAGGAAACTAAGGGCGACTATGACCAGTTCCTCGAGGAGGGGGTGCCGATTTTTTGGTACAGGGGCTTCAAAAAGGTGCGCGACCAGTTGAACCGGCAGGCGGTCGTAGTGAACAGCAACCCGCCGACGCGGCTCGTGTGGTATTTCATGACACCGCACGCGCGTGAATACCTGCTGCCCGACCTGCGGCGGGTACGTGTTTCCTCTATCTATCAACCATAAAGCCATGCAATTCATAGCTCAATTTCGCGAAACGCTTGACGTTGCTCAATCCGCCTACGCCTTCCACTTGATACGGGCGCGGCGGGTCGTTGACTTGCTCGCTGCAAAGGATAGTCGCTTATCGGAATGGTTTTTAACGGGGGACACCAAGGACGAGGCGCTTCTTTACCCGGTTTACGAAGCTGACGGCACGCCAACGACAGCGGCTATCGCGGTGTTGAACGAGGAATATCGAGATGAAGGGCATCTCGCGAAGTCGATCGCCATGTGGAATGGACACGAGCAAAAGAAAGACGGCGCGGCGCTCTCACTGGCGTTTGATAACGATCCGTTGACGCATGATTTCGACCTCTCTTTAGGCGAAGAAGGCGCGAACGCTTCCCGGCTCGGCGATTTTCAATCGGTCGCCCAGGTCGTTGCGGCAATCGCTGACGCGTACGCGCCGTCCTACGTAACAGCCGCGCCGCAAAAGTATTCGCCGAAACAGGTTTTTGACGACAAGCCAGGCGTCGGCTGGATGATCTACCTGCCGAAGGTCATCACCGCGCAGCAAGTACCCGAGGCCCGCGCGTTGATACCAGTGCCCGAGGCCGGGCGCAAGCAAACCGGCACGATCATCGTGAGCGTAACCGACAGCGTATTCTCGGCGGACAACCCGGAACACCTCGAAATCGCCAACCGCATCGAGATTCGATTGGTTGATCAAGATTTGCTGCCGGCTTACTCCGACATCTAATCGCTTAAGAGTAGCGAACGGATGAAAAAAGGCCCGCGCGGATGGCGGGCCGTCAACGCCGTGCATGGGCAGCGCGGCGGGGTTCCGAGGGAAAGACCGAGGGTATGCGTGATCTTCCACAATGGTGAAAATCTGCAAATCGTCGTTTCGCCATTGTCCTACACGAAAATCCGGTTACGCTTACAGACCTGCTGCAATGGGTCTCATACACTGGGATCGGTCGGACTAGGTTTTCGAAATCCACCGCTAGGAGGAAGCGGCATGAGATGGAAATGCACATCGAGCGACGCCACCGCGCGCTCACGACCGAGGATGTCTCTGCGGTCGTAGATCTCATGAAAAATCAACTATTCGCGCAGACTGAAGGTCCGAATCGGCGGCAGATACCGAATAAAGAGTCTTGCGCAGAAAAATCGACAGAAAATCACAGATCGCGACTCAGCGCACTCGTCGCGCCCGCAAAAACTGGCGAAGGACCCCAAGGCCGAATCAACCCGGTCGGGCCCAGGCGACGGCCTTAGCTTTCGTATCGAAGACCTGCGAGGCGTGCACGCCGCGCCGGTCGATCTGCGCACGCCATCCCGTTTTCATCTTTTGAAACGATGCCATGATGTTCCCCGCCATCGGCCCCCAATAGCCGTGGGGAAATTATGGGGGAAATTTGGGGGAATTTTGGGGCGTTGCGTGTTTTCGCGTTGCGAGCGGTGGAAACCCTATCCGGCGCGAATCGGCCAGAAAGCCATATCTGGCGGGCGTTTGGCGTGTTCCGTTGCGTTACGCAGTTTCTTGCGAAAACTTGCGGTGCCCGACAGGAATCGAAATTGACCCGCTAGGCCGCGCGGATTCTAATTATAGCTCTCCGATTCAGCATTGATACCATCAAAAATACCAACATTTTCGATGGCGTCTGGGCCGGCCATTCGAGGTACTCTATTGGTGCATTCCCATCGCATGCTACGCGGAGTGTCTGGCCTAGAGGATTCTGAATCCTTACGGCTTGATTAACCAGTGAGCGTTCCGTGCGCTCGCGCTACTACCTCGGGGACTCTCCTATGCGTGCAATCGTGCTGGCCGCTGTTTTTTTAGTGCCAACCGTCGCTCATGCCGAAACTGTCCAGAGCATGGCGGCACACATCATCCGCAGTGCCGGTTACTGGTGCGCTCGCGTGTCAGATGTCATTCCGGACCAATGGCGCAGCACGCCAAACCGAACCGTCGTCATGGTTGCGTGTGATGACGGAAAAGAATATGCCCGATATCGAGTTACTGTCACGCGCGATGGATCGGGTTATTCCGTAGAAGAGCTATGAGTAGATATCGAGCATAAATAGTTTTTAAAAATTTGTTCGATTTTTGTGAGGTGACCGGGTATGAAGATTCGCACGATCTTGTGGATGTGCCTAATTCTTGGCGGGTGTGCGGCGAACTCACCGCCGAAATTGGTGCGGAGCACTGATCCATACACGAACGAGCGGAGCTATGCATTTGGCCCGTTGCCGGCATCCACATGTCCAAATGCAAGCTATGACGACAACTTCGTGAATATTTCTTTCGTTGGAGTAGGTAAGCAAAATACTATGTCGTTATTCTTTTATAGTCACGATTGGGCATTTCTCAACCCAAAATTGCCTCTCGACGTGCTTGTTGATGGTGAGCATCTTCAACTTTTTGCTATAGACGGAACCTCTCGTCGAGTATCCGGAGGGACAGGTATGGTTGAGGAAAGTCTGTATTATCCTGTGAAAAAAAATATCGTTGAGAAAATGGCTGCGGCCAAGATGGTCCAATTTCGTGCAATGGGGACTGAAAAATCTATTGAAAAATGCCTGACTGCGGATAGTTTGTCGAAAATTAAAATAGTTGCGCCTCTCGTTCCTTGGTGATATATGACTTCATTGCTATTGGTTTTTGATTGTCATTATTTGTTTCGGTAATGGGATTGGCTGCATATCGTATACACATCTCGACGAGCCCAAAAATTGGGCAGAAGATGTGTATAACGAGGCGGGCTGCTGACGCCTGATGCGCATAAAGTGAGTGCAAGACTGTCAACGGAAATTCTGGTTTTCGTTTGCGAATTGGGCTGTAAACCTTTGATACCAGTAAATTCGGTAGATGTGATGGTCTCTGGTGAGGCTCGATGAGGCAACAAAAAACCCGCTGAGCCTTTCGGTGAGCGGGTCTGTGAGACTTCATGGAGCTTCGTGATTCCGTTTCGTGGTCCCCCCGACAGGAATCGAACCTGTATCTAGCGCTTAGGAGGCACTTGTTCTATCCATTGAACTACGGGGAGGATGTGCTCATCGAGCGGCGAGCCCGAATGCGACGGCGCGCGCAGAGTATAGCAAAGGCTGCCCGGTTACCGGCGCGGCGATCGCTTAATTGCCGCTTAGCCGCCCAAACGGCCGATCAAAACTCGACGACCGCGAATTCCGCCTTACCCACGTCGCACAAGGGGCAGCGCCAATCGGCGGGAATCTCCGCGAAACGGGTCCCCGGTGCGATGCCTTCATCGGGCAGCCCTTCTTCTTCGTTGTAAACCCAGCCGCAAATCAGGCAAACCCAGCTTTTGTACTCGATCACTTCGCTCACTGCGTCCTACCTCAGTCCCTAGTCAGTTCCGAAAAAGCGGCGGTCAAGACGCCACGCGGGCGGCTGTTGTTCGCTGTCCCAAGCCCCGCCGGGCCGCTCGCTCGGCAAAATGCCGCGCAGCCCGAGATTGTACCGAAAGGACAGCGCCAGCCGGCGTCTGTCTCGCGGCCGGTACAATGAACGTTTCGCATTTTGCAGGCGCGCCCCTTCATGTCGCTTTATTCCATCGTCGATGCGCAACTCGCATTTGGCCACGTCGCTCTGCTCGATCACGCCGACTTCTCGCTCGAGGCCGGCGAGCGCGTCGGCCTGATCGGCCGCAACGGCGCGGGCAAGTCGTCTTTGCTCAAGATCGTCGCGGGACTCATGCAGCCCGACGACGGCTTGGTCACCCGGCAGCAGAGTTTGTCCACCGTCTACGTGCCCCAAGAGCCGCAGTTCGATGCGGACGCGTCCGTCTTCGATGCCGTTGCCGGGGGGCTCGCGCCGGCGCGAGCCGCGCTCGACGAATACGATGCCGTCGCGCACGCGCTTGCGGCCACGCCCGAAGGCCCGGAGCACGACGCGCTGCTCGCGCGCATGAACGCGCTGCAATCGTCGCTCGATACGAGCGACGCCTGGAATTGGCGCACCCGCGTCGCTACGACGCTTGCGCAATTGAATCTCGACGGCGATGCGCGCATCGGCGCGCTCTCGGGCGGGATGCAAAAACGCGTCGCGCTCGCCCAGGCGCTCGTCGTCGATCCCGATGTGTTGCTGCTCGACGAGCCGACCAACCACCTCGATTTCGAAGGCATCCGCTGGCTCGAAACGTTGCTCATCGGTTCGCGCGCCGGCTTGCTATTCATTACTCACGATCGCGCATTCCTCGATCGCGTCGCCACGCGCATCGTCGAGCTCGATCGCGGCCGCTTGCTCTCGTACCCGGGCAATTTCTCCGCGTATCAAACGCGTAAAGCACAGCAACTCGAAGTGGAGCGCGTCGAAAGCGAGAAGTTCGACAAACTGCTGGCGCAAGAGGAGGTGTGGATCCGCAAAGGCGTCGAGGCGCGCCGCACGCGCAGCGTGGGACGCGTCGCGCGGCTCGTCGAAATGCGCCGGCAACGCGAAGAGCGCCGCAATGTTCAAGGCAATGTGAAGCTCGACGTGGGGCAAGGCGAGCGTTCAGGCAAAATCGTCGCCGAACTCGTCGACGTCACCAAGCGCTTTGGCGAGCGCATCGTGGTCGACCGGTTTTCCACGACGGTCATGCGTGGCGACAAAATCGGCTTCATCGGCCCGAACGGCGCAGGCAAGACGACCCTGCTCAAGCTGATCCTGGGTGAGCTCGCGCCCGATGAAGGCAAGGTGCGCGTCGGCACGAATCTGCAAGTCGCCTATTTCGACCAGATGCGTGCCCAGCTCGACCCCGACAAGAGTCTCGCCGATACGATCAGCCCCGGCAGCGATTGGATCGAAGTCAACGGCACGCGCAAGCATGTGATGAGCTATCTCGGCGATTTTCTGTTTGCGCCCGAGCGCGCGCGCTCGCCGGTGAAGTCGCTCTCGGGCGGGGAGCGCAATCGGCTTTTGCTCGCCCGTTTGTTTGCGCGGCCGGCGAATGTCCTCGTGCTCGACGAGCCCACCAACGATCTCGATATCCCTACCCTCGAGTTGCTCGAAGAACTGTTGTCCGACTACGACGGCACCGTTCTGCTCGTGAGCCATGACCGTGCGTTTCTCGACAACGTCGTGACGTCGGTGATCGCCTCCGAAGGCGCGGGGCAATGGCGCGAGTACGTCGGCGGCTTCACCGATTGGCAAACGCAGAGCGAGCGCGCGCAGCGGCTGATGCAAGAGGCGGCCAAGACGGCGCCCAAGGCCGAGGCGCGCGAGTCGGCGCCCAAGGAGAGCGCCGCGGGGCGCAATGCGCAGCGCACCGTCAAGCTTTCCTTCAAAGAGCAGCGTGAACTGGAGGCGCTGCCGGGGACCATCGCGGCGCTGGAAGCCGAGCAGAAAGCCATCGGCGCGCAGCTCGAAGACGGTTCGATCTTCGCGCGCGACGCGCAAGAAGGCGCCCGGTTGACGGAGCGCTACGCCGCCATCGACGACGAGTTGCTCGCTGCATTGGAACGCTGGGAGGCGCTCGAAGCGAAGCGCAAATAACGCGGGGCGCTCGCTCGCCGGCGGGTGCGTGGCGGGCGGCGCGCGGGCCGGTCGTTCGGACGGGGCGTAGGCAAGGCGTTGCGGCGCGGGGGGGACGACCGCACGGCAACGCCGATTGTGGCCGGTCCCCGCCAAACGGACGACGCCGCGGCGGGTAGGCCACTTTGCCGAATTGCCCCCGCAAACGAAACCAGTAAAATACGCCGCGACTAGGACGGACGATCATCGGCGCACCGCCCGCCGCGCTCGCTTTGCGGGCACGCTGGCCGCGCACGTTGTTTCGATTCGCTTTTTTTGACCTTTCAACGCTTTGTCCACGCGGATATCCACACGCGCTGTGGACAACGACCTACACGAGACCATGTCCACGAAAAAGCCAAGCGCCGCATATAGCGAGGCGTCGATCAAGGTGCTCAAAGGGCTCGAGCCGGTCAAGCAGCGGCCGGGCATGTACACCCGCACCGAAAACCCGCTGCACGTCATTCAAGAAGTCATCGACAACGCGTCGGACGAGGCGCTCGGCGGATACGGCCGGCAGATCACCGTCACCCTGCACGCCGACCAATCGGTGTCGGTCGAGGACGATGGCCGCGGCATCCCCTTCGGCATGCATCCCGACGAGGGCGTGCCGGTCGTCGAAATCGTGTTTACGCGCCTGCACGCGGGCGGCAAGTTCGACAAGGCGGCCGGCGGCGCGTATACGTTCTCCGGGGGCTTGCACGGTGTGGGCGTGTCGGTCACCAACGCATTGTCGTCCCGCCTCGATGTCACCGTGTGGCGCGAGGGCAAGGTGGCGGAAATCGGCTTTGCGCACGGCGACGTCGTACGGCCTCTCTCCGTGCGCCCGGCCGAGCGTGGACAGAAGCGCACGGGTACGCGCGTGACGGCGCTGCCCGATCCGAAGTATTTCGATTCGGCGAATCTGCCGCTTGGCGAGCTGCAAAGGCTGTTGCGCTCGAAGGCCGTATTGTTGCCCGGCGTCGAAGTCATGCTCGTCAACGAGAAGACGGGCGAGCGCCAAAGCTGGAAGTACGACGACGGTTTGCGCGGTTATCTGCTCGAAGGCATGGCGGGGAGCGAGTTGTTGATCCCGCTGTTCGAAGGCGAGCGTTATGCCGATAGCGCGCGCACGAGCGAGGACGCCTTCGCCGAGGGCGAGGGCGCGGCATGGGTCGTCGCCTGGAGCGAGGAGGGGCCGCTGCAGCGCGAATCGTACGTGAACCTCATCCCGACGCCGGCAGGCGGCACGCACGAAGCGGGCTTGCGCGACGGGCTGTTTCAAGCGGTGAAGAGTTTCGTCGAACTGCACAACTTGCAGCCCAAAGGCGTGAAGCTATTGGCCGAAGACGTCTTCGCGCGCGTGTCGTTCGTGTTGTCGGCGAAGGTGCTCGATCCGCAGTTTCAAGGGCAGATCAAGGAGCGCCTGAACAGCCGCGACGCCGTCAAGCTCGTCTCCTCGTTCGCACGCCCTGCGCTCGAGTTATGGCTCAATCAGCATGTCGAGCACGGCAAGAAGCTCGCCGAACTCGTCATCAAGCAGGCGCAGGCGCGCACGCGCGCGGGGCAGAAAGTCGAGAAGCGCAAGAGCTCGGGCGTTGCCGTGCTGCCCGGCAAGCTCACCGATTGCGAATCGACCGACATCTCGCGCAACGAGCTGTTCCTCGTCGAAGGCGATTCGGCGGGCGGCTCGGCGAAGATGGGCCGCGACAAGGAATTCCAAGCCATCTTGCCGCTGCGCGGCAAGGTCCTGAACACATGGGAAACCGAGCGCGACCGGCTCTTTGCGAACAACGAAGTGCACGACATCTCGGTCGCGATCGGCGTCGATCCGCACAACCCCGACGATACCGTCGATCTGTCGAATCTGCGGTACGGCAAGATCTGCATCTTGTCCGATGCCGATGTCGACGGCGCGCATATCCAGGTGTTGCTCTTGACGTTGTTCTTCAAACATTTCCCGCAGTTGATCGAACGCGGGCATGTCTATGTCGCGCGGCCGCCGCTGTTTCGCGTCGACGCGCCCGCGCGCGGCAAGAAGCCCGCGCAGAAGCTTTACGCGCTCGACGAGGGCGAGCTCGAAGCGACGCTCGACAAGCTGCGCAAGGACGGCGTGCGCGAAACGCAATGGTCGATCAGCCGTTTCAAGGGCCTGGGCGAGATGAGCGCCGAGCAACTGTGGGATACGACGATGAACCCCGATACGCGGCGGCTCATGCCGATCGCGCTTGGCGAGCTCGAGTACGAGGGCACCGTGTCGCGCATGACGATGCTGATGGGCAAGGGCGAAGCGGCGGCGCGGCGCAGTTGGCTCGAGGAAAAGGGCAACGAAGTCGAAGCCGACATTTGAGCGCGCGCAGGCTCGGCCGCGTGCATCGCGAGCGGCGCTTTTCGGCGCCGCTCACGCGCGCTAGCAGCGCGGCGGCCTTGAAGCAGACGCGGCTATTTTGGTTCTGAACACGGACATTACACTCGATGGATCAACAAGACGATCTGTTCGCACCGGCCGCCGCACCCGACGGCGAGTCGCTGACACTCGGCCATTACGCCGAGCGCGCCTATCTCGACTATGCAGTGAGCGTCGTCAAGGGGCGCGCGCTGCCGGACGTCAGCGACGGGCAAAAGCCGGTGCAACGCCGCATCCTGTTCGCGATGAGCGAAATGGGCCTTGGCGCCGACGCCAAGCCGGTGAAGTCGGCGCGGGTCGTGGGCGATGTGCTCGGCAAGTACCACCCGCACGGGGATCAGTCGGCCTATGACGCGCTCGTGCGCTTGGCGCAAGATTTTTCGATGCGTTACCCCCTCATCGACGGCCAAGGCAACTTCGGCTCGCGCGACGGCGACGGCGCCGCGGCCATGCGATACACCGAAGCGCGCCTCACGCCGATCGCCAAGCTCTTGCTCGACGAGATCGACGAAGGCACGGTCGATTTCTCGCCGAACTACGACGGCTCGTTCCAAGAGCCGAAGCTGTTGCCGGCGCGTTTGCCGTTTCTGCTGCTCAACGGCGCGTCGGGCATTGCCGTGGGGCTGGCGACCGAAATCCCCTCGCACAACTTGCGCGAAGTCGCGGCCGCCGCCGTGGCGATGATTCGCCACCCGAAGATGACGCACGCCGAATTGATGGCGATGCTGCCCGGCCCCGATTTCCCGGGCGGCGGGCAAATCATTTCGAGTGCGGCCGAGATCGCCTCCGCTTACGAGACGGGGCGCGGCAGCCTGAAGGTGCGGGCGCGCTGGAAGATCGAAGAACTCGCGCGCGGGCAGTGGCAACTCGTTGCATACGAATTGCCGCCGAATACGTCCGGCCAAAAAGTGCTCGAGGAAATCGAGGAGCTCACGAACCCGAAGATCAAGCTGGGCAAAAAGTCGCTCACGCCCGAGCAGTTGCAGACGAAGCAGACGATGCTGGCGTTGCTGGATGCCGTGCGTGACGAGTCGGGCAAAGATGCGCCCGTGCGGCTCGTGTTCGAGCCGAAATCGAGCCGCATCGATCAGACCGAGTTCGCCAATTCGCTGCTGGCTCATACGAGCCTCGAATCGAACGCGCCGCTCAACCTCGTCATGATCGGTGCGGACGGGCGCCCGCGTCAGAAAGGCGTCGTCGAGATTCTGCAGGAGTGGATCGGCTTCCGCTTCGCGACCGTCACGCGCCGCACGCGCCATCGGCTCATGAAGGTCGACGATCGCATCCACATCCTCGAAGGCCGGATGATCGTCTTTCTCAACATCGACGAAGTCATCCGCATCATTCGCGAAGCGGACGAGCCCAAGGCGGCGCTGATGAGCGCATTCGGTTTGAGCGAGCGGCAGGCCGACGACATCCTCGAAATCCGGTTGCGGCAGCTCGCCCGGCTCGAAAAGATCAAGATCGAGAAGGAGCTCGAAGGGCTGCGTGACGAAAAGGCCAAGCTCGAAGAGCTCCTTGCGAACGAGTCGTCGATGAAGCGGCAGGTCATCAAAGAGATCGAAGCCGACGCGAAGCAATACGGCGATGAGCGCCGCACGCTGATCCAACAGGAAAAGCGCGCGACGTTCGAGGCGCGCGTCGTCGACGAGCCCGTCACGGTCGTCGTGTCCAAGCGCGGCTGGGTTCGCGCACTGAAGGGACACGGGCTAGATGTCGCGAGCTTCACGTTCAAAGATGGCGATAGCCTCTATGCGGCGTTCCCATGCCGTACGCCGGACGCGCTGATCGCCTGGGGCAGCAAAGGCCGCGTGTATTCGGTGCCCGTGGCGACGCTGCCGGGTGGCCGCGGCGATGGCGTGCCCGTTACGTCGCTCATCGAACTCGAGGCCGGCACGCATCTCATGCATTACTACGCGGCGCACGCCGAGCAGCCTCTACTGCTCGCGTCGAGCAACGGCTACGGATTCATCGCGCGCGTGGGCGATATGGTGAGCCGCGTCAAAGCCGGCAAGTCGTTCATGACCATCGACGAGGGGGCGCAGCCGCTCACGCCGATGCCGGTGCTGCCGCAGGCTACGCAGGTGGCGTGTTTATCGGGCGCGGGCCGGCTCGCAGTGTTCGGGCTCGACGAAATGAAAACCCTCACCGCCGGCGGCCGCGGCATCATTCTGATGGGCCTGGACGAGGGCGAGACACTCGTCCAGGCGTTGGCGATCGGCCCGGCCGGCGTCGTGCTGCTCGGCGCGGGCCGCGGCGGCAAGCCGCAAGAAGAAACGTTGAGCCGAGCCCAGCTTGCGCCGCATGTCGGCAAGCGCGCGCGTCGCGGGCGAGCGCCCGATACCCGCTTGAAGATCAGTGCTCTGCGCCCCGCACTAGGGTGAGGGCAGGCTCGGATCGGCATTCGAGCGTGTCCCGCGCGCGCCGGTCCCGGTAGTCCTGACTGGCGCGTTCGTTTGCACGAGCGCGCCAAGGGGCCACCGGTTGTCTGTACCAGGAAGCTCCGCTACATCCACCGCTTTTGGAGAGTCTTATGTCCCCGCTGTCGATCGCGATCGACGTTGCCTTATTCGCGCATTTGGCGTCCGTCGCCGTGTGGGTAGGCGGCATGGTGTTCGCGCATTATTGTCTACGCCCGGCGCTTGCCGACGTTTCGCCGCAACTGCGGCTGCCGCTCATCGAGGCCGTATTTTCGCGGTTCTTCAATTGGATCGCCGCGGCCGTGATCGCGATCTTGATCTCGGGCGGCTTTATGATGTCGCGCTTCGGTGGTGCGCAGGCCCCGTGGCAAATCGCGCTCATGGGCGCCATCGGCGTCGTGATGATGATGATCTTCGCCCATGCGCGATACGCCGTATTTCCGCGGATTCGCCGTGCCGTGCAGGCTCAGCGGTGGCCCGACGGCGCGCGCGCCGTCGATACGATGCGCCGGCTCGTGCTGGTCAATCTGGCGCTGGGCTTCGTGACGATCGCGGTGGCGGTGCTCTCGCGCGGGTTCTGACGTCCGGGCAATGCTTCCGACGGTCGTTGCGCCTGCAACGATTACCGTCGGTTGCATGAAAGCGCTTTGCAGGATGGATTGGGCGATACTGCACGCTTTACGAGCAAGCAGACGATGGTCCCGCACGATTCACAGGCCGGTGCGCCGGGCGATGCGCGCCGGTCGCAGCGCTTAGCCCCGGCCGAGCTATTCCGGGCGTTCGCCGAAATGAGCATCTACGGCTTCGGCGGCGTGATGCCCTGGGCGCGGCGCATGCTCGTCGATCGCCGACGTTGGGTAGACGATCGCGAATTCGCCGAGCTGCTTTCGATCGGCCAAATGCTCCCCGGCCCCAACATCTGCAATATCGCCGTCATCGTCGGCTATCGCTATTGCGGCTGGCGTGGGTCGGTAGCCGCGGCGACGGGCCTCATGTTGCCGCCGTTCTTCATCGTGCTGGCGCTCGGCGCCCTTTACCATCGCTTCGGTGCGCTGCCCAGCGTGCAGGGCGCCTTGCGCGGCATGATGGCCGTGGCTGCCGGGCTCGTGTTGATGACGGGTGTCAAGCTCGCGCAAAGTCAGCCTCGCACCAAGCGCGGCCTCGTCTTCGGCCTACTGTCGTTGACGGCTGTCGGCGTCCTGCGCCTGCCGCTCGGCTGGGTGATGCTCGCGTTGATTCCCGCGGCGCTCATCGTCGAGTGGAGGGCTCGGCCATGATCTTGCTGGAACTCGCTTGGCGCTTCGCATTGGTTTCGGCCATGGCGTTCGGCGGTGCGACGGCCGTCATTCCGGAAATGCATCGCTTCCTCGTCGAGCAGCATCATTGGATCGACGATACGACCTTCGCGGCATTGTTCGCCATCTCGCAAGCGTCGCCCGGGCCGAACGTGCTGTTCGTCGCGCTGTTCGGCTGGCAGGTCGCGGGCATGGCGGGCGCGGTCGTCTCGACTTTGGCGATGTGCGGTCCATCGTCGGTGCTGGCGCTCGCGTTCGAGCATTACACGGGCGCGCACCGCGACGCGCGCTGGATGACGATCATCCGCCGGGCGCTCGCGCCCGTGACGATCGGCTTACTGATGGCGACGGGCGCCACGCTTGCCCAGGGGGCGGATCATTCGGTCGCCACGTTGGCGTTGACCATCGCGACCGTCGCCGTGGCGTTGAGAACCAGCTTCAACCCGCTCTGGTTGATCGCGGCCGGCGCGGTCATCGGGGTGCTCGGTTACGCATAGACGCGCGTCGCGGCGCTTCGCCGCGCATGGCTTCAACGATAGCCGAGCGCATGGGCGGCGGTGAAAACGATGGCGACGATGGCATAAACCGCGTAGACGGGTAGTTTGAACCGTGCCAGGCAGACGAGCGCAAATACCGCCGTGACGAGATAGGGTGCTTCGTGCGGCGTGCGCTCGGCGATGCGCACGACGGCCGTCAGTAGAAACGCCGTCGTGGTGGCGCGCAGCACACGCATGCCCTGCTCGAAGCGCTCATGCGCTTCGAGGCGGCGCAGATGACGGCGTGCAAACACGATCAGCATGCCCGACGGAATGAACAGCGCGCAGGTGGCGGCGACCGCGCCGCTCCAGCCGTGCACGAGATAGCCGAGGAACGGCACGACGTTCAGGAGCGGTCCCGGCGAAACCGGGGAGAGCGTAAAAGCCAGCGTGAACTCGCGCGCGGTGATGCCGAGCCCGGGCGCTTCGAACAGCGTTTTGAGCACGGGCAGCGCCGAAAAGCCGCCGCCGAACAGCGTCACCCCGGCGCCGGCAAGGCGCGGCCATATCAAATGAGCGGCATACGTTGCCGGCAGCGGTGCTGAGAACAATGCGACCAGCGCCACGAACGCCAGCACGATCGCCTTGTCCGCCCGCGAGAGCGAGATCGCCAGTTTTCCGCCGCGCGCCGAGCTGGCGATCCATCCCGCCGCGAACGAGCCTGCCAGCAGTAGCACGAATGCGGCCGTGCCCCGGATCGTCAGCAAGACGAGACAGGCAATGGCGGCCGCCGCCCATTCGAGCGGTGCATTCACGAGCACGCGGGTTTGCCGGTACCAGGTGATGCCGATCAACACCGCGAGCACGATCGCGAAATGATCGAGCAGCCCGGGGGCCGCAAGCGAGCGGACGAATGGCGCTTCATAGAAGGTGGCGAACGCCGTCATCGTGCAGAAGAAGGGCAGCACGGCGGCGATACCCGCGATCCAGGCGCCGATGTGTCCACGCAATGCATATCCGACTTGCACGGCGACGTTGCAGCCCACGGCTCCCGGGACCATCCATGCCAGCGCGACGAAGTCGGAGTACACGGCCTGAGTGAAGCGGCGCTCGCGCTCGACGTAGTGAAGTTCGAGTTGCGCCATCAGCGCGAGCCCGCCCCAGGACAACGCCGAAAGCGCGAAGACCACACGAAACAGCGTCCACAGCGATTCGGGTTCGGCGCCGCGCGCCGATGCGGCGGATGACGGTTGATCGGCAGTCATGGCGGTATGCGCCGCGCGCGGGGCCTGTCTGCCTTGCGTGCTTGCCTCGCTCATCTGATCGGTCCTTCTCGTCGTTTTTGCCCGATCGCAGCCTATGCGGATTCGTTACGCCGATTGTTGGCTCGTGTTCGGCTGGCCTCGACCGTAGCTCCCGTGCGGCTCGTGCATATCGCATACCCCGAAGCGGTCGAGCAGCGCCGCGATGCCGTCCGCGGGGACGGGGCGCGAGAAGAGGAAGCCTTGCGCTTGGATATTGCCGAGCGCCGACAGCCATGCGATCTGTTCTTCGGTTTCAGTGCCCTCGACGACCACGGTCAAGCCGAGCGAGCGCGCGAGGTTGACGATCGCCGACACCATCACGCAGACGCTGCGATCGGCCGGGATCGCCTGTACGAACGAGCGGTCCACCTTGAGCGTGTCGACCGAAAAGCGGTTCAGGTACGACAGCGAGGAATAGCCCGTGCCGAAATCGTCGAGCGCGATGCTCACGCCGAGCCGCTTCAATGCGACGATCTTCTCCGAGACGAGTTCCGGGTATTCCATCATCGCCGTTTCGGTGATCTCCAACTCGAGCCGATGAGCGGGAATGCCCGTTTCCTCGATTGCGCGCGAGATCGTTTCGTAGAGATCGCCGCGCCAGAACTGGACAGCCGATATGTTGACCGCGAGCGAGAGCGTCTCGTAGCCCTCGCGCTGCCATTCGGCCAGTTGCCGGCAGGCGGTTTGAATCACGAAGTCGCCGATCGGCACGATGAGACCCGTCGATTCGGCGACGGGGATGAACTCGCTCGCGGAAATGACGCCTTGTTGCGGATGATTCCACCGCGCGAGGGCTTCGAAGCCCGTGATGCAGCGGCGCGCCAGATCGATTTTCGGCTGATAGACGAGGAACAGTTGATTCTCGGCCAGTGCGACGCGCAGCTGCTGTTCCCATTGCATCAAATGATCGGCGCGATGAGACAGGTGGCGCATAGAACTGATAGCAGTTTTTGCCCGCATCCTTGGCGCTGTACATCGCCAGGTCGGCCTTCTTGAGCAGATCGATTTCGCTTTCGCTTCCCACTGAGTACAGGGCGATGCCGATGCTCGCGTGCAGGACGAACGAGGTGCCGCGCACGTCGAACGGATGCTCGAACGTCTCGCGCACGCTTTCGGCCAGTTGCACGGCTTGCCGCTCGACGTCCCCGCCTTTGAGCACGACCACGAACTCGTCCCCGCCGATGCGCGAGAGCACGCCCGCGCCGCCCACCGCATCGGATAGCCGCGAAGCGGTCATCTGCAGGACGATATCGCCGGCGTTGTGGCCGAGCGTGTCGTTGACGGTCTTGAAGTTGTCCAGATCGATGAACAGAAGCGCGAGGCGCCCGACGTTGCTCGGATCGGCGACGTCGTGCCGCAAACTTTGCAGCGTAGCGTAACGATTGCGCAGGCCGGTGAGCAAATCGTATTCGACCAGATGCGTCATCTCGCGCTCGCGCCCGAGCAGCTTGCCGATCAAGCCCGTGGCGACGGCGAAGAAGGCGAGCATGGCGAGCGAGATGAAGCCCGCCATCAGTAGATAGACGTTGCGCGTGTGGTTGTAGTCGGCGAACTCTTCCGCTTCGGATAAGCCGACGAGCACGCCCATCGGATAGCCGTCGATGTGCCGGTACGAAACGATGCGTTTGATGTGGTCGATCGGATCGACCATCGTGCCCGAGACGTGCTCCGAAATAGGGTAGCTGCCGCTCGCCGAAAACGCGCCGGGCGTGTTGCGCCCGGTGCCGGTGCGTCGCGCGAGCACGGCGCCGTTGTCGGCGATCACCGCAATCACGCCTTCTTTGCCGATCGCCGCATTGTTATAGAAATCGCTCGTGAAGTAGCCCGGATCCTCCGACACCACGACCACGCCCGCAAACGAGCCGTCGAGGTGGTTCAGTCGGCGTGTCATTTGCAGCGTCCACTGATGCGAGACACGGCCGAGCACCGGTTTGCTGATGTAGAGCTGATCGTCGTTTTCGTGCTCGTGAACCTTGAAATGCTCGCGATCGGATAGATCGATCGGCGTCGGGTTGGCCTCGGCGGTGCTCGCCACCAAGATCCCGTGATCGTCGATGATCGACACTTGCACGAGCGTGTCGCTTTGCACGACGCCCTTTTCAACGGTGCTGCCCAAGTCGAAATGCTCCGGGCTCTTTTCGAATTCGTACTTGACGAAGCGGGTGATTTGATCGACTTGGTGTATTGCTTTGACGGTGTGCTGTTCCAGCGCGGAGGACAGGATAGCGGCCGACGCGGTAGCCTCGCGATAGGTCGTGTCGCGCTCGACCGACAGACGCGCGGAAATCACGGTCCATAGGAGCGCGAGCACGAGCCCGCCCAGTAGGGGGATCGCGATCAGGGCACGACGGCGCGAACCCGCGACGTTGCGTCTCGTGCGGGTGTCTCTCGTCGAATGAAGCCGGGCGAAATTCATCGTTGCAGTGGGTTATAGGTGGCTTCGCAAACCGCAGACGTTCCTCATCGAGGATATTACTGAATGGATAAAAATTAAGATAGCGTCCGCTTATCGGGTAAACGTATGTCGTGCCAGGCACGATTTCGGCAAGACTGTTCGCGCTCGCGCCCCTTGAGCGCCGCGGGACCGCACCGGGCGGCGCTCTGGGCGCACAAACCGCGAGCGGCTCCGCCCGCTTTATCCTGCAAATGCCGATCCCGCATAAGAGAGACGCCGAATGAATATTCCAACAGGTGGAAAAGCGCCGGGCGAACGGGAGGAGAAAAGAAAGATGCGCGCTCGAGCCGCATAGGGCTCAAGCGCGTTTTGCGACGGCTCGCGCGCTTAGGCGAGCCGTACCGTGCCGTCGACGATCGTGGTCGAGCGGCCGCCAATCCAAATCTTGCCGTCGTCGCCGTAGTCCACGATAACACGTCCGTCGCGTCGGATCGCGGTGCCTTGCCGGACGGTGTATTGCGACCCGGGACGGCGCTCGCGCGCGGCGAACAAGCAGGCGATGGCCGCGTTTGCGCTGCCGGTGACGGGATCCTCGTAGATGACGTGCTCGCTATCGATCACGATGCAGCGCACTTCGAGCGTCGCGGGGCCGCCCGGTGCGTGTGTTGCATAAAAAGCGAGCCCGGTTGCGCCCGTTTTCTGCACTGTTTCCCATGCGAAATGGGAATGCGGAGCGATCGTCAGGCAAGCCTCGAGCGAAGCTACACCGATCACGACCCATCGCACGCCGTTATCGATCGTGCAAGGGGGCAGGACTGTGTAATCGATGTCATCGCAGCGAAGCGCGGCTTTGAGCGCCTCTAGCGCGTCGGTCCCGAGCGGCTCGATGCGCGCGGGCGGCGCAACGAAGGCCATCGAGCCGTCGTCGCGGGCGGCGAGCTCGACGAGGCCGACGCCGCATTGTTGGATGAGTCGTCCCGTTCGGCGCGGCCGATATCCGCTGTCGAGCAAGGCATGCGCCGTGCCGAGCGTCGGGTGCCCCGCGAACGGCAACTCGTAGGCCGGGGTGAAGATCCTCACCAAATAGTCGGCTTCCGGGTCGGTTGGCCGGCAGACGAACGTCGTTTCCGATAGGTTCGTCCAACGGGCGATCGCTTGCATCTCATCGTCGCTCAGCCTGTCCGCATCGAACACGACAGCCAGCGGGTTGCCCTTGAACGGCGCTTCGGAGAACACGTCGACCTGTTTGAAGCGGACCTGTTGCGGGCTCATCGACGCGCTCCTTACGCGACTTCCGCGATCAGTTCGATTTCGACGCACGAGCCGGTCGGAATCTGCGCGACGCCGAACGCCGAGCGTGCATGCTTGCCCGCATCCCCGAACACTTCGCCGAATAGCTCCGACGCGCCGTTGGTCACGAGATGCTGCTCGGTGAATTCGAGCGTCGAGTTCACGAGGCTCATGACTTTGACGATGCGCTTGACGCGGTTCAGGTCGCCCAAATGCGCGTGCAACGTAGCCATGAGATCGACCGCGACCGAGCGCGCCGCCACCTTGCCTTCGTCGGTCGTCATGTTGGCGCCGAGCTTGCCGACCCACGACTTGCCGTCCTTCTTCGCAATGTGGCCGGATAGGAAAACGGTATTGCCCGTCTGCACGCACATGACATAAGCGGCAGCCGGTGCAGCCGCGGTGGGCAGCTCGATGCCCAGTGCCTTGAGCTTGTCGTACACGTTGGGATTTGCCATGTCGATTCCTTGAAGGTTGAAAATGAAAAATGGATACAGCGCGAGAATGTTTGCGGCGCGCGACGTGGCGGCGCCCCCCGGCCGGGGCGGGCAGGGGGGCGGTTGGACCGCGCGTGTTACAGGCGCTCGCGAATCAGCTTGGCCAGCCGCGCGACGCCTTCGTCGATCCTTGCCGGGGGCACGGTGACGAACGACAGGCGTAGCGTGCTGTGATCGGGCTCGTGCGCGTAGAACGGGCCGCCGGGCACGAATGCGACGTTCTCGGCCACCGCCGCTTCGAGCAGTTTCATCGTGTTCACGTTGTGGGGCAGATTGACCCAGACGAACATGCCGCCTTCGGGGCGGTTCCACTTCACGCCGGCGGGCATATGGTGCTCGAGCGCCGAGAGCATCGCCGCGCACTGATCGCGGTAGAGCGCGCGGATCGTAGGCACGTGCTCGTCGAGAAAGCCGTCCTTGACGACTTCGTGAACGATGCGCTGCGTGAGGCTCGGCGTGTGCAGATCGGTGGCTTGCTTGGCCTGCACGAGTTTGAAGTGCAATTCTTCGGGCGCGATGATGTAGCCCAGGCGCAGGCCCGGCGCGAGCACTTTCGAGAACGAGCCGCAATGGACGATGTGGTCCGGCGCCATCGACAGCAGCGTCGGCAACGGCGCGCCGGCGTAGTCGAGCGCGCCGTAGGGATCGTCTTCGATCACGGGGAACGGGCTCGTGCGCGCGAACGCGGCCAGGGCCCGGCGCCGCTCGAGCGGCAGGCGGCGTCCCGTCGGGTTTTGAAAGTTGGGCTGCGCGTAAAGCAAACGCGCTCCTTGCGTCAGCGCCGGCGTGAGCCCCTCCGGGATGAGACCGTTTTCATCCGTGGGCACTTGCACGTAATGCGCTTCGTACATCGAGAACGATTGCAGTGCGCCGAGATAGGTCGGCGTTTCGACCAGCACGGGGCTAGCCGGATCGATCAGCACCTTGCCGAGCAGATCGAGCGCTTGCTGCGAGCCAGTCGTGACCAACACTTGCGAGGCGCGGATCGCAACGCCATCTTTCGAGTAGCGCGCCGCAATCCATTCGCGCAGCGGCATGTAGCCTTCCGTCGCGCTGTATTGAAGCGCGGCGGCCGGCGTATCGCGCAGCACGCGGTCCGACGCCTCGCGCATGCGCTCGGCCGGGAACGTGGCGGGCGAGGGTAGGCCGCCCGCAAACGAGATGACTTCGGGCCGTTCGGTGACTTTCAGGATCTCGCGGATGGCGGAGCTGGTGAGTTTGCGTGCGCGCTCGGAAATGCGCCAGTTCGTATGCGGCAGATCGCTTTGATCCATGAAACGTCTCCTTAGTCCTCGATGGTGGTTGAGTTGGGTTCCGTCGTCGATGCCGAAACACGGGTAAATGTTTCGAGACGAGAAGCGCGATTATCGCGCGAGTCGTCCCGTTGCGCGCGCTGGCGTAACGGCCGTGCGCACGGCCGCTTTGCGCCCCAGCACCACGGTGGCGATGACGGCGGCGGCGAAGCACCACGTCGACGGCGCGATCGTTTCCCCGAAAAACAACGCGGCGAACGCGATCGTGAAGAATATCTGCAATAGCTGCACTTGTCCCACCCGCGCGGTGCCGCCGATCGCAAGGCCCGCGTACCACGCGAAGAACCCGATGAACTGCGAGAACAACGCCACGTAGCCGAACGCGAGCCAGGTGCGCAGCGCCACGGGCTCGGGGTGGGTCAGGTGCTGTTGCCAGCCGAGCCAAGCCACGGGGACGACCAAGAACGGCGCCGCCAGCACGAGCGCCCAACAGATTACCTGCCAGCCGCCGAGATCGCGCGCGAGACGAGCGCCTTCGGCGTACCCGAGCGCGCCGACCGCCACGGCCGCGAGCATCAGCAGGTCGCCCGCTTGCAGCGAACCGCCGCCGGCATGCAGCGCGTAGGCGACGACGAGTGCGCTGCCCACGGCCGCGCTGGCCCAAAACGCCGGCGACGGCCGCTCGCGCGAGAGCCACGCCGCGTAAATCGCAACGAACAGCGGTTGCAGGCCGTTCACGAGCGCGCCATGCGAGGCCGGCACCGTTTTCATCGCCCAGGCGGAAAACACCGGGAACGCGACGATCACGCCAAGCGCCGTGACGGCCAAGCCTTTGATCTGGGCGCGATTGGGCAGGCGCTCGCGGCGCCAGGCGAGCAGCATGGCGGCGGGAACGGCGGCCGCGAGCGCCCGGCCGAGGCCGTTGAGCAGCGGATGAAATTGCTCGACGACAATATGCGTCATCGGCAGCGTCAAGCTGAAGATGACGACGCCGATGAGCCCGAGCAACATGCCTTTCGTTTCACGCGACTTCGTCACGAAGCGCCTCCTTCTTTGGAATAGGGTGGGCCGGCCGTCGCACGCGCCGTCAAGCGAGCGTGCGAACGCCGGACGGCGTCTCGATGTCGGCCGAGAGCGCCGGTGCGCCGTCTGGCGCGCTGTCGAGTTCGATCAGGTGAGCCGCGCCGAGCCATTGCAACTGCTCGCGTACGCGATCGGCCTGCGGATGGCGCGCTTTGAGCCGCTTGAGCGCAAAACCGGTTTCGGGCAGCCGCGCGCTCGGGTGAGCCGCCGTATCCCATTGGATCAAGGTCGGCACGATGCCGTCGCCGGCGCCTTGCCAGCTCGGAAATGCGCCGTCCTCGGGCACCGTCAAGCGCCAGGTGAGGTCGCCCCGGGCCATGGGCGTCACGCGCGCGATGCGGTCGGGGTATTGGCTTTGCCAGCGGCCGAGGTCTTTGGGGCGCGGCACCCGGGCGGCCCAATGCGCGAGATACGGGCCGTGCGCCAGCCGTTCCCGCATGGCTGGGTCGTCGAGCGCGAACCAACGCCGGGGCGCTGGTGCCGCGGCGCCTTCCTGGCCGGTGCGGTCGCGCTCGGCCTGCGGATCGATCGCGATGACTTCGAGGTAGGCGCCGCCCCACAGGCGCAAGAGCCGGTTGTGCGTGCCCATGGCGGCGTGTGTTCCGCCGACGGCGGGTTCGACGCCGAGCGTATCGGCGATGAAGCGCGCGCCTTCTTCGAGTGTGCGGGCGGCGACGACGAGGTGGTCGAGTTCGAGCGCGGAGGCGTTTTTCATCTGAAGCGGCAAAGAAAGCGGCATGCCGGCGCACGGTGCGCCGATGGGGTTTGAGCGGGGCCGTCATGGGGAATCGAGCCAGGATCCACTCTAATCGCGCTCGCCGGCACAGTAACGGTACAATCGGCGCGATACTATTCGGTACAGTTCAGTTGGGATCGCCGCCATGTCCACTGCCCTCGACCTCATTCCCGCGCCCCATGGCGCTTCGCAGTTGACGCTCGTCGAGCAGCTCGTGCAATGGGCGCGTCGCCGAATCGAAGAGCGCGTCTTTCGGCCCGGCATGCGCATGCCGTCCATCCGCAAGCTCGCGCAGGACAAGGGTGTTTCGCGCTTCACCGTCGTCGAGGCTTACGAGCGACTCGTCGCGCAAGGCTATCTGGACTCCCGGCGCGGGTCCGGCTTCTACGTGCGCGAGCGCACGGGCGCCGCGCCGGGCGAGCGCCGGCTCGGCGCGGCGCGCGCGACGGGTGACACACCGGCGCAGCGCCCGATCGACGTCGTTTGGCTCTTGCGCAACACGCTGCACACAGGTGCGCCGGAAAAAGGCCCGGGCTTGGGCTATCTCCCCGGCCGCTGGCTCGACGGCGAGCTCGTCGCCGGGGCGTTGCGCACGCTCGGACGGCAAAGCGGCGGCCAATGGTTGAGCAGCGGCACGGCGCAAGGTTTTCTGCCGCTGCGCCAGCAACTGCAGACGCGGCTCGAAGAGTTCGAGATAGGCGCTGCGCCGGAGCAAATCGTGCTCGTCTCGGGCATCACGCAGGCGATCGATCTCATTGCGCGTCTTTACGTGCAGGCGGGCGACGCCGTGATCGTCGGCGATCCGGCGTGGTTCCAGATGTTTGGCCGCTTCGCCGCGCAAGGCGCTCAATTGGTCGGCTTGCCCTATACGCCGAGCGGCCCCGATCTCGACGCATTGGAAGCGCTCGTCAAGACCTGGCGGCCGAAGATGCTCGTCATCAATTCGGTATTGCAGAACCCGACGGGGACGTCGCTCTCGCCGGCGCAGGCGTTTCGCATCCTGCGTCTGGCGGAGGAATACGATTTCGTCGTGATCGAAGACGACGTTTATTGCGATCTGTGCCCCCCGAGCTATCCGGCCACGCGGCTCGCCAGCCTCGATCAGCTCGGCCGAGTGATTTATCTCGGCAGTTTCTCGAAGACGCTGACGGCGAACTTGCGCGTGGGCTTTGTCGCCTGCGCGCCCGAGATCGCGCAGGCGATCGCGGATCAAAAGGTGCTGATCGGCATGACGACGCCCGAACTGAACGAGCGCGTGCTGTACAAGATTTTGACCGAGGGGCACTACCGGCGGCACGTCGAGCGCCTGCGCGCGCGGCTGGACGGCGTGCGCGACAAGTGCGGCCGCATGCTCGAGCAGGCCGGATTCTCGCTGTTCGGGATGCCTGCGGCGGGCATGTTCCTATGGGCCGATGCGGGCGTGGACGCCGACGGGTTTGCCGCGGCTGGACAGGAGGCCGGCTTCTTGCTTGCTCCGGGCAGTTTGTTTTCCCCGCAGCAGTCGCCGACCACCTGGATGCGCTTTAACGTCGCGAACTGCGGCGATCCCGCGCTGCCGGGCTTTCTAGCTGGGTATTTGAAGGCGCAGCAGCGCGCAGTGCGGCCCTTGAAAACGTCGGCGGACGCCCCCACTTGAAAGCGACTTCGCGCGCCGCGGGTGGCGCACGCCCTGGCGCTTTTTCCGTCATTTCCGAATTTACGAACGCAACGAGGAACCGAAGAACATGGCACAAGAAACCATGAGCTTTCAGGCAGAAGTCAAACAGCTTCTGCAATTGATGATTCATTCGCTCTACAGCAACAAGGAAATTTTCCTGCGCGAGCTGATCTCGAATGCATCGGATGCGGCCGACAAGCTTCGCTTCGAAGCGATCGCCAAGAGCGAGCTGTACGAGAGCGATCCGAACTTGCGCATCCGCGTGTCGTTCGACAAAACGGCGCGCACGATCACGATCGACGACAACGGCATCGGCATGAGCCGGGACGAAGCCGTATCGCATCTGGGCACGATTGCGCGTTCGGGCACGAAAGAGTTTTTTTCGCAGCTTTCGGGCGATCAGCAAAAGGATGCAGCGCTGATCGGCCAATTCGGCGTGGGCTTTTACTCCGGCTTCATCGTCGCCGACAAAATCACGGTCGAGACGCGCCGTGCCGGGTTGCCTGCTTCCGAGGGCGTGCGCTGGGTCAGCGCGGGCGAGGGCGACTTCTCGGTCGAGACGATCGAGCGTGCGCAGCGCGGCACGACCATCACGCTGCATCTGCGGCCCGACGAAGACGAACTGCTGTCGGCGTACCGATTGCAGTCGATCATTCGGAAGTACTCCGATCACGTCGCCCTGCCGATTCTCATGAAGAAAGAGGAGTGGGACGCGGAGAAGGGTGAGATGGTCGTCAAGGACGAAGACGAAACCGTCAACCAGGCTAGCGCACTGTGGACGCGGCCGAAGAACGAAGTCGAAGACGAGCAATATAAGCAGTTCTATCACCATCTGGCGCACGACGAGCAAGATCCGCTCGCGTGGACGCACAACCGCGTCGAAGGCCGCAGCGAGTACACGCAATTGCTGTACGTGCCGTCGCGCGCGCCGTTCGATTTGTGGAACCGCGAGCACCGCGGCGGCTTGAAGCTGTACGTGAAGCGCGTCTTCATCATGGACGACGCCGAGCAGTTGTTGCCGTCGTACCTGCGGTTCGTGAAGGGTGTCGTCGATTCGGCGGATTTGCCGCTGAACGTGTCGCGTGAAATCCTGCAGGAAAGCCGCGACGTCAAAGCGATCCGCGAGGGCGTGACGAAACGCGTGCTGTCGATGCTGGAAGAGCTCGCCGGTGCCGAGACGGAAGAAGGCAAAGCCAAGTACGCGACGTTTTGGAAAGAGTTCGGCCAGGTCTTCAAGGAAGGGCTGGGCGAGGACTTCGCCAACCGCGAGCGCATCGGCAAGCTCGTGCGCTTTGCGTCGACCCACACGGATAGCCCGGAGCAGACGGTGTCGCTGGCCGACTATGTCTCGCGCATGAAGCCTGAGCAGACGAAGATCTACTACGTCACGGCCGATACGTGGCAAGCGGCCAAGAACAGTCCGCATCTGGAAGTGTTCCGTCAGAAGGGCATCGAGGTGCTCTTGTTGACGGACCGCGTGGACGAATGGGCATTGGCCTACTTCACCGAATTCGACGGCAAGCCGCTTGCGAGCGTGGCGCGCGGCGATCTCGATCTCGACGCGTTCAACGACGAAGAGAAGAAGGCGCACGAGGCCATCGGCGAGACGATGAAGCCGCTCGTCGAGAAGATGAAGGAAGTGCTCAAGGACAAGGCCAAGGATGTGCGGCTGACGTTCCGGCTCACCGATTCGCCGTCGTGCCTGGTCGCCGACGACGGTGAAATGACGGGTTACCTGCAGCGCATGCTGAAAGCCGCGGGACAGAAAACGCCCGATTTTCATCCGATCCTCGAAATCAATCCAGAGCATGCGTTGGTGAAGGCGCTTTCGCCCGAGCAGAGCCGGTTCGACGACTGGTGTCATCTGCTGTTCGATCAGGCGATGCTGGCCGAAGGCGGGGCCCTCGAAGATCCCGCGAGCTTCGTCAAGCGCACGAACGCGCTCTTGCTCACGCGGTGATGTGCGCGGCGCGTCTTCGGTACGATGCGGCGGGCCGCGCCTGGCGTGCGCCCCAGCGTCCCGTATTGACGTTCGATCAAAAGGACTGGCTCACGCGCGGCGGCTCGCTCACCGCGCATTTGCGCACGCTGGGCATGGTGCGAGTGCATGTCACGCGCGAGGCTGTCGATTGCGCCTGGCCCGACGAGTGCGCTGCCCTGCGTGTTTCGCCGCGCACGCGGGTGTGGGTGCGAGAGGTGGTGCTGGAGGTGGACGGCGTGCCGTTCGTCGCGGCGCACAGCATTGCGCCGCTCGCTGCGAGCCGTGGCGTGTGGCAGGCGATGCGGCGGTTGCGGACGCGGCCGCTTGCCGAGTTGCTCTATGCCGACAGCACGGTCGCGCGCTCGGTGTTGGTCAGCACGCGGCTCGCGTTGCGGCACCCGCTAGCGGTGCTGGCTCGACGTCAGATCGAAGGACGCGCGCCGCACGGGTTGCTCGCGCGGCGTTCCGTATTCGTGCGGCATGGTGCGCCGCTCATGGTGACCGAGTGCATGCTGCCGGCGCTGTGGGCGCGTCTGGCCGAGCCTGCGCGTGTCGGCGGTTCGGGCGATGCCCTTTCGTTCGTGCTTCGGCACGACCGTGGCGGGCGTCCCGCGCGGCCGTCGAATGCGGGACATGGGTCGAACCGCGCGACCGAGCGCGCGGCGCTTACTCGGCGTGTCGCGCCGCCGTCGTCATCGTCGTCGTGACGGGAGAATCGATCGCGAAATGACCAAGCGTTGCTTTCCGCCGGTGATAGATGCGAACACGCGGATATTGATTCTCGGCAGCCTGCCGGGTGAGAGATCGTTAGCCCTTGCTCAATACT
>Ga0157369_10000578_pt1 | contig 47949 bp, 51 predicted proteins | sample C25metaG_FD_113461 | JGI IMG/M metagenome (GOLD analysis project Ga0157369, IMG submission 113461) | Corn rhizosphere microbial communities from Kellogg Biological Station, Michigan, USA - C2-5 metaG | ecosystem: Host-associated > Plants > Roots > Rhizosphere > Soil | place: USA: Michigan... | reverse complement strand
TGGGCGTGAACAGCGTGACGGCGCCGCGCGAGCGGCGCATGCGCGCATGGGCCGCCCTCGCGAAGGAGCTCGACCCGAAGAAGCTCGACACGATGACGAGCGAGATCTCGCTGGGAGATGCGATCGGGCGCGCGCAGGACGTGATCGACGGCAAGGTGCGCGGGCGGCTCGTGGTGGACGTGAACCGCTGACTCGGCGATTGATGCACGCAATGCCGGCTTGACGCGGCTCAAGCCCGGCGCGAGCGCATGCGCTACGATTGGAGCGGGGCAGGCCGGCCCGGTGCGTCGTTCAGGAGGAGACATGGCGATCATCGATACCCCTCGCAGCATCACCCATCGCGAATTCCACGCCGGCTCGCTCGCGGAGCCGGAGGTTTTCTGGGCGCAGGAGGCCGCGCGCATCGATTGGCACAAGCCTTTCACGCGGGTGCTCGAGTACTCGAAGCCGCCGTTGCGCTCGTGGTACGTCGGCGGCGAGACCAACCTCTGCCATAACGCGATCGACCGCCACCTCGCCGCGCGCGGCGACCAGGTGGCGCTGGTGTGGATCTCGACCGAGGTCGACCAGCAACGGACCTTCACCTACCGCCAGCTGCACGACGAGGTGAACCGCTTCGCCGCGCTCCTCGCCGAGCAGGGCGTGGGCCGCGGCGACCGCGTGCTGATCTACATGCCGATGATCCCCGAGGCGGTGTTCGCGATGCTCGCGACGGTGCGCCTCGGTGCGATCCATTCGGTCGTGTTCGGCGGGTTCGCCGCGGCGAGCCTCGCCGCGCGCATCGACGACGCGCGGCCGAAGGTGCTGGTCACGAGCGACGCCGGCATGCGCATGGGCAAGATGGTGCCGTTGAAGCCGCTCGCCGACGAGGCGCTCCGGCTCGCCTCCATGCCCCCGAAAAGCGTGATCCTCGTCGATCGCGGGATCGACAAGTCAATGACGCGCGTGTCCGGCCGCGACGTCGATTACGCGCCCGCGCGCGAGCGCCTCGCGGGTGTCACGGTGCCGTGCGCGTGGCTCGAATCGAACGAGCCCTCGTACATCCTCTACACCAGCGGCACCACGGGACAGCCGAAGGGCGTGCAACGCGATACCGGCGGCTATGCCGTCGCGCTCGCCTCTTCCATGCGCAACATCTTCTGCTCCAGGCCGGGCGAGGCCTATTTCTGCACGTCGGACATCGGCTGGGTCGTCGGGCACTCGTACATCGTCTACGGGCCCCTCATCAACGGGTCGACCACGTTCCTCTACGAGGGCGTGCCGATGCGTCCCGATCCCGGGATCTGGTGGAAGATCGTGCAGGACTGGCACGTGACCTCCATGTTCTCCTCGCCCACGGCGATCCGCGTGCTCAAGAAGCAGGATCCGTCGTGGATGCGGAAATACGACCTCTCGAGCCTGCGCTACCTCTTCCTCGCCGGCGAGCCGCTGGACGAGCCGACGTCGCGCTGGGTGGCCGAGAACCTCGGCGTGCCGGTGATCGACAACTACTGGCAGACCGAGAGCGGCTGGCCGATCCTCTCGGCCTGCCCGGCCATCGAGGAGACGCCGCTCAAGTCCGGCTCGCCTTCCTTCGCGGTGTACGGCTACCACGTGAAGCTCAAGCACGAGGAGACGGGGCGCGAGGTGGGTCCCAACGAGAAGGGCGTGCTCTGCATCGTGCCGCCGCTCCCGCCGGGCGGGATGACGACGGTCTGGGGCGACGACACGCGCTACGTCGAGACCTACTACAAGTCGTTCGCCGACGAGATGGTGTACACGACGTTCGACTGGGCCACGCGCGACGAGGACGGCTACTTCTTCGTGCTCGGGCGCACCGACGACGTGATCAACGTGGCGGGCCATCGCCTCGGCACGCGCGAGATCGAGGAAGCGATCCAGGCGCATGCCAACGTGGCCGAGGTCGCCGTCGTGGGCGTGGTCGATGCGCTCAAGGGCCAGGTGCCGATGGCGTTCGCGGTGCTCAAGGATGCTTCGAAGGCGTCGAGCCCGGACCTCGCCGCCGCGCAGGAGAAGGACATCATGGCGACCGTGGATCGCGAGCTGGGCGCGATCGCGCGTCCCGCGCGCGTGCGGTTCGTCACGATGCTGCCGAAGACGCGCTCGGGCAAGCTGCTGCGCCGCTCGATCCAGGCGATCTGCGAGGGGCGCGATCCAGGGGATCTCACCACGATCGAGGATCCATCCGCGCTGCAGCAGATCCGCGATGCGGTGAAGTAGGCGTTGGGCCCCCGCCTGCGCGGGGGCGACGGCTAGAAAACCCCCGACCGCTTGATCTCCAGGTAGCGCGTCACGAGTGACGCCGCGAAGGCCTGCGGCGGCGCATCGAGCAGCATCGCGCCGCTCATGCGCGCGCGCTGCGTAGCCGCCTCGCGATCGCGCTCGTACACCGCGCCCGCCGCGTAGCGCACCGCGTCGTCCAGGTCCGCGATGGGACCGTCGCGCAGCCGGTCGAGCGCCGACTCGCGCAGGTTGGCGATGAGCACCAGGTGCTTGCGCCGCAGGAGGGCGAGCGCCGGATGCAGCGTCTCCTCGTCCTCGTCGCGCATGTTCGTGACCAGCACCACGAGCGAGCGGCGGCGCACGCGCCGCGCGAGGTCCACGGCCGCCGCATGGAAGTCCGGCGGGCGCACGGTCGGCTGCACGTCGTAGAGCGCGGCGAGGAAGCGGTTCAGCGTAGCGCGCGACTTGCCCGGCGGCACGAAGCGCGCATCGTCGCCGGCGAAGGTCATGAGCCCCGCGGAGTCGCCCTGGCGCAGGGCCACGAAGGCGAGGAGCAGCACGGCGTTGAGCACCTCGTCGAAGTGCGAGAGCAAGCCTTCCCGCGCGCCCACGCGCCGCCCGCAGTCGATGAGGAACACGATCTGCTGGTCCCGCTCGTCCTCGTACTCGCGCGACACGAGCCCGCCGCGCCGCGCGGTCGCCTTCCAGTCGATCTGCCGGATGGCGTCGCCCTCGCGATATTCGCGCAGCTGCAGGAATTCCAGGCCCTCGCCGCGGCGCCGGCGCTGCAGCACGCCGATCTGCGAGAGCCGGTTCTCGGTGGCGAAGAGCGCGTAATCGGCCACGCGTGCGAAGTCCGGATACGAGCGCACGCGCTGCCGCATCCCCGCGCGCTGCGTTGTCTCCCAGAGGCGGAATGGCGAGAGCACGCGCAGCTCCGCCGGCTCGAAGTCGAGGTCGCCGCGCTCGGTGGCGCGAACGCGATAGCGTCCCTCCGCGTAGCCCTGCGCGGGCACGGCGAGCTCGAGCGGCAGCCCCTCGACCTCGCACGTGGCCGGATGATGGTCGTAGAGGCTGCAACGTGCGGCGAAGCGGGCCGCGTTGCGCACGCGCACGGCGCAATCGCGCCAGCGCCCGATCGGGACAGACGCGGGCATCGTGCGCTGCACCTCGAGCCGCGCAGGCAGGGCGCGCGCCGCCAGCAGGTCCGCGAGCGCCGCGAGGCCGAACGCGCCCGCCATGACCGCCCACGCGGGCTGCAGCTCCGGCCGGAACGAGGCGATCACCGCGCAGAGCGTGAGCGCAGCGGCCGCGCCGAGGGCGCGGCGCGTGGGGACCGGCATCTTCAAAGCCGCGGGGCCTCCACCTCGCCCAGCAAATCCTCGAGCACCGAATCGACGCCGCGGCCCTCGATCTCCAGCTCGGGCGCGAGGGCCACGCGGTGGCGCAGCACGGGCAGGGCCACCGACTTCACGTCGTCGGGTGTCGCGAAGCCGCGGCCCTCGGCGAGCGCACGCGCACGGCCGCAGCGCACGAGCGCGATGCTCGCGCGCGGGCCCGCCCCGTGGGCCAGCATCGCGGAGTCGCGCGTCGCGCGCGCGAGCCGCACCGCGTAGGCCAGCACCGCGTCGTCCACGACGATGGCGGCGGCGAGCGACTGCAGCCGCTGCACGCGCGCGGGATCGAGCACCTGCTGCACGTTGTCCACGCTCAGGCGCTCGCCCACGGTGCTCGCGGTGACCTGTCGCGTGAGCGCCACCTCGTCTTCGGCGCCCGGATAGCCGATGCGCGCGTTCACGAGGAAACGGTCGAGCTGCGCGTCGGGCAGCGGGTACGTGCCCTCGTGCTCGATGGGGTTCTGGGTCGCGAAGACCATGAACGGCGGCACCAGCGCGTGGGACTCGCCCTCGATCGTGACCTGCGCCTCCTGCATCACCTCGAGCAGCGCCGCCTGCGTCTTCGCGGGCGCGCGGTTGATCTCGTCGGCGAGCACGAAGTTCGCGAACACCGGCCCCTTGCGCGTGGTGAAACGCCCCGAGGGCGGGTCGTACAGCGTGTGCCCGGTGACGTCCGACGGCATGAGGTCGGGCGTGAACTGGATGCGCGCGAAGGTGCCGCCGATCGTGCGGGCGAGCGTCTTCACGAGCAGCGTCTTGCCGAGTCCGGGCACGCCTTCGACCAGCACGTGGCCCGCGGCGAGCAGCCCCACGAGCGCCTGCTCGACGATCTCCTCCTGTCCCGCGATGGCCTTGTGGATCTCGGTTCGCATCGCCGCGAGGGATGCGGCCGCGTGCTCGAGCTCGGCGGCGGGCGGGGTCTCTGGCGTCATGTCGTCGTTCTTTCCGGTGCGCGAGGGAAGGAGGTGCCGCGCGCGAGGCGCGACTCGATGCGGTGAAGGGCGGCGATGGCCCGCACGAAGGAAGCGGCGTCGGGCGCGGGCTCGGCCAGCGCCGTGCGCGCCTCGCCTTCGCTCACGCCCGTGGCGCTCGCGAGGAGCGTGAGCGAACGGCCGAGCGCGCCGGGATCGCGCGTGATGCCGCGCCCGCGCGCCGCCTGCCAGGCGCGCTCGCGCCCCGCGTCGAGGAGGAATTCGCGCTCGTCGCGCGACCACAGGAAGCGCCCGGCGGCGACGACGTGCTCGAGGAGGCTGCGCCGCACCGGCGGCGGCTCGGGGCCGGGCGGGCCGAAGCGCGGGATGATGCGCGCGAGCCACAGCGCGACGAGCAGCAGCGCGGACCAAACGACCGGCATCGCCACTCGGCGCATCCAGTCGACGAGCGGCTCGGTGTGCACGCTCAGGAAGAGGACCGCCGGCATTCCAGCCCCCGCGTCGGTCGCGAGGCGCCAGCCGAAGCGCGCATCGTCCTCTTGTCCGATCAGCGCGTTCGAGAGGAAGTTCATCCAGGAAAGCGCCGTCACCGTGCCGCGCCCCTCGGCGAAGCGCAGGATCGCGGCCCTGCCGCCCTGCTCGACCGTGAGCGCATCGGGGCGCGAGCGCGCATCGCGCAGGCCGAACCACGAGTGGATCCGCACGTGCAACGCACGGCTCTCGCCCGGCCAGTCGAACGTGGTCGGTGCGGCGGCCTGGCGGGCGGCTCGCGCGATGGCCGCCGGATCGGGCCGCGTCGGCGGCGGCTTCGCGGGCGCGCTCGCCTGCGGCTCGACGCGCTCCACGCCGAGCGCATCCAGCAGCGGGTCGTTCACGAAGGGCACCTCCGCGGCGACCACGAGATGGCCGCCGGCGCGCGTCCACTCCAGGATCTCGCGCAGGCGCTGCGGCGTCATGTACAGCAACCGATGCGGCCCCAGGATCACCGTGCCGCCCGCGGGCAACGTGCCGAGCTCGTGGGGCTCCCTCACGAAACGCGCCGTCGTGCCCATGCGCGCGAGGAGCCGCGAGTACGCGAGGTACGGATTCTCGATCGCCTCGCGCTTGGCGCCCACGCGCGTCTCCTCGTCGACCAGCGCATACCAGTTGAGCGCGATGTAGAGCAGCACCGCGAGGAGCGGCGTGAGGAGGAGGGCGGCGCGCAGCCGCGGATGGGCGCGCATCATGCGGGTTGCGCCTCGGGCGCGGAACCGGGTTGCGCGGCGTCCGCGCGGAAGCATTCGCGCCAGGCGGCCGCGAGCTCGAGCACCTCCGCGGCATCGATCGGCTGGTGGCCGTAGGCGAGCGATTGCCATGCACCGACCACGCGACGGAAGCAAGCGGCGCGGGGCGCCACGACCGCGCGCGCAACGCGAGCGACGCAGTCGCCCTCGGTGTCGCCGCGGCGGAAATCGAGCCCCTCGTCCATGAAGCCCACGAGCGCGCCGCGGTAGAGCAGCGAAAGCGCTTCGCGCACGCGTCCCGCGCGCGCGGCCTGCTCCGCGGCGCTCGCCACGTCGGCCGGCAGCGACGAGGAACGCACGTCGAGCCCGAAGAGGAACTCCGGACGGGCGCGCGGCCCGCGCCGCGGCGAGTTGGCGCGCAGGTGCTTCGCGAGCTGGTAGAGCGCGAAGCCGATCGCGAACGCGGCGGCCGTCCAGGCCGCGCCGCGGGCGATCTGCGAGCCCCATTGCACGATCTGCTTCCACCAGCTGAAGTCGACCTTCGGTCCCTCGTCCGGCTGCCAGGTCGGGCCCACGTACTTGAGCCGCTTCACCGTCGTGCTTTCGCCGAAGACCGGGTCCTTCAGCACTTCCTGCACGACGGCCGCCGGATCGCGCCGCGGCTCGGCCGCGGGCGCCGGCATCGCAGCCGCGAAGAGGGCGACGAACGTCACCAACGCCAGCGGGGCCACGATGCCCGACGCGGGATGCGCGAGATCGGTCAGGCGCCGCGCCATCTGGCGGAAGCGCAGCTCGATGTCCCAGCCCTCGAGCTGCGTGCGCCGCTGCAGGTACAGCATGAAGCCGCTCGCGACATAGAGCGGCTCGAGGAACGTCGTGATGGTGAGCCCGATCGCGACACCGGTGAGCGAGGTGCCGCGCGGCGCATAAAGCCCCTGGAACCATGCCTCGAGCGCCGTCCCCACCGGCGTCTGCACCTCGAAGAGCAGGGCCAGCATGAGCGACACCGCGAGCGTGAAGACGGCCTCGAGGTTCGCCAGCACGAACGTGAGCCACACGCCGGCGCTGCGCGCCTCGCGATCGAGCACCGCGATGCGTTGGCGCGCCGGCCGTCCCGAAAGCCGCTCGAGCTGGCGTACCGGCAGGTGGAAGGAGCGCGCGAGGTCGAAGCGGCGGTAGGTCAGGGCCGCGAGGATCCCGCTGCGCCAGAGGGTCCGCGGCCACGCGCGCAGCACGGAGCGCAGCGCCGGCGTTTCCCCGACGACGCGAGGGGCCAGCACCGCGAGCAGCAGCCGGTCGAAAGCGGGCTTGAGCCACCAGAGCAGGAGCCAGCCCCAGAAGAGGTTGCCGTGCCACGCCGCGAGCGCGGCGATCGCGACCGGCACGTAGACCGCGAACCATGCCGCGTAGAGCGCGCGCCAGTTGTCGCGCACGAGCAGCAAGCCCAGGTCGAGCGCTTCCCACGCCGAGCGCGGCCGCAGCCGCACCGACATGCGGTCAAGATCCACGGCGTCCCCCGAAACCCAGCACGCCCAGCACGACCGCCCACATGAAGAGCCCGAACACGACCTTCGAGAAGAACGGGATGCCGGTTCGCGACGACCAGAACGCCTCGATCACCGCGGCGCACGTCGTCATGAGCGCCGCGCCATAGAGCAGCGGGGCGGCGTCGATCGCCGCTGCGCGCAGCGCCGCGCCGCGGCTGGCACGTCCCGGCGCGACCAACGCAAACCCGATGCGCAACCCCGAGGCCCCCGAGAGCACCGCGCCCATGAGCTCGAGCGCGCTGTGCCCGGCGACGAAGCCCCAGAACGTCTCGACGTAACCGACGTTCGTGAGGTGCCCGGCGATGGCGCCGATGAACAAGCCGTTGCCGACGAGTGCCGCGAGGGTGCCGAGCCCGAAGAGGATGCCGCCGGCGAGGCACTGCAGGTCGATGCGCACGTTGTTCGCGATGTAGAAGCCGAACATCAGCGCGTCGGTGCCGGCGTCGCGCCCCATGCCGACGCGGCCGTGCTTCGGGTCGTACATCGATTGCACCTGCGCGAGCGTCTCGGGCGAGACGAGGTAATAGACGAAATCGGGGTGGTAGTGCAGCGCCGCGATCATGCCGAGCATGGGCCCGAAGAGCGCGGCCGCGGCGGCGGCGGCGAAGCGCCACTGGCGCCGGGCCTGCGCGGGGAACGTCGCGAAGAGAAAGCGCGCCAGATCGCGCGCGAGGCCCCATGGGCGGCGCGCGCGGGCCCCGTGCACGGCGAGGTGCGCGGCGAGCACGATCGAATGGAGCCGGTCGATGAGCGAGGTGCGGTACTGGCGATCGCGCGCGAGGGCGAGCTCCGCGGCCGCGCGGCGGAAGAGCCGCGGCACCTCGCGCGCGGCATGCGGATGCGCCTCGCGCTGGTGCTTGCCGCCCTGCACCGATTGCGCGAGCGCGGCCCATTGCGCCTCGTGCTGCTCCTCGAAGCGGATCTCGTTCATCGTTGGCGCACGAGCGCCGCGGCCACCGCGCTCACCCGATCGGACGCGGCGTCACCGCGAAAGCCTTCGACGAGCGGCCCCGCGAGCTGCGCGATTTCCGCCGCGCGCTCGCTCGACCACGTGCGCCGGCGTTCCGCGTAATCGACCACGGCGCGCTGCTCGAGCGGTGTCAGGGCGAAGGGCGGCAGCACCGCCTCGGCGGCGGCCGGCGCCTGCACGGCCTTCGCCGGCGGCGCGACATGGATCACCACGGTGCCCGCGGCGATGTCGCCCAGGCGCCGCATCTGCCCGTCCAGCACCATCGCGGCGAAGCCCACGAGGTAACCGATGGGCAGGGCGTCGGCGAAACGCATGACGTTGCGCAGCAGCGAGGCCGACCACCCGACCGGCGTGCCGTCGGCGCGCACGACGGCCAGGTTGCACGCGCGCTTGCCCGGCGTGGCGCCCTTCCACAGCACCTCGAAGAGGATGGGATAGAGGATCCACACCGCGAAGCCCGCGATCATCGCGATGCCCTGGCCCGCGCGCCCGAAGAGGCCGAAGGCCATCGGCAGCATCATCATGGCCATCATGCGCAGCGCGAGGTCGATGAGCCAGGCGCGCGCGCGCGCGAGCGGCCCCGCGAGGCGCAGGCTGATCTCCACGCCCTCGGGAAGGGTGACCGGCCGCAGCGTGTCGATCACCAAAGGCGCGCCTTCAGTCGCGTGGCTCGAAGATATCCCGATAGCCCGTGTACATCGCGGCCCACGTGACCGGCCCCAGCACGAGGAACCCCAGGCCGACGGGCAGGGCCGCGAGGATGGCGAAGAAGAGTCCCGCGATGCCGAAGACGAGGAAGGGCACGAAGTTCCTGAGGCAGCCGCGGAAGCTCGACTTCATCGCCGCCATGGACGCCGTGCCGTTGAAGACGACGATCGCCGGCGCGAACCAGAGCGCCATGATGAGCGGCAGCATGAGCGCCATCGAGACCAGGAAGACGAGCGCCATGGCGGGCGCCATCGCGAACCAGTTCGAGGCACCCGACCTGAATCCCCCCATCAGCGGGACGACGAGCGCCATGCCGATGCCCATGAGGACCCCGATGACGAGCATGCCGGCGAGGTAGAGCAGGCCCACCACGAGCAGGTTGCCCGAGTGCGTGCCGAAGCCCGCGAAGAGATGGCCGAACTCGAGTGGCTTGCCCTGCTCGAGCGCGCGGCAGCCGAGCATGAGGCCCGCGGCGACGATCGGATAGCACACGGAGAGCAGCAGCCCGCCGAACGGGATGATGGTGAGCGCGATCCACGCGATCGCGAACACGACGAAGATCCCGATCCACGTGCCCGGGGCGCGCTTGAAGAGGTCCCACGCCTCGCCGAACCAGGCGAAGCCCCGCCCGGCGGCGACGCTTCGCCCTTCCGGGATGTAGCGCGAGGAGCCTTCCGGCGCCGCCTCGAGGACGGCGGCCGTGGGCGGCGCGAACGGGTTGTCCTGGTCCGTGGGGATCGACATGGCGCTAGCGCCCGCTGCAGGGGCCCAGGTACTTCGCGTCCAGGTGCTGCTGCATGTGCATCGGCTGGCCGCCCTGTCGCGACGGCATGTCCATCTCGTTGTCCATCGTGTAGCCGTCGCTGCGGAAGGTCATCTTGCCGTTCATGGTCGTGCCGTTCTTGCACTCCATGCGCATGGTCGCGGTGTTGCCGGACATGTCGAGGTCCTTCATGTCGCACTCGGACTTCGGGTCCTTGCGTCCCACCTCGCCGCGCTCGACGTCTTCCTGCGTCACGCAGTGCTGCATCGTGTGGCTGCCCATGCCCGGCGGCATGCCCGGCACGCCGCGCATCTCCATCTTGTACTCGTAGAGGCCCGGCTTGATCTTCCCCTTGAGGGCGTCGGGCGTGGCGGCGAAGGTCGCGCCAGCGGCGCAGGCGGCGATGGCGGCGATACCGGCTGCGAGGGCGGCGGGTCGAAGCGTCATTGCGGCAGTCTCCCTTGGGAAATCGTGGCGCGAGAATAACACCTAGAATATGCGGATCGCCATGACCCATTCCACACCGAGCGCGAGCGTCCGATGAAAGCCGAACTGCGCAAGAAAACCATCGCCGAGCGCGACGCGATCGCGCCGCAGCGGCGCCAGGAGCTCGCCCGCGCGCTCTGGAGCCACGTCGAGTCCATGGCGGAGTACCGCGACGCCGCCTCGATCCTCGCCACCATGCCCATCGGCAGCGAGTGGAGCACCACGCCGCTCTTGCGGCGCGCGGCCGCGGCCGGCAAGAAGATCGTGCTGCCGCGCATCAGCAAGACGCCGCCGAAGAAGCTCGAGCTCTTCGAGGTGCCCAACCTCGCGACGGACCTGAAGCCCGGCGTCTGGAACATCCCGGAGCCGGACCCGGGGCGTTGCCGCACCGTCACGCTTTCCGACGTCGACTTCGCCCTCGTGCCCGCGCTCCTCGCCGATCCCGCGGGATATCGCATCGGCTACGGCGCCGGATACTTCGATGGCCTGCTCGCCGGGCGCGGCGTGCGCCCGCTGTGCGTCATCGCGTTGCCGGCGCGATTCATCGTGGAGAGCGTGCCGCACGAGCCGCACGACGTGCCGGTCGACCGGCTGGTCGACGAGACGGGCCGCATCCTCACGCGCGAGAGGGCATGACCGCTCGCATCATCGACGGCAGGGCGATCGCGCAGGCGTTTCGCGCGGAATTCGCGCAACGCGTCCAGCGCCTTCGCGCCGCCGGCGTGGTGCCGGACCTGGCCGTGGTGATCGTCGGCGACAACGCCGCGAGCAAGGTCTATGTCCGCAACAAGAGCCTCGCGTGCCAGCAGGCGGGCATGCACTCGTCGGTGCATGCGCTGAGCCCCTCGACCACGCAGGCCGAGCTCATCACGTTCGTGCACGACCTCAATCGCAACCGCTCCATCCACGGCATCCTCGTGCAGCTGCCGTTGCCGCCGCAGATCGATGCGCGCGCGGTGGTCGAGGCGATCGACCCGCGCAAGGACGTGGACGGCTTCCACTACTACAACGTGGGCGCGCTCGTCGTGGGCGAGCCGGCGTTCTACCCCTGCACGCCCTGGGGCATCATGATGATGCTCGAGCGCGAGGGGGTTCCCGTCGACGGCGCGCGCGCGGTGGTGGTGGGCCGCTCGAACATCGTGGGCAAGCCCATGGCGCTCATGCTCATCAACGCCGGCGCCACGGTGACCGTGTGCCACTCGCGCACGCGCGACCTCGAGAAGATCACGCGCGAGGCCGACATCCTGGTCGCCGCCGTGGGCAAGCCGAACATGATCACCGGCGCGATGGTGAAGCCGGGCGCGGTCGTGGTCGACGTCGGCATCAACCGGCTGCCCGATGGCACGCTCGCCGGGGACGTGGATTTCGAGTCGGTGAAGGAGGTGGCCTCGCGCATCACGCCGGTACCGGGTGGCGTGGGGCCCATGACGATCGCGATGCTGCTCGGGAACACCGTCGCCTCGGCGGAGCGCGCCGCGGGGATGGGCCGGGCCGTCAACGGCTGAGGAAGGGACCATGGCGCATCCGTACGCTTCGGGCCTCGATCGCAACGAGGCCAACTACACGCCGCTCACCCCCGTGTCGTTCCTCGCCAAGGCGGCGGCGGTGTACCCGGAACGAACCGCGGTGATCCACGGTGACGTGCGGCGCGACTGGCGCGAGACGTACGAGCGCTGCCGCCGGCTCGCCTCGGCGCTCGCGAAGCGCGGCGTGAAGCGGGGCGACACGGTGGCGGCGATGCTGCCCAACGTCCCCGCGATGATGGAGCTGCACTTCGGCCCCGCGATGCTGGGCGCGGTGCTCAATACGCTCAACACGCGGCTCGATGCCGAGGCGATCGCCTTCATGTTCGACCACGGCGAGGCGAAGGTCCTCTTCACGGATCGCGAGTTCTCGGGCGTGGTGCGCAACGCGCTCACGCTCGCGAAGACGAAGCCGTTCGTGATCGACGTGGACGACGCGCTGTGCGAGAGCGGCGAATTCGTCGGCGACATCGAATACGAGGAGCTGGTCGCGCAAGGCGACGCGGAATTCACGTGGACGTTCCCGCCCGACGAGTGGGACGCCATCGCGCTCAACTACACCTCCGGCACCACCGGCAATCCCAAGGGCGTGGTGTACCACTACCGCGGCGCGTACTTGAACGCGATCAACAACATCCTCGACTGGTCGATGCCGAAGCACGCCGTCTACCTGTGGACGCTGCCCATGTTCCACTGCAACGGGTGGTGCTTCAACTGGACGCTCGCCGCGGCCGCGGGCACGAATGTCTGCCTGCGCAAGGTGGACGCGAAGCTCATCCTGTCGCTCATCCGCGAGCACAAGGTCACGCACTACTGCGGCGCGCCCATCGTGCATTCGATGCTGCTGAACGCGCCGGCGGAGCTGAAGAAGGGCATCGACCACGAGGTGCACTGCCTCGTCGCGGCGGCGCCCCCGCCGGCCGCGGTGATCGAGGGCATGGCGCGCATGGGCTTCGACATCACGCACGTGTACGGGCTCACCGAGACCTACGGGCCCGCGGCCGTCTGCGCGAAGCATCCCGAGTGGGCCGAGCTTCCGGTGGAGGAGCAGGTGCGGCGCAACGGCCGCCAGGGTGTGGCCTATCTCCTCGAGGAGGGCATGACCGTGATGGACCCCGAGACGATGCGCGAGGTGCCGCGCGACGGCGAGACCATGGGGGAGATCATGTTCCGCGGCAACATCACGATGAAGGGGTACCTCAAGAATCCGGCGGCGACGGACGAGGCGTTCCGGGGCGGCTGGTTCCACTCGGGCGACCTCGCCGTGCTGCAGACCGACGGCTACGTGAAGATCAAGGACCGCTCGAAGGACGTCATCATCTCGGGCGGCGAGAACATCTCCTCCCAGGAAGTCGAGGACGTGCTGCACGGCCATCCCGCCGTGATGCTCGCGGCGGTGGTGGCGCAGCCCGATCCCAAGTGGGGCGAGACGCCGTGCGCGTTCGTGGAGCTCAAGGAAGGTGCCGCATGCACGGAGGCGGAGCTGATCGAGTTCTGCCGCGCGCGCATGGCGCGCTTCAAGGCGCCGAAAGCCGTGGTATTCGGCCCGCTGCCCAGGACCTCCACGGGCAAGATCCAGAAGTTCCTCCTGCGCGAGCGCGCGAAATCCACCGCGGCGATCGAGTGAGAGTGATGCGGGCACTAAACCTTTGGAACACGGATGAACACGGATAAAGACGGATGAACACGGATAAAAGCGATGAAGAAATTAGCGGTTGACGGGTGCATGGGCACGATCCGTGTTCCAAAGGTTTACTGGCAATAATGACCACCATGCGTGAAGGATCGGTGCTGTGCCTGGGCCCCAAGGGCTGGCACCGGATGCGTTATACGGAGTGGGGCGATCCGCGCAACACGCGAGTGCTGGTGTGCGCGCACGGCCTCACGCGCAACGGCCGCGACTTCGACTACCTGGCGCAGGCGCTCTCGGATGCGTACCGCGTCGTCTGCCCCGATGTCGTCGGGCGCGGGCGCAGCGATTCGCTGAAGGATCCCGCGGATTACACGTACCCGGTCTACAACAACGACATGGCGACGCTCATCGCGAGCCTGCACGCGGAGACGCTGGATTGGGTCGGCACCTCCATGGGCGGGATCATCGGCATGCTCCTCGCGAGCCTGCCGGGAACGCCCATCCGCAAGCTCGTCATGAACGACGTGGGGAGCGTGATTCCGAAGGCGTCGCTCGACCGCATCGGCCAGTATGTCGGGCGCGAGCCGTCCTTCGACAGCTTCGAGCAGCTCATGGCCGCGATGCGCACCGTGAGCCCGTTCGGCGAGCTGACCGAGGATCAGTGGAGGCACCTCACGGTGCACGTGGCGCGCCAGGACGAGCGAGGCCGCTGGACCTTCCGCTACGACCCGGGCATCGGACGCAACTTCCACGCCGCGGCGGGCGCCGACATCGACCTGCGTCCGTACTGGAATGCGCTGCACGGTCAGGTGCTCGTGATCCGGGGCGAGCAATCCGACCTGCTGCTCGACGCGAACCTGCAGGAGATGATGAAGCGCCCGCGCACGCAATCCTACGTCGTGCCGCGCTGCGGCCACGCGCCGATGCTCATGAACGACGAGCAGGTGGGCGTGATCCGCCGGTTCCTGCTCGGCTAGCCGATGCGCGGCCGCTACGACGTCGTCGTGGTGGGCGGCGGCCACAACGGGCTCACCTGCGCGTGCTATCTCGCCGCGCGCGGGCTCTCGGTCGCGGTGCTCGAGCGCCGCGGCGTCGTGGGTGGCGCCGCCGTCACCGAGGAATTCCATCCGGGGTTCCGCAACTCGCTCGCAGCCTACACGGTGAGCCTGCTGCATCCGAAGGTCATCTCCGACCTGCGGCTCGCGGAGCATGGCTTGCGCGTGGTCGAGCGGCCGTTCTCGAATTTCCTTCCGTTGCCGGACGGCGGCGCGCTGCGCGTGGGCGGCGGCGTGGAGGCCACGCAACGCGAGGTCGCGCGCTTTTCCGCTCGCGATGCCGAGCGCCTGCCGGCTTACTACGAGCGCCTCGACGCCGTCGCGGACGTCATGCGCGAGCTCCTGCTCGTCACGCCGCCGAACGTCGAGGGAGGTGTCGCCGAGCTGCTCGCCGCGTGGAAGGCGAGCCGGCCCTTCGCGCGCCTGTCGCTCGCGCAGAAGCGCGACGTGCTCGACCTCTTCACGCTCTCCGCCGCCGACTGGCTCGAGCGCTGGTTCGAATCCGACCCGATCAAGGCGTGCTTCGGCTTCGACAGCGTCGTGGGCAACTTCGCGAGCCCCTATACGCCGGGAACGGCGTATGTGCTGCTGCACCATGTCTTCGGCGAGGTGAACGGGCGCAAGGGCCAGTGGGGACATGCGATCGGCGGCATGGGCGCGATCACGCAGGCGATGCGCAAGGAGGCCGAGGCGCGCGGGGCCGAGATCGTGACGGGCGCCGCGGTCGCGCGCATCACCTCGTCGGGCGGGCGCGCGAGCGGCGTCGCGCTCGAGGACGGGCGCGAGGTCGCGGCGCGGTGCGTCGTCTGCAACGTGCATCCCAAGCTCGTGGCGAAGATGCTCGGCGACGCGGTGGGCGGCGCGCGCGAGGGCTTCGAAGCATACCAATCGGAGTCGGCGACATTCCGCATGAACGTCGCGCTCTCCGAGCTGCCCGACTTCATCGCTGCACCTGGCAGGCAGGCGCAGCCGCATCACGCCTCGGGCATCATCATGGCGCCGTCGCTCGCGTTCATGGATCGCGCGCATTCCACTGCGCGCGATGACGGCTGGTCGCGCGAGCCGATCGTGGAGATGCTGGTCCCGAGCGTGGTCGACGATTCACTCGCGCCTGCCGGCCATCACGTCGCGAGCCTCTTCTGCCAGCACTTCCGCTATCGGCTGCCGCATGGGCGCGACTGGGCGCAGGAGCGCGAGCTTGCCGCCGATGCCGTGATCGGCCAGGTCACGCGCTTCGCGCCGAATTTCCGCTCGGCGGTGATCGCGCGCCGCATCCTGTCGCCCGCGGACCTGGAGCGGGAGCTGGGGCTCGTGGGCGGCGACATCTTCCACGGGAAGCTGAGCCTCAACCAGCTCTTCAGCGCGCGCCCCGTGCTGGGTCATGGCGACTACCGCATGCCGCTGCGCGGTGTCTATCTCTGCGGCAGCGGCGCCCATCCCGGCGGCGGCGTCACCGGCGTTCCCGGCCACAACGCCGCTCGCGAGGTGCTCAACGATCGCGCGTGGAGGTGAGCGCGGCGATGTGCAAGCAAGAAGATGGCCCACGGATAAACACGGATAAACACGGATGAGACCAAGTGGCTTCGCGAGTGTGCCCGTGGTCCGCGCGCTGGTTTCGCCTCGCTCTATGCGTGTTTATCCGTGTTTATCCGTGGACTCTTTCTTTCTCCTTGATTTTTCCCGCTGCCGAAAATTCCGCACCGACGGCGCGAAATAGCCGCGGGCGTTCGCGGCGATAGCCGCGCTACCGTGCGGCGATGCAGTCATTTCCAGCTCGGCGCGCGTTTCTCGAGGAAGGCGTCGACGCCCTCGCGTGCATCGTCCATGCCCATGTTGCGGGCGATGGTGCGCGTCGCATCGGCGTACGCGGCGGGAAGGTTGTCGGCGAGCTGGCGGTAGAAGACCGCCTTGCCGAGTGCCAGCGTCTCGCGCGGCTTGGCCTTGAGCGTGCGCGCGAGCTCGTGAGCGGATTCCATCAGCGCGCTCGCGGGCGCCACGCGGTTCACCAGGCCCCAGTCGAGCGCCGTCGCCGCGTCGATGAATTCGCCCGTGAAGAGCATCTCCGCGGCGCGCTTGCGCGAGACGTTGCGCGCGAGGGCCACGGCCGGCGTCGAGCAAAAAAGCCCGAGGTTCACGCCCGAGACCGCGAAGCGCGCGTCCGCCGAGGCCACGGCGAGATCGCACTGCGCGACGAGCTGGCATCCCGCCGCGGTCGCGAGGCCGTTCACGACGGCGATCACGGGCTGGGGCAGCGCGACCAGCTTCTGCATCACGGTGCTGCACGCGGCGAAGAGCGCATGGGTCGCCGCTTCGTCCAGCGAGCGCATCTCGCGCAGGTCGTGGCCCGCGCAGAAGGCATTCCCGGCGCCGGTCACGAGAACCACCCGTACGGCCTCGTCGGTGGCGAGCGCATCGAGCTCGCGCGCGAGGGCCTCGATGAGCGCGCCGGAGAGCGCGTTGTACTGGCGCGGGCGGTTGAGCGTCAGGGTCGCGAGGCCGTCTTCCACGGCCCGCAGCAGCACGGGCTGCGCGTGGGTCGCGACGTCGTGCGAGGGGGTCGATTCCATGGGGGCGCTCCGCGTCCTGGACCCTGCATTATCGCACCCGGCTTCGTTGCCTTGGTCCTGCAAGACGGCTACTATCGCGGCGAGCCGTGGGGCCCCCTGCGCCCCGGGGAACGGACGGCTCCCTCGACAAAGAACAAGGAAAATCCCGCATGAACCTGCGCGCACGTTCGGGCCGTGGTCTCGCCGCCCTTTGCATCGCCTGGGCCGCGACGGCCGCCTCGGCCCAGGACGCTGCCCAGCTCGACCCGGTGGTGAAGCACGCGACCGAGCTTCTCGCGGCGAGGAACGCGAAGCAGGCTTACGAGGAGCTGGCGCCCCTGCAGGACCGCTTCGCGGGCCAGCCCGAGTTCGACTACGTCTTCGGCGTGGCCGCCCTCGACAGCGGCCACATCGACGACGCGATCATCGCGTTCGAGCGCGTGCTCGCCGTGATGCCCAACCATGCCGGCGCGCGCATGGACCTCGCGCGGGCTTATTACGCCTCGGGTGCGTTCGACCTCGCCGAGGCGGGCTTCCGCCGCCTGCAGCTCCTCAATCCGCCGCCCCAGGCGCAGGCCGCGATCGCGCGCTATCTCGCCGCGATCCGCCAGCGCCGCGGCGAGGCGCAGGGCGGCTGGCTCGCCTACACCGAGCTCGGCATCGGATACGACTCCAACATCACCGGCGTGCCGCCCAACTTCGGCGCGGCCGCGCAGCAATCGTTCGGGCTGGTCGGCATCGAGCCCACGGGCAACGCGGTCAAGCGCTCCGCGTCTTACGCGCAAGCCATGGCAGGCGCCGACTACACGAAGCCGATCTCGCGCGGGTGGAACATGTTCGCGGGCGGCGACCTGCTCGGACGCGCGTACCACAACGAGAGCGACTTCAACATCGGCTCGGTCGACGTGCACGCCGGCGCTGGACTCAACCAGGGTCCGACCCAGTGGCGCTTCGCGGGCAACTATCTCTACTTCGCGCAGGAAGGCGATGCGCCCGGCGATCCCAAGCCCACGAACGACCGCCACATGGGCGGCGTGCAGGTCGATTGGCGCCATGCGACCGACACGCGCACGCAGGTGGGGCTCGGCCTGCAGTTGAACGCCGTGCGCTTCCCGCGCCAGGACGTGGAGGACTTCAACCAGGTCTATCTCCAGGCGTCGTACCTGCACAGCTTCGAGGCGAGGGGCGTGCCGCTCATCTACGCGACCGCGTTCGTGACCGACGACCACGCGATCAACACGCTCGCCGATGGCTCGACCACCAAGAGCAAGAACCTCGCGGGCGTGCGCGTCTTCGGCCAGTACGCCCTCCAGCCGGGGCTCACGGCGTTCGGCGGGCTCGGTGCGATCTACCGGCGCGACAAGGACGACTACGCGCGCTCGACCACCGTCGCGAAGGGCCACGACACCTTCGGCGAGGCGAGCGCGGGCCTCTTCTGGAGCTTCTCCAGGACCTGCGGCCTGCGCGTGATGTACGCGTACACGCGCAACAGCTCCAACATCGACATCTACGACTTCGATCGCCACGAGGTCTCGTCGACCATCCGTTGCGACATCAAATGAGAGGACCGACGATGAAAGCGCTGCACCGCTCGCTCGCCCTGGCCGCCTCGCTGCTGCCGCTCCTCGCGGCCGCGGCCTCCGGCCAGTTCACGTTCATCGCGGGCCAGGTCACGGTGACGAAGGCCAACGGCCAGACCGCCGCCGCCGCGCGGGGCACGCCCGTGGATCCGGGCGATCGCATCACGACCGGCGCCGACGGCATGGCGCAGCTCACGATGGTGGACCAGGCGCGGCTCTCGCTGCGCCCGAACACGCAGTTCGTGGTCGAGCAGTATCCGCAGCAGGCGGAATCGACGGGCGGCGTCGTGTTGAACCTCGTGCGGGGCACGCTGCGCACCTTCACGAGCCTGCTGTCGTCGGCGAGCCGCGACCGCTTCGTCATGAAGACGCGGGTCGCGACCGTGGGCATCCGCGGCTCCGGCAACATCCTCTACTACTGCGAGGGCGACGACTGCGATCCGAGCGTCACCGGCGAGGCGCACGGCAAGGGCGAGATCGCGGTGAACCACACGATCGAGGGCAGCCACATCGTCACGAACGTCGTGCCCGGATCGGCGCCGGGCACCCCGGCGCAGCAGGGCGGGGCGCAGAGCGTGATCACCGGCCCGGGACAAACGGTGCTCGTGCTGAACAACCAGCCGCCGCGCTACGTGCCCACGCCGGCCTTCATCTCGAACGCGGCGACCAACATGACGAACGCGCGTCCGTCGTCGGAATCGGGCACCGCGACCCGCGGCTCGACCCTGCGTGCGTTCGCGCCGGGCGAGGTGATCGCGCTGCCGGAGATCCAGCCTCCGCCGGCGCCGCTCGTCGGCAACAACGGGCTCGGCTTCCCGCTCGTCGACGCCTCGGGCAACCTCGCGCAGGACCCGACGCACCTGAGCGACGTCATCATCGGCGCGGCGGGCTCACCGCTGCCGGCGCAGGCGGTCGCGGGCGAGATGCAGTTCGAAGGCGATGCGCTGCGCGGCTTCCGCTCGTATACCAACCCGACCGGGCTCGTCGTCTCGATCGCGGGCGGCACGCTGGCGGAAAGCGGCGCGGTGCCGCTCGCCGGCGGCGGCAACATCTTCTTCGGCCGCTGGGACAGCGCGCTCCTCAGCTTCGGCGGCGCGGGCATCAACATGCCCGGCGGCGTGCACTGGATCTACGCCAACTCCGGCTATCCGATGTATCTCTCGGATGTGCTCACGGGGACGGCCTCGTACACGCTCGCGGGCCACACGACGCCCACGAACCAGAACGGCACGGCGGGCACGCTCAACTCGGCGACACTCGACGTGAACTTCACGAACCGCACGACGAACATCGGCGTCTCGGTGTCGGTGCCGGGCAACGGCGGCGGCAGCTGGAACATGAGCGCCAGCAACGTGCCGCTCGCGCTCAACAGCTTCTCGGCCTCGACCAACGATCGCCTCGTCGTCACCAACGGCGCGGGGCAGAGCTCGACCCACAACGGGAATCTCAGCGGCAGCTTCCAGGGCAGCCTCGTGGGCACCGGGCTCGGCGGCGCGATCCTGGGCTACGGCGTGAACGATCGCACCTCGAGCAATTCGAACGAGTGGTCCTTCGTGTCCGGCGTCGCCGCCTTCACCGGCCCGTCGCAGAGCGGCCTCGCACCCTATCGCGAGGGCCGCATCTCGGACGCGCAGGGCGACCTCGTGAGCGACTTCATCCAGAGCTACGCGACGACCGACCGGCCGGACGAGGTGCTGCTCGACGCGCAGAACCGCGTGACGAGCTTCACCGCTCCCTTCCACAACGCCGGGTCGCACGCGACGTACAACATCGGCAGCGCGCAGGTGGTCGAGTCGGGCTTCGATCCCGAGACCGGCATGGTGTGGGGACGCTGGGCGGGCGGCACGGCGCAGGTGAACGGGCAACCGTTGAATCTCGCGAGCAACAGCCTGCACTACATCTTCGCGGGCACGCAGAGCGGGCCGGTGGCGCTCCCGCTCACGGGCACGGCGACGTATGACGTCATCGGCAGCACCAGCCCGACGGATTTCAACGGGCACACCGGGCACTTCAACACGGCGACGCTCAACGCGAACTTCAGCGCGCGCACGGTCGACGCCTCGGTCAATTTCTCGATCAACGGCCAGACCTGGAATGGTGCCGCCAACGGCATGCCGATCTATCGCGACCAGTACTTCTCCGCATATGCGGGACAACCGATCGCCGGATTGCCGAACCCGGCGGCGCTCGTGATCACGTGCGCGCCGAGCTGCGGCTCGGGTGCGACGGGAAGCTTCGACGGCTTCTTCGCGGGCCGCAGCGGCAACCGCGCGGGCCTGCTCTACAACGTCGGGGGCAACCAGGGAGCGGTGGCGTTCGGGCAGCACGGGCCGGGGGGCTGAGGCGCCTCGACCGATGTCCGGAAATCCGGACAGTCGGATCGTAAATAGCGATTTTTTCGAAACATTTTCTTGCGGCCGCCTTGCCGCAGGATTGAACGCTGGGGTAGCATGCGCGAACCAGTCACGGCCCGCGCATGCCGTCCCGCGCGGGCCTCTCCAGCCCCCATGAACGGCGACTCGATCCTCGAAACGCGAGGCCTCACGAAGGAGTTCAAGGGCTTCGTGGCGGTCGACCACGTGAACCTCAAGGTGAGGCGGGGCGCGATTCACGCGTTGATCGGGCCGAACGGGGCGGGCAAGACCACGACGTTCAACCTGCTCACCAAGTTCCTCCAGCCGACCGACGGGACGATCCTCTTCAACGGCGAGGACATCACGCGCGAGAAGCCGGCGGACGTCGCGCGCCGCGGCGTCATCCGCTCGTTCCAGATCTCGGCCGTGTTCCCGAACCTCACGGTGCTGGACAACGTGCGCGTGGCGCTGCAGCGGGGCCTGCGCAACAGCTTCCATTTCTGGCGCAGCGAGAAGGCGCTCGACGTCCTCAACGACCGCGCCATGCAGCTCCTCGAGCGCGTGGGGCTCGGCCGCTTCGCGCGCGTGCACGCCGGCGAGCTCGCTTACGGCCGCAAGCGCACGCTGGAGATCGCGACCACGCTCGCGATGGAGCCGGAGCTCATGCTCCTCGACGAGCCCACCGCCGGCATGGGGCACGAGGACGTGGACCGCGTGAGGGATCTCATCAAGGAAGTCGCGGCGGGGCGCACCGTGCTCATGGTCGAGCACAACATGAGTGTCGTCTCCGGCATCTGCGACACGATCACGGTGCTCGCGCGCGGCGCGGTGCTGGCGGAGGGCCCGTATGCCGAGGTGTCCGCCAATCCCGCCGTGATCGAGGCATACATGGGGAGCGGCCATGGCTGAAGAGGTCCTCCGCATCGAGAACCTGCAGGCGTGGTACGGCGAGTCGCACATCCTGCACGGCGTGAACCTCGCGGTGCATCGCGGCGAGGTGGTGACGCTGCTCGGGCGCAACGGAGCGGGGCGCACGTCGACGCTCAAGTCGGTGCTGGGCCTGGTGGGCCGGCGCACGGGCTCGATCAAGGTGTACGGCCGGGAGACGATCGGCTGGCCCACGCACCGCGTCGCGCACCTCGGCGTGGGCTACGTGCCCGAGGAGCGCGGCATCTTCTCGTCGCTCTCGGTGGAGGAGAACCTCACGTTGCCGCCCGAGATCGCCCAGGGCGGCATGAGCGTCGACGAGATCTACGAGATGTTTCCCAACCTGCGCGAGCGGCGCAAGACCGCGCAGGGCACCAAGCTTTCGGGCGGTGAGCAGCAGATGCTCGCGATGGCGCGGGTGCTGCGCACGGGCGCGAACCTGCTGCTGCTGGACGAGATCACCGAGGGCCTGGCGCCGGTGATCGTGCAGGCGCTGGGGCGCGTGATCGTGAAGCTCAAGCAGCGCGGATTCACCATCGTGCTGGTCGAGCAGAACTTCCACTTCGCCGCCCCGCTCGCCGACCGGCATTACGTGATGGAGCACGGCAGGATCGCCGAGGCGCTCGACGCGGGCGAGCTCGCGTCGAAGACCGGTATGCTGCACGAGTACCTGGGGGTGTGATGTTCGACAAGGACAACAGAGGAGAAAGCAGATGAAACTGAAATCATTGGCCGCCGTGGCGGCCCTGGCGTTCACGGGCGCGGCGCAAGCGCAGGTCTCGGGCAACACGGTGAAGATCGGCGTGCTGAGCGACATGTCGAGCCTGTACGCCGACATCGGCGGGCCCGGTTCGGTCGTCGCCGCCAAGATGGCGGTGGAGGACTTCGAGAAGGCGCACCATCCCAAGTTCAAGATCGAGGTGGTCGGCGGCGACCACCTGAACAAGCCCGACGTGGGCTCCCAGATCGCGCGCAAGTGGTACGACGAGGAGGGCGTGGACGTGATCGTCGACGTGCCGAACTCCGGCGTGGCGCTCGCGGTGAGCCAGGTCACGCGCGAGAAGAACAAGGCGTTCCTCGGCTCCGGGCCGGGCAGCTCGGACCTCACCGGCTCCAAGTGCTCGCCGAACACCATCCACTGGGTCTACGACACGTGGATGCTGGCGAACGGCACCGGCACCGCGGTCGTGAAGCACGGCGGCAACACCTGGTTCTTCATCACCGCCGATTACGCGTTCGGCCACGCGCTCGAGCGCGACGCGACCAACGCGGTGCAGAAGGCCGGCGGCAAGGTGCTGGGCGGCGTGAAGGTGCCTCTCAACACCCAGGACTTCTCGTCCTTCCTGCTGCAGGCTCAGGCGTCGAAGGCGAAGATCATCGGCCTCGCCAACGCCGGCGGCGACACGATCAACTCGATCAAGCAGGCGGCCGAGTTCGGCATCGTGAAGGGCGGCCAGAACCTCGCGGGCCTGCTGGTGTTCCTCTCCGACGTGCACGGCATCGGGCTCGAGAAGGCGCAGGGCCTGATCCTCACCGAGAACTTCTACTGGGACCTGAACGACAAGACCCGCGCCTGGAGCAAGCGGTTCCAGAAGCTCGACAACGGCAAGATGCCGACGATGGTCCATGCCGGCGTCTACACGAGCGTGCTGGAGTACCTGGACGCGGTCACGAAGATCAACAGCGACGACGGCGGCAAGGTCATCGCGCAGATGAAGAAGAAGGGCGAGTTCGACGATCCGCTGTTCGGCAAGAGCCGCGTGCGCGAGGACGGCCGCAACATCCACGACGCGTACCTGTTCCAGGTGAAGACCCCGGCGGAATCGAAGGGCCCGTACGACTACTACAAGCTGCTCGCGACGATCCCGGCGGACGAGGCGTTCCGGCCGCTCAAGGACGGCGGCTGCCCGCTGGTGAAGTGATGCGGGGGGCGTAGGACGATGGGCATTTCCGTCCCGGCCCTCATGGGCCAGCTCCTGATCGGGCTGATCAACGGCTCGTTCTACGCCCTGCTTTCGCTCGGCCTCGCGGTGATCTTCGGGCTGCTCAACATCATCAACTTCACGCACGGGGCGCAGTACATGGTCGGTGCGTTCGTGGCCTGGTTCCTGCTCAACAAGCTGGGACTCGGCTATTGGTGGGCGCTGCTGCTGGTGCCCGTCGTCCTCGCCGTGTTCGGCGTGGTGATCGAGCGGCTGATGCTCAAGCACCTGTACAAGCTCGACCACCTGTACGGCCTCCTCCTCACGTTCGGCCTCGCGCTCATCCTCGAGGGCGTCTTCACGCACCAGTTCGGCTCCGCCGGCTTGCCGTATTCGATGCCGGAGAAGCTCATGGGCGGCTACAACCTGGGCTTCATGTTCCTGCCGACCTATCGCGCGTGGGTGATCGTGGCCTCGCTCGTGATCTGCCTCGGCACATGGTTCCTGATCGAGCGCACGAAGCTCGGCTCGTACCTCCGCGCGGCGACCGAGAACGCGCCGCTCGTGCAGGCGTTCGGCGTCAACGTGCCGCGAATGGTGACGCTCACCTATGCGTTCGGCGTCGGGCTCGCGGGCCTCGCGGGCGTCTTCGCCGCGCCGATCTACCAGGTGAGCCCGCAGATGGGCTCGTCCCTCATCATCGTCGTCTTCGCCGTGGTCGTGATCGGCGGCATGGGCTCCATCATGGGATCGATCGTCACCGGCTTCGGGCTCGGCGTGATCGAGGGGCTCACCAAGTACTTCTACCCCGAGGCCTCGAACACCGTGATCTTCGTGATCATGGCGATCGTCCTCATGGTGAGGCCGCAGGGCCTCTTCGGGCAGCGCTAGCGTGGCGACGGAAAGCCGCACCGACCCCAAGGGCGCCGATGCCGTGTCCACGCTCGCCGCGCGCGACGAGGTCGCCGAGGCGCGCTACCACCGCGTCGGTTTCATCGTGCTCTTCGCGCTGCTCGTCGTGGCACCGTTCGTCCTCTATCCGGTGTTCCTGATGAAGGCGCTGTGCTTCGCGCTCTTCGCGTGCGCCTTCAACCTGCTGCTGGGCTTCGGCGGGCTCCTCTCCTTCGGGCACGCGATGTTCCTCGGCATGGCCGGCTACGTCTCCGCGCACGCCGCGAAGGTGTGGGGCGCGCCCCCGGAGCTCGCGATCCTCGCGGGCACGGCGACCGCGACGCTCCTGGGCGTCGTGGCCGGGTTCATCGCGATCCGCCGGCAGGGCATCTATTTCGCGATGATCACGCTCGCGCTCGCGCAGATGGTGTTCTTCTTCTGCCTGCAGGCGCCCTTCACGGGCGGCGAGGACGGCATCCAGGGCGTGCCGCGCGGCGTGCTCTTCGGCGTGATTCCGCTCACGCAGTCGTTCGCGATGTACTACACGGTGCTCGCGATCTTCGCGATCGGCTTCTTCCTCATCTATCGCATCATCCACTCGCCGTTCGGGCAGGTGCTGAAGGCGATCCGCGACAACGAGCCGCGCGCCGTCTCGCTGGGTTATCGCACCGAGCGCTACAAGCTCGCCGCGTTCGTGATGTCGGCCGCGCTCGCCGGGCTTGCGGGCGCCACCAAGGCCATCGTGTTCCAGCTCGCGTCGCTCACCGACGTGCACTGGGGCATGTCGGGAGAGGTGGTCCTCATGGCGCTCGTCGGCGGCATGGGCACGGTGTTCGGGCCCGTCGCCGGCGCGTTCATCCTGGTAGCGATGGAAAGCTACCTCACCGAGCTCAGTGCCTGGGTCACCGTGGTCCAGGGCGCGATCTTCGTGGCCTGCGTGCTCGCTTTCCGGCGCGGGGTGATCGGCGAGCTCGAGGCATTCCTCAGGCGGCGGCGGAACAGGAATTAGGGGCGTACCCTATTTGTCGCCGATAAATGGGGTACGTCCCTGATCACACATCGGAGATCGCATGAACTACAAGGGCAGCTGCCATTGCGGCAAGGTGGCGTACGAGGTCGAGATGGACGAGCTCCAGGGCGTCATGGAGTGCAACTGCTCGATCTGCTCGAGGAAGGGCGCCAAGATGGCCTTCGCGCCGCGCGCGAAGCTCAGGCTCACGACGCCGGAATCGAACGCGAAGAGCTACCTCTTCAACAAGCACGTGATCCAGCATCGCTTCTGCCCGGAGTGCGGGATCCACGCCTATGGCGTCGGCAAGGACCGCCAGGGCAACGAGATGGCGATGATCAACGTGCGCTGCCTCGAGGGCGTCGACTACGAGGCACTCCCGGTCAAGCACGTGGACGGGCGTTCGCTCTAGCTGCGAGCGCCGGTCACCGCCGGCCTCCGCCACCGCGCATGCCGCCACCGCTTCTCATCGGCGCCGCCGGACGTGGCGCGGGCATGGAGCGCGACGCCTGCGAGGCAGCGGCCTTTGGCTCGGCTCTCGGCGGCGACGCGATCGGCTGCTCGGGCCGGGGCGCATCCGATCCCGGCGGCAGCGCGATCGGATGCTCGGGATGCGGGCCGGGCGGACCGATGTCGCCAGGGCCGTCGACGCAGCACCACGCGCCGCCGCCGTACCACCAGTCGTCGTAGTAATAGGTGCCCGCGTAGAAATCGGCGTTGCCGCCTCCACCGCCTTCCGTCGCGCAACCGCCCAGCAGCAGCGCGAGGGAAGCGACCATCGCGGCGCGCCTCATCGCGCGGCTCCCGGCAGCATGCCCTCGTTGCTCCAGCTGACGACGCCGATGATGGCGCCCTCGCGATCGGCGATGACCGCGAGCTGGCCGTCGAGAAGCTCGGGGCGCGGCGAGAGGAGCACCCGTCCGCCGTTCTCGCGCACCCGCGTGAGCGTGGTCGGCACGTCGGCGACGAGGATGTACGGCAGCCATTCGGCATGTCCCGCGGACGCAGGCGCCTGCGCGATGCCGGCGCGCGCGATGCCGTTCGTCGAGAGCAGCGTGCGTTCGCGCCCCGCGATCTCGCCGCGGTCGACCTGGTAGCCCGCGAGCGCCGCGTAGAAGGCGCCCGCCTTCGCGGGATCGGTCGTGAAGAGGTCGAGCCAGAAGACGTCGCCTTCCTCGACGGGCGTGTCGGGCGGATCGCCGCCCTCGGCCGCGAGCACGCCGAATACGGCGCCTTCCGGGTCGCGGAAGACGGCGTGGGTGCCGCGACCGGCGACGGTCTTCGGCGCGAGCAGCACCTGGCCTCCGCGATCGCGCACGAGCTGCGCCGCGCGCATCACATCGGGCACCGAGATGAGGGCCAGCCATCGGCCGCCCACGCTCGCGCCGATGGGTCGCGCATGGCGGAAGATGCCGGCCACCTTCCCGCTGCCGTTCTCCGCGATGGCGTACGAGGCGGGCGCGCCCTCGATGTCGCGGAACTTCCACCCGAAGACGGCGCCGTAGAACGCACGAGCGGAGGCCGGGTCTTCGGTCGCGAGGTCGAGCCACGTGACCTTGCCGGGCAAGCGCAGGCCTGGGTCGCCGTCCGGGCCGAGGGCCGAAGCCGCGGCATGCAGCGAGAACAGCATGGCCGCCACGAAGGCGGCGGCGAATCGGCGCATTGACGCACCTCCCGCGCCGACCTTAGCATCGGCGCGCGGCGCTCGCGCTAGCACCTTGGTGCCATGCACCGCACCTGGCATCGCTGGGGAGGAAACCTTGCACAAGCTTTGCGCCACGCTGCCGTTCGTGCTTGCGCTCGCCGGTTGCGTCACCGGGGCGCCCGCGCCGGACCGGGCATCGAAGCCGTCCCTGGCGGGCGTGGAGGCCCGCACGCTGACCCTGCGCGATTTCCGCCTCGACAGCGGTGTCGTGCTGCCCGAAGTGGTCGTGGCTTACGAGACGTACGGCACGCTCGCCCCCGGCGGTCGCAACGCCGTCCTCGTGAGTCACGGCAACACGAGCACGTTCCACGCGGCCGGCCGTTATGCCCCGGGCAGGGCGCCGCCTCACGTGGCGCCCGGCTCGCTCGGCTGGTGGGACGGCATCATCGGGCCCGGAAAACCCTTCGATACGGACAAGTATTTCGTCGTCTCGTCCAACATGCTCGGCGGCGCCTACGGAACGACCGGACCGCGCTCGATCGACCCGCGCACCGGGCGGCCCTACGGTCCTGGTTTCCCCGACATCACGCTCGAAGACATGGTGAACGTGCAGCATGCGCTGCTGCAGGCGCTCGGCGTGAAGCACCTCGTCGCGGTCGCCGGCGGTTCCTATGGCGGCTTCCTCACGTTCCAGTGGGGCATCTCCCATCCCGATGCCATGGACGGGCTCGTGGTCGTCGCCTCGTCGCCCGACGGGGGGCGCAATCCCCGGAGGATCCGCAACATCGAGCAGCAACTCGCGCGCGATCCCAACTGGAATGGCGGCTGGTATTACGACCGCGGCGGCATCGTCGACGCGCTCACGGACTTGCGCGTCGCGACGCTGAAATCCTACGGCCTCGATGCGGAGCTCAGGCCCACCATTCCCGACGACGCGGCGCGCGCGGCCGAGATCCGCAGGCGCGCCGAGCCGTGGGCGCGCGAGTTCGACGGCAACTCGCTCCTCGTGCAGCGCAAGGCGATGGAGTTCCGCCACCAGTCGAGTGGCTTCCCGCGCATCAAGGCGAAGCTCCTGTACGTGCTGTCGGCGACCGACAAGCTTTTCTGGCCGCCGACCCTCGGCCCGAAGGTCATGGGACAGCTCGAGCAGGCGGGCGTGAGAGCCTCGTACTTCGTGATCCCCACGCAGAAGGGACATACGGGCGCCTTCGCGGATGCGGCGATGTTCGCGCCGGCGCTCGACGAATTCCTCAGGAGCCTGCCTTGAGGCGGCGCCCATGACCGGCAACACCGAGGAATACATGCGCCAGGTCACGATCGGCGATCTCGTGCCGCACGACGCGACGATATTCCTCGCGGCTTACGATCCGGCGTGGCCATTGGCGTACGAGGGCCTCGCGGGCCGCATCCGCGCCGCACTCGGGCGCCGCGCGCTCGTCCTCGAGCACGTGGGATCCACGTCGGTCCCAGGCCTCGCCGCCAAGCCGGTGATCGATATCGTCCTCGCCGTCGAGGACTCGCGCGATGAGGCGGCTTACGTGCCAGCCCTGGTCGCGCACGGATTCGAGCTTCGCATCCGCGAGCCCGGTTGGTTCCAGCATCGCCTCCTCAAGTCGCGGGACGTCGCGTCGAACCTGCACGTCTTCTCGCAGGGCTGCGAGGAGATCGATCGCATGCTCGCGTTTCGCGACTGGCTGCGCACGAACGACCGGGACCGCGCCGATTACGAGCGCACGAAACGGGAGCTCGCGGCCCGCACCTGGCGGCACGTGCAGAACTACGCCGACGCGAAGACGGAGCAGGTCCGCGCCATCCTCGAGCGCGCGCAGGCCGCGCGGCAGGGCCGGCTCGAGCCTTAGCTGCCCTTCATCCCGCGGCTTGCCGGGTGAGCCAGCCCTGGATCGTCTCGAGCACTCGCGGCTCGAATTCCCCCGCGGCGGTCTTCTCCATGCTCGCCTTCATCGACGGCTCGCGCGTGAGGTAGTGGTCCATGCCGGGAATCATGGAGAGGGTCGCGTGGCCCGGGTGGAAGCTCTCGATCACGTCGCGCAGCAGCGGAGCATCGGCCACGGTCGCGACGAAATCGCTCTCGCCTTGCACGATGAGCACGGGCGCATCCACGCGCTTCCATTCCGCGGCGAGGTCGAGGTCCGCCCACTGCTGCATGTACGGATGGGGCGCCGGGTATCCGATGTGCTCCTTGCATTCGGGATGGGCGGCGAGGATGGCGTCGGGCGTTCGCTTTTCCACGAGCAGGTCGTGATTGCACCGCTCGCCCATGCGCGCATGACGATCGACCTCGTCGAACGGCAGGCCCTTCAGCGTGTCCTGGCGCCGGCGCGTCTCGACCAGGTACTCGATGAAGGTCTTCGCCACGGTGTTCACGACCACCACGCCGCGCACCGGCTCCTTCTGTGCGATGAGCGGAGCATGCACGCCGCCGATGCTGAGTCCCACCACGAACACGCGATCGGGCCTCACCCCGGGCAGCGACTTGAGTGCCTTGAGCCCCTCCACATAGCCGGCCAGCTCCAGCCGCAGGTCCGCCTCGGGAGAGGGGCATGCGGGGCCCTGGCTGTCGCCGACTCCCGTCTTCTCCACGCGCATCGTGACGAATCCCGCGCGCGCGAGCCCGTGCAGCAGCTTCGCCTCGGTCGATCGCACGCCCAGGCTCTCCTGCGAGAAGCAGCCGATGCCGGTGACGTAGAGCACCGCGGGATGCGCGGCATCGTCGGCCGGGCGCGTGATGATCGTGCGCCGCAGGCTCCCGTTCACGTCGACCGCCGAATACTCGGTGCGCGTACCCTCGCCCGATTCGTAGGGGCGCGGCTTCATGACGGCCACGCTCGTGTGCGCCTCGCCATCGCGGATGAAGCGCAGGGCGACGCGCTCGCCCGCCTTGTGGCGCACGATGCGCGCGGCGAGCTCAGCGGGATCGGAGACCGGCTCCTCGTCGAGCGCCACGATGACGTCGTCGACGCGCAGGCCCGCCGCCTTCGCGGTTCCGCCTTCGACGAGGCCGCTCACGAGCGCGCCTTCCCGGGTGCCGAGAGCGAGGCGCGCGCGCACCTCGTCGGTGACGGGGCTCGCCTGCACGCCGAGGAAGCTCGCGCGCGGAAGCTGCGGCGGCACGGCGAACGCCTGCGCGATCGGCAACAACGCCGACGCGAAACACAACGTGACGCGCGTGACACGATTGGTGAAGGGCATAATGGCGCTCGGGAAGGTGACGAATCCTTATACCGCGCTTCGTGCGCGAGACCAAACATGAGCGCGCCACATTCTTCGCCGCAGCATCGCTTCGAGTCGGGCCTCGGCCGCAACGCGGCCAACTACACGCCGCTCTCGCCGCTGTCGTTCCTGCGGCGCGCGGCGGGCATCTACCCGGACAAGATCGCCGTGATCCATGGCGAGCGGGCGTACACCTATCGCGAATTCCACGAGCGTTGCCGGCGCTTCGCGTCGATGCTGGCACGCCACGGCATCGGGCGCGGCGACACGGTCGCGATGATGGCGCCGAACTCGCCGCCGCCGCTCGAGGCGCATTACGCCGTGCCCGGCGTAGGCGCGGTGCTGAACTCGCTCAACTTCAGGCTCGACGCCGCGACCATCGCCTTCTGCCTCGAGCACGGCGGTGCCAGGCTGCTGGTGACGGACCGCGAGTTCTCGCCCGTCGTGCGCGAGGCGCTCGCGCGCACGAAGGCGAAGCCGCTCGTGATCGACGTCGACGATCCGCTCGCGAGGGGCGGCGAGCGCCTGGGCTCCGTGACGTACGAAGAGTGGCTCGCGCAGGGCGATCCCGAGTTCGAGCTGCGCCTTCCGCAGGACGAGTGGGACGCGATCTCGCTCCTCTATACGTCCGGCACGACGGGAAACCCGAAGGGCGTGGTCTACCACCACCGCGGCGCATACCTCAACGCGCTCGGCAACGCGCTCTCCTTCGGGCTCTCGCCGGCGTCCGTGTATCTCTGGACGCTGCCGATGTTCCATTGCGACGGCTGGACTTATACGTGGGCGGTCACGGCCGTGGGCGGCACCCACGTGTGCCTGCGCAAGGTGGATCCCGCGCTCATCTTTCCCGCCATCGAACGCCACCAGGTGACGCACCTCTGCGGCGCGCCCATCGTCCTCAACATGCTCGTGCATGCGCCCTCTTCGGTGAAGCGCAAGCTCCCGCACCGCGTGGAGGTCGCGACCGGAGGCGCGGCGCCGCCCTCGGCGATCATCGAGGCGATGGAGAACATGGGCTTTCGCGTGACGCACCTGTATGGGCTCACCGAGAGCTACGGGCCCGCGACGCTCTGCGCGTGGCAGGATGCGTGGCAGGGCCTCGACCTCGAGGCGCGCTCGCGCCTCATGGCGCGCCAGGGCGTGCGCTATCCGACGCTCGAGGGCTTGCAGGTGGCCGACCCGCAAACGCATGCGCCCGTGCCGCGCGACGGCGCCACGCTGGGCGAGGTGATGCTGCGCGGCAACACGATCATGAAGGGCTATCTCGCGAATCCGACGGCGACGCAGGAAGCGTTCCGCGAGGGCTGGTACCACACGGGCGACCTCGCGGTGTGGCACCCCGACGGCTACATCGAGGTCAAGGACCGCTCGAAGGACATCATCATCTCCGGCGGCGAGAACATCTCGTCGCTCGAGGTGGAAGAGTGCCTCTATCGGCATCCGCACGTGCTCGAGGCGGCGGTGGTGGCGCGCCCCGACGCGAAATGGGGCGAGACGCCGTGCGCCTTCGTGACGCTGAAGGCGGACGCGCCGCGGGTTTCGGCCGACGACATCATTGCCTGGTGTCGGGAACGCATCGCGCATTTCAAGGCGCCACGCGCCGTGGTCTTCGGCGAATTGCCCAAGACATCCACGGGAAAGATCCAGAAATTCGTGCTGCGCGAACGCGCGCGCGCCCTCTGACGCGCTGACTATTTCGGTTGTAGCCGTGGTTGCGCCTGTAGTGCGGTCAAACCGGCCGTTTGTGGCGTAGCGCACAGCGGCAGGACGGCCGGGCTGCGAGTCTCACGCCATCGCCAAAAGCGTGGGAATGCCGTGCCGCTCGACTACCCCGACATCGTGCCGTGCCTCGTGCTGCCCTTCGAGCGCACGTGCCCGCACGAGACGGGGCGATACCCGGCGCTGGTGTTCGCGCGGCGCGGCGAATACGTCCTTTATGCCGACGAGCGCCGCCGGGAATACGGTGTGGCGCGGCTCGACGGCGATGCGGGCCTCGGACGTCCGCGCCAATTCCCCACGCTCGATCACGCCGCCCGGGAGTTCCTCGCGTGCGAATGATTCCGCATGCCCACTCGAAGCGGGCGCCCATGGAGCGTGCCTTGGGCGCGCTCGAGATCGGCGGCTGCGGCGTCGCGGCGTCGATGTCCGGTTTCATGCTGGGCCTGCACCACACCGGCATCCTGATCGCGATCTATGCCGTGACGGTGGTCGCGGCGTACGCCTTCGTGGGTTGCCTCGAGCGCGTGGCGGTGCTGCCCCAGCCGGGCAACGACTAGGCGCGGGGCGGCTCCAATGGCATCCGGAAGAAGCGCATGCCCGGTTGTGTGGCCTGGTGGTAGGGCACCGTCTCCACGAATCCCAGTCGCGCGTAGAGCCGCATCGCAGCCTCCATGGATGCAAGCGTGTCCAGGCGCAGTGCATGGTATCCCGCGGCGCGCGCCCGCTCGCTCACGGCCGCTACCAGGCGCGCCCCGAGTCCCGTGCCACGCCAGGTGGGCCGTACGTAGAGGCGCTTGATCTCGGCGTCGCCGCCGGCAAGCGGCCGCAGCGCGATGCATCCCGCGGGAGTCTCGTCCTGCATCGCGATGAGCAGCGCGCCCCGCGGCGGGGCATAAGCGCCGGGAAGCGATGCCAGCTCCTCGGCGAACCCCTGGAATTCGAGCGAGATGCCGAGGCTCGCCTGGTACTCCTCGAAGAGACGGCGCACCCGCGCGAGATCGCCGGGCGAGCCACATTCATCGATTCGGATGAGGGCGTCCATCGGACCGCCATCCTAGCCGAAGCTATAATTCGCCCATGAAGATCCTCGTGCCCGTCAAGCGCGTGGTCGACTTCAACGTGAAGGTCCGCGTCAAGGCGGACCAGTCCGGAGTCGAGCTCGCCAACGTCAAGATGTCCATGAACCCCTTCGACGAGATCGCCGTCGAGGAGGCCCTCAAGCAGAAGGAAGGCGGCAAGGCGACGGAGGTGATCGTCGTCTCCTGCGGCGTCACGGCGTGCCAGGAGACGCTGCGCACCGCGTTGGCCATGGGTGCCGATCGCGCCATCCTCGTGGAGACCGATGCCGAGCTGCAGCCGCTCGGCGTGGCGAAGCTGCTGAAAGCCGTCGCGCAAAAGGAGCAGGCGGGCCTCGTGATCCTGGGCAAGCAGGCGATCGACGACGACGCCAACCAGACCGGGCAGATGCTCGCCGCATTGCTCGATTGGCCGCAGGCGACCTTCGCGAGCAAGGTCGAGATCGGCGACGGCAGCGCGAAGGTCACGCGCGAGATCGATGGCGGCCTCGAGACGATCGAGGTGAAGATGCCGGCGGTGGTGACGACCGACCTGCGTCTCAACACGCCGCGCTACGCGACGCTGCCCAACATCATGAAGGCGAAGAAGAAGCCGCTCGAGGTCGTGAAGCCGGCCGACCTCGGCGTGGACCCGGCGCCTCGGCTGAAGACCCTCAAGGTCGCCGAGCCCGGCAAGCGCAAGGCGGGCGTGATGGTGAAGGACGTGCAGGAGCTCGTCGAGCGCCTGAAGAACGAAGCGAAGGTGATCTGATGGCCGCACTCGTCATCGCGGAGCACGAGGGCGGAACCCTCAAGGGCGGCACGCCGAACGCGGTCACGGCGGCATCGAAGATGGGCGGCGAGGTGCACGTGCTCGTCGCGGGCTCGAATGCGCGCGCGGCGGCCGAATCCGCGTCGAAGCTCGCCGGCGTGAAGAAGGTGATCCACGTCGCCGGCGGCCAGTACGATGGCGGCCTCGCGGAGAACTATGCGGCGCTCATCGTGCCGATGGCTTCGGCCTATTCGCACGTCGTCGCGAGCGCCTCGGCCTTCGGCAAGAACGTGATGCCGCGCGTGGCGGCGCTGCTCGACGTGGCGCAGGTCTCGGAGATCATCGCCGTCGAATCGCCCGATACGTTCGTGCGGCCGATCTACGCGGGGAACGCCTTCGCGACGGTGCAGTCCGCGGACAAGATCAAGGTCGTGACCGTCCGCTCGACCGGCTTCGACGCGGCGGCGCAGGGTGGCTCCGCGCCGATCGAGGATGCGGCGGCCGGTCCCGACAAGCGGCAGTCGAAGGTGCTCTCGCAGGAGCTCACGAGGTCGGCGCGGCCCGAGCTCGCTTCCGCGCGGCGGATCGTGTCTGGCGGACGGGGCCTCGGCAGCGCGGACAATTTCCGCATCGTCGAGGCGCTCGCGGACAAGTTGAATGCCGCCATCGGCGCATCGCGTGCCGCGGTGGACTCGGGCTACGTGCCGAACGATTACCAGGTGGGACAGACCGGCAAGATCGTGGCGCCGGAGCTTTATATCGCGGTCGGCATCTCGGGCGCGATCCAGCACCTCGCCGGCATGAAGGACAGCAAAGTCATCGTCGCCATCAACAAGGATCCCGAGGCGCCCATCTTCCAGGTCGCCGACTACGGGCTCGTGGGCGATCTCTTCACACTCGTGCCGGAGCTCACGGCGAAGATCTGAGCGCAGTCGAGGCGGGAGGACGGCGTGGGATACGACTCGATCAATTTCCGGCAGAAGCTCTCCCTCTTCACCGAGCAATGGCAGCCCAGGGTGATCGCCGAGCTCAACGACTACCAGTTCAAGGTGGTCAGGCTCGAGGGCGATTTCGTCTGGTACAGCCATGCCGAGACCGATGAGGCGTTCATCGTCCTCGAGGGCGAGCTGCGCATCGACTTCCGCGACGGCGCGGTGAGGATCGGTGCGGGCGAGATGTACGTGGTGCCCAGGGGCACCGAGCACAAGCCCTTCGCGGCGCGCGAGGTGAAGCTCCTGCTCATCGAGCCTCGCGGCGTGCCGAACACCGGCGATGAGGGCGGGGCGCGAACGGCCGAGAACGATGTCTGGGTGTGAGCTTCGCGGGAGGCGAGAAGATGACGATGTGTAACCCGTTGCGTCAAGCTCGTTCGTTGCTAAAGATCGTGGACCGACGCGCTTTCACGGTCGTGGCCGGCGTGCTCCTGGCCGCTTGCGTTAAAGTGCCTACGCCCGCCTCGACTGCCAATCATGCCTCGCCGGACGCGAGGGCACCGTGGTGGCGCGGTACGTCCTTTACAGCAGCGGTGAGATCGGCAAGGTCTGGATCTACAAGAGCTCGGGCGATGCCTTGCTGGATGGCGAGGTCGTGCGCGCTTTCGAGGTGCTGAAGGAGCGGGGGACGCGGATACCTTGGCCGCGCTCGGTACCCAATAAATCGCATATGGTCGGTGAAGTGACCGTGCCCTTCCGTTTGGTTCCGACGAGTGCCGTTGCCACACCGGGCAACGTGTTGCATTGAGTCCGATCCGAAAATGGATGATCACCCCGCCGAATCGTTCCATCTCACGGGCAAGGCCGCGCTCATCACCGGCGGCAACGGCGGGATCGGCCTGGGCATGGCCGAAGGGCTTGCACTGGCGGGCGCGGCCGTGGCGGTCGCGGGACGAGACGCGGACAAGAACGCCGCCGCCGTGGCGAAGCTCACCAAGCTGGGCGCGCGAGCGATCTCGATTTCGGCCGACCTCACGAACGAGCAGTCGTGCCGCGCCATGGTGGGGCAGGCAGCCCACCAGCTTGGCCGGCTCGACATCCTCGTCAACAATGCCGGGATCAACGTTCGCAAGGCACCGCAGGACTATTCGCTCGAGGAATGGCACCGCGTGCTTGATTCCAACCTCACGAGCGCATTCGTCGCCTCGCAGGCCGCCTACGCGCACATGCGCGAGGCGGGCGGCGGCAAGATCCTGAACGTTGGATCGATGATGTCGATCTTCGGCGCATCGTTCGTCGCGCCCTACGGAGCCAGCAAGGGCGGCATCGTGCAGCTCACGCGCGCGCTCGCCTGCGCATGGGCAAAGGACAACATCCAGGTGAATGCGGTGCTGCCGGGATGGATCGACACGGCGCTCACGCGGCGCGCACGCGGTGAAGTCGCCGGCCTGCACGAGCGGGTCGTCGCGCGCACTCCCGCGGGGCGATGGGGCACGCCGGAGGATATGGCCGGGATAGCGGTCTTCCTCTGCTCGGCCGCCGCCAACTTCATCACTGGCACTGCGATCCCCGTCGACGGCGGCTATTCGGTGCAAGGCGTGTGATCCGATCGCTTGGATAGTCTCCCGAGGTACTCGCCCCGCCCTCGCCTTGATTGGCCGGCACGGCCTGCCCGGAAGCGGCGCATGATGTGGCGACTGGGTCCCTCAGGAGCATCCGCATGGTTGGCCGCATCGCCTTGATCTCGTTGTCCTTCCTTATCTCCACGCCTGTTCTCGCCGGGCCCAGGGAGGAGGCCCTCGCGGCGTATCAAAAGTTCTTCGACGCATTCACGACGGACAACCAGGACCAGATCGTCCAATTTTTCGCGCCGGACGCGCTGTTTTACGGTACCCGGTCGGTCGAGGTTGTGACGACGCCGGACGGCATACGCCAGTACTTCGTGAACGCGCTTAACGGAAAGAGGGGTTCGGTCAAGGCGACGCCTTTCGAGCAGACCGCGTTGGTCCTGTCCGAGAGCGTCGTTGCGATATCGGGCACGTGGCAATCGGAGAGAACGCTGGATGGCAAGATGGTCACGGCTGGCCCGTCACGAAACACCGTCGTCATGCAGAAGCGCGGTCCGCGCTGGTTCATCGTGCAGTTCCACAATTCACCTACGCCAAAGTCTGCGAACTAGACGGCCTGACCGACAACCGCCGCTGGCGATTTGCCGCAACGAGGCTAAGGCGCATCCAGGAAGTCCCCTTGTCGCCGGCGATGACCGAGCACGGGCGCCTGGATCGCGACGGCTTCGACTCGCGACCGAATTCCGGTGGCATCCGCGCCTCGAACTTCGGCAGAAATCGGGCGAGAACGGACGGGTGTCGTCCGGGCTGTGGCCGTGGCCCCGCCAGATCGACCTGCGCCAAGCTGCGTCAGCGCGATGCAAGCGTTTGCGCCGGGAATATCGATCGCGCGCGACTGTCTACTCGAGGAGTGCACCGCAATCCCGAGGAGACGATCCATGCTTTCATCCACCTTGCAAACACGTTCCACCGAATCGCCCGCCGCATGGCTCGGCATCGGATTCGTCGCCGGCGTGATCGGCGTGCTGGTGTTCCACCAGCTCGCGCTGGCGGCGCTGCACGCCGCGGGAATCACGCCGGGCGTGGCTTATTCCACGAAGGCCACTGCTCCGTTCGGCCTACCGCAATTCCTCTCGGCCGCTTTCTGGGGCGGCCTGTGGGGCATCGTCGGCGCGCTCGTCTTCGGCCGGCTGTGGGGCGCGAGCCTGGTCGTTGCGATGGTGATCTTCGGCGCGATCGCGCCCACGCTCGTCGCGTGGTTCATCGTCGCGCCGATGAAGGGAGCGCCGATCGCCGCCGGCTTCAGGCCCGCCGCGATGTTGGTGGGCCCGATCGTGAACGGCGCCTGGGGCCTCGGCGCGGGGCTCGTGATGGCGTGGTTCCGCGGTTTGCGCGCGAGGTCGTTCGCGCGCTCGCCCGGCTAGCCGGTCATTCGGGCTCGATGTTCGCGGCCTTGATGATCGAGCCCCACTTGCGCGACTCCTCCAGCTGGAACCGGCCGAGCTCCTCGGGGCTGGAGGCGGCCGGCGTCGTGCCCGTGCTCTCGTAGAAGACCTGTGCGGACTTGCTCTTCTCGGCGGCGACGAGAAGGTCGTGCAGCCGCTTCACCACCTCCGGCGACGTCTTCGCGGGGACGTAGGCAGCGAACCAGTAGCCCATCTCGTAACCCTTGACGCCCGCTTCATCGATCGTCGGCAGGTCCGGCGCGAGCGGCGAACGGCCTGCGGGTTGCTCTTGTAAGCCACGTGCAGCAGCTTGATGTCGGCCATCTGCTGCAGCAGCTCGCCGGGAATGCGGCTCGAGGAGCTGCCGAAGGAGATCTTGCCGGGCTCCTTCTTGGCGAGTGCCACGAATTCCGCGACGGTCTTCACCGGCACCTTCGGGTTCACGATCATGATCTGGCCGCCCTTGCCGAGGAGCGTCACCGGCGCGAAGCCCTTCACGGGATCGTAGGGCAGGCGCTTGAACAGGTGCTCGTTGGCGGCGTGCGTGGTGTTCGTGGTGATGAGCACCGTGTAGCCGTCCGGCGCAGCCTTGGCGACGAACTCGGCGGCGATGAAGCCGTTGGCGCCCCGCCCTTGTTGTCGACGATCACGGTCTGCTTCGCCTCGTCGGAGACGGCGATGAGCCGCCGCTGGTGAACGAGCTCGAGGCCGTCATGGCGCCCGACCATCCGCTCGCAGCGAAAGCGCGCGTGGGCATCCTGCGCATCGCGAAGCGCACGATTTCGCCTGCCGCCGACATCTTCCTCGCGGCGCTGCGCGAAGCGGCGCGCGAATCGGCGAGCGGGCCCACTCGCGTAACCCGGTTTCGCCGCCGGGGCCGCGAATTCCGCTAGAATTCAAACGCTCGTTTGAATCGCGCAAGCCGGAGGACGCCGTGGCCGAATACCAAGCCCCCCTGAAGGACATGAAGTTCGTGCTCGAGCGCGTGGTCGGCCTCGACCAGGTCAACACGCTCCCCGGTTGGGAGGAGGTCACCGACGACGTGGTCGACGCGATCCTCGAGGAGGCGGCGAAGCTCGCGGGCGAGGTTCTCTCGCCGCTCAATGCCACCGGCGACCGCGAGGGCGCGAAGTGGAGCGACGGCAAGGTGACGACGCCGAAGGGGTTCAAGGAGGCGTACCACCAGTACGTGCAGGCCGGCTGGGGCAACATCATGTCGCCCACGGCCCATGGCGGGCAGGGCCTTCCGCACCTTGTCGCCACGCCGGTCGAGGAGATGTGGGGCTCGTCCAACCTGGCGTTCAAGCTCTGCCCCATGCTCACGCAGGGCGCCATCGAGGCGATCGACCATGTCGGCCCCGATGCGGTGCGGGAGAAGTTCCTCGCGAAGATGGTCTCGGGCGAGTGGACCGGCACGATGAACCTCACCGAGCCGCAGGCGGGCAGCGACCTCTCGCTCGTGCGCACGCGCGCCACTCCGCAATCCGATGGCACGTATCGCCTCAAGGGCCAGAAGATCTTCATCACCTACGGCGAGCACGACTACACGGACAACATCGTGCATCTCGTGCTCGCGCGCATCGACGGCGCGCCCGAGGGCGTGAAGGGCATCTCGCTCTTCGCCGTCCCCAAGCTCCTCGTGAACGCCGACGGCTCGATCGGCGCGCGCAACGACGTGAAGTGCGTGTCCATCGAGCACAAGCTCGGCATCCACGCGAGCCCGACCGCGGTCATGGCCTACGGCGAGAAGGATGGAGCGCTCGGCTACCTCGTGGGCGAGGCGAACCGCGGGCTCGAGTACATGTTCATCATGATGAATGCGGCGCGCCTCTCGGTCGGCCTCGAAGGCGTAGCGATCGCCGAGCGTGCGTACCAGCGCGCGCTCGCGTGGTCGCGCGAGAGGATGCAGGGCAGGCCCCTCGGCAGCCAGGGCGCGAAGACCGCGCCGATCGTCCATCACCCCGACGTGAAACGCATGCTGCTCACCATGAAGGCCACGACGGAAGCGGCGCGCGGCCTCGCGTACTGGGTCTCGGCCATGCTGGACCGCGCGCGCAAGCTGCAGGATGAAGTCGAGCGGCGGCGTTGCCAGGCGGTCGTCGACCTGCTGATCCCCGTGGTCAAGGGCTGGTCGACGGAGATGGGCGTCGAGGTGGCCTCGCTCGGCATCCAGGTGCATGGCGGCATGGGCTTCATCGAGGAGACGGGCGCCGCGCAACACCTGCGCGATGCGCGGATCACCACCATCTACGAAGGCACGACCGGCATCCAGGCCAATGACCTCGTGGGCCGCAAGATGGGACGCGAGGAGGGCCGGACCGCACTCGCGTGGGCGGACCTCATGGATCGCACCGTGGCCGAGCTCGAGAAGTCGCCCGACGAGAACGTGCGCGGCATCGCGCCGTCACTCCGCGATACGATCCGCGACCTGCGCGAGACCGTACGCTGGGTGGCCGCGACCTATCCGTCGAACCCGGCCGCGGTGGGCGCCGGCAGCGTGTACGTGCTCAAGCTCTTCGGCATCGCCGGCGGCGGGTGGATGCTCGCGCGCAGCGCGGAAGTGGCCGCGCGCGACCTCGCGAAGGGTGAGGGCGATCGCGACTACCTCCGCTCGAAGATCCTCACGGCGCGCTTCTTCGCCGACCACGTGATGGCGCAGGCGCCGGCGCTGGCGGCAGCCGCCACGCGCGGTGCGGAAAGCGTGCTCGCGGTCGAGGAAGCGTTGCTCTAGGGACGGCGGTGTCGATCTCGGTGCCCGAGGTCGTGAAGGCGCGGCACGGCGACAAGATCTTCCTCGCCGCCGTCGCCCTGTACCTCGGGGCTTATGTCCCACCCCTTCTCGACGCGGACAAGCAGCGCCGCATCCGCGACCGCGTCGGCGAGATGCGTCGCCAGCAGTGGCCTTTCCGCTGGTCGGCAATGCCCTGGTACATGAAGGCCGCTTACCTGGCCGCGGCGATGGCGCGGCTCGACCTGGATCCGATGCCCGGTTTGAAGTGGACGCAGTTCTACGATCCGCACGCGGCCGAGCCCATCACCGGGTTCCGGTGGGCAATCTGGCCGCTGGTGCCGGACCCGCTTCCGGGCCTGCTCGCGCAGCACTTCCATCCCTATCATCCCGCGACGGAAGACGCGCGCAAGGTGCTGCGCGGCGCCGGCTACGACGTGCCCGACCTCGACCCGGTGATTCCATAGTTCTTCGTGAAGGAACAGGCCATGCACAAGGGTTCCTGCCTCTGCGGCGCCGTCATGTTCGAGGTCAAGGGCGAGCTGAAGCCGCCAGACGCGTGCCATTGCGTCCAGTGCCGCAAGACGTCGGGTCACTTCTTCGCCTCGACCGACATCCCGCGCGACCGCGTCACGCTCCACGGCATGGACAAGGTCACCTGGTATCGATCGTCGGAGAAGGTGCGGCGCGGCTTCTGCTCCGTGTGCGGCTCGACGCTCTTCTTCGATCCGCTCCATCGCGACTGGATCGGCCTCGCGATGGGCGCCTTCGACGGCGCCACCGCGACGCACCTCGAGATGCACATCTTCGTCTCGGAGAAGGGCGACTACTACGAGATCGCCGACGGGCTGCCGCGGAACGCGCGCTGAGCGCGGGCGAGCTGCATCGCGAGCGCGGGCAGCAGCGGCATCCACGAGAAGAGCATGAAGACGTAGATCGCCGCCGGCGCGTTCTCGACCAGCCACTGCAGCGGCCAGCGCGAGAGCGCGGCCAGCGCCACGATCGAGAGGACGCTCGACGCATCCCACCGGCCCTGCCATCCGGCAAAGCGCATGAGCGGCACGACGAGCAGCACCCAGTAGTGCGGCCACACGAGCGGCGCCACGAGGAAGGTCGCGAGCACACCGGCGCTCGCGAGGAGCCACGGATCGTCGAGCAGCGCGCGGATTCCGGGGCGCAGCCGCGACGATTCACGTCCCATCGCGGTCAGGCCGATGTACATGATGAGCGCGAAGACGGCGGCGGCCATCGCCGAGTAGAACGTCACGCCGTGGAGCGGGGCGCGTTCGGAGAGCATCTTCACGAGCGAGAGATTGCCGTCGGCGGCCGGATAGAGCAGCGTGCCGCCGTTGGCGCCGTTCACGTAGCGGTACCAGTCGAGCCAGATGACAGCGTCGTGGAAGACCCAGGACGAGAGCGCCACCGCCATCGCCGACGTCGCGATCGCGATCGCCGCACCGCGCAGGAACGCCCACGGACCGCGCGCATATGCGTAGTGCATCGCGAGGCATGCTGCGATGAGCCCGGTATTCGGCTTGAAGAGGGCGAGCAATGCGAGCGCGGCGAGATAGACGAGATCCGCCAAGCGGCTCGTCGCCCACGCGCGGCGCGCCGCGGCGGCGACCAGCGCCGCTACGCACGCGGTCTGCAGCGACGCCGCGTTGGCGAACTTCACGTCCTGCGTGAACGGATTGAACGCGGCCCAGGCGAAGGCCGCGGCGCACAGGCAGGCGAGCCACGACCAGCGCCGCAGGCGGCCGAGGATCACCACGGCCGCGGCGAGGGCCGCGAACTGCAGCAGCGCCATCACCTCATGGGCACGGTCGAAATCCGACGGCAGCAGCGAGAGCGCGGCGTAGTAGAGCGGCGTCCCGGTGGGTTCGAACCGCGTCTGCGCGTTGCGGCCCTGCCAGAAGCGTCCCGCCGCCTGCAACGAGCGGCTGGTGGAACGCTCGGCGACGCCGCCGGCGAATGCCCCGTATGCCGGCGTCTGTGTATAAGGATTGGCCGGCGCCTGCGCCTCGCCGCGCGCGAGCGCGATCGCCCACGGATGATAAAGGTCGAAGGCGTACTGGTACGGAAAGTCCTCGCGCGCCTCGTGGAGCGAAAAGCCCACGAGGGTGACGAGAGCGATGATCCAGGCGGCGGTGCGAATTTTCAGTCGGCGCTCACCGGGTCGGGCTTCGCCTCGCGCGGCATGTCGAGCTCGGTGCGATAGCAGACGTGCGATTCGCGCGAGAGGCGCGCGAGCTCCTTCGCCGCGTACATCGCGCGGTCGGCATCGGCCAGCACGCCGTCGGCGCCGGTGCCGAAGCGGTATTCCGCGACGCCGCAGCTCACGTGCACCGGGATCTCCTCGCCGGGACCGATCTCGCACGGGCTCGACGCGATCGCCTTCACGATGCGGCCCATCACCATCTTCAGCGCGCGGTTGCGGTGCAGGCCGACCACGAACTCGTCGCCGCCCCAGCGCGCGACCCAGTCGCCGCGCCGGACGTTCAGCTGCAGCAGCGCCGCGACGTGCGAGATGGCGGCGTCGCCCGCGGTGTGGCCGTACTCGTCGTTGATCGTCTTGAAGTCGTTGATGTCGAGGAACGCGAGCTGGAAGGCCTGGAGGTCACGCTCCGCGCGGGCCACTTCCTCGGACAGGCGCTTCTCGCCCGCGCGGCGGTTGTACACGCCGGTGAGGTCGTCGATGTCGGAGGCACGCTCGAGCCGCGTGATGGTCTCGTGCAGCTGCGTGAGGGTGTACTGCGTGCCCTCCATGAGCTTTCCCGCGCGGTCCGGGAAGCTCACCGGCAGGTCCGGCAACTTGCGGCTTTCGATGTAGGCGCGCAGCGCCTCGGCGGTGAGGTCGATGGGCACGAGCAGCTCGCGCAGCGCCCAGAGCGTGCCGAGGAATCCCATGAAGCACGCGAGCACGAGCGCCGCGAGCACGGGCAAGATGCCCGAGAAGTCGGTGCGCGTGGCGAGCAGGTAGACCACGAAGATCGCGAGGGGCACCAGCATGCCGACGGCCGCGGCGAGCGCGAACTTGCCGTGGTAGCTCGGGCGCAACGGCGCGAGCCGCATGAAATGGCGGTACACCCCGATGCGGTCGAGGACGGTGCGGCCCGGCTCGATCTTGCTGACCATCCGAAAGGTGTCTCCCTTCGGGCGGGACTCTAGCAAGGCCACGCCGGGCTGTCACCCGGAAAAGTCACATCAGGCGATGGGATTGCGCAGCACGCCGATGCCCTCGATCTCGGTTTCGAGCAGGTCGCCGGGCTTGAGGAACTCCGGGGGGTTGCGCGCGAAGCCCACGCCTTCGGGAGTGCCCGTGGAGATGACGTCGCCCGCCTCGAGCGTCATGCCGGCGGAGAGCTCGGCGATGAGGCGCGGCAGCTTGAAGTAGAGGTGCTTCGTGTTGGAATCCTGCTTGGTGACGCCATTCACGCGGCACGTGACGCGCAGGTTGTTCGGGTCGATCGAATCGGCCGTCACGATCCACGGGCCCATGGGGCAGGTGCCGTCGAGGCTCTTTCCCTTGTGCCACTGCCCGCCGTGGCGGCGCTGCAGGTCGCGCCACGAGACGTCGTTGATCACGGTGTAGCCGAACACGTGGCGCATCGCGTCGCCCTCGCCGATGTTCTTGCCCGTGGTCCCGATGATCATGCCGAGCTCGACTTCCCAGTCGAGCGACGTCGAGACCTTCGCCTCGAAAGGCACCGGGTCGAAGGGGCCGTTCACCGCGGTCGTCGCCTTGCTGAAGAACACGGGCCACTTCGGCAGCTCGCGGTTGTCCTGCAGCTTCCTGGCGCCCTCGTCGAAGTGCTCCAGGTAGTTCCAGCCGACGCAGAACACGTTCTTCGCGGGCCGCGGGATCGGCGCATGCAGCTTCACGTCCGCGAGCTTCGCCATCGAGGCGGGCGGGTTCTTCTCGAGGTTGCGCAGGCGCTCCAGCATCGCGGCACCGGCCTGGATGATGCCGAGCATCGTGTTCGTGTCCGCGTCCGCGCCGAGCGCGGCGGGAACGTCGATGATGCGCTGGCCCTCGATCACGAGGCCGGGGCGCGGCTTGCCGGAAGGCAGCGGGGAGTAGGTGGCGAGTCTCATGGTTCTCTTCGGGTTGTCGATGCGTCAGGGAAGGCGATTGAAGCGGGCGCCGGCACGCGGGTTCGCGCGCGAACCGCCCAATCTTGCGAGAGGATGGCTCGTGGCCGGCTCGCGCGGCGCGAAGAACGATTCGACCGCAAGGCGCGTGACCTGCTCGATGCGCTCGGGGTTCCAGCGCGGCCGGCCGTCCTTGTCGATGATCTGCGCGCGGATCCCCTCGACGAGGTCGCCGTGGGCGATCGCCGCGCGCACCAGGTCCAGCTCCATGCGGAAGCAGTCCTCCAGCGGCATCGCGGCGGCACGGCGCAGGGCCTCGAGCGTCACGGCGAGGAGCGTGGGCGAGCGCTTGTCGAGCGCTTCGCGCGTGCGCACCGCCCAGTCGCGCCACGCCGGCGCCGATTCGTTCTCGAGGGACGCGAGGATGTACGACACGCGATCGTGCGAGAAGTGATGGTCGATGGCGGGGCGCAGGGCCGCGAGCGTCGGCTCCAGCGGCGCCGGTGCACCGACGTATGCATCGGCGAGCCCGCAATAGATGGCGTCGGCGGCATGGATCGTGGGGCCCACGAGCCCGAGGTAAGTCCCCAGCTCGCCGGGGCAGCGCGAGAGGAAGTAGGTGCCGCCAACGTCGGGGAACATGCCGATGAGGGTCTCGGGCATCGCCATGCGCGTGCGCTCGCCCACGAGGCGCAGCGCCGCGCCCTGCGCAAGGCCCATCCCGCCGCCCATCACGATCCCGTCGATGATCGCGACGATCGGCTTGGGGTACGTGTGGATGCGGAAGTCGAGGGCGTACTCGACCTCGAAGAAGTCGCGATGCACGGCCCCGCCCGAGCCGGTGATGCTCGCGTGCAGCGCGCGCACGTCGCCGCCCGCGCAGAACGCCTTGTCGCCGGCGCCGCGCAGCACGATCGTCTGCACGCGCTCGTCGCCCTCCCACGCATCGAGCCAGTCCGCGAGGCCGCGGATCATGCCGTACGAGAGCGCGTTGAGCGCCTTGGGGCGGTCCAGCGTGACGGTCGCCACGCCCGCGCGGATCGAGGCGGCGAGCTCGCCGCCCGCCGCGCTCAAGCGTTCTTCCATTCCGGCTTGCGTTTCTCGAGGAAGGCGGCCACGCCTTCGCGCGTATCGTCGAACTGGAAGAGATCCATGAAGCGCTCGCGCTCGAGGGCCAGGCCGCCGGGCTTCGGCACGCCGTTGCGCGCGTTGTGGATGAGATGCTTGCAGCTCTCGAGCGCGCGCGGCGAGAGCGTGGCCACGCGCTCGGCCATCTTCGTGGCTGCCGCGAGCGCCTGTCCCTTCTCCACCACTTCCTGCACGAGGCCGATGCGATGCGCGGTCTGCGCATCCACCCGCTCGTTGGTGAGGATGATGCGCTTGGCCCATCCTTCGCCGACGAGCCAGGGCAGCATCTGCGTGCCGCACCCCGCGGGCAGCAGCCCCACCGCCGGCTCGGGCAGTGCCAGCTGCGCATGCGCCTCGGCGATGCGGATGTCGCAGGCGAGGGTGGCCTCGAGGCCGCCGCCCATCGCGTAGCCGTTGATCGCGGCGATCGTGACAAAGCGCGCGTTCATGAGCGCTTCGAAGGCGGCCCCGAAGCGCGCGATGAATTCGCGCGCCATCGCCTTGTCGCCCTGGAAGGTCTTGAGGTCGGCGCCCGCGGAGAAGAACTTCTCGCCCGCGCCCGTCAACACGGCCGCGTAGACGTTGCGGTCGGCATCGAGCCCGGCGACGAGCGATTCCAGCGCGCGCAGGCTCTCCGGCGTCCACGTATTGGCGGGCGGGTTGTCGTTGGTGATGAAGGCCGTGTGGCCGCGGATTTCGTGCCGGATCATGGCTTCATGTACTGCAGGATCACGCTCGAGAAATCCTTCGGCCCGTTGCCGTCCATCGAGTGCTTCTGGTAGATCTGCTGCGCGAGGGCGCCCATCATCACCGGCTGCTTCGCGGCCTTGGCGGCCTCGGTGACGAGGGTCAGGTCCTTCAGCATGAGGTCGGATCCGAATCCGCCCGAGTAGCCGCGCGATGCCGGGACGCCTTCGAGCACGCCCGGATAGGGGTTGTAGGTATCCGAGCTCCAGCAGCGGCCGCTCGACGTGTTGACGATGGACGCGAAGATCTTCGGGTCCATGCCGAGCCTGGCCGCCAGCGTCATGCCCTCGGAGGTGGCGATCATCTCGATGGCGAGCATCATGTTGTTGCAGATCTTCGCCACCTGCCCGTTGCCGCTCCCGCCGCAATGGACGATGTTCTTGCCCATGTGCTGCAGCACGGGCTTCATGCGCTCGAAGTCGGCGGCCTCGCCACCGACCATGAAGGTGAGCGTGCCCGCCTCGGCGCCCCCCACGCCGCCCGACACCGGCGCGTCGAGCATGGGGCAGCCCTTGGCCTTCGCCTCGAAGGCCACCTCACGCGAGGTGAGGGGATCGATGGTCGAGCAGTCGATGAGCGGCGTGCCGGCCGGGACCGACTCCAGCACGCCCAGCGAGTTCATGTACACCGCGCGCACGTGGGGCGAGGAAGGCAGCATCGTGACCACGATTTCGACCCCGCGCGCGCAATCGGCCGCCGACGTCGCCACCTCGCACCCCTGGTCCTTGAGCTTGCGCACGAGCTCGGGCACCACGTCGTAGACCTTGAGCGTGTGCCCGTTCTTCAGCAGGTTGCGGCACATGGGGTTGCCCATGTTGCCCAGGCCGATGAACCCGATCTTCATGGGGACGGACCCCAATTCATGCGCGCGATGTTCGTCATTTTTGTTTTCGCTCCTCGAAATTGGGGTCCGTCCCCGGTTTTCACTTCAAGCTGATCGTCGTATGGATCCCCGGCGACGTCGTCGCGTCGTCGAACCAGCGCGCCGTCACCGTCTTCACCTGCGTATAGAACTGGATCACCTGCTTGCCATAAGGGCCGAGGTCGCCCAGCTTGGAGCCGCGCGAGCCGGTGAAGCTGAAGTAGGGGACCGGCACGGGGATCGGCACGTTGATGCCGACCTGGCCCACGTCGATCTCGTTCTGGAACTTGCGCGCGGCCGCACCCGACTGCGTGAAGATGCCGGTGCCGTTGCCGT
>Ga0157369_10000577_pt1 | contig 47968 bp, 43 predicted proteins | sample C25metaG_FD_113461 | JGI IMG/M metagenome (GOLD analysis project Ga0157369, IMG submission 113461) | Corn rhizosphere microbial communities from Kellogg Biological Station, Michigan, USA - C2-5 metaG | ecosystem: Host-associated > Plants > Roots > Rhizosphere > Soil | place: USA: Michigan... | reverse complement strand
GTGTTGTAGATGTCGCGCGAGACGTCGGCGACGGCCGTTCCGCGGCCCTTGTCAGCGCCGAATTGCGTGAGGATCACCAGCACGTACGGCTTGCGGTCTTCGAGGAAAACGATTCCGGCGTCGTGATGCACGGTCGAGATATTGCCCGTTTTGTGTGCAACGCGCGCGGCTTTCGGCAGACCGGCCGGGATGCCGCTGCGGTATTGCTGCTCGAGCATGATCTCCAGCATCTCTTTGCACGCTTCCTCGGAAAACGCCTTGCCGTCCGCGATGACGCGCAGCATTTTCAGCAGACCGTTCGCGGTCACTTCGTTGTTCAGCCCCGCGGCGAACGCGGCCTGATCCTCGACGCCACGCAGGACGCGAACGCCGTCGATGTCCAGCTCATCGAGGGCGAACTGAATGGTCTCGATGCCGATGACGTCGACGAGCAGGTTCGTGGCCAGGTTGCTCGACTTCGTGATCATCCAGTACGCCAGCTCTTTGACCGTGAGTGTCTTGCCGAGGTGGCCGTAGACGTCGGGATCGGCATCGCGGCCGAGGTCGAGCATGAACGGCTCCTGGTTGACGATGCTGGTGAAGCGGTTGCGCACGTGAACGGGCGAATCGAGCGCGAGCTCGCCGCGATCGATCTCGCGAAACACGCCGAGGAGCACGGCCAGCTTCATCGTCGACGCGGCGTGGAAGTATTGATCGGCGTTGAACGACCACTGAATCGTCGTCTGCGCGTCCCAGAACGAGATGCCGAGCTCCTCGAGGTCGTGCTCTTTCTTGATCTTGAGGACGTTGCGATAGAGAGAAATCTCCGACGCTGCGACCGAGTCGGTCGGCGGTGGTACCGGCAGTTTTTCGGTGTCCGGTTTCGACTTCAACTTCATGGCGGCGCGAATGGTACTGAATCCTCGGCGATGCCGTTGCAAGTTTCGGGCGATGTTGCCTTTCATCGTCCGGCCGCGCGCAGCCAGCGTCCGATCTGTCCGATGCCGTAGTTGATGTCGTCGGGCTTCGCGGCGTACGAAATGCGGATGAAGCCTTCGCCGAGCGAGCCGAATGCGACGCCGGGGATCACCAGCACCGCGGCGTCAGTGGCAAGCGTTTTCGCGAACGTGACGGTGTCGCACGACGGAACGGGGACGAACGCGTAGAAGGCGCCGGACGGCGGCGGAATGGTGACTTCGAGCTCGCGTTCGATGGCGGCCAGCGCGATGTCGCGTTGCTTGCGGAACTGCGCGCGCATCCCTTCGAGCCAGGCCTGGTTCCAGCCCGGATGCATAAAGATCGACTCCGCCAGCGACTGCGAAAACGACGATGCGCACGTGGCGACGTACTGATGCGCGGTCACGATCGGCTTCATCACCCCCTCGGCCGCAATTGCCCAGCCGAGGCGCAGGCCGGTCATGGAGTGGCTCTTCGACATGCCGCTGACGACGATGACGTTGTCAGACAGTCCGAGCATCGACGGCGGCCGTTCGTCGTACCAGATCTCGTTGTAGACCTCGTCGCTCACGACGAGCGGACCGAGATCGGCGATTGCTTGCAGCGTGTCCGCATCGATCACGCTTCCGAGCGGATTCGACGGCGAGTTGACGATGATCAGCTTCGTCTTCGGTGTGATTTTTTTTCGCAGCGCATCGACGTCGACGCGCCAATCGGGCGGCTCGAGGTCATACGTCACGGTCGTCGCGCCGGCGATCCGCGCCAGCGTCGTGTACGAAATGAATCCGGGATTCGGCACGAGCACTTCATCGCCCGGATCGACATACGCCTGAAAAACCGAGAACAGCGCCTCCTCGGTGCCGGCGGTGACGCAGACTTCGTTCGGCTCGAATCCGCTGTCGCCCGCGATCAGCTTGCGCAGCGAAAGCGGTCCCGGATTCGGCGTGTAGCGCCACGATCCCTTTTCCGCGACTTCGACGGCGAGTTTGCGAAGGTTCTCGTTCGGTTCGACATTCGGCTCCCCGATGCCGAGGTTGACGCAGAGCGGCGTGGCGAGCGCGTTGATCTGGCGGATGAGGGAGATTTCGATACCGTCGAAGCGCTTGGCGGCTTGATGCCCGCTCACCGCAATGCGTCCTCGAGCGCGGTCGCGCTGTCCGTTTTCTCGTCGCGATACTTCACGATCACCGGCGTGGAGACGTGCAGCGAGTGCGCGGCGGCGAACTCGCCTTTCATCGGACGCGAACCGGGGATGACCACCGCGCCGTACGGGATTTCGAGCGGGCGGCCGGCGGTGCGGCGGTAGATCTGGCCGCGCACAGTGTCGTAGACGGGCGTCGAACCGGTGAGCACGACACCGGCGCCGATCACGGCGCGGCCGCGAACGATCGTCCCTTCGTAAATGCCGCAGTTGCCGCCGACGACGACGTCGTCTTCGATGATGACCGGCAGTCCGCCAACCGGTTCGAGGACACCGCCGATCTGCGCGGCCGCTGACAGATGCACGCGCTTGCCGATCTGCGCGCACGAGCCGACCAGCGCATGCGAATCGATCATCGTGTCTTCGTCGACGTACGCGCCGACGTTCACGTATGCCGGCGGCATCATCACCACGCCCTTCGCGATGTATGCACCGCGCCGCACCGACGATCCGCCCGGCACGATGCGGATCCCGTCCTGCGTACGAAAACGCCGCGTCGGCATGGTGTCCTTGTCGATGAACGACAGGGCGCCGGACGCGAACTCCGCCGCCACACCGGTGCGAAAGGCGAGCAGGATTGCTTCCTTCACCCACGTCTGCGCGTGCCAGCCGCCGTCCTCGTCGCGCACGGCGGAGCGGATCGCGCCTTTCTCCAGCTCGGCGAGAAAAAGATTGACCGTCTTCACCCTCTCCATCCGATCGGTGGCAGGCGTGATGGCAGCGAGGCGTTCCTGAATCGGGTTGGCCATTACGACAATCCACACCCTTTCAAAATGGCTTCGAGCTTCTTCCGGTTCGCGTCGCTGATGGGGGCGAGCGGCGAGCGGACGGTGTCGTTGTCGATGATGCCGAGGAGTTTGCAGGCGGTTTTGACGGGGATCGGATTCGACTCCATGAAATTGCCGAGAAGGAGCGGGAGGACGCGGTAGTGGACGGCGCGCGCGGCGGCGAAATCGCCGCGAAGCGCGGCGGTGACGAGGTCCGACATCAGGCGCGGGATTTCATTGGAGGCGACGGAGATCAGGCCGTCCGCGCCGGCGGCGATCAGCGGCAGCGTCCAGGCGTCGTCGCCGCTGAGCACGAGGAAGCCGTCGGAGCGATCGCGGATCACGGTCATGATCTGCTCGAGGTTCGCCGACGCTTCCTTTACGCCGATGACGTTCGGAATCTCGGCAGCCATGCGCAGCGTCGTCTCCGCGGTCATGTTCACGCCGGTGCGGCCGGGGACGTTGTACATGATCATCGGGAAGCCGGGCTTCTTCTTCTCGATCGCTTCGGCCTGCATTCCGAAATGGCGGCGCAGTCCGTCCGGCGTCGGCTTGTTGTAATACGGCGTGATGGTCAGGACGCCGTCCGCGCCGATGTCGATGGCCTGCTCGGCCAGCTCGATCGCGCGCGGCGTTCCATTGCTGCCCGCGCCGGCCAGAACCGCCACGCGACCGTTGGCGCGGCGCACGACGATCTCGACCACGCGGCGATGCTCGTCCGCGCTCAGCGCGGGATTCTCGCCGGTCGTGCCGCACGGGACGAGAAAATCGACACCGCCGTCGATCTGAAAATCGACGAAGCGTTCCAGCGCCAATTCATCGAGCGAGCCGTCGGCTTTGAACGGCGTGATGAGGGCTGTGCCGAGGCCGCGAAACTTCGTCATGACATCACCAGCTCTTCGAAGCGAAACAATCCTTTGCGGCCGCGCAGGAGTGCGGCGGCCATGACCGCGCCGCGGGCGAAGCCTTCGCGGCCGCGCGCGCGATGCGAGATTTCGATGAGGTCGTCGGGCGAGTCGAAGAAGAGCGTGTGCAGGCCGAACTCGGCGCCGACGCGCGACGACACGATCGGCGGATCGAGCTTGCCGTCGCTTCCCGTTTTCGCCGCCGCCGCAATACGCAGCGCGGTGCCGCTCGGCGCGTCGAGCTTCTGCGAATGATGCCGCTCTTCCATGCCCGCCGCGTACTGCGGGAATCGTGCAACCAGCTCCCCTGCCCGCTGCGCCAGCGCGAAAACGACGTTCGCGCCGGGCGAAAAATTGGACGCGTAGACGCACCCGATTCCGGCGCTTTCCACGCGCTGCTGCACCTGATCCAATCGATCGTTCCAACCGGTCGTGCCGATGACGAGATTCAACTTGTTGTCGCACGCGCGCACCAGCGTGTCGTCGAGCGCGCCTGCATGCGAGAAATCGATCATAACCTCGGCATCGCGCAACGGCTCGTCGCGATCGACGTCGAGAATGCACACGACTTCATGACCCGACTCGCGCGCGACTTTCTCGATGGTCTGCCCCATCTTGCCGTAGCCGTGGATGGCGATCTTCACACCGCCACCGCCTGCTCGAACAGCGCCGCGTGAATGCGCTGGATCGCTTCATCGGACTTGGCGTCGTCGATGACGATACTGAGGTTCAATCCAGAGCGCCCGAGGGAGAGCATCTGCATCGGCACGCCGCGCATCGCTTCGAACACGCGCGCGCCGACCATGGCGTCGGCCAGCAGGTTGCGGCCGACGATGGCGATGATGCATTGCCGGTCGATGACTTCGACGTCGGCGACGCCGGTGAGCCGCGTCTTCAGTTCATCGAGATCATGCTGTTCGTCGACCGTGACCGACACCGAAACTTCGGACGTGGCGATGAGATCGACCGAGATCTCCAGCTCTTCGAACACGTGAAACAGCTTCGCCAGAAAACCATGCGCGCCGAGCATCTTGTTCGACGTCATGTGCACGACGGTGACGTTCCGCTTCCGCGCAACGGACCGCGGTCCGGCCGCGCGCGCAGTGCCTTCGCGCGTGATGAGCGTGCCCGGCGAGGCCGGGTTGTGCGTGTTGAGCACGCGCACCGGAATGCCCGCCTCGATGGCCGGTTCCAGCGTGCGCGGATGCAGCTTCGCGCCGAACGACGCCAGCTCCGCCGCTTCTTCGTGCGAGAGGTGATCGATGACGCGCGCGGACGGTACGAAACGCGGATCGCAGGTCAACAGCCCATCGACGTCCGTCCAGATCTGAACCTCGGACGCACCCACCGCAGCGGCGACAATCGCCGCACTGTAGTCGGAACCGTTGCGGCCGAGGGTGGTGGTGGCGCCGTCGACGGTGCGTCCAATGAAGCCGCCGAGCACGGGGATGTGATTGCGCTCCACGATCGGCAGCAGCGTTTTTCGCGCAGCCTCGGCGGTCAGATCCATCCGCGGCGTGGCGCTTCCGAATTGATCGTTCGTCCAGATGACGTCCTCGGATTCGACATGCTCGCCGGGCAGCGCGCGCATCATCATCGAATAGGCGAAGAGCACCGACGACAACTTCTCGCCGATCGAAACGACCTTGTCGTGGGCGCGCGCGGTGACCTCGCGCAGCAGCGTGATGCCGCGCAGGATCGTATGGATTTCCTCGATCTGCTTGTCGAGCCGCTTCACGAACGTTTCGAAGAAATCGAATTTCTGCTGCACGAGCCGCATGGCCACGTCTTCGTGCCGCTGCCGCACGCGATCGATGATGGCCTTGACGCGATCGCCATCCCCCGCGCACGCCGCCTCGGTAGCCGCGACGAGATCGTTCGTCACGCCCGCAAGCGCGGAAACGACGACGATCGGATTCAACTCACGCCGCTCCGCGACGATGTCGATCGCATTCGCCACGCGCTCCGCATCGCCGACCGAGGTGCCGCCGAATTTGATGACGATCATGGCCGCCCACCCGGCCAGTGGATTAGTGGATTAGTGATTAGTAGATTAGGGCACTCGCACACGATCTGCTTTCCTAATCCACTAATCGACTCATCGACTAATCCACTTTTCACAACATCCCTTTCGCATCCAGCAGCTCCGCGTTCAACAGCGCTGCGCCGGCTGCGCCGCGGATCGTGTTGTGGACCAAGGCGACCATGCGGATGTCGAGAAGCGGGCAGGGGCGGAGGCGGCCGACGGTGACGGCCATGCCGCCTTCGCGGTCGCGGTCGAGTCGCGGCTGCGGGCGATCGGGTTCGGCGGCGTAGTGGAGCGGCTGTTTCGGCGCCGACGGGAGCTTGAGGCGCTGGGGCTCACCGGTGAAGTTGATGATCGACTCGCGAATCTCGTCGAGATCGACAGCGCCGTCGCGAAGCTTGAGCGAGATCGTCATCAGGTGACCGTCGATGGTCGGCACGCGATTCACCTGCGCGGAAATGCGGAACGGCGCGTCGGTGAAGCGATCGCCGTCCCATGTGCCGAGGATCTTGCGCGGCTCGGTCTCGATCTTCTCCTCCTCGCCGCCGCCGATGTACGGGACGACGTTGTCGAGAATCGCGTACGACGAAACGCCCGCGTAACCGGCACCGGAGATGGCCTGCATCGTTGTGACGTGGAGCTGGTCGATGCCAAACGTGCGCTCGATCGGCGCGATGGCCATCGCCAAACCGATCGTCGAGCAATTGGGATTGGTGACGATGTAGCCGCTGCCGCCGCGGCGTTTTTTCTGGCGATCGATCGCGTCGAGGTGATCGGCGTTGAGCTCGGGGATGAGCAGCGGGACGTCGGCGTCCATGCGGTGATTGCGCGAATTCGATACGACCACGCTCCCGCGATTCGCGTAATCGTCCTCGGCTTCGCCGGCGACGGAGGAGTCGAGTCCGGAGAAGACGAGGCGCGATTCGAGTTGCGCGCCGAGCGGCTTCACTTCGAGCGACGCGGCCGCGTTCGGAAGGAGCGTGTCGAGCTTCCAGTCGGCGGCGTCGCCGTACGAGCGTCCGGCGCTGCGTTCCGAGGCTACGACTTCGTGCAAGCGAAACCACGGATGCGATTCGAGCAGTTGCACGAAGCGCTGGCCGACGGAGCCGGTGGCGCCGAGAACGGCCACGGGGATGCGGTCGGATTTGTGCGCGTCAGCGCGCGGCGGCAACGTCAGTGTTTCGGTCATTCGGCCTCATGTGTTGCAAAAACGATTCTAAGCTGAAGAACGCGATCAGATGGACGATGCGAATCGCCGTCGTCCAGGCCGCGAGCGGGCCGCCTCCGATGCCGTCGAGCGACGCGGTGAATGGCAAGTGCAGCGGTCCCCATCGAAAGAGGATCGAGCCATGCGCCGGCGACGTCATCCCGGCAAAGTCGGGAATCAGCGCGCCCTCGAAGATGATGACGTCCCACATCACGATCCACCACGCCACCGCGCGCCAGCGTTTGACGGCTGGAAGGAGCAGCGCAGGGATGACAACCGGCGCGAGGACGTACCAGTACCACCCTTCCTTCCCGCCGATCGGAATCGGATTTCCGCCGCGGTTCGCGAGCACGCACGCGACGACGTTGTACGTCTGCGCGAGCGCGAAGGCGGCGAGCGCAGCAAAGGCCAGTTGCATCGGCTGCTTCGATCGTTTCGCAACGAATATCGCGATGAGAATCGGACCGAGGAACAGCGCGATCGTAATCGGCCGAAGCGCGTCATTGAATTGTCCTGACGTCCACGCGAACGACGCAATCGTCACGCGAACGATCTCGCCGATGTTCACCTTCGCCTCGTACGCGACGCCTCCCGGGCGATCGAATGCAACGATGCCGAGCGGGTTGCGCGTTCGCGACGAAAACTCAGCGAACGTCAGAAGGACGGCAATCGCCGCAACGATCGTCACCGCGATCACGCGTGTTTTCGGCCCTCGCTGACGCCACCACAAAATCGGAAGGATGATCAGCAGCGGCCACGTGTACATCTTCGCGTTCAGCGCCAGCCCCCACACGATGGCCTCGGCCGCAATGCCGATCGCGCGTTTCGGCGCGCACACACTGATCAGCACCGCGAGCGAGGCGAGCATGCACGCGAACGCATCGTTGCCCGCGCGCATCACGAGCGTTTCCCACGTCGGCAGCGACACGAGAATCGCGCCGCCGAGGATGCCGATCGGACCGAGCCAGCGCCGTCCGATTTCAGCCGTGGCCAAAACAGTGACCAGCGCGAAGAGCAGCGACATCGCGCGCCAGACTCGCAGCTCGAAAAGCGCGCTGCGGACAGGTGCCAGCGGCGCGATCAATGAGTAGTAAATGCTCGTCTGCTGCGCTTCGTAATTCTTGACGACGTACGGTTTGAGATCGGCGGAAGTGAAGGGCCGATCGACGACGACGCGTCCACCGCGAGCCGCAACGATGGCCGGCCAGCGTTCGCTCGCTTCGCCCATCGCCGATGAGAGCGCGTCAATGCTCCTCATCAAATACGGCGCAACCGATGCCTCGCTCGTCGTCGGATTGCGATCCTCGGCGCGCACGAACGCCAGCCGCGCCACGTGGTAGATCTCGTCCAATCCCGCGTACGGCGGCAGCGCTGCCATTTGCAACAACAACCGCGCCGATGCGCAGACGATCAGCAGCGCGTACGCAGTCTGCGTTTTCGTGAACCTCATCGGACGCGATGGTACCCTCCGCAGCCGCTTGGCCACGCACGATCCGTATGCCGCGCTGCGCGTCAGAAACTTTCTCTGGCTGATCCTCGGCTACGCCATGTCCACCGTCGCGCGCGAGGCGCAGATCGTCGTGGTCGGCTGGCAGGTTTTCGAAGTCACGCGCGATCCGCTGGCCCTCGGGATGATCGGCCTCGCCGAGGCGCTGCCGTTCATCGCCGTGTCACTGTATGCGGGACACGTCGCCGATCGCCTGCCGCGTCGCCCGATCGCCATCGCCGGAACGTTCGCCATGGTGCTTTCCGCGATCGCGCTGCTGCTTTTCACGACGAGCGGGATGATCGGCAAGGGACACGTCTGGCCGATCTACCTGGTCATCTTTCTCAGCGGCATCGCGCGCAGTTTCATCCGCCCGGCGTTCACGGCGCTGTCCGCCGAGGTCGTGACGCGCGATCTGTTCGCAAACGCGGTGGCGTGGCGCAGTTCGACATGGCAATTCGCAGCCGTCCTCGGACCGGCAATGGGCGGATTGATCTACGGCTTCGCGGGTCCCGCCGCGGCCTACAGCGTCGTGACGGTGTTGATGTCGCTCTCCCTCGGCGCACTCTGGCTGATCGCGCACGACGCGCGCCCGCAAGGCGGCGAAGCGATGCCGATCGGCGAGAGCCTGCGCATCGGAATCCGCTTCATCGTGCAACAAAAAATCCTGCTCGCGGCGATGACGCTCGACCTTTTCTCGGTCCTCTTCGGCGGCGCAGTCGCGCTGCTCCCGATCTTCGCCCATCTCCTCGGCGCCGGCCCGCAAGGCCTCGGCATACTGCGCGCTGCACCGGCAGCTGGATCGCTGGTGACCGGCATCATCGTCGCCCATCGCCCTCCGATGCGCCGCACCGGACGCGCACTCTTCTCCGCCGTTGCGATCTTCGGCCTGACCATCATCGGCTTCGCCATCTCGCGCAACTTCTGGATCTCCTTCGCGCTGCTAACCATCGGCGGCATGGCCGACAACGTAAGCGTGATCATCCGCGGAACGCTGCTGCAGACCCTGACGCCACAACACATGCTCGGCCGCGTGTCGTCTGTCAACCAGATCTTCATCGGCTCCTCAAACGAGATCGGCGCCTTCGAATCCGGCCTCGCCGCGCGGATCCTCGGCACCGTTCCGTCCGTGATCTTTGGCGGAATCATGACGTTGGTGGTCGTAGCGGTGACGATGGCGTGGGCGCAGCAGCTGAGGAAGATGCGGGAGATCGACGCTACCAATCAAACCTCGACGTGAGCCTTGGAAGAAGAGATTACGAGCGCGCGGCAATCAATTTTGAGTATTGCTGCGCTGCAGTAAGCGGATCTCTTTCGCGAAAGGCATACGCGACCGCAACACATTGTTCGATCGTCCGAACGCGGTAGAATCCTTGGCCGCGGACGAGACCCAATGAGATCAACAACTCAGAAGCCACGCCAGAGTCGCACCGCAGCGTCGAAATCTGGTTTCCAGAAGGCCCGTAGTGCTTCCACCTCTGCGCGACACGACGACAGGAACGCGCGTGACGTCCGCCGTCTCCTCGACGCATATCGTGAGACGTTTGAGATCTTAAGCAGGAAGTAGTGCCGCATCGCTGGATTACGGAACAGCGTTTCCTTGACCGATTGGCGCTCTTCGTCAGCGAGTACAATCGAGGAGGATTTCCGGAGCCGATTCCGCTTCCCGATCGTGAACGTGCGGCAGCTGCAGCCTCTGCGATTGTTGCGATCAATGAGCCGGTCTTCGGTCGACAGCGCTATCGCAGTCTCAATACGAAGTGCGCGGCAGCCTTCTACGAACTCTGCAAACGACACTTCTTTGTCAACGGAAACAAACGCATCGCAACATACTTCCTGCTCCACCTGCTCGAAATTCACGAATGGATGCTCAGCGTACGACCCCAGACACTGGCAGATTTTGCTGAACGAGTCTCAGCAAGCGATCCGTCCGATCGCGACATAAGACTTCGTGAGATAGCAGCGTTTATCCGCCGTCATGTTGCACCGCTTGAGGAGTGGCATCTATTTCATGGACGGTCTCGCAGTCACCGCCGCTCATCCTGATGCCGATCGGATAGCTTGGCGTTGAGTTGGAAGGAGTCGTGCCGCCACACATTGCGCTCTGGTCTAAACCCTCACCCAAACATCGACTTAACCATCTCCACGTTCGAAACCAGATTCCAGAACGACAACTCCGCCAACGCGTTCACCTCGGTCGCGGATAGGCCGAGCTGCTCGATGGTCAGGTAGTTTGGGAAGTTCGAGAGATTGTTGACGGTGGACTGGACGTCGGTCGACAGTAGCGATACCCAATTGGGCACCGCGGTGTTGTAGACCCAGAGGATGTCGACGGTGCCGCCGGCGGGGATGTCGAAGTTGTCGTTCTTGAGCACGTTCAGCGTTTGTTTGAACATGGCCGGGCCGCCGTTGTTGAGGTTGGCGTCGACGAGGCCGTTCACCAGGTCGTAGTACTTTGCGCTTTCGAAGACCTGCACGAAGTCGGGCGTGGCGTTCGGCGCCGAGGCGACATAGCTCTCTGTCAGCGAAGCGGAGTGCGCGTCGGGCTCGATGCCGAAGAGGAGCTGCACCGTGGAATCGACAGTGACCTGCGCTCCGGGGCTGGCCTGCAGCGGCGTCTGCGAATTGATGAAGGAGATGATGCGCGGAACGCCGCGCGCCAGCAGCGAACAGATGCCGCTGTTTTCGAGGCTGCCGCCATCCGCGAACCAGTAGAGAAGTTCCTGCGGCTGCACCGGATCGGCTACCGGCCAGTACGGATAGCGCGGGATGATGCAATCGATTTCGGGGAACTTGTCCTGCACCGTCTGCGCGAAGGCGGCGCTGCTGATTCCCGCCATGTCGACCAGCGAAAATGGCCGCGCCGGCGGCGCGACGGTGGCCAGGTTGCCGGTCACGCTGTCGACCGTCGGCGATCCCATCGCGAAGGGCTGGATCAAACCGCCGCCGATCTCACGCTCGCCCGGCCCGATGCCGGGGAACGTCTGCCGCACGCCGATGCCGAACGGCGTCGATTCGAACGGGAGCAGCCGCGCCCCACGCATGTCCTGATTGCTGAAGATGGACGAATTCATGATCAGTAGCGGACGGCCCGCCTTCTGTTGCAGCGTGAACTGTGAGGCTGTCAGCTGCGGATTGTTCGGCGTGATCGTGTTTTGTACTGTGTCAGAAGAATCTGTGTAGTAGTACAAAGGCAGGCCGTTACTGCCGACCTCCCAGAGATTCCACAGCTGGAAGATTCGTTCGCCGATCATCCCCTGCCAGAGGTCGTCGTTCGAGTAGCTGTACTTGCTCTTCAGGTGGTAGAGAACCTCGATGATGCTGTTCCAGTCCATCCGCGTCGGGGCGTTGCCGAGGCAGCCGTCGGCGAGGGAGTTGAGGCCGGCGACGGTGAGCGAGCCTGGGTTCGCGGTGGCCGGGCCGAGGAACACGTCGTCGTCGAACGCGGAAGGCAGATAGACGAACGATGCCGATGCCCAAGTTCCTCCGGATACGGAAGATATGACTCCGACCTGATCGAGCAGGCCGAGATATTTGAGGGCGCGGTACTGGCCCATCGCGCAGGTGAGCGCGCGCGAGCCGCCGCCGGACATGGCCACGCCGGTCACGTTGGTCAGATCGGGTTCTTTGGGCGGATTCGTGCTGGTGGGGTAAAGCTCGGTGACGAAGTTCGTAGTCATGCCTAGGAGTGTGCCGAGTCCGCCGATTTCCTACCCACCGTAGAATTTCTTGACGCCTGCGATAGCCTCGGTGCGATGTCTACCCCGGACCCCATTACCCCGATCAAAGGGCGCGGCGCGAGCTGGAATCCGCAGAACCGCTTCGAACGAATCGAGTACGTTCACGACGAAGACGCCCACAATGACGACGAGCCCGCGCCGCTGCCGCGCACGATTTTTCTGCGCGATCCGACGCGAACCATCCTCGCGCACAACGACAGCCCCGACGTCGGCTTCGACACCAGCATCAATCCGTATCGCGGCTGCGAGCACGGCTGCATCTACTGCTTCGCGCGCCCCTCGCACGAGTACCTCGGATTTTCCGCCGGGCTCGAGTTCGAAACGAAAATCCTGGTGAAGGACGACGCGCCGGAGCTGTTGCGCGAAGAGCTGATGTCGAAGAAGTACACGCCGACCATGATCGCCATCAGCGGCGTCACCGATCCTTATCAGCCGATCGAGCGGAAGCTGCAGTTGACACGTCGCTGCCTGCAGGTGCTGGCGGAGTTCCGCAATCCGGTCGGCATCATCACGAAGAATCACCTCGTCACGCGCGACATCGACGTACTGCAGGAGCTGGCCGCGCACAACGCGATCTCGGTGCACATCTCCGTGACCACGCTCGATCCGCACCTCGCGAATTTGATGGAGCCGCGCGCGTCGCGGCCGGAGCTGCGCATCGCCGCGATCGAGATGCTGGCCAAAGCGGGCATCCCGGTCGGCGCGATGGTGGCGCCGATCATTCCGGCCATCACCGACCACGAGATGCCGAACATCCTCAAAGCGGTTGCGGATGCCGGCGGAACGACCGCGGGCTTCGTCGTCCTGCGCCTGCCGTGGGCGGTAGCGCCGCTGTTCGAGAAGTGGCTCGAAGAGCACTTTCCCGACCGCAAAGAGAAGGTGCTGAACCGCGTCCGCGACCTGCGTGAGGGAAAGCTGTACGACTCGCAATGGGGAGTTCGCGGACGCGGCAAAGGGATCTTCGCCGATCAGATCGCGTCGATGTTCGAGGTCACCTGCCGGCGCCTCGGACTGAACGAAAAGCGCTACGACTTAACCGCTGACGCGTTCCGCCGTCCGACGCTGCAGAGCAGTCTCTTTTGAGCGCTGCTCGCGCGCGTTGCCGGCGCAGGCGGTGACTGTGTCGATCAGCAGATTGATGTCGAACGGTTTGCGCAACAGCGCCCACACCAGCTTCTGATCCTCGAAATCGCGCAGCGTGATCTCCGCGACCGCGGTGACGACGATGACGCGATCGAGCATGGCGCGGCGCTCGGCTTTGATGAAACGGAGCACTTCGAATCCGTTCAGCCGAGGAAGCATGAGGTCGAGGAGGATGGCGTCGTAGTCGAAGACGCGCAGCTTCTTCTCCGCTTCCGCTCCGTCGATCGCGAGGTCGCACTCGAAACCTTTGCGGCGCAGCACTACCTGCAGCAGCCCGCGAATACCGGGGTCGTCGTCGATGATGAGGATCATGGGGTTCCCAACCACAGCATGTTGCACGACCTGCAATTTGCTGTCTGTCCGTTTGCGTACGTCGGCATGAGTTTGGCTCTTACAGAACGCAGGCTGATGCACATTTCTACGTTGCGGCAGAACCTTTTGTTGAATGCTCTTCCTGATTCGTCGCTCGAGATGCTGGCGGCGCATTTCAAGGTTTTCGAAGCGCCCGTCGGCAAGCGGATTTTCGAGCAGGACACGCGCACGGCCGTCTACTTCCCGCTCACCGCCGTGATTTCGCTGATTCGCAACCTCGAAGACGGAGAAGCGCTCGAGGTGAGCATGATCGGCGGAGAAGGCGTGGTCGGAATCAACGCCGTCCTCGGCGTCGACATCAACCCGGTCGAGGGATTGACGCAGGGTGCGGGGCTGGTGGCGTCGATCGGCGGGAACGAGTTGCGGCGGCAGATGGAGCAGGACGCAGAGCTTCGGCGCATCCTGCACGCATTCGTCTACACGATGATCGCGCACATCGCGCAACTGGCCTGCTGCAACCGGCTGCACGTGGTCGAGCAACGCCTCGCGCACTGGCTGCTGCTGCTTCAGGACCGCTACGGCTCCGACGAGATGTCGCTGACCCAGGAGTTTCTCGGCCGCATGCTCTCGACGCGTCGCGCGGGCATCAATGCGGCGATGAAATCGCTCGAACTTGCCGGCACGATCGAACACGGGCGCGGCCGCGTACGCGTCACCGACCGCGCCAAACTGGAACAGGCGTCGTGCGAGTGCTACCGCGCGATGTTCGGCGAATACGAACGCGCCCTCGGATTTCCGCCGCTCGTTGCGATAGCGTCCACACCATGAGCAACGACGCGAAGAAACTCTTTGAAGGAAAAAAGGTGCTCGTCCTGGAGCGCGACGGCTGGGAGTTCGTGGAGCGGACGAAAGGAAAGTCGGCGGTGGTGATCCTGGCGGTCACCGACGACGACCGCATCGTATTCGTCGAACAGTTCCGCCGCCCCGTCAACGTGCGCGTCATCGACTTTCCGGCCGGCCTGGTGGGCGATGAAGAAGGTCACGACGATCCCGCGGAAACGGCGAAGAAGGAGTTGCTCGAAGAAACCGGCTACGCGTGCGATCGTGTCGCACGTTTGACGTCCGGCTCGACCTCGCCCGGCATCACGTCAGAAACCGTGACCTTCTACGCCGCGTCCGGACTCGAACAACGCGGATCGGGCGGCGGCGTGGGCGGCGAGGACATCACCGTCCACCGCATCCCGCGCAACGCCGTATTCGACTGGCTGAAACGAAAAAACGGCGAGGGCGTGATGATCGACGTGAAGGTTTGGGCGGGATTGTGGTGGTTGGAGTGAGTTTGTCATCCTGAGGCTGGCGGAGGCGCGGAGCCGAAGGCGATACGCCGGAGCGCGCCGAAGTATCTCAAGCTTCCCAAGCTGCGTTGAATCCCAACGGTTTCAGCCGGAGTTGCGCATCTTGAGATCCTTCACCGTCCTGCGCCGCTCCGCGCTTCGCGCTACGACGGCTCCGGCGGTTCAGGATGACAGGGCACGCAGCCGTTCGAGGATCTTCTCGTGCACGCCTTCGAACGATCCCGACGACATCACCAGGATCACATCATCCGCCTTCGCGTCGCGTGCGACGACGTCCGCGATCGCGTCGATGTCGTCGATCTGTTCTGCGGGGATGCCGTCGGCCTTGAGGCGCTCGACGATCGTCGGCACGGACATCATGTGCTCGATGCCGTAGCGCGTTTCGTAGCGGCCTTTGTGGAAGATCGGGCCGACGATGACGCGGTCGGCCTGGTGGAACGCGTCGATGTAGCCGTCCTCGAACTCCTTGCGACTCGATGAGATCGAGCGCGGCTCGAAAAGCGCCCAGATCCGCCGGCCGGGATAGCGCCGCTTGGCGCCGGCGAGCGTCGTGTCGATGGCGGTGGGGTGGTGCGCAAAGTCGTCGATGACGGTGACGCCGCGCTCCACGCCGCGAACTTCCATGCGCCGCTTGATGCCCTGAAACGTCTCCAGTCCGCGCTGGATCTCTTCCGCCGAAACGCCGCGCATGCGGGCGATGGCGATGTCCGCAAGCGCATTGACGACGTTGTGCTGGCCGGAGAGATTCGTGCGGAAGCGAAACCATTCGCTCCCCTCCCACCACGCCGTGAAGGCGTTCCCTTCCGGCGCGAACTCGACGTCGGTCGCGTAAATATCGCAGCCGCGCGACATGCCGAAGGTAAACCAGCGCGCGCGTGCGTCGGCGCGAAGCGGGGTCACGTTCGCGTCGTCGCCGTTCGCGACGATCACGTCGCCCGGCGCGACCTGCTGCACGCCCTTTCTAAAAGCCTCGATGATCGCGTCGAGGTTCGCGTAGATGTCGGCGTGATCGAACTCGATGTTGTTCAGCAGGAACGTGTTCGCGTTGTAGTGCAGAAACTTCGGTCCCTTGTCGAAGAATGACGTGTTGTACTCATCGCCCTCGATCACGAACTCCGGTCCGTTGCCGAGCTTGAAGTTTTGATTGAAATTGAGCGGAATGCCGCCGACGACCATGCTCGGATCGCGTCCCGCCGATTCCAGCAGCCACGCCATCAGCGAGGTCGTGGTGGTCTTGCCGTGCGTCCCGGCCACGACGATGGAGTGCTTGCCCTTGATGAAAAGCTGGTGGATGGCCTCGGGCATGGACGTGTAGGGCAGGTCGAGCTCGAGCGTCCCTGCGGCCTCGGCGTTCGTCGAGGCCGCCACGTTGCCGATCACCACGAGATCGGGATGGAACGTGACGAGGTGGTCCTTCGTATACCCCTCGAGGACCGGGATGCCGAGGCGGTCGAGGTAAGTCGACATCGGCGGATAGACGTGCTCATCGGAGCCGGCCACTTCGTAGCCGCGCTCCTGCAGCATTCCGGCGACCGAAGCCATGGCAGTGCCGCCGATGCCGATCAGATAGACCTTTTTCAGAGGTGGTAGTTCTTTGACGTGAGCCATTGCGGGTGCGGACTGAGCAAGAAGCATGCTCCGCGGCGCCGATTGTAGAATGCCGAGGCGCCTGCCGCCGGGGAATCGTCACTCGGCGCGGGATGTTCGAACCCGCGTTCACCAGTACTTTTTCAGTGTCCAACACAGGAGGATTTTGTCCATGTCGTCGAAGCGAATTCTTGTCGTCATGATTGCGGTCCTCACCGCATTGACCGCCAGCCTTTCCTTTGCCGCCGATCAGCCGGCGAAGGCGAAGAAGACGGCGGCTCCCAAGGCAGAGAAAGCCGAAGCCGCCAAGGAAACTGCCAAGGAAGCAGAGAAGGCGCCCCGCCTCACGATCGTCGAGCCCGTCAAGGACTACGGCACGATCGCCAAGGGTGAAAAACTCGACTGGGCGTTCCTGGTCAAGAACACGGGCGACTCCGACCTGCAGATCATCGCTGCCAAGCCTGGCTGCGGCTGCACCGTCGCCGACTTCGACAAGGTCATCAAGCCTGGCGAGACCGGCAAAGTCACGGCGCACGTCGACACGGCCGCGTTCGCGGGCCCGATCGCCAAGACCGTCACGCTCGAGACGAACGATCCCACCACGCCGACCTCGCAGCTCACGATCCACGCGGTCGTGAAGCCGTACGTCGAGGCGTTCCCGGCCGGCTTCGTCCGCTTCAACCTCCTGCAGGGCGATGCCGACACGCAGTCGGTCATGCTCTACTCGGAAGAGGATGAGCCGTTCCAGGTGACGAAGGTCGAGCTGCCCATCGACCCGGCCACGAACGAGCCGGTCAAGTGGGTCAAAGTGACGTACGACAAGGTCGCGGAAGCCGACAAGGCGCCGAACGTCGGCCGCCCGGGTCAGGATCAGTACAAGGTGAACATCACCGTCGGCGGCCCAGACGCGCGAGTCGGCGCGCTGGCCGAGAAGGTCCACATCTTCACGAACTCCAAGCATCAGCCGGAGTATCCGGTCAGCATCGCGGGAGTCGTCCGTCCGACCCTGCGCGTGGAACCGACCATGCTCAACTTCGGCGAAGTGACGCCGAGCGACGTCGCCGCCACCCGCATGGTGATGCTGCACTCCAACAACCTGAAGACGCCGGAATCGTTCGTCGTCTCGAAGGCGGAGTCGAGCGTCCCCGCCCTGGTCACCACGAGCGTGAAGCCGGGCGCGAACAAGGGCGAGTACGAAGTGACGCTGCAGATCGCGAAGGACGCGAAGCCGGGCGACGTCAACGGCTCGGTGACGATCTACACGAACGACAAGATCAATCCGATCATCACGGTCCCGATGAAGGCGACGATCAAAGCCGCCACGCCTGCCGCGGTGTCGTCGAAGTAATCCCAGTTCAATCGAATCAATCGAAAGGCCGCCCGAACGGGCGGCCTTTTTAGTTGACGATCGAAATGCCGACGCCGTCGCCGGCGGCGAGGACGATCGTGGTCAGTCGTGGGTCGGTGGTAATCCGCTGGTTGAACGCGCGCAGCGCATCGGTCGACGGATCGTGAACATCTTCCGCGACTTTGCCACCCCACAGCAGGTTGTCGCACACGATCATCGCGCCCTTACTCAACTTCGGCAGGAGCTGATCGAGATACTGCTCGTACTCGGTCTTGACGCAGTCGATGAAGACGAAGTCGAACGGCCCTGCCAGCGACGGCAAAACCTCCAGCGCCTTCCCCTGATGGAATCGCACCTCACACGCCAGCTTCGCCTCGGCCACAAACTTCTGAGCCGTGGCAAGGATGTCGCGATCGAGCTCGATCGTCTCCAGCACGGCGTCCGCGGCGCACTCGCGCCCGAGGACGACGACGGAGTAGCCGATGTTCGTGCCGACCTCGATGAGGTGCTTCGGCTGCTTCGCCCTCACCAATATCCGCATCAACTGCCCGACCTCGGCATCCGCAATCGGATGCCCATGCTCCGCCGCAAACTCCTCCATCCGCGCCAACAGCGCGTCGCGCGGAGAAAGAAGGGTATCGAGATAGTCAGCCTGTTCGCGTTTGATGACCTGGTCGATGCGGGATTTCATGCGCGGAGCTTAGCGCAAGCGGGAGCGCCAGTAACCGGGACGGCGGCGATGATGCGCTACGGCGATGATGAATACGTCATCGCCGTCCAGCGTGTAGACGATAGAGTAGGAAAAACCCTGAATTGACCAGGCGCGGACATCAAACGGCTGCGGACGTCCTAAGCGTGGATGCGCGACGACGAGCTCGCGAGCTGATTCAAACGCGGCGATGAATCGGTCACCGTAGCCGCTTCGTTCTCGCTCCAGGTAAGCGGCAGCTTTGACGAGCTCGGCCTCAGCTTCTTTGTGAAGTTCGCCGGACGTCATTCACTGCTTCCCGAGCAGCCGCGATCGCTTCCTCCGCGGAAACCATCTGCGCCGTTCCTGCCCTCACCTCGGCTACCCGTCGCTGGATTTCCGCCGCGTATTCGTCGTCCCACTCGATGGGTTCATCGGACTCGACGCTGTCCAGCAGTTCTTCGCCGAGGTGCCCCCGCTCCTCCGGACTCAGCGCCATCGCCTCATCACGCACCTCTTCGAATGTTCGCGGCATGGCGAAAGTTTACCGCGCCTCTACGGCCTCGCGCAGCTTCTCGGCCTGGAAGTGGCCGATGAGCGGTTCGAGGAGGACGTCGAGATTGCCGTTCATGACGTCGGGAAGATTGTGGACGGTCAGGCCGATGCGGTGGTCGGTGACGCGGTCCTGCGGAAAGTTGTACGTACGGATTTTTTCGGAGCGGTCGCCGCTGCCGATCAGGCCTTTGCGCGTGGCGGAAAGCTCGTCCTCGCGCTTCTGGCGCTCGATGTCGTAAAGACGCGCCTTCAACACCTTGAGCGCCTTCGCGCGGTTCTTGATCTGCGATTTTTCGTCCTGACAGGAGACGACGACGCCGGTCGGAAGGTGCGTCATGCGCACCGCGGAGTAGGTCGTGTTGACCGACTGGCCGCCCGGACCCGACGAACAGAATGTATCGATGCGCAGATCCTTCTCGTTGACCTGGATGTCGATATCTTCCGCTTCCGGCAGCACGGCGACCGTGATCGCCGAGGTGTGGATGCGGCCCTGCGTCTCCGTCTGCGGGACTCGCTGCACACGGTGCACGCCCGACTCGAATTTCAGTTTCGAGTAGACCTTGTTGCCTTCGATCTGCAGCGTCGCGTCCTTGATGCCGTTGACCGAGGAGTAGTTCGCGTCGGTCATGTCCACCTTCCAGCGGTGCATCTCGGCGTAGCGGATGTACATGCGCATGATCTCGGCGGCGAAGAGCGACGCCTCGTCGCCTCCCGTGCCGGCGCGAATTTCGACGAAGACGTTCTTGTCGTCGTTCGGATCCTTCGGCTGCAGCAGGAGCTGGATCTCTTTTTCGAGCTCCGGCACTTTCGGCTCCAGCTCGGCGATCTCCATCTCCGCAAGCTCGCGCATGTCGTCGTCGGAGTTGAGCATCTCGCGCGCGTCGGCCAGACGTTTGCGGATGTCTTTCAGCTCGCGGTATTTGAAAACGACGTCGTCGATTTCCGAGACAGCCTTCATCGTGTCGCGGAAGACTTTGACGTCCGTGGCAACGCCCGGATCGGCCATCTTCTGTTGCAGCTCTTCGTAGCGTTTTTCGATCTCGTCGAGTTTTTCGTACATGGTGCAGTCCTGCCAAAAACAAAAATGGGAAGACGCGTCATGCGCCTTCCCACGGTCGATTACGGAAGCGTAGCTAAGCGACGGCTGCCTGGGTCTCGTCCACGATGTCGTACATCAGCGCTTCTTTGAGCGCGGTGATGGCAACGGCAAGCTGGAGATCGTCGGGCTCTTTCGTCGTGATCTTCTGCAGCAGCATGCCCGGACGCGTCAGCAGGCGGCAGACGGGATTGCCGAGGTGACGGGCCGAGAAGCGGATGACCTCGTAGGCCAGGCCGGCGATCAGCGGGATCAGCACCACTCTCGCTGCAAATTTCACGATGAATGGAACGGTGGACGGCACCAGCGAGAAAACCAGAATCGAAATGGCCATGACGAACATCAGGAAGCTGGTGCCGCAGCGCGGATGGAGCGTCGACTTCGTGCGCGCGTTCTCGACGGTCAGCTCCTCGTTCGCTTCGAACGTGTAGACCGTCTTGTGCTCGGCGCCGTGATACTGGAACACGCGCTTGATGTCGTCCATGAACGAGATCGAGAGGATGTAGATGAAGAAGAAGGCCGCGCGCAACACGCCGTCGATGGCGTTGTAGGCGAGGTTGCCCATGTGCGGCGCGAAGAAGTGGCGGATCAGGTTCGTGATCCCGAGCGGCGCCAGGATGAAGACGCCGAGACCGACCGCCATCGCTACCAGCATGGTGCTGGCCATGGCCCAGTTCGACATCTCCTGCTCGCCCGCCTCGTTTTCCGTGGCCACGCTCGCCGAGTAGTTCAGCGCGCGCATGCCGAGGATGAGCGACTGGATCAGGACGACCGAGCCGCGAAGGACGGGGAACTTGAGGAACGGATACTTGGCCGTGATCGAGACGAGCTTGTCTTTCTTGACCGCGACGTCGCCGTTCGGCTGGCGCACGGCCACCGAGTAGCCGGTGAGCGAGCGCATCATCACGCCCTCGAGCACGGCCTGCCCGCCGATGAGCATGTCCACGTTGCGGTCAGCGGCCGCGGCCGGCATCGCCGACGTGAGGCCGTTCGTCACGGCACTGAAGGTGCCGGTGATCAGCTTCGCCGCGCCAACCCAGGCGTTCCGGGACATTATTTTGCCGCGGCTTCTTTCGGGCCGGCCTTTTTGGCGTAGCGCTGCTGGAAGCGGTCGATGCGGCCGGCCGTGTCGAGCAGTTTCTGTTTGCCCGTGAAGTACGGATGGCACTTCGAGCAAATCTCGACGCGCAGCTCTTTTTTGGTCGAGCCGGTGGTCCACGTTTCGCCGCAGGCGCAGTGCGCCTGGACCTGCTGATATTTCGGGTGAATCTCTGGTTTCATTGGCTTTACCTCGGTCAGGACTCTTTCAGGGTCGCACTGGAAACGGCGAGTATATAAAAAATATTGCCCGGACGGCCGGGAGCGCTGGTTGCCCAAGGCTCCGCCGGCAGTGTCGTGAACAACGTCCTGACGCGCAGCTTGTCAACTACGGCGTTTGCGGACGATATCCAGCTGGCGCTCGAACTCGGCGCGATCGATGCTGAGAGTCTTCATATTCGATCGGATGATGTCCTCACCGAGGTCGCGATCCATCTTGATCACCACCGGCCGAGCCATGCCGGGACGGGTCATGATCAAGTGGTCACCCTTCATGCGCGACTCGATACAGCCGAGCAAGCGGCAGACATCGCGGAGCTCCTGCCAGGAAACGTGCTTCAGAAGGATCTCCTACGCGATGGCTTGGTATGCGGGAATCGCTACGCGGACGATGAACGGTTCTCCGAGAAGACCATCAGCGTTGCGCTCGTCGTCCCGATCATCATTTCCTTCGCCATGCAGAGGTCGAAAGTTCGCCTCCTGCAGGGCTCGTTCGAGCGTGCCGCGCTCGATACAGCTTTCGAACCATAGTTCGACAGCTTCGTCGAGACAGCGCCGTGCATCATCGGCATCGCTGCCTTGCGAAGCCACGCCGATTGATGGGCATTGCGCAATCCAGCGCTGCTCCGTGTCGCGCCGGACAAATGCGCGCAGTTCGACGTCGAGTTTGATCGTTTCGTTCACGTCGATGAGGATAACGCTACTTCGCGCCGAACGCAGCCGCGACCCAGTACATCAGTCCGCCCATGAAAGCGGCCATGGGGATGGTCAGGATCCAGGCCCAGACGATGCGGCCGGCGATACCCCAGCGGACGGCGGAGAGGCGCCGAGTCGCGCCGACGCCGACGATCGCGCCGGTAATGGTGTGCGTCGTCGACACCGGGATGCCGAACGAGCTGGCCAGAAACAGCGTGATCGCGCCGGCCGTCTCTGCCGCGAAGCCGCCCACCGGCTGCAGCTTCGTGATCTTCGAGCCCATCGTGTGGATGATCCGCCAGCCGCCGGACAGCGTGCCGAGGCCGATGGCGCTGTGAGCGATGAGGATGACCCAGATCGGAATCGTGAACGTCTTGATGTAGCCGGCAGTGAAGAGCACGCCGGCGATGATGCCCATCGTCTTCTGCGCGTCGTTCGTTCCGTGTCCGAGCGAGTAGAACGCCGCCGACACGAGCTGCGCTTTCCGAAAGAAACGGTCCACGCGCGCGGGCGACGCGCGGCGGAAAATCCAGTACGTCATCCAGGTGATGATCAGGCCGAGCACCAGTCCGATCATCGGCGCGAGGATGATGAAGATCAGCGTCTTCGACCAGCCGCTCGGTTCGATCACGCTGAACGACATTGAACGCGCCACCGCCGCGCCGGCATAGCCGCCGATGAGCGCATGCGAGGAGCTGGTGGGCAGACCGAAGTACCAGGTGATGAGGTCCCAGATGATGGCCCCCATCAAGCCGCCGAAAATCACGCCGAATGTGACGGCGTGGATGTCGATCATCCCCTTGCCGATCGTCTTCGCCACCGCCGTCCCGAATCCGAACGCGGCCACGAAGTTGAAGAATGCGGCCCAGATCACGGCCTGTCCCGGCGAGAGCACGCGCGTGGAAACGATCGTGGCGATCGAGTTGGCGGCGTCGTGGAAGCCGTTGATGTAGTCGAACACCAACGCGACGCCGATCAGGCCGGCCACGATGAAAAAGAGGTGACTCGGCATCAGCTGTGTTTCACGACGACGTTTTCGAGGAGATTGGCCACGTCCTCACAGCGGTCGGTGGCGTCCTCGAGGAGGTCGAGGATCTCTTTCCATTTCATCACCGCGATCGGATCGCGCTCGTCGTCGAACAGTTGTCCCACGGCCTTTTGATGCACGCGGTCGGCTTCGTTCTCGAGACGGTTGATCTCGACGGCGCATTCGAGGACGCCGCTGTGCTTCTCAAGCGCCACGACCGCGTCGCGGACGACGCTGGCCGAGGCCGAGATGATTTTTGCCAGCTCGCGGGCGCCGAAACGGACGCGGTCGATGCGATACAGCGGCACGAGGGCGGCGGCGTTGTCGATCGCGTCCATCACGTCGTCGAGCGTGCGCGCCAGCGAGTGAATGTCTTCGCGATCGATCGGCGTCACGAAGGTTTTGTTCAGCCGCTGGATGACCTCGTGCGTAAGGAAGTCGCACTTGTGCTCGACCTCCTTGATCTCGTGCGCCTTGTCGGCGATGGGAGGATCGGTGGCGAACATCTCTTCGAGCAGCCGCGCGCCGACCTTGAGCTGGTCAGCCATGGCGATGAAGTCGGCGTAGAACGTCTCTTCACGGGGCAAAAGGCGAAAGCGCACGGGCGGGACCTCCTCGAAAGCGCGCGGATTGTATCGCCTGGAAGCGCGGGCGTCTCGCCCGCCTTTCAGCACGATGCTTTTCTGGTCAACTGCGGGCGAGACGCCCGCGGTCCCAGGACTACGGCAGCGGCAGCCGAATCGTAAACGTCGCGCCCTTTCCTTCTTCGCTGACCACGGCGATCGAACCGTTGTGCGCCTCGACGATTGCTTTGGCGATGTAGAGGCCGAGGCCGAGGCCGCCGTAGTAGCGGCTGGAGACGTTGCGGGCGCGGTGGAAACGCTCGAAGAGTTTCGGGATCTCGTCGGTCGGAATGCCGATGCCGTGATCGATGACCGCGGTCAGCATGTGATTGCCGTCGATCTCGGTGACGATGTCGATGTCCGTCCCGTCGGCCGAATATTTGATCGCGTTCGAGATGAGGTTGTCGACGACCTGGCGCATTCGGTCGGGATCGACGTGCAGCGTCGTCTCCGGCACGTCGGCGGAAAAGCGGATCGTCCGTCCCGGATTCTGCACGCGGAACGCGTTCGCGCGGCGGTCAATGAACTCGCGCCACGTGATCGGCTGACGATCGATCTGCAGCCGGTTCGTTTCGATGCGGGAGACGTCGAGCAGCTCGGAGATCAGCCCCATCATCCGATCGACTTCGCCGAGCACCGCCGTCAGGTACGTCCCGCGCTCCTCGGGCGGCAGATCGTTGATGGTCTGTGCCAGAAGTTGTGTGTAGCCCTTGATCGTCGTCAGCGGCGTGCGCAACTCGTGCGAGGCGACGGAGAGAAACTCGTCCTTCTTGCGGTCGAGCTCCTGCAGCGCGGTGATGTCGCGGATCACGAGGACGGCGCCGACGATGCCGTTGCTTTCGATCGGCGCGACGGCGATGGAGAGATCGAGATCCTTGCCGGTGATGAAGTGGCGTCCGATGGCGAGATAGTCGGGCACGGTCATGCCGCGAAGCGCGCGCGCGTGCGGCAGATCCTCGGCCGGAATCGAGCGCCCGTCCGGATACCGAAGCCTCAGCGCGGCGAACGAACCATGCTCGACGGCCTCGGTGCGCGATCCGAATCCGAACAGCGTGATGGCCGCCTCGTTGACCGAGACCACCTGCCCGCTCGCGTCGTAAACCCAGAGGCCGTCCGTCATCGAGCTGAGGATCGAATCGAGGCGCGCCGAACGTTCGGCCATCGCCTGCGCCAGATCTTCGATCTCGCGCCGTGCGTTCACTTGGTCAGTCACGTCCTGGATCAGAACGGTCAGGCTCTGCGTGATGCCGGAGAATCGCCCGCGGACGGCGGAGACGATGCGGTTGATGTACGTCGGCGTCGGCTTCGTCTCCGCTTTGAACGCTTCGTCGAAGCGCATCTCGCCCGATTCGGCGACCTGCTTCAGCGGCTTCTCCAGCGATGGGATGACCTCGTCGACGCGCAGGCCGATCAGCCGCGTGTCGGCGCTGATCCGTCCGAGGCGCTCGACGTAATCGACGAAGCGCGCGTTGGCGAGCTCGAATCGCAATTCGTCCGCGGAGAAAACGGCGACGCCGATCGGCGCGGTTTCGATGACTGCCTCAAAACGCACGCGCGCGTCCACCTCGCGCCTGGCGAGCTCCTCGGCGGCGCGATGACCTTCCTGCGAAATACGCGTGAGGCGATGAATATGGCTGGCCGCGCCGATCCGCTCCGCAACCGCTTGCGCAAACTCCAGATCCTCGGCATCGAAACTCCGCCGCGTGTCCGATCGCGCGATGACCAGCGCGCCGATGCGGTCGCCGTACGATTCGATCGGCGTGGCGATCAGCGTCTGCTCGTTCATCGCCGAGACCAGCTCGCGCTCGTTCGCATCTCGAGCTAAGTCGGCCGCCGCCTTGCCGCCGAGTTCGGAGTAAAGCAGCGGACGTCCGATCTGGAAGACCGTCCCCGGAACGCCTTCGCCGGCGTGATACGGATTGTGCGAGAGGTACTCGCGGAAACGCTGCACTTCTTTCGCCACAGGCGCCACCGAGGCCATGCCGACCATGTGCAGCTCGCTCGACGGCGCGTGGTAGAGATAAATCATGGCCGTGCCGCCGACGGCGTCCGCAACGCGGCGCGCGGGATCGTCGAGCTCCTCGGATGACGGCTGCACAGTGATGGTGTCGACGCCGAGGTTGGCCAGACATTCGGCGCGGCGCCGGCGCCACGCTTCGCGTTCCGCGGTCTGGCGCTCGTCGGTGACGTCGCGCGAAAGCACGACCGATCCGATGATGTGATTGCGGTCGTCGCGGATCGGCGCCGCTTTCAGATTGACGATGCGGTCGTCGCCGCTGCGCGCGTCGTGCACGAGATAGTCGGACTTGACGACGTCGCCGCGCAGTGCCCGAACCGAGGGCAGGTCGTTCGCTTCGAGCGGACTGCCATCGATGTAGCGGTGCCGGTTCTTGCGCAGCCGCGAATCGGGATCGGAGGTAAAGAGCGACACCGGCTCGCGCTGGGCCGCTGCGTTCATCCGCTCCAGATTCCCCTTCGAGTCGTAAATCGCAGCCGACTCCGGAATCTGATCGAGGATCGCGGTGACTTTCGCCATCTCGCGCACCGCACGCTCGTGCAGCAGCGTGTTGTTGAGCGCGAGCGTGGCGTAACGGCCGATCTCCGCGAAGAGCGAGATTTCCTCATCCGTCCATTCGCGCGGCCCGGAACATTGATGAAGTCCAAACGCCCACGGCTCGTCGTCGCGCGGTCGGAGCACCTGAATCATTTCGGAGCGCACCTGGAATCGTTCGGCGTGTTCGCGATCGAGATCGCAATCGCGCTCGTTGACGACGATCGGGCCGTTCGCATCGAGCAGCCGCCGGATGAGATTCCCTGAGTTTTTCAATGACAACGAAGAGACCGAGGCGTCCGGCTCGATCGCGTACTCAGGCGAACTCACCGCAAAACGGACGTTCGCAACCTCGGCCTTCTCGTTCACCGGATGCAGCATCCACGCGCGATCCGCGCCGAACTCCTGCCGCGTGATCGTGACGATCCGCCGCAACACTTCTTTCAATTCGAGCGTGGCCGTGAACGACTCCAGGATGCTCGAAAGAAACCGGTACCGCTCCTCGGAATCGAAATGTTTCGGCCGCGAGCGCCGGTCGAGATAGCGCATCATCAATCGCCGCACCGCGCCGTCGTCGCCATTCGGCTCCGGCAAATCGAGCAGCGGCGCCGCCGGCTGTTTTCGCTCGGCCTCTTCGCGAACCCGCTGCCACATCTCGCTGCCGTCGATGGCGATGAGGCTGAAGGTTTGCCGGCCCAGGAGATCGAGCGCTTCCTGCTCCGAGGCGGCCACCACCGGCGTGAAGCTGAGCGAAGCCGCGACTTCAGCCGGAGCTTTTGCGACCGCATCAGGCGCCACGATCAAGACCTGGTTCGACATGGAAATAGGAGATTGATGAGTTGGCGCGTGATGCTAACACCAGCCGCTAGAATGCTTCCATGCCCAAGCGTTCTTTTGACGAGCTCGTGCAGCTCATGCAAACCCTCCGCGGACCGAACGGCTGCCCGTGGGACCGCAAACAGACGCTGCCGAGCCTGAAGCCGTTCGTGATCGAGGAGTCATACGAGGTCGTCGACGCCATCGACCGCGACGACCGCGCCTCGCTGGCCGAGGAGCTCGGCGACTTTCTGCTGCAAGCCATTTTCATCGCCGAGCTGACGCGCGAAGAAGGCACGTTCGACATCTACGACGCCATCACCGCCATCCACGACAAACTCGTCCGCCGCCATCCGCACGTCTTCGGCGACGTCGAGGCGAAGGACGCCGATCAGGTCCTCGTCAATTGGGAAAAGCAGAAGAACGAAGAGCGAAAAGCGGAGAACAAGAGCGTCCTTGCGGGCGTCCCGCAGTCGCTTCCGGCGCTGCTGCGCGCGTCGCGGCTGACGGAGAAGGCGGCCCGCGTCGGCTTCGACTGGCGGCGCACCGAGGATGTGTTTCACAAGCTCGACGAAGAGATTGCAGAGCTGCACGAAGCGATCGACTCCGGCAACGCATCGCACGTCGAAGAAGAAGTCGGCGATCTCCTCTTCACAATCGCCAACATCGCCCGCAAACTGAACGTGAATGCCGAGGAGGCGCTGCAGTCGACGAACCGCAAGTTCGCGCGACGATTCGAATCGATGGAGAGCTGCGTCCGCGAATCGGGCCGCAACGTCGATCAACTGACGCTGGTAGAAATGGACGCGCTATGGGACGAAGCGAAAGCCGCCGAACGCGCCTGATCATCGTCTCAGCGTTCGTCGCCTGGCTGGCCCACGACCTCCTCGTGCCGCCCCGCTATGCCTTCGACGCGCGGGCGACGGTCGCCGCGATCGACACCTACCGCGCGCTCGTGTCGCCCCACCTCCACGGCGTCATCCAATGCCGCTTCCAACCAACCTGCTCCTGGTACGGACATGAGTCGATCCGCAAACAGGGATTCCTGGTCGGGGGGGCGAAGACCTTATGGAGGATTGCTAGGTGTGGTCCTTGGACGAGATTGGGGACGGTGGACTTGCCGTAGACGTGACCAGGCGCCTTTCGGAAAATTCTCCGTACGAGCAGCAGCTATTCCATTTACAACAAGATTTAATACGCAAGAGAAATACAAAGGCTCACACATAGTAGTCGTCAGCCCAAGCTCGAATCTGAGCAGCGAGGGATGCCAGCTGTGGAAAAATGAGCAAAGCTGAATGAACCGTATCCTGTGTGACTGGGTCAACGCTCACAGGATGCCCAGCGTCATTCCGAGTTGTACGAATTTGCTGTGTGAAGGCAGGCCAGTACGATTGAATGCTGTTGAACAGCTCCGAAGACATGTCCTTCTGATGCCCCTCGAACTCTCTTTGCATGCTATCGAGGACGCGTTTGATTCGAAAGTCCTCCCAATCCTTGGGCAAACTGCGATTAGTGAGCAGCATGTTCGCGCCAATATTGTCGCGGACGTCGAGAACAACGCTCTCCGCTGCTCCGCCTACGAGCACCGCAGTAGCTTTAAAGCAACTTGAATTGTACGTGACAAGCGCTTCTTGAATATATGACAAGGTGACAGGGTGAGATATATTAAGACCTTTCAGATGGGCAAGATATCCATCGGGATTAGCGGGATCACGACTGACGTTTTCAAGCGTTTTACGTCCGGCGTCGGTAAGGTGGCAGAAGGGCGGATTCTGATTTGCGAGGTTGAGACCCCACGCTAGTTGGCCATTCCTAAAGAGGTCGAACCACAGTGTAAGAAGAGCTTGCTCATCTCGACGGTTACCGCGGATTCCAAGCCGTTGGGCGGCCTCGCTTAGAGCGATACCCTGCTGCAGTTGATCCCGAGCGGCTAGATCGCTGACTACTTCCAGTAGTACTTGTCGAATCGCCCTACCTTCTATCATCTCGTATAGTTCTCTAGTCACTTAGATCTTGTTCTGATCTCTTCTAAGAATATTTCGAAAGGCGCTTGTATCACTTCACCCCCAATGCTGGCTATTACTCCAACGGCTCCTCCGCGCTCGGACACAGCTCATTCAACCCGCACTCCGCGCATTTCGGTTTTCGCGCGATGCAGATCGTTCGGCCGTGGGCGATGAGACGGTGGGAGAAGTTGGTCCACTCCTTTTTCGGGATCAGCGGCATCAGGTCCTGTTCGATTTTTTCGGCGTCGGTGTTGGCGGTCAGGCCGAGACGGCCGGAGACGCGGGTGACGTGGGTGTCGACAACGATGCCGACGGAGATGTTCATCGCGTTCGAGAGGACGACGTTTGCGGTCTTGCGGCCAACGCCGGGGAGTGCGGTGAGCTCGTCCATCGTGCGCGGGACTTCGGCGTTGTGGCGTTCGACGAGGACCTTGGATGCAGCGATGACGGCTTTGGCTTTGTTGCGGAAAAAGCCGGTCTGCTTGACGTCGCGCTCCATTTCCACCTGACTCGCGGCTGCGAACGCCTGTGGGTTCGGATACTTACGGAAGAGCGACTTGGTGACGATGTTGACACGCGCGTCGGTCGATTGCGCGGAGAGCATCGTGGCGATGAGCAGCTCGAAGGCGTTCGTGAAATCGAGCGAGCACTTCGCCTTCGGATACATCTGTTTGAGGCGCACGACGATGTCGTTCGCGCGCTCCTGTTTCTTCGTGGCCATCGGACTAGAATCAGATCATGACCTCGACCATCGAAGAAACGCGCGTCATCCGCTCGCCTCGGGGCACGGAAATCTCCTGCCTCGGCTGGCAGCAGGAGGCGGCGCTGCGGATGCTGATGAACAACCTCGATCCGGAGGTGGCCGAGCGGCCGGAGCAGCTCATCGTCTACGGCGGCATCGGCAAGGCGGCACGCAACTGGGAGTGCTTCGATGCGATCGTGGCCACGCTGAAACGTCTGAAGAATGATGAAACGCTGCTGGTGCAGTCGGGCAAGCCGGTGGGTGTGTTCACGACTCACGAAAACGCGCCGCGCGTGCTCATCGCGAACTCGAACATCGTCCCGCACTGGGCCACCTGGGACGAGTTCCGCCGGCTCGATTCGCTCGGCCTGACGATGTACGGGCAGATGACGGCCGGCTCGTGGATCTACATCGGCACGCAGGGAATCCTGCAGGGCACGTTCGAGTGCTTCGCGTCGGTGGCGAAAACGCGCTTCGACAATTCGCTCCGAGGAAAGCTGGTCGTGACGGCGGGGCTGGGCGGGATGGGCGGCGCGCAGCCGCTGGCGGCCACGATGAACGAGGCCACGGCGCTGGTTGCGGAAGTCGATCCGTCGCGGATTCAGCGCCGGCTCGACAAGCGCTACCTCGACGAATCCGCGCCATCGCTCGATGCCGCGATCAAGCGCGCTCTCGAAGCGCGCGACCGAGGAGAAGCGGTGTCGATCGGCGTCGTCGCGAATGCCGTGGAGTTGCTCGAGGCGCTCCTCGAACGAAACATCGTCCCAGACATCCTCACCGACCAGACTTCGGCGCACGACGAGCTGAATGGCTACGTTCCGGCGGGGATGTCGTACGACGCGGCGCTGGCGATGCGCGACAGCAGTCCCGACGCGTACATCGAGCTGTCGTACGACACGATGGCCCGCCACATGCGCGCGATGCTGGAGTTGCAGCGCCGCGGCGCAATCACGTTCGACTACGGCAACAACCTGCGCGGCCAGGCGCTGAAGGCGGGCGTGACCGACGCGTTCGAAGTCGGCGGCTTCGTTCCGCTGTTCATTCGTCCGCTGTTCTGCGAAGGGCGCGGTCCGTTCCGATGGGCAGCGCTGTCAGGCGATCCGAACGATCTCTTCGTAACGGATGAAGCGATCCTCAAGCTCTTCCCGCACGATGCCGCGCTGCATCGATGGATCCGCATGGCGCAGAAGCGCGTCGAGTTCCAGGGACTGCCGGCCCGCATCTGCTGGCTCGGTTACGGAGAGCGCGATAAGGCCGGACTGCTGTTCAACGAGCTCGTACGAACGGGAAAAGTATCCGCGCCGATCGTGATCGGACGCGATCACCTCGACGCGGGCAGCGTCGCGTCGCCGAATCGCGAGACCGAGGGGATGAAAGACGGCTCGGACGCCATCGCCGACTGGCCAATCCTCAACGCGCTGCTGAACACCGCCGCCGGCGCGACATGGGTCTCGTACCACCACGGCGGAGGAGTGGGCATCGGATATTCGTTGCATTCAGGCATGGTGGTGGTGGCGGATGGAACCGACTCCGCAGATGAACGACTTCAGCGCGTGCTGACAACCGATCCGGGGACGGGAGTTATGCGTCATGCGGATGCTGGGTATGACATCGCGATCGAGGCAGCGAAGTCACGTGGCGTTGACTTGCCGATGATTTGATCGCGCGGAGACGCGGAGGCGCGGAGAAAAGCAAACCTCCGCGTCCCCCGGCTCCGCGTGAACGCTTCTACCGCTTACCCGTCACCAACTCATCCGCGCCGCTCATCTTGATCTTGATCAGCTTGTCGACCGGGACGGCTTTGTAGCCGCTTGCTTCCATCTTGCGGATGAACTCAGGGGTCACGCCGAAGATGCGCATTTCGATCAGCTGATGCGGCGTCAGGTTCGTGTAGCCCATCGCGCGGAGCTCTTCGATCGTCTTCGGGGTCACGCCGTGGATGCCGAAGTCGCTCAGCTCCTTGGGCGTCAGCGTGAAGCCGAGGCGTTTGTAGGTGTCGATTTTCTCGCGGGTGATGTTGCCGATGCGGAGGTTTTCGGTCTCCTGCGGCGTGAGATTCGTCAGCCCGGCGGCGCGGAGTTCGCGGACGTAGGCCGGCGTCACGCCGAGGATGGCCAGGTTGGCCAGTTTGCGCGCGGGGATGTCGGTGTAGCCGAGCTCGCGCATCCCCTGGACGTACGCCGCATCGACGTTGCCGACGCGGAGATTGACCAGCTCGCGCAGCGTCAGATTCGTGAAGCCGAGACGGTTGAACTCCTTGATGGCGGGAGCGTTGATCTTGAAAATCGCCACCTCCTCGATCTCCTTCTGCGTCGGCTGATAGCCGAGCGCGCGAAGATCGCGGACCGTTTGCGGCGCGAAATCGGTGGTGGCGAAGACGAGCAGATCGTCATCCTTGAAGTCGGTGTAGCCGAGCGTGGCCATCTCGCGGACGAACGGCTCGCTGGGGGCGAACTTGAAATTGCCGGCGCCGTTGCCGTTCGCGAAACGGCCTTCGAAACTGAACGTGCCGGCGGGGCGCGTCATCGTGAACTGCACGTTCGCGGACGTCGATTTGACGTCGGCGATCGACAGGCCGTTCAGCGACGCCAGCGACAGCTCGAAGCCCATCGTGTTGTTCCAGCCGTTGTGGCCCATGCCGCGATGGGTCTCGTGGTTGCCGCGGAAAATCGTCATCTGCAGCGAGGTGCCGTCATCGTTCAGTTCCGCCGTCCAGACGCCGTTGCGCGAGTCGGTGGCGGCGTAAACGGCGAAGCAGATGGAGACGGCCAGGAGGATCAGAAGCGCTGTTTTCATGGGGAGTTCTCCTTCGTGAATGCATCATGTACGAAACAAATCGTAGATGTCAACGAAGAACTTCGTAGATAGTTTCAGATTTTCGCCGCCGGGCGCGACATTCGCAATACGGTCACAGCATTCTCAGTTATCGTGGCTCCGCACTTGGAGGTGTCGTCATCAGCGAATCAGTTCGGCAGCAGAAAAAAGACTGGGTGAACATCGCGTTCCTCTCTCTCACGCCCATCATCGGAATCGTCGGAACGGCCGCATGGACGTGGACGCATGGCTTCCACCTCTGGATGCCGATCCTGATGATGGTGATGTACGCGCTGGTCGGTTTCTCGATCTGCGCCGGCTACCACCGCTTCTTCTCGCACAAGACCTACGAAGCGTCGCCGATCCTGCAGGTGCTGTTCGCAATCTTCGGGGCGATGGCAGCGGAGAACTCGATCCTCTGGTGGTCATCGAGCCACCGCGTGCATCACAAGTACATCGACAAAGAGTGGGATCCGTACAACATCAAGCGCGGATTCTGGTGGGCGCACATTTTCTGGATTTTCGTGAAGAACGAACAGTTCGACGACACGTTCGCGAACTCGCCCGACCTGCTGAAGAACAAGATCGTGATGTGGCAGAACAAATGGCACAAGGTCATCCTGATCGGGGCCGGCTTCGGCATCCCGACGCTGATCGGCGCCGCGTTCGGCGATCCGATCGCGGGACTGCTCTGGGGCGGCTTCCTGCGCATCGCGGTCATCCACCACACGACGTTCTTCGTCAACTCGCTGGCGCACACGCTGGGCAAGCCGCTGTTCAATGCCGAGGTCTCGGCGCGCGATAACTGGTTCGTAGCCATGCTCACCCTCGGCGAGGGCTATCACAGCTTCCATCACCGCTTCCCGACCGACTTCCGCAACGGCATCCGCTGGTATCAGTGGGATCCGTCGAAGTGGCTGATCACGACGTTTAAGGCGCTGGGACTGGCCACCGACCTTCGCACCGCGCCGCTGCCGCAGATCGAGCAGGCGCGTATGCAGGCGGCGATGAAGATGGTGAAGTCGCAGATCGAAGCGACCGAGGGAACGATCGGCGACGAGATCCGCCGCCGCGCGCACGTGGCCATGGAGCACCTCGAGACGGCGCTGAAACTGTGGCGCCAGCACATCGAGGAGAAGGCCGAGGGGATGTCGAAATCGTGGCGGGAAACGCGGCGCCGTTCGCGGCAACATGTCCAGCAGTCGCGCCGCCAGTGGAAATGGGTGGTGCGGACGCTGCGGAGAGTTCCCCAGGCCGCTTAGCCCTCACTTATCCGCGACGACGTCGACGCCGAGCTTCTTCATGGCCCGCTCGGCTTCGCGGCCGTGACGCGGAAACACGCAGCGCTGCATCCAGACGCGCCGGTAGATCGCGACAGCAACGTCGCGATCGCCGGCGCTGATTTTTTTCGGCGCGTCGTCGAGATCGGCGTTCAGCGATTCTTCGCGGGCGCGCATGGCGTCGTGCATCATCTTCTCGACGTCGCTGGCGCGCAGCACGCCTTTGCTTCCCGCGACTCTGCCAACGACGACGCCCCATGCATCGACGAGTAACGCCGCCGGCAGCGGACCGTCGATAGAAAGCCTGGCCAGCATCGCCGCATCGTCCGACGTCACCACCTCCAGCGCCACGCATTGCGCGGCGTAGGACGCCAGCGCGTGCGAGGTGAGCAGATCGGAGTGGCGGAAGTCGTCGCCGGACACCGGCACCCAGTAGAGAACGAGCGGCGACGCCGGCAAGGCCTCGCCGGCGTGATGAATCTTCCACGGCACGAAGGCGACGTCGGATGGAGTTGCTGCTGAAAGGAGCAGCGACACCACGGCCAACGGCAGCGCGCGCATCAATCGCATCAGTCTGGATCCGGAGGCGGCGATTATAGGCTCTCTCCGCGACTCGCATGAACGTCGCTTAAAGGTAGAATCGCGAACAGGTCCCCTCTCAATGACGGTGATGCGCGAGCAGCTCGGGCAGTACCAGATTCTCGCGCCGCTCGGCGCGGGCGGAATGGGCGAGGTCTACGTGGCCCGCGATCCTTCCCTCGGCCGCAAAGTCGCCATCAAGTTACTGCCGGTCCGCCTCTCCGGCGACAAGGAGACGCTGGCCCGATTCACGCGCGAGGCCCGTTCGGCCTCGGCGCTCAATCATCCGAACATCGTGACGATCCACGAAGTGGGCATGGACCAGGGCTCCGGCTCGCCCTACATTGTGATGGAGTACATCGACGGCCGCGATTTACGCAGCCTGCTCAGCAACGGTCCGCTACCGAATCGCAAGACGCTCGACATCGCCGCGCAGATCGCCGACGGCCTGGCCGCCGCGCACGAGCAGGGCATCGTCCATCGCGATCTCAAACCCGAAAACGTCATGGTGACGAAGGACGGCTACGTGAAGGTGCTCGACTTCGGCCTGGCCAAGATCATCCGCCCGGCGAACGAGGAAGACGACACCGCGCAACTCGACATGCCCGGCACGAACCCCGGCACGATCCTCGGCACGGTCGGCTACATGTCGCCCGAGCAGGCCACCGGCAAGCCACTCGATTTCCGCTCCGACCAGTTCGCGTTCGGCGCAATCCTCTACGAGCTGTCGACGGGCAAGCCGGCCTTCGAGGCGGACAACGCCATCGATACGCTCTCCGCGATCCTGCACGAAGAGCCGCCGCCGATCACGAAGTTCAACGGCCAGGCCCCGCAGCCGTTCTGTTGGATCGTCGACCGCCTGCTGTCGAAGGACGTGAACCAACGCTACTCGTCGACGCGCGACCTGGCCCGCGACCTCCGCAACATCCGCGACCGCTTCGCGACGATGACGACGTCCACCGACGACATCCCGCGCCCGCCGAAAGTATCGCGCCAGACGATCACGATCGCCGCAAGCGTGCTGGGCGCACTCCTGCTCGCCGGCGGCGCCGCACTCGTGGCGCGCCACGGCGCGACCGTGGCGCCGGCTTCATCGCAAACGGCGCCGTCGAAAAAATATCTCGCGGTCATGCCGTTCAAGGACCTGACCGGCGACACCAACGGCCAACTCGTAGTGGAGGGCCTCGCGGAAACGCTCTCCGCCCGTCTTGCCCATTTCACCTCGGTGCAGGTGATGCGGCCGACGACGCCCGAGGCGCTGGCAGAAACGGACCCGCAAAAGGCCGGCCGCAACCTCGGCGCGAACATCGTGCTGACCGGCTCGATGCAGCGCGCGGGTGACCGCCTCCGCGTTGCCTACGAGGTCGTCGATCTGGCGCAAGGCACGTCCCATCCCGGCGATCTGATCGAAGGCTCGGTCTCCGACCTCTTCACCATTCAGGACAAACTCGCCGACAACATCGCCGCATCTCTCCAACTCGGCGCCTCCACCTTCCGCCCCTCCGTCCCCGACAGCAGCGTCTCCCAAACCCGCTACCTCGAAGCTCTCGGGCACCTCCGCCGCTACGATCAGGAAAGTTCAGTCGACAGCGCCATTCACATCCTCGAGGAACTGGCCGCGCAAAGCTCGTCAGCATCCGTGCAGGCGGCGCTCGCCAGAGCTTACCTGGCAAAGTTCCACATTACTCATGATGACAAATGGGTAACGCCGGCTACCGCTGCTGGCGAGCGCGCCATCGCAGCCGATCCCCAAAATCCCGACGTTCGCGTCACTCTTGGTGAATTGCGGCGCATCCGAGGCGGATTCGATGCGGCACTCAACGAATACAAGGCTGCACTCGCACAGCAGCCGAACAACGCCGATGCGATCGTCGGAATGGCAGAGACCTATAAGGCGAACGGTAAGTTCGCAGAAGCCGAGGCTGCGTATAAAAAATCCATCGAACTCCAACCCAACTATTGGGGCGGTTACAGCAAGTTGGGCGCGTTCTACGCACGACGCGGACGTTTGGCAGAAAGTGCGGCCATGTTTCAAAAGGTCGTCGCGCTTGTGCCCGACAATCTGCAGGGTTATAACAACCTCGGCGGTGTTTATGTGAAGATGGGGCGCTATCGCGACGGAGAAGCGGTCTTTTCTAGCAGTATCGCTAAATCGCCTACGCCTCAGGCCTTATCCAATCTCGGCACCTGCGATTACATTCTCGGAAAGTATACCGAGGCAGCGGCAGCTTTCCAGCGCGCCATCAATATCACTCCAACAAAATACATCTACTGGGCAAATCTTGGCGATGCTTATCGTTGGGTTCCTGGATCGGAAGCGAAATCGACCCAGGCCTATGACCAGGCGATTGCACTTTGCCGTCGCGAGCTACACCTAAACGCATCCGACACCACCACGCGAGCACGCCTTGCTGAGTGCCTTGCGAAGCGCGGCGACGCAAAGACGGCAAAACAGGAAATCGAGCATGCTCTTGCTACCGATCCCAAAGACAGAGAAATTCTGTACAAGGCGGCCGTCGTGGAAAACGTCACTGGACATGATGCCGAAGCGGTCCGCTGGCTCACAAAGGCGGTTGCCGCTGGATACGATCGAAGTCAAATGCAACGCGACCCTGAATTCGCGATGCTGAGGAATTCTGACAGTTACAAAAAGGCGTTTCCCCAAAAACCCCAATGACCGCGGCACGAACCTATAGAGAGGGAGCTTATGCCAGACATCGTCGTAACTCTGAAGGACGGAAAAATCTCAGTTGACTTGCCCAAAGTAAAGGTCTCTGCATCCGCCAAACAAAAGGTGACGTGGAAAAGCCACGATGGCGATTTTCAAATCGAGTTCAAGCCAGGCTCTACGTGGCCGAACCCGACAACGACAAACAGCGGCGGCGTTTGGAAAGCAGAAACCGGACCTTTCACCGCTGTCGGCACGACGTTGAAATACAACGTGAAGGCGACCGGGTACGAAACGCTCGACCCCGATATCGAGATCATTCCTTAGTTTGCGCGAATGGACGAAGGAGGCAGCCGCAGCCGCCTCCTTCGTTCAGCTTATCTCCCCAGCTTCTCGCCGAGGTCTTCGACTACCTCGCCTACTTTGCGGCGGGCTTTGCCGAAGCCGGCCTGGATGTCGCCGCCGGTGCGCTGGTCGGCGCCTTCGTTTTCGAGGATCGGGTCGCCGAGGGCGCGTCCGATGTTCTGCTTCACGGTGCCTGCTGCCTTGTCGACGTTGCCTTTGACTTCGTCGTCATTGAATCGCATGTTTGAGTCTCCTTCGCGATTCAAATAACTCAAGAATCCTGCCAGAAGGCGGGGGGATGAGGCAGGGATTAGGGAGATGAGACAGGGGGAGATTCAGAGACGTCCCCGTCCCTGCTTCATCTCCCTCGTCCCTCGTCCCTGCTGCTACTCCGTCTTCCGCACCGTCACGTCAAACCGGTACTGGTGGTCCTTGAAATAGAACGACACCAGCGACACGAAGGGCTTGTCGAGCGGCTTGTTCTGCTTCGTTTCGAAGAGCGGATAAAGCGCCGTCGGACGGGTGTAGTGCCAGACCAGCTCGCCGTGGCCGGTGGTCGGCTCGGTGGGATGGCGCTCGAAGTTGCGCAGGCCGTCGTAGGTCTTGTAGCAGATCAGTCCGCGGAAGACCGGGCCGCGCGCGCTGGGGGCCGTGCCGAGGATCGGGAAGCCTTTCGGCGTGACGTGGGCGATGTACTCCGCGCCATCCGCGTTCGGACCGCCGGTCACCGTCACCAGGCCCGCATTGCGGAGATTGTCGAACGTGCGCAGCGAGCGATCGTCGTACTCGTCCTTCGGGAACCGCGGATTCCAGAACACCTTCTGCGGCACCTCGGCGTAGATCGGCTCGGCCGCGAAACGGTAGCTGTCGATGATCTCATTCGCCTTTTCCGCCGTCAGCGGTTCCGCCTTCTGGCACGCAACCATCAGGAGCAGGAACGCGAATGCAGCTTGACTCGCTCGACCACGCATGTTGTTATCCCCCCGCTTTCCGCGCGACGCGCACGATACCGCGAGAATTGAATTGACCGACCGAATCCTCGACGCGCTGGCGCGCCTTTGCCTGCGGCGCAACAAAGAGATCCTGATCGCGGCCCTCGTGCTCGCGGTTCTGGCCGTGCTTGGCGCCACGCGCCTTTCCTTCGATCCCGACCTGCTCAACCTCATCCCGCAGCAGAACAAGCAGGTCAACGAATTCCGCAAAGTCCTCAAAGACCTCGGCACGATCGACTACCACATCGTGCTCATGGACATGCCCAAAGGACGCGACGTCCATGGCTACGACACCCTCATCGATGCCGTGGCCGAGGGGTATCGCAAGAATCCGAGGATCGAGGATGTGACGTACAAAATCCCCAATCCGCTCGACTTCATCGACATCATCCTGCCGAAAGCGCTGCTCTTCCTGACGCCGGCGGAGCTCGACGAAGTTTCCGCGAAACTGACGGACCAGGGCATCCGCGCCTCGGTCGCGCGCAATGCGGCCATGCTCCAGACGCCGCAGGCCATGGCCATGAAGCCGCTCGTTCAATACGATCCCTTCAACCTCCTGCCGGTCTTCCTTCGCAAGTTTCAGTCCGCCGGCGGCGGATTCAGCATCGACACCTCCAGCGGCTACTACATGTCGTCGGATCACAGCATGCTGCTGATCCTGACCAAGCCGCGGCGTCCGGCGCAGGACGTTCCGTTCGGCAAGCAGTTGCTGAACGAGGGGACGCTGCTGGAAGCCGAGGCGCTGCGCGATTTTCAGAAGAGCGCGCCGCCCGGAACGCCGCTGCCGAAGATCTCGCACACCGGCGGATACGAGATCGCTGCAGGCGACGCCGACCTCATTCGCAAAGACGTCATCGTCAACATCCTCGGCACGGTCTTCGGCGTGCTGGCGCTGTTTCTCTACGCGTTTCGCCGGCCCGCATCGATCATCTACGCCGGCGCGCCGCTGGTCCTCGGGCTCCTGCTGACGTTCGGGATGGCCGGCATCACATACGGCCAGCTCTCGCAGGCCAGCGCCGGATTCGCGGCGCTGCTGGCAGGACTCGGCATCGACTTCATCACCGTTCTGTACGGCCGCTACGTCGACGAACGCAATCGCGGGACGTCGATGCAGGAGTCGATCCGCACGATCATGCGCTCCACGATGCCGGGCGTGTTCGTCGCCGCCATCACGACTGCCGGAACGTTCTTCGCCTTCCTGGCCACCGACTTCCGCGGCATGACGCAGCTCGGATTCCTGACCGGCGTCGGCATCCTGCTCTTCCTGCTCTGCGTGATGTTCCTGCTGCCCGCGCTCATCGTCTTCTCCGAGCGCAAGGAATCGAAGCGCGCGCCGAAGCTCTACCTGCATTCGTTCGGCGCCGGAAAACTGATCGACATCTCCGTCGCAAAACCGCTCGTCACGATCGGCATCTGGGCCGTCTTCATCGTCGCCTGCGGGATCATGGCCACGCGCGTCCGTTTCAGCGACAACATCCAGGATTTGCGCGCGAAGGGAAATCCTGTTGTTGTTAATGAGACGCCGATCACCGAGAAGTTCGGGCAGTCGTTCGACTTCATGATGTACGTCTGCGAGGGGAAGACGATCGAGGAAGCGCTGGAGAAAACGCGCACGGCGTCGAAGGATCTCGACGCGCTCGTGGCAGATCACACCATCGCTTCATATCAGTCGATCTCGACATTCCTTCCGCCGGTCGTCGATCAGGAAAAGATCATCGCGCGACTGCATGCCGGAGCGGCGAACGAGTTCAACCCCGCGCGCATCGAGAAAACCTTTCGGGCCGCGCTCGTCGAAAACGGATTCCGCCCCGAGGTCTATGACGACTATCTGAAACTCTTCGCGCAGACGCTGCAGCCGGCACAGCCGGTCACGCTGCAGACCATCGGCAACGAAGACATCACCAAGCTCACCACGCGCTTCGTGAAGAAAGTCGGCGGCGGCTGGATGTCGGTGATCAACGTCTATCCGACCGGCGGCAAGTGGCCGCGCGACGTTCCCGCGAAACTGATGGCCGTCCCCGACCGCCATCCCGGCGACGTCCTCACCGGCGTCAATCTCGTCAGCGGCACGCTACGGCGCATCGTCAAAGCCGACGCCACGCGCTCCACGATCATCGGCTTCGTCGCCGTGCTCGTGCTCATGTTCCTCAGCTTCCGCAATCTGAAACTGACGCTGCTCTCGTTCGTTCCGTTCGTGGCCGGCGCGGTAGGGATGCTCGGGCTGATGGCGCTGCTCGGCCTCGAGTTCAACTTCATGAACATCTTCGTCGGCCTGATGATCATCGGCGTGGCCACCGATTACGCCATCTACATGCTGGAGCGTTACCGCGAAAATCCGATCGCCTTCCGCGGCAGCGCGCACGAGACCGGCAAAGCGATCGTCATGGCCTCGCTCACGGCCATCGTCGGCTACGGCGCATTCGCCTTCTCGCACTATCCGGGGCTGCGATCGATTGGTTATGCTTCCACCTTCGGCATCGGCTTGAGCGGACTGGCCGCGATCACGCTGCTGCCGGCAATTCTGGTGATGGGACGGGCAAACGATGAAAGCTAGAGGCGATAGAAACGATCAGTTCCAGCGCATGTGGCGGCCGAGCCTTGGGCAATCAACGCAGCCGGCCGTGCCGGCGACGATTCCGAACACACTTCTGACCCGCATCGTGCGCGGCCGCGCCGCACTCGATGTTCTGCTCGTCGTCGCCGCATCCGCGATCATCGCCATCGCCGCACAGATCGCTATCCCGATTCCCGGCACGGTCGTTCCGCTGACGATGCAGCCGCTGGCCGTGCTGCTGGTCGGCGTGACGCTCGGCTCGACGCGCGGAGCCGCGGCCGCCGCGCTCTACCTGCTCGAAGGCTTCAGCGGCATGCCGGTCTTCGCGCAAGGCCACGGCGGCGCGATCTGGCTGGCCGGACCAACCGCCGGCTACCTCCTCTCCTACCCGTTCGCAGCATTCATCGCCGGCTGGTTTTCCGAACGCGGCTGGGGCTCGACCATCCTCCGCGCAGTGACCGGCATGCTCGTAGCCCTCGGCATCATCTACCTCGGCGGCTGGTCGTGGCTGACGGCATTCGCCGGCGCGAAGGGCGCGTGGTTGGGCGGCGTCCGACCGTTCATCCTCGCCGACATTCTCAAAGTCGCGGTCGGCGCCTCGCTGCTTCCGCAACTGCAGCGGCTGATCGCGAAGATCTGATGTCCGCCGCGTAGCGGCTCCAGAAGGTAGCGAGGGGTGAGAGCGAAGCGAACACCCCTCGAAATGGAGCACGCCCACGATTTGTGCCGCGTCAGCGGCACTCGAAAATGTGACGCTCCGTCGAGTGCCGCTAGCGCGGCACACTCTATTCTCGACTCTCGTTTTCGAGGGGTGCTCGCGATAAAACTGCTCGCACCCCTCGCTACCCTCTTGAGCCGCTGACGCGGCGGTTTTTGCGCAAAGTGCGAGCATTCGTCATGGCACCTCCTTCGCACTACTAATAACCGTCAAAAGGAGGATTTTGATGGTCGACAACATGAATCCCACCAATCAGTTCCACCCCTACCAGCGCGAAACAAGCGTGCCTGTCGCGGAACGTCCGGCGACCGGCCTGAACGGCATCCTGAACAAGGTCGGCATCGACCCGACGAGCGTCCGCTCGATCGGCGATCAGATGAAGAACCTCAACGTCAACGACACGGTCGGCAAGGCGCGCTCCTGGGCGCAGGCCAATCCGACGAAAGTCCTCGGCGGTCTCGCCGCAGTCGCCATCGGCCTCGGCATGATGCGCGGACGGAGAGCGTAGCGAACGTCACCGCGTAGCGCCGCCGCGCGGCGGCGCTACTGCGAGTGAAATGTGTAATCGATCATCACCCGCTGCCCGATGATCCTTCCCTGCACGCGCACTGTCGACTTCACCGGCGCCACGCCGCTCGTCGTCGCTTCGGCGTCGATGTTGAAGTCCGCGCCGCTCACCTTGCACGTCGCTTTCATCGATCCCTGTTCGTCATCGGCGCTGATCGTGTCGCCGGCGTTGCGCGTCACCATCGATGCCGCCGACAACTCCGCCGCACTTTCCGCCAGCGTCGCAGAGACGACTTTCGAACGGAAGCGCTGCGCCTCGCGAAGCGCGCGCGACGAGTCGATCAGCATCAGCTCCATCAGCGCGAAGTAGAGGATCGCGATGGTGATCGCCGCGATGAGCACGTAGCCGCGCTCACGCGTGCGGGCGCGGGACGATGAGCTCATCGATCGCAAGTTTGTGCTCCTTATCCGTCGCCTGAATGCGCACCGCGTCCTGCCCGGACGGCATCGACTCCGTCGTGGCCGTAAACAGCGGCAGCCCGTGCGCCGCCCATTCGGACGACAGCATCGTGGCCTTGAACGCCTTGCGATGCACCTCGCCGGGCGTCGTGAAATCCCACACCACCGTCTCCGCGGTGCCGTCGTCGTTGATCGTGTAGACGATGAGCGTCATGGGCGAGCTGTTGTAGGTTTCGAAATTGTCGGGCCGAGCCGTGCTGTCGTAGATATCGCGCCGCATGCGCGCCAGCACGCTGCCGACCTCGGGATGCGAAAAGAAGTTGACCGGCCACTTCTTCTCATTGCGCCGCATCTCCGCCGTCAACGTGACGATGATGAAGAGGAAGACGCCGAAGATCGCCAGCGTGACGACGATCTCCAGCATCGTGTAGCCGCGCGCGCGGCGGCGCGTCACCACAACCCGCTCCCGCCTGTGTCCGCGCGCGCGATGCCGAGGTGCGCTTCGCGCTTCGCCCAGCGAATGGTCAGCGTCACGTTGCGCACGTCGGTCCGCGGCGATTCCACTTTGACCTCGGTCGTATACGGCGTCAGAGGCTTGAGGATGTCGAGATCGGACTTGAACGTCTGATTGTCGGCCTTATCGATCTGCGCGAACGGTTCCCGCCGCCAGTACTCGGCCTCGTTGGACAGCGCCTGAAACGCGAGGACGGTCTCGCTCGCATCGCGCAGCCGCCGCGTCCTCTCCGCGAACATCGCGATCGTCGTCGTAATCACGATCGCCAGGATCGCCAGCGCGACGAGAACCTCCACCAGCGAAAACCCACGGCCGCGGCGCATGGCTGATTCTAAGCTCTTAGCTCTTAGCTGTTAGCTCTTAGGATGGGGCGCCGGCCGATCGTTGATTCTCCTAAGAGCCAGGAGCTAACAGCTAAGAGCTACTATCCACCCCCATGAAGCTCCGCTTTGCTCCCTCTCCGACCGGCTTTCTTCACGTCGGCGGCGCGCGTACCGCGATTTTCAATCTCCTCCATGCGCGCCGTTACGGCGGCACGATGCTGCTGCGCATCGAAGACACGGACGTCGAGCGCTCGCGGCAGCATCATGCCGAGCAGATCGTCACGTCGCTGAAGTGGCTCGGCGTGGAGTGGGATGAAGGTCCGATTTATCAGAGCGATCGGCTCGATCGCTATCGCCAGCGCGCCGAGGAGCTGGTCGCGAGCGGCAAGGCGTATCGATGCTATTGCACTGTCGAAGAGCTCGACGCCGAACGCGCCGAGGCCGAGGCCGCCGGCAAGCAATGGCGCTATTCGGGGCGATGCCGCCACGTCACCGATGCTTCGGACGAACCGCATGTCATCCGATTCACCGTTCCGCCGGGGACGATCGAGTTTCATGACCTCATTCGCGGCGACGTGCAGTTCGAGGGCGACCTGATCGACGACTTCGTCCTACTCCGTTCCGACGGAAATCCGACCTATCACCTCTCCGTCACCGTCGACGACATCGACATGGCCATCACGCACGTGGCGCGCGGAGACGACCATCTGTCGAACACGCCGAAGCACGTGCTGCTCTTCCGCGCGTTCGGCGCCGAGGTGCCGTCGTTCGCGCATCTGCCGCTGATCCTCGGCGGCGACAAGAAGCGGCTCTCGAAGCGCACCGGCGCGACCTCGGCCGAGGAGTATCGCGAGATGGGCATCGTCCCCGAGGCGCTCTTCAACTTCCTGACGCTGCTCGGCTGGTCGCCCGGCGAGAACCGTGAGCTCTTCACACGCGACGAGGCCTCGCAATGGTTCGACCTCGGCGACGTCAACAAGGCGCCGGCCGTCTTCGACCCGGAAAAACTGATCTGGATGAACGGCCAGTACCTGATGCGGATGACGCCGGAGCAGATTTACCCGCACCTGGTCCCATTCCTCGGCGACGATCCGCGGCCGCTCGACGACCTGCGCACGATCATCGATCTCCACAAAATGCGCGCGCGAACGTTGCGCGAGCTCGCCGACCAGATGTCGATCTACTTCATCGCGGATGACGCGATCGAGTACGACGCGGAGACGGTGAAGAAGCATCTCAAAGGCGACGACCTCGCCGCGCGTCTCTCCGCATTGCACGAGTCGCTGGCGTCAACCGACCCGTTCGACGTCACCACCTCGGAAGCCGCACTGCGCAGGCTCGCCGAATCGCAAGGTGTGAGCGCGGCGAAGTTGATCCATCCGCTGCGGCTGGCGTTGACTGGCAAAGGTGCATCGCCGCCGGTGTTCGATGTCGCGGTGGTGTTGGGGAAGTCGCGATCGTTGCATCGACTGCAGCGGCTGATCGAGCGCCTGCCCGCGCTGTCATCCTGAGCCGCCGGAGGCGTTGGAGCGCGAAGCGCGGAACGCCGCAGGACGGTCGAAGGATCTCAAGATGCGCAAACTCCGGCTGAAACCCTTTGGATTCAACGCAGGCTGCGAAGCTTGAGATCCTTCGGCGTCCTCCGCCGTTCCGCTGCTTCGCAGCTCCCGGCTCCGGCAGCCTCAGGATGACAACTCACCCCTCGTAATGCGCGAACTCCAGCTCCGCCTGCGCTGCCGCCAGACGCGCGACGGGCACGCGGTACGGCGAGCATGAGACGTAGTTGAGTCCGCACGTTCGGAAGAAGCGGATCGAGTCGGGATCGCCGCCGTGCTCGCCGCAGACGCCGACTTTGAGATCGGCGTTCGTGCTGCGTCCGCGTTCCGTGCCGAGGCGGACGAGCTGGCCGACGCCTTCCTGATCGATCGACTCGAACGGATCCTTCGGCAGGATCTTTTTATCAACGTACTCCGGCAAGAACGAGCCCGCGTCATCGCGCGAATAGCCGAACGTCATCTGCGTCAGGTCGTTCGTGCCGAAGGAGAAGAACTCCGCTACCTCGCCGAGCTTGTCGGCGATCAGAGCGGCGCGCGGGATTTCGATCATCGTGCCGACGATCACCTGCATTTCGACGCCGCGTTCTGCGATCACCTCGGCGGCGATGCGCTGGACCATCTCCTTGAGCGTCGACAGTTCCTTCACCGTTCCGACGAGCGGAATCATGACCTCCGGACGCGCGTCGATGCCGTCCTTCTTCACGTCGCACGCGGCCTGAAAAATCGCCCGCACCTGCATCTCGTAAATCTCGGGGAACGTCACCGCCAGGCGACAGCCGCGGTGGCCGAGCATAGGATTCGATTCGTGAAGCTGATTCACTTTCGCGCGCAATTCGACGAAGCCCCATCCCATGTCGCGGGCGACGGCGGAGATCTGTTGCTCGCTCTGCGGCAGAAACTCATGGAGCGGCGGATCGAGCAGGCGGATCGTGACCGGCAGACCGTCGAGCTCGCGGAAGATGCCTTCGAAGTCGGCTTTTTGAAACGGCAACAACACGTCGAGCGCCTTGCGGCGTCCGGCCTCGTTGCGCGCCAGAATCATTTCGCGGACGCGCAGGATGCGGTCCTCGGAAAAGAACATGTGCTCGGTGCGGCAAAGGCCGATTCCGGCGGCGCCGAAGAGCCGCGCCACGCGCGCATCGTTCGGCGTGTCGGCGTTCGTGCGCACGCCGAGGGTGCGAATCTCGTCGGCCCATTTCAGGAGGCGATCGAAATTGCGGAACGTCTCCGACTGATCGGCCGGCAGCGAATTCTCGAGTAGCACCTGGATGACCTCGGACGGCCGCGTATCGAGCTTGCCGCCAATGATCTCGCCGGTCGATCCATCGATCGAAACGAAGTCGCCTTCTTCGAGCGGCTCGTGGCCTTCGCTGCGCAACTCGCCTTTGCTGTAGTCGACGCGCAGCGATCCGGCGCCGACGATGCACGGACGCCCCATGCCGCGCGCGACGACGGCCGCGTGCGATGTCAGTCCGCCACGCGTGGTGAGAATGCCAGCGGCGCTGTGCATGCCGGCGATGTCCTCGGGTGACGTCTCGACGCGCACGAGGATGACCGGCCCGTCCTTCGCCATCGACACGGCATGCTCTGCGTTGAAGGCGATGCGTCCCGCGGCGGCGCCGGGGCCGGCCGGAAGTCCGCGCCCGAGGACGCGTCCGCCGGAGATCGCCTTCTGCTTTTCTTTCGCGTCGAAGACCGGCGCGAGCAATTGCACGATCTGGCCTGCCTCGACGCGCGACACCGCCTCGGTGTGGTTGATCAACCCTTCGTCGACCATATCGCAGGCGATCTTCACCGCCGCGAATCCGGTGCGCTTGCCGGTGCGCGTCTGCAGGAGATAGAGCTTGCCGGACTGGATCGTGAACTCGATGTCCTGCATGTCGCGGTAATGGCTCTCGAGTTTCTTGTAGACGTCCTCGAGTTGCGCATACGCCTCGGGCATCGTCTTCTCGAGCGATGGTTCGTCGCCGACGGCTTGCGCGTTGGAAATCGGCAGCGGCGTGCGGATTCCGGCGACGACGTCTTCGCCCTGCGCGTTCGGAAGGTACTCGCCGAAAAAGCGACGCTCGCCGTTGGCCGGATTGCGCGTGAACGCGACGCCGGTGGCGCAGTCGTCGCCCATGTTGCCGAAGACCATCGACTGCACGTTGACGGCGGTGCCCCAGTCGTCGGGGATCTGGTTCAGCTTGCGGTAGGTGATGGCGCGCTGGTTGTTCCATGAATCGAAGACGGCGCCGATGGCGCCCCAGAGCTGTTCGTGCACGTCCTGCGGAAAGTCGCGGCCGAGCTTCTCGCGCACGATCGCCTTGTATTTGTCGACCAGCTCGCGCAGGTTCTTCGCCGGGATCTTGGCGTCGCTGTCGGCGCCGACCGCGTCGCGCATCGCGAAAAGCTCGTGCTCGAACTGCTCGCGGTCGATGCCGAGGACGACGTCGGAGTACATCTGGATGAAGCGCCGGTACGAGTCGTATGCGAAGCGCGCGTTGCCGCTCGCGCGCGCGAGACTCACCACGGTGCGATCGTTGAGGC
>Ga0157369_10000575_pt1 | contig 48226 bp, 40 predicted proteins | sample C25metaG_FD_113461 | JGI IMG/M metagenome (GOLD analysis project Ga0157369, IMG submission 113461) | Corn rhizosphere microbial communities from Kellogg Biological Station, Michigan, USA - C2-5 metaG | ecosystem: Host-associated > Plants > Roots > Rhizosphere > Soil | place: USA: Michigan... | reverse complement strand
AACTAACTAACTAACTAACTAACTAACTAACTAACTAACTAACTAACTAACTAACTAACTAACTAACTAACTAACTAACTAACTAACTAACTAACTAACTAACTAACTAACTAACTAACTAACACATATAATAAATACGAAACTTAACAACAGTAAGCATTCCCAATACCGTATTACTAGAGTTACAAAATAAAAAGGATTCCTGCTTTTGAGCTGGCAGTAAAGACGAGTAAGATTTAATATCTCGAAACTGCATCCCCATTTGCAATCTGAAATTCTCTAGTATTAAATTGCCTTACCCGTCTTTGGGAAGTATTTATAAAGTAAATCCCCTTTCCTGCCTGCCGCAAAAGAGTATTTTTGCGCTTATCAATCCTGCTCTGCTGCTTCAAAAGAAAAGACCGCTTTTAACTGTCTTACCCCTAAAACACTTTTATTTAGAAGCAAATACCTGTGTCCAATAAGGTGTATCACCGGCACTGCGTGCCACACCCATCTCTTTTACGGTACTATTAATGATATTTTTGCAGTGGCCATAACTGTTGAGCCATCCATCAAAAACTTCTTTTTCAGTTTTCTGTCCTCTCGCTATATTTTCAGCTGCTGCCGACCATTTGTAACCAACTAATGTAACGCGGTCCCCTACAGTTTCATTCTTAAGATTATCATGGCTGAAATAATTATTCAAAGCCATATCTTCGGAATGCTTTTTTGCGGCTAATGTTAGCTTGTCATTCCACTCCAATGGTGATGCCGGCGGCATTTTTGTAATGTTCCCTTCTTTGTCACGGCATTCACATCCTGATGCCCTCACTCCATTTACCAGTTTAAGCATCAATTCATTATTAAGATTAGAAATTTCGCCTATTGCGTTTACTGTACCGGTACGGCTCGTTTTTTCTTCATTTGTAACATCATCTGAATTCTCGCACGAGAAAACTGTAAATGCCAGAACTACTGAAATGAGATAATTGTGTTTGATTTTCATAATTATATGTATTAAATTAAATTTTCATTTTTGTATTTGCAGAAGCAGACCGCCGTCAAAAAACAGCTTTATGGAGATATGATTAAAGCGTCTCATAACCGGATTGTCTTATCAGCAGAAGGGTAAAGTATCAAATTAAAACCATGAACTAATTCCGTTTTTGCTCTTGAAACATCCATAACCATAATATCGGAGATCTTTGAAATTCTTTTAAGAATTTCAGGATTATAACTGCAGACTGTAACTGGTACTTTTTTTCTGTAAATTCGAAGAAAATCAAACAGGTCTTCCGTTGAATAGAGCATAAAAAAGATCATTGTAAAATCATGCGTAAGCTCACTAAAATCATCTTCTTGTGTAAATTTTTTGAAAATTTTCAGTTCATGGTCGTTTCCAAACTGTTTGGTTAAAAATCTTGAAAACCCATGCTGACTGTCATATACTAATATTTTTTTTGCGACATCCATATTCTTTTTTTAATCATTACTTGTTTATAAAGGATTGCACCGTTCAAAACTATTACACCAGCATATTATTTGATTCTCTGGCCGCCATCATGGCATCAGCAAACAAATACTGGAGTCTTGCACGGACTTCAGCCTGATAAATAATTTTCGATCTTATACTGTGGGGCTGGACTTTGTTCATAAGAATTTCAATCTGCTCCTTTGTAAGGGTATCCAATATCTTATCAACCTCTATGGATCTGGCAAAGTAGTCTCTAAGCTGGATCTGATACTGGCAGCAGGCAGGGTTGAATTCTGACACTTCTTTTCTATACTCAAGTGATTCACTTGCATTCATATCGTTGCATTATTAAAATTAGTTCATTGTTTCAGGCGGGTTTAAAGGGCAGAGCTAAGCATACCATTTCAATATCACCTTTTGTTTTTCTCATGATAGAACTCTTCTGAATGAATGTCATAACATTCTGAATACGCTTGGTTTATTTTACGCGCTCTTTCCTTATTTAATCGCAACACTTCTTTCGAAGCATCAGGATTCTTTTTTGCTTCTTCAATCAGGCCGTCATACTGAGAATTTATTTTATTAATCAGATTGCCGCAGTCGACCGGTTCATTTGAACAGGAGAACAGAAATAGATTGAAAAAGATCAGACAGTAAGTTTTACTCATGTTTTTTTCTGGCAAACGTATTACAAGAAAAACAAAAGTGTACTACAAAAAAATACTCACAAACCTGTGTGCGTATTTGTGAGTATTGAAATTATCGGAGGTAAAAATTATAATTTAGATATCCATACATTGATATCTTCTGAAGAGGAAATATTAAATTTTTTCCTTAAACGGTATTTTTTTGATTCTACAGATCGAACGGTGTCTCCTCCATATCTGGCAATTTCCTTAGTATCAAAATTAAGCCTCATATAACTGCATATGCGCAGATCATTACTTTTTAAGCTGGGAGAAATTTTTAAAAGTTTTTCAGAAAATTTAGGAAAAAGCTCATTGAATCGTATAAGAAATGAAGTGTCATTTGTGATGGCGAGTCTCACTACCTCTTTTAATTTTTCTTCATCTTCAGGATCAAGTCGATCTGAGAATTTGTTGAGTTCATCCATTTTTTGGTCAAGCTGTCGTTTTAGTTCTTCTTTACTAAGTTTTTCCGACTTATAACGTCTGTAGATGAGAAAAGAAGCAGCTGTCAATACTATGGTTATGACGCTTATCAAAAGTATCCACATTTTATATCCTTGTTTGTCTTGTTCATGAAAAGCATGGATATCGTGCCCTATTGTTTCAACGGCCTGCTGGACACCGTTTTTGTAGTTAATATTTAAACTATCCGAAAGCACCTGATAGGCTTTTAAATATTTTTGATGCTTTTCTTTGTCCCCTAATTTCTCATAGGCTGAAGACAGCGCTAAGTAATTTTCTACCAGTAATGGTTTGGCTGCGTTGGAAAGCATCGCAGTTTTAATTGATTGTTCATAATATTTTACGGCCGGCATATACTCTTCTTTCATCAGATGTAAAGCTCCCAATTGTGCAGAAGCGTAAGAGACACCTTCATAATCATTCAATTGCTCAGCGGTACTTAAAGATTTATGCAGATAAAACTGTGCAGAATCTGCCTTTTTTATGTTCACATAATAATGGCCTAATACATTACTGCTGTTAACCAGACTGAGTTTGTCCGCTGTACCTGGTTTTTGAATTAGTAATAATTCCTCATACCCTCTTTTAAAATTCTTAAATGCTTTTTGATTGGTCTCTTTACTTTTTTGATCAGGGTGAATATCATTGTAGACGGCTCCCCAAGACATAAATACAATTGCTTTGCGACCATGTCTAAGATCATCATTTTTTATTTTTTCAGCAGAAGACAAGGCTGTTGTGAGTTCTTTTTCAGCCTGCTCATTAAAAGACAATTTAACATAGCTCATTGCTTTGATTAATTTTAAATGAGATATCTGCTCAAAATTGTCGGATCCCATCACATCCGGTTCAATTTCTTTGATTATTCTTAAAGACGACTTCACATCACTGTTACTGTTGAGATGCCATGCTGCTTTCAGCAGTCTGCTTTTTAGTATACCCTCTCTATAGTGTATTGTTTTGGCTATGGCATACGCACTGTCTATTTTCTGTACTTCTGCTTTAAAATCTGTCGTTTTTTTTGATTCTTCGCATAAACGGTCTGTCTTTTCTTTGGTCATCTGTGAAAGAACTGTAAAAGGAAAAACAACCAAAAACAATACATTTAAAAGCAGTTTTATTTTATTTTGGATTAACATAAACATTTAGATTAACTATAAAAATCTGTAAATCAATTCACTGATAAAATATTATACTATAAATATAGTAATTTTCACATTCACTATTTTGATACGGCTCAGATAAAGAAAGGCCATCCAAATACTAGATGACCTTTTGGTATATAAAGCAGTTTTGATATTAGTTTAAATTTTTAGCAAAAAAACCTACTATTGCTTTATAGAGTTCTATTCGGTTATCTTCCCGATCAAATCCATGGCCTTCATCATACTTTACCATATAAGGCACATCAAAACCTTTCTCCCGCACTGCCTTCACAATTTGATCACTTTCATTTATATGGACTCTTGGGTCATTTGCCCCCTGAATAATAAATAAAGGCTTGTTTAATTTTTCAATATTTAATGCGGGAGAACTCTTTTTCATAATCTCTTTTTCTTCAGGCACTTCCGGATCATACCATTGGTCATAAAACTGTTTCATTAAAGGTTTCCAGTATTGTGGAAAAGAATCCACAAACGTGAAAAAATTACTTACTCCGCAGTATGAAATACCGCATTTGTATATTTCAGGGGATTTGATCAAACTCCCTAAAGCGGCAAGCCCGCCGTAACTCGCACCATATACAGCAATTTTCGTTTCATCTATTTGTCCGGATTCTACTACATAGTGCACCCCGTCTTCCAAATCTTCCAGCATCTTTCGTCCAATCTGCTTGCTTCCCGCAAGGTAATGTGTTTTTCCATATCCTCCCGAACCTCTGTAATTAATCTGCAGTGTTGCTATTCCCCTGCTTGCAAATAACTGTACTTCGGGATTAAAGCCCCACACATCTCGCACTCCATAGGGTCCGCCATGCGGATTCACAATTAAAGGCACTTTTCCTGTACTATTATGAGGGATAGTCAAATAACCGTGCAGCGGCAATCCATCTCGTGCGGTGAATTGTATCGGAATCATTTTTGACATCGTATCGGGATTAAGTTTTGGTTTCAGGTCACTAATCAATGTTAATTGATCCTTTTTCACATCGTATACATATTCCCTGCCCGGATTCACATCACTGTAAACATTGATTACCAATTGGTCTTCCTTATCGGTCTGACTAATAATTTCAAAAAAATCATTTCCAATTTTTTTCTTCACCTTACTGTGCAGTTTTTTATATGTACCGCTTATGGGCACTATTGTTCTCTTACTTGCTTCAAAGTAATAGTAATCGAGCTGTCCTTTTCTTTTGGAAGATAATGAAATAGAGCCCAGATCATAAATCTCATTACGGAATAGTTTTTTAATTGTTTTCCCTGCTTTTAAGTCGTAAATAAGTATTTCATCTTTATCATTTTCTAAATTAGAAAGTACATACGCCAAGTCACTATCTTCCTTTACAAAATCAATTATCTCAAATGTATCTTTCCATGAAATTGTTAGTACCTCTTGAAAAGCTGCCGCTGTATTGCTTTTATAATACAGCACATCTTCAATTCCGTTTTTTTGTTTAGCATACGCTTTTAATGTGCCTTTTTTTGTAAAATAAAAATCTGATATTGAATGTTCAAGATCTGTATTTTCAAAAATTAAATCCAGTTTTCCCGTTTTAAAGTTTACTTTATAGGGTTCAAAGACTTCTTTATTTCTGTAATTCATCGTGATGATTACCGCATCTTTTAGTTCTTTAAAATAATAAAGATTTCGAACTTTGATGTTTTCAAATGGTGTTAGGTCAGCATGCCTGCCGTTTTCAATATCGTAAGCATACAGATGATAATTTTCATCTCCTTTATTATCCTGTACATAGAGTATAACTGTACTGGAAACCCAAAGATATTTTGCGATTAAATTTTCTTTCTCTTCAATGGCCGGCGTTACTTTACCTGTCTTATTGTCCTGAAGAACGATACTGGATATTCCATTATCCTGACGCAGTTTATAAGAGAGATACCGGCCATCGGGAGAAATTTGTGCACTGCCTTTATCGGGTTTCATGAAATAATCTTCCACTGAATAAAGGTAATTTCCATTGTCAAATTGAGCCAGTTTTTCCAATTCTTCCCTGCTGGATGGCAGCTGGGTATTTCCCGGCAGATCGGCTGACTGAGCCAGCAGTGTTAATGGCAGCAGCAGTACCATGCTCCATACCCATTGTAAAGTAGTATTTTTCATTTAAATTGTTTTACGTTATTTATTTACTCTCTCTTTTTATTCCTACAATAATAAACTCGCTTCGTCTGTTAATTTTATGCTCCTGCTCTGTGCAGTTCTCGCCATTATCGCAATGGTTAAGAAGTTGTGTTTCGCCAAAACCTTCACTGCTTAATCTATCGGGACTGATACCGTTCTGCACCAAATATTCCACTGTTGCTTTTGCCCTGCTGCCGGATAGTTTTAAATTGAAATCATCATTACCCCTGCTGTCAGTATAGGAATTAATTTTAATTGAAATATTGGGTCTCTCTTTTAAAAATTCGATTATTTTATCCAGAACAGCTTTAGATGATTTCCTGATCTTCTGTCCGTTGTAATCAAAATAAACCTTCCCCAGATTTAGTTTTTGGCCCAGATCATCACCCAGTTTCACCGTTTGTTTACTGTTTTGGGTTTCGACTTCCATTTCTAGTAAAAAATCAAATGACAGTTCTTTTTTTTCTACTGGTTTTAATGGTGCTGTCCGATGGGTTTGTCCTGCTATTCCTTCCTTTGAATATTTTAATGTGAAGTGCTTGAAAGGTTCAAGTAGTACTGTATATCTTCCTTGGTTATCGCTATGAAAAACAGCGTATTTTTTATTAGTATCATCGTAGACTTCTATTGTACAGTTTGCTATCGGTTTTCCGTTTTTTTCATTTTTCAACGTACCAAATATCATCGGATGAATAGTGAACCCAAAGTCGACAGGCTCATTTTCTATAAAGGCATAAATATCATCACTCCCGCTTCTGTTTGAGGAGAAATATCCCTTTTTATCTGCATTGATTATATACGCAAAATCATCGTCTGCGCTATTGATTTGCGTACCTGCATTTACCACATGGTACCTGCCGTATTGATCCTTAACTGCCGCATGGATATCAAGTCCGCCTAGTCCAGGGTGTCCGTCAGAACTAAAAAACAATACGCCCTGCTCTGACACAAAAGGATACGTTTCTCTGCCGGGAGTATTAATCTCATCACTTAATCTGGTAACATCATTGCCGATAAAGCCATCAGGTTTACGACTTACCTTGTATAAATCGGAATTGCCAAAAGAATTGGAACGGTCCGATACAAAGTAGAGTTCTGTTTCATCAGGACTTAATGCCGGGTGTGCTGATGAAAAACCATCACTATTGATCGGAAAATCTAATTCTTTTATATTGGTCCAGTTTCCATTAACATTTTGTGCGGCATATATTTTCAAATGCGTTGTTCCTTTTTTTCCTGCTTTTTGTTTTCCATTTAAAAAATTGCTTCTCGTGAAATACATCGTTTTCCCATCCTTTGTAACAGCGGCACTGCTCTGATGCATTCTTGTATTTACATCCCCTTTTAACGCTCTGGAGTTCCGAAGTTCGCCAGTGGAAGATATATCAGCCTGATAGAGTTTAAAAAAAGGTTTCTCATTCCAGCTGTCTTTGCGTTTCATAATACAGCCGCTATCTTTTGATGATGTGTAAAGAATCTTTTCTTTACCATAAAAAGCAGTCCCGTACTCCGATGATATGGTATTTAATTCAAGAGGTTTTATGGTATAGCGGCTCTTTCTTTGTTTGATTTTTTCTGCATTCCAGTCTTCGTTGTTATCAGGCCTCCATTCGGCGCCGTAGTACATTTTTATTATTTTCTCCGCTCGCTGGTATTCTCCTAAATGGTTTAAAGACTGTGTATATCTCAAGTAATATTCTGCCGGCATTTTGGGTAGAGAATCATTAAATATATGCCCATAACAGTCTGCTGCCTCCTTATACCGGGCAATATAATAGTAGGAGTCACCTAAGTTTTTATAAATTTCTTTAGAACTGTATCCCCGGTCCACAAGGTCCTGATAATGCCTGGCAGCTTTTAAAAATGAAAAATTTTTAAAAGCCCTTTCTGCAATTTCCTTTTTTCTATCTTGTGCATAGGTGCTGATTAAAGAAAAAAGCAAGCAGAGAATATAAATTAAAATTTTGTAGAACATATTTATAAGTGTTAAAAGAAACGAGGATTAATCTGTCTGAATTTAGATTTGGAAAGCAAATCAAACCGCATAAAAACTTCATGTGATCCCGAATTGTAACTGCCTATTTTTGTTGTATCAAAATCATAGGCATATCCCACATTTAATCCTTGAGTAATTTGAAAACCTGCTGTGGCGCTTATGGCGGCATCCCACCTGTAAGAAGCCCCAAGAGTTAGTTTTTCACTAAAGAGGAAATTTGCAGAAAGATCCATTGCCAAGGGAGTGCCCGAGACAGCTTTCATCATCGCGGCAGGTTTAAATTTTAAGTTTTCATGTATATCAAATACATACCCTCCCATTAAATAAAAATGCATTTTCTGTGAAACCATTGAAACTTTTACATCATCATAAAATTTTGTTTCTAAAATTTGAGGAACAGACAATCCTGCATACCATTTTGAAGAATGAAAATATATTCCGGCTCCTATATTTGGTGAAACATTTGACAAAACACCATTCAGGTAAGGATCACTGGTCTCAAAAACTTGCAGTTTATTATAATTGACTTCTATAAAATTAAGTGCTGTTGCTGCACCCAATGCCATTTTTAAATCTTCAGTAAGCTGAATTGGATACGAATAATTCAGGGTTAGAGCTGTAGAAACTGACGGACCAATACGATCATTTGTAAGGTTAAAACCCAATCCCTGCCCCATAGTACCCATGGGAGAATCAATAGAAAAATTTACAGTTTGAGGAGCTCCCTGCATTCCTATCCATTGTGTCCTGTATAAACTAAGAACACTTAATACTGATCTGGTTCCTGTATAAGCAGGATTGATTGTCATTGTATTATACATATACTGAGTATACTGCGACTGCTGCTGGGCCGAAGCCGTAAATGTGATGAAAAACATCAGAAATATTGTTGTAAAAGAATTCATCTTTATTGTTTCTGCTTTAATTAATATACAGGTAACCAGCCTTTTCTTTTGTTCTGCCTGTATTCTTATAGGTAAGAACATAGAAATAAGTTCCTGAAGGGAGTCTTTCTCCCTTATTAAAAGTTGCCCTGCCTTCGGAAAAGCCTCTAAAAAAATTATTATTTAATCCATAACCTGAGGTTTCATATACTTTCACTCCCCAGCGGTTATAAATCTCAAGCGTATTATCGGGAAAAACTTCGAGTCCGTCGATCCGCAGATAATCATTAAAGCCGTCCTCATTCGGAGAAAGTGCATTGTATATTATAAGATCATCTGCTGTTTCAGAGAAAACCCTGCCTAAAGTATAGACACCATCTTCTTTTACAGCTGCGACGGCTTTTTTACTATCAGAATCGAGAGCTGTCGGCAGGGCATGCCAATTTTTCTCTTTTTCATCCCATCTTACAACTGCCAAAGTGGTTCCCTGTTTGTTTTCAATTATGTCGGCGGGAGTTGTACTTTCACTCCAGGTAAGAGTTAAGGCCGTTTCAATGTTTTTTTGACTGCTTTCAAACTCCCAGTATTCGGTGTTGCCTATAATGTGGATTTTAGCTTCTTTTTGGCTGTGGGGAAACAGCAGATTGGAATTTTTCAATAGATACCTGCATCTAAAAATACCGTTTTGAGAAGCCGCTTCTCCAATGGAACACGGTCTGAAATAACCTCCGTCACCAATAGGAAATTCAAATAAACCGTTCTGATTCCGTTCTGCAAAACCAGAAACGTAACTATCATTACCAGCATGGTCATGCGTTGCATCTTTTTCAAAAATCACGGCTCCCGGATAGCTGCTGTTCTCTACAATACCTTTGCTGAAATCAGCATATCCCATAATACTGATATCCGCACTCAATAAAAATGCAGGCCTTGCTTTACTATTGTCAAAGCGAACATTATTAAACCGGCTTATTATTGATCCGGAAATGGTCTGAACACCAGCTGATCCTTTAAAATGCACCATTCCGGTACCTGATCCTGCGCTAAAACCCATCAAGCCGTCATTGCGGTAATCGCTGTACAAAATAAGAGTGCCGTCGTTTAAAACATCACCTCCCGCTGCATTATCAAAGCTCGCGCTGCTGGAAAATATTGTTCCCTGCTTAACTGAAAGCTCACCACTGTTTATGGTCTGAGCATTTACCATAATTGTATTTACAATCGAGAGAAAAAGAAAAATTTTAGTTTTTTTAGTTTTATCCATTTTTTATAATAATCAACTCTTTAGAATTTAAAATTCTTTCATTACACTATGCCGGTTCCCTTTGAACTAGGGCGCTGCAGGTCTTTGTCCTTCCTTTATATATTCAAGAACAATATAATAGGTCCCTATATCGTGCGGAGTAGGCATGACCATCCCATTTCCCATTAAGAGTTTATTGGTATGCACATCGTATTTGAATACGGCTGTTGAAATTCCATTAGAATTTTTATTGATTACCCTGGCACTCAAAACACTATTTATTTCATCCGGACCAAATGCATTACTCAAATCAAACACTTCATTGCCTTGTGTCAGATTTTGAACTTCTATTGTTTTCCACAAAACCTTTGTTCCATCGACCCAGCTTCGGCCTGTCGGCTGTTCCGTGAAGCTGTAATTGTCTAAATTGGGGCGTAATGGCATCCAGTTTTCTTTTTCTGGCTCATACACCCAGAAGCCGTCATCGTTATTTAAAATAACAGTTCCAGCTGCAGGGGCCCCTGATTGATTTGATCCGGGTATTTGCGGAACCCCTTTTTTTCCGGGTTGTGACTGAACGATTTGCGGAATATCATCTTTAATTAATAATCTGTTCCATTTGTGGCTGTTCCAATAATAATATCCCGGGCTTAAAGATGAGGTAACGGCGGTATTGTAAACCAGCAGACTTTCTATATTACCATGATCAATAGTTTGTGTGTCCGTTAGACCCAAAAGAGGTATTCTGGGGATTAAAATTCCTTTATATTCTCCTGCCGTGGTAGTTATTTCCAGTTTAGCAGATGGATTTGGAGCGGATGTACCAATTCCTACCTGAGCGGTAACACTGAAATTTCCAATTGCAAAAAGAAAGAAATACAGCACGTTATTAATACCATCCGTGCGTTTGATTTTTAACTTCATCATTATATTTTATATTTAGAATCCTTACAGCAACAAACAGCCTTTACAAACTATGAATCACTTATTAAATATTTTGGAACGCAAAATAAAGTCAAATAAAAACCTCTGAGAAACAAAACACTACGCACTTCTACGCACATCCAAAAAAGTCGTATTCCGGATAAAATAAGTATAAAAAAGAAAAAAAATGAGTAGAAATGAGCAGCTCTCTGCCTCCAAAATTTGCAATTAAAATACTTTGCTGAAAAAAATACAGAAACCCATTTTAAATTTGATTGTAATAGTAAGATCCCAATTTACCGGCACCCGGCAGTCTTTGCGCATCTAGTGATTTTCAAGTTGTTTCTTTGTATTTTACAACTTTATACTAGTCTAAAAAGCGAATGCAGCTTCGATATCTTAACCTGTATCTCTAAGCTGTAAAAGGAGCTCCCAGACCATAAAAAATCCCGCGGTTAATAAACCAGCGGGATCACAAAAACATCAATCAAAACGAATCAATAATAAAGCACTTTAGTTGTTTTTAGTTATTTTTGAAGAAATCATAGGATTGCTGATTACCATCAGCGGCGTATTTACTTTTATAATGGCTTCACGGCTTTCAATCTCACAGTCTTTATTTTTAATTACAGCACGGACTCTTAAATCTTTAAGTCTTTTGTCTGCTTTTTGTATTTTTAATTCAAAATCTGAAGCAATAAGATGGTTTTCAAAATCCATCGCATTTATGATTTTCCATAATCCCGACTGCTTTTCTAAATATTCCCAGACAACAGGTCTTCCGGCTGTTTGGACACTTACAATGTCGTTTTGGCCTGCTAAAACAGCTGCATTTTCGGGTTGTTTTATAAAACCTTTTTCAATTCTGATTTCGGTTTCATTGTAAAGCTGGCAGATTCCATAGGGAATTTTTGCTCTCACTTTTAAACCGTCAATATTTTCTGAAGAATGCGTTATATGAAGATTTGAACCTGATGCCTGCAGGTTCTTAAATGCCGGATCAGGCAGTTCTTTCCATCTTCCCGATTCAAGATATTCCCATTTTACAGAATTAACACTGGCATCAGCTTTTAAAAACGCATTTCCATTATCGCACAGTACCGTCACAGGGTTTAAAACTGATTTGAATTCTGGTTTTATATAATCCTCTGGAAGATCGGCATCTACGGCTAGAGTAATATTATACAATGCAAAAATATCTGCTGTGCTGCCAACACGAAAAATAGTGTTTTGCTGCAGATTATTAATGTATTTATTATTTTGATTATTAAGATCAAATACCGCAATATCGGTCCCAAAATTATCCTCCCGGTTTGGATTTCGTACAGTATTCCCAGTAACTACAGATGAATTAAAAAAGTTATCAAACGAATTCTTATCGTGTTTTAAATTTTCAAAATCCCCAGTCTGCTGGTTTTTAATTTGAAAATAGTCCCCTTTCTCGTCTCTGTCACCTTCTACGGCCATCACACCTAATTTAACCTTAACCTCGCCGTTTTTAGCAGCTTTAAATCCCGAGACAGAAACATCTGCATATAGGTTCGCTCCCGAAACAGGTTTAATAAAACCAAAGCCATCATACACTGTGATATCTTTCATTGGAAGTCTGGGATTTTTATATATTATAATCATTCCCCATCCGGCAGACAAGCCGTGTTTTAAAGCGGTTAAATCAGTGCCTCCATTTGTTGCTATATCCCCTACGGTATATAATCCTGTTTTTGATTCTCTAACAAAATTAGTAACATCATAATACGCCGTATATAATCCATCTGAACTTTGATAATCAAAATAGATATCAGAAGCCGTAAGACGTACAGAAGACTTTGGGGTATAAAAACTGACTTCTTTAGGTTTTAAGCCGTCTCCCCCGGAGCGTGCACTATTGTCAGTCTGCACCAATCTGGGAAAAGATGCCCTGGACAAACGCCTAAACCACTCAATAACAGGCTCATTGGTTTGCGGGTCTAATCTTGTGTTGGCAGCCCTTCCACTCCAGTACAAACCGGCATATATAATTTCTGTACATGCAATATCCAAACCATCGGGCAGTTTAAATTCTGCGTACGAGTCATTAAAACTGGACAGTGAAGCCCTAAACAATTCCACTTGTTTATTATTTTGTGAATTATTCTGCGGTACTAAATTGGTATTGCCGATCATTATAAAATCTCCCTGAAGGCGAAAGTTTTTCTTTGCTTTGTATGGATCCCCTGCCAGATTTGAAGTACGAGGCTGAAAAGCTTTTTTAATCACCTGAGCTTGTACAAAACTGCCATTGCAAAAGAGAATACAAATAAAGAGAAACCGAAAAATCAGTTTCAAAAATTGTATTGGCTGAACAGCGTAATATGAAAAATGCATACTGGAATGTAATTTAAAATTTGTCAAAAGGCATTAATTTGCTGGTGCTTATTTCAAAGCAAAAACAATATTCATAAAAGATCCTGCCGTTACTTCTGCATTAGGTTTAACCGAATATTTTAGTATTCCGGTTTCACTTAGTGTTACTGAATCAAAAACAGCAGTATCATACCAGGTTATATAGTAATATAGATCCGTTTCTGCAGCTATTGGAAGCGGAGGCGCATTATTACTGCTTGCAAGCGGTGTATTGAATTGCTTCACATATCGTTTATGCAGATTTAAAGTACCAAAACTTTCTCCTTCAACTTCTTTTACAAACTGATCTTCAGAGAGCGCAATCATAATGGAAGGCATATAGAAGAATTTTGGTATTGCTCCGGAATCCCATTTCGGAAAACCCTCGGAGTCTGTTACCAGTACTTTGTCGGCCGAAGCTTTTGCCAGTTTCTGGATACTCACCGCATTATCTTTTAAATTCAGCTCGACATCTCTTAAAACTGCACCATCTCCACTACTTACTTCTAAATCAGCAGAAACAATTTTACCCGTTTTCGGCATCTCTTTAAAAGTTGTTTTCACGCCATCTTCGGCGGTATAAGTCAGACTGCCGTCATGGTTATTAATCAAAGTGGTTATCGTTTCATTAGCTTTCAAATTTATTCTTTGAGACCTATTTTCCGCATCTGTAAATGATAGATCAAAGGTATTGGGATCATACAAAATAGCTGAACCGGTTAAGACCCATTTAGCTCCATCGTTATAATAAATACCCGGCAGAACATCATTGGTCTTTGAGGTATTGTACACCATCATGCCAGCGGTATGTTTTTCAAAAGGCAAAGTGCTGTTGGTATTCACTAAAGCAACCCTTACATGAAGCAGCCCTTTATTTTCACTGGATAATTCTAATACAGCCTCTTTATTGAGCCGCTCATTTTCATTTAGAGCTTTGTCCGAAATTCTCTGCTGGCAGTAAACTGGTTTTAAGCCCGTAAAGAAAACAATAGCAGAAAAAGTGTATAATTTTATTCTTTCCATTCGTATTATTTTAAAAAAAATCCCGATCTGATTTCTCAGAAATTTAAAGTTTAACGACACTGATAGTATATGCCTTACTGAAATAGACATCTTTAACTCCTAAATTGGTTATATCAGGGCCCTGAAATGAAGCACCAGCTTTTGTCCTGTTAAAGACAATCCGGATCAGATCATTTTTTTTTAACAGTGAAACTGTAGGGGGGATTGAAAAAGTAATTCCTTGTCCCCCACCTACAATCCAGTAAATAGGAAAAACGGGGCGTATCCCAATAAGTGTCTGCCATGTACTGCCATTATTAGTACTTTTTTCGAGCCGCACATTCAAATACACTTCATTTGCAGCTTTGCTGACTCCAATTTGAAAACCTATACTGGCGCTGATCTGATAGGTACCGTCATTTCCAATCTTTAAACTAGTATTATTTGTTGCAATATTGAGATTATTTATAATGATATCACTTTCCAGAAAAGGAATTTCGAATTCTCTGCCTTCATTAAATTGTTTGGCATTATCGGCTGATAATGGGTATACCTCTCTAATGGTCTCTGCAAAAAAAATAGAACTGCTGACCTGTACTTGGTCTTTAGTAACTACCAAACCTTCTGCATTTATAAAAACCGGCTTTAAATTACTGTCTTTTACAACAGGTGTTTTTCTAATAATAAGATCTCCATTTATATCTAAAACGGCTTTAGGACTGTCTGTACCAATACCTGTCTGGGAGATGACTACCCGGGAAATCAAAAAACTAATTAAAACAAAATATTTTTTCATTATAGTAAATCAAATTTTTAAATATTACAAACTGTGGTTAAGACTAATGAAAGGAGAGTAAGCTCAAAATGATCTATTTCAATCTTCCAAAAACATATTATCTTTTAGAGTAACTTTCTTACTCTCCCTATGTATTACTAGTTGTGAAAACAAACCAAAGAAGACAAAGTGGAATCCATTTAATTTGTTTTCGTAAGGTCTTAACCAAAGCAATACATTACTTTTGCACGATTTTTTTCTCCAAAAGCTCAATTCTTGCTCTGAAATTTGCAGCGTCATTTAGCAGGACTTTAATCTGGTTTTCTTTATTTTCCAGCTGTTTCTGCTGTTCAATTATATGCAGGTACAGTTCTTCTATTTTTTCCAGATTTTGAACACTTAATTCTGTTGGATCTATTGAATAACCGCCTTTAACCTTTTCCAGCTTCGTGATAGGCGTAACACCTGGCAGATGTTTGTTTGCCGTAATAAACTCTTCGACCTCTTTTAAGGTTCTGAATTTATAATCCGATTTTATATCTGAATACCCCTGAAAGTAATCCTGAAAAACATAATCTGCATATACCGAAGAAGTGGTTCTGATCTTTCCATTGACCCGTAATGCTTCATCTGCAAAACTGCTTTTTTCATTTGTTCCAATTCCAACCCAAGATCCCATTGTGTAAATTTGATCTGTATTTAATACCGCTTTTTCACTGCCTCCAAACAAGTTCCATGGCTCTACCTTTAAACTGCTCAGGTCTAGTAAATTTGAGTTTACACCATTTACTGCAGTACTTAAATTATTTTGCTGCAATGTATTTTCAATAGTGTTGATTAATGCTGTATCTGCATTTACTCCATTGACTAGAGAAGAAATGATATTTCCATTACTGTGCAGTACATTTGTAGTTGTTGATTTTACAGCCGCATTAACACCTGGGTCACTGAAAATATCAGATGCATTTGCTTTGACATCTTCAATTACATTGATAACCGCATTTGTACCGGCCTCGTTTGTGTAGGTATAATGTCCTGCACCGTTATTGAGAATGGTGGTTTGGGTTTCATGTGATTTTACGATACCGTCTAAATCAGCACGCTGATCTGCCCCCAAGTTATCTTTATATAAAAACTCTCTGGTTTGCGGATTGTAATTCACAATTCCTGAGGTATTTCTGGCTATATCAGAAAGCAGCTCTCTAACTGCTGGATCAGCCGCAATTGAACCGAAATTGTCTCTCACATCACCTGCTACATGGATGACCGCCTGGGTGCCTGCTTCGTTTGTATAGGTATAATTTCCGCCCCCGTTATTAATGATAGTGGTTTGGGTTTCATATGATTTTACGATGCTGTCTAAATCTGCACGCTGCTCCGCTCCCGAATTATCTTTATACAAAAACTCTCTTGTTTGCGGATTATAATTCACAATTCCTGAGGTATTTTTAGCTATATCAGAAAGGATATTTCTAACTGCTGGATCAGCCGCAATTGAACCAAAATTGTCTCTCACATCACCTGCTACATGGATGACCGCATGGGTGCCTGCTTCGTTTGTATAGGTATAATTCCCACCGCCATTATTGATTATAGTAGTTTGTGTTTCGTGGTTTTTTAGTAAGCGGTCCAAATCAACAGGCTGTAGATTTCCAGCAGGATCTGTATAGGCAAATCTATTTTGTGCCGGATCCCATGTTAAAATATTTGCCGGTAGATCCTTATTTGAAATAATTCTCATCCATTTATCTGTAAGCCAATAGTAATACCCCGGAAATACATCGGAAACTGATGCCGTGTTAAAAACCAACAGACTATTCACATTTCCATTTGTAATTGTGGAAGAGTCTGTGGAACTATTTAGCGTTACTTGAGGAATTAAAACTCCTTTATCGGCAGATACAATTTCCAATTGTGCAGAGTTATTTGGTGAAGTAGTACCGATCCCTACCTGAGCGTTTGCAAAATATCCACCTCCCATGAGAAGCAGAATACTTAATACTTTTCTATTCATTATTTTACTTTTAAAATTCTTCAATATTTAGGATAATCAGTATGTAAATCAGCTATAAGTAATTTGTGGACTGTAATTCATATTTAATTGCCGCAAAGAAAGAATGAGTTACCGGTAAGAATCAAATAAATAGTTACGCAGAAATACGCAGTGATAGAAAAACTCTTTAAAAACAACAGATTGCTAAAAAAAAAGCAGCACAAAAAAAACAGCTTTAAAAAAACTTGTTCCCTGAATCTGGTTATTTGAGTAAAAATAAGTAGCAAAGGCTTATAGAGACAGGCTCACTTTAGCCTTATAATGTTAAGTCGGGTAATTTGGCGCCCTGTTTAAATGCGCCGCATAATCCATATTTAAGGACCAGCAGCTTAGCGAATTAATATCTTCCTCCAAATCCTATGGCATATTGGGAATTTCAAACGGTATTTTACCAATACGGCTGCTCTATCGCATTTCTGGCATTGTCGGTCTTTTTGGCCGCCAGGGCAGGAGGATCAAACATGCTGACTGCAGTGCTGCGTATTTGTATCTGGGGTACTTTTGCAATGGCCGCATCCGCACTGGTCGGATACATTTTCGGGGTGCAGACCTCATAAAAATAAAATCTGCTTTAAAATTTAAGCCAATCTTAAGCAATTTAAAAAAATAAGAAACCGCTCAATTCGTTTTATCGTATATCTCTAAAACAACTGGAAATGAAACTCATTACATTACTCCTGCTGGTAACGGTTCTGCCTATAAATTGGGAACCTGACTTTAATAATGCCAAAAAGACGGCAAAGGAAAAGCACGAATTAATCCTGTTGAACTTCTCGGGTTCGGACTGGTGCGGCCCCTGCATTGCAACACGAAGGGATTATTTTGAAAATCCTGCCTTTACAGCTATGGCTGATCAAAATTTAGTATTGGTTAACGCTGATTTTCCGAGAAAAAAGAAAAATACCGGAACCCCGGAACAGGTGAAACGAAACGAAGCATTAGCCGAAATATATAACAAGGAAGGCAGTTTTCCCTTAACGCTTCTTTTGGATGCTGAGGGCAGAGTAATCAAAACCTGGCATGGAAAACCCGAAAAAACACCTGAGGAGTGGACTGCCGAAATAAAAGCGATCTGTGACAGCCGAAAATAACATTCCAAAAACGAAGAAGTATTCCCAGTCGCTAAAACTGATGGGAAACAGTTTTACCATTACCGTTGTGGCCGAGAATCAAAAGACCGGTAATGAGTACATCAACCTGGCTGTTGAAGAAATCAGGCGGATCGAAAAACTCCTGACCACCTACAAAGCGGACAGCCAGACCAATCTGATCAATGAAAATGCAGGAATCAGGCCGGTCAAAATTGATCTGGAAGTGTTTGATCTTATCGAAAGGTCAATTGGAATTTCAGGAATTACACAAGGCGCTTTTGACATTTCTTATGGAGGCATAGACAAAAGTCTCTGGAATTTTGATAAATCCATGAACAGCCTGCCGGATTCCCAGACAGCACTTAGAATGGTCCATCTTATCAATTACCGAAATATTATCCTGGACAGGGAAAACACGACGGTATTTTTGAAAGAGAAAGGCATGCGGATCGGTTTTGGGGGTATTGGAAAAGGATATGCCGCAGAAAAGGCAAAGCAAGTACTTTTAAAGCATAATGTGCAGAGCGGCATCATCAATGCCAGCGGAGATCTCTGCGCCTGGGGACTGCAGCCAAACGGGCAAAAATGGACCATCGGCGTGGCGGATCCCGATTCTCCAAACGCAGCATTCTCTTATATGGAAATCTCTAATAAAGCGGTGGCTACCTCGGGTAATTATGAAAAATACGTAACAATCGACGGTAAAAAATATTCCCATACCATTGACCCAAAAACGGGACTGCCGATAACCGGAATAAAAAGCGTGACCATCATTGCATCCAACGCTGAATTTGCCGATGCCATGGCCACTCCTATTGCGGTAATGGGCATTCAGGCAGGTCTGTTTTTAATAGATCAGATACCGGATCTATATTGTATTATCATTGACGAGAGTAATCAAATTTACACTTCAAAAAACATTCACCTGAGATGAAAAAACCAAAACAAAAAAGTCTAAAACTTTTATGCAGTATTGCATTTGCCGGTATCCTTATGGGTTCCTGCACCCCGGTAAAAGAATACCAGAAGGGAAAAATCAACGATTCTGAAATGGTGCTTTCCAATAGAAAAATCGAAAAGACAGAACTTAGTTTTCAATCCTACCGAGAGGGAGCTTCCGGGGCAAATTCAGGAAAAAGCGGCGGCGGCTGCGGCTGTAATTAATAGCAAAAAGAAATGAAAAGAAAATTCATAACCGGATTTGCGCTGCTGATGCTCTTTCAGGCCAAGGCGCAGGATATCCCAAGTGACTCCACAGGATACAAAAGCAGAAAATTAAAACTCGAAGAGGTAAACCTGGTATCGAGCTATTACAAACAAGATGGAAATAATTCGGCTGTTACCGGCGGCATAGGTTCGGAGCATCTGACCGACATAGCCAACACCATTGATGTTAAACTGGTCAAGTACGGGCAGACCGGAATCAAACATACTTTTGATATTGAAGCCGGAATTGACCATTACACTTCAGCCTCATCCGATAGGATTGATTTGAGCGCCAATTCATCCGCTTCTTCCTCAGATAACCGCTTCTACCCTTCCCTGATGTATCTTAGAGAAAATGAGCAAAAAGGCAGAACGATCGGCATCGGGGTTTCCTCCTCTACAGAGTTTGACTACCAGTCATTTGGAGCAAATATCAGCTTCTCCCAGAAAACAAGAGACCGAAACGGCGAGTTTACTGCTAAATTTCAAACCTTTATTGACCAGCTTAAACTCATTGCCCCCCTTGAACTTCGCAGCCCGGGAAGCGAAGGTTATGACACTGCCGGGCGCAATACGTTTGCCGGAACCCTGAGCTATTCCCAAATAGTAAACCAGAACCTGCAATTGCTTTTCGTGGCTGATTTAATCAGCCAGAACGGCTATTTAAGCCTGCCGTTTCACAGGGTATATTTTAACGACTATTCGGTTCATCAGGAAAAAATGCCCGACAGCAGGTTAAAAATACCCTTGGGGATCAGGGCCAGTTATTTTCTGGGTGATGCTATTATTATACGGGCTTACTATCGTTACTATACTGATGACTGGAGCCTAAAGGCGCATACTGCCGATCTTGAAATCCCGGTGAAGGTAACACAATCACTTTCATTTAGTCCGTTTTACAGGTACTACACTCAGAGCGGCACAAAGTATTTCAAAGGTTATGCACAGCATACTGCAGCTGATCAATATTACACCAGCAACTATGACTTGTCTAAATTCGAGAGCAGTTTCTTTGGAATGGGAATGAAATTTACTCCCCCTAATGGAATCTTTGGGCTTAAACACTGGAATACTCTTGAGATCCGTTACGGACATTACAACAGAACCACTAACATGAGCTCTGATATCATTAGTTTAAACATCAAGTATAAATAGCATTGGATATAAAAAGCCCAAATATAAAATTGGGCTTTTTACGTTGCTCTTAAAACAAGAAAGCAATACTGAGATGCGAATATCTCTATTCAAGCAGCCAAAAACAAACCATTCCCATTTTTCAAGGGCATGCCATTTTTACCACAAAAGGTTTAAGTCTATAATAATATGAAAGAAACCACAGCAAAAACCAAAATGCATGTATGCCCGTCTATAGGGATAAAAACCGTATTGTCATGGAAACATCACCTGTTATATTAAAAGTACTGCAGACACTTGCAGACCGATATGGAAAAAGCTGTTCTTTGGAAGAGCTGACCAGTCTGGTTCACCTGAAGGTTCACAGCTCAATTACAGATCGTTTGTACGCTGCAAAACAACGCCAGTCTTACCTATTAGATGCTTTGCTGTATCTGGATGATCAGGGTTTTATCTTTTTAAATTCCGATACCGACCGAAGTGTAATTACCATAAAGGGCCTGATGAAAGTAAATAACAAGCTTTTATGGAATTAGTTTGTGCTGCCGGTGCCTGACCGTCTTATCTTTTGATCGAAATCAACATTAAGGGCAGTGGTCTACATAAGATTTCACAGGCAGTCATCCAAAAACACGCCAAACAAAATACCCGAAAAGATCTCACTTCTTAACAATAAGATGCTGCTGCGCCGGGTCATTGAGAAGCCTTTCCATCTCGGTATAAATAATATCCTGCACATCACACTTGATCTGCTGGAAATTCCGCTGTATCATCCCGGAATCCAAATGCCGCACAGGCGGTATTTCCCTATAGTTTTCCTCTTCTTTTCGAAGCGCTTGATGGTCGTTTACAATCTCGCAGTAAAAAGTTTTCAATTTGATGCGGCACTGCGGATCATCGGCAGTCATGCCCACAAATTCCCCAGAACTGAGCGATGAAATCTTGGATGGCGGCACGGCGGCTTCCAATTGTCTGGAGCGGCTGATGGAGGCATCCGAACTGTTGATGGAAATACTTTCCCTGTCCTGCATGATCTTCCCGAAACGTTCCGAAAGCTGTTTGGCCGTATCCCCTGCCACCTGCCCTGATATGATATTTCCGGTGATGTTCATAATCACCTCGGCCTGTTCGCGCCCATAGTCTTTTCTGAGCTGGCTGAAATCCTGTATTCCCAGACAAGTGCTCACTTTATTGCTTCTGGCCGTGGCAATCAGGCTGTCCATGTTGTTGAGATAAATAGTCGGGAATTCATCAAAAATAAGACTGGATTTGAGTTTTCCTTTTTTGTTGACCAGTTTGACCAGCCGGTTGACATAGAGCGATAAAACAGCGCCGTAAATCTGTATTTTCTGCGGGTTGTTTCCCATGCAGACAATCTTGGGCTCCAGGGGATTATTAATGTCCAGGGTAAAATCATTTCCCGATAATACATAATAGAGCTGGGGGGAAGAAAGCCGGGCCATGGCTATTTTAGCCGAGGCAATCTGTCCTTCGAGCTGTTCCATGGCATCGTTAAGATATGCATTGACAAAAGGGTTGATGAGCACCTCAATTTCCTTATCGGTGCGCAGCAGGGTAAAGAGGCTGTCATAGTCGGCCTGCATGAGTTCAATAACGTGCGGCAGGGTGCAGAATTCCCCATTCTTGTACCTTCTGAGATACCAGATCACGGCCGATAAAAAATTAATCGGCGATTCCACAAAAAAGTCGCCCTGGCGTTTGATCCACTCCCGGTTGAGTCCCAGAAGGATAGTGCGTGCGGATTCCGAGGCATCGGTAATATCTTCCATACTCTGCGGATCCAGCGGATTGCAGCGGTGCATGATTGCATCAAAATTAATGAAGTAACATTTCGGCACCACTGTGTAGGCGTGTTTGTATTTCTCAAAAGTATTGTAAACGATTTTGGACAGGTCATCGTATTTGAAATCATAGACAAACATGCTGAATCCCTTGGCAATATGCTGGGTGATGAGATGACGGATTACAAAATAGGATTTGCCTGAACCCGGCGTACCCAAAACAAGCAGGCCGCGGAAAGGATTGATGATGTTGATCCAGCTGTTTCGGATTTTGTCCCTGCGGTAATAACGCGCCGGAAGGTTGATCGAATATTCATTTTCCAGCAGTCGTTCTTCCTGGGGAAAGGTTTCATTTTCGCTGTTAAAAATATCCGCATCAGGGAGTCTGTTTTTAATAATGCGGGAGAGCATTGTGCCTCCCGAGAGCACCAGCAGAAAACCCAGAACAGTTGTCCCTATATACAGCGCTGCAAGAAGCGGCTCGGCCCCGTAAAAGAGCAGCGCCGTACCACTCAGAAAATACAGCGCCAGTCCAAAAGCCGTATAATAAAAAGCCGTTTTAAACTGTCTTTTTTCGTCCTTTCTTCCCTTGGCGCCGAGCAGTGAAATCACAAGCAGCCCCAGCGAAATACATTTGGAAAAATGAAAACTGCCAAACAGTCCGGTCTTGTAAACCGAAGCTAAAATCTGATCCGCCAAAGCTCCTGTCAGGTCCCAGAACCGGAATGCCCCATAGCAGTAATAATAAAAATGCAGCAGCAGCACCATGATGCTCATCAGTCTTGTCATATCGAGTATTTTTCTCAGTGCCTGTTCATTTTCTCCTGTCTGCATAGCTGTCTGTTTTTACCGTTACTGGTTCAGGATTAATTCAGATCCGAACGTCCCTTTTTTTTCTTTTCCTGCGTCTTGCCTTAAACTTTCCGCTGCTGTACTCTCCCTGCCATTCGGGCTTCATGAGTTCTTCCAGTTCTTTGGTGCTGCTCCCCTGAATGGTATTCCCAGCAGACTGCTTCTCACTTAGATCTGCTTTGTTTTTCAAAACCTCACCGGCCGCTTGGGGCTTCTCTTTCCCGCCCAAAGCCGCACAGCGCTCCAATACTGCTTTGGCGCTGTAATTTCTTCCCAGCGCGCTGCCGTTAAACACGCTTCTGGTAACATGGTCCACATAGGTCAGACCGTATACCAGACCGGCATCACTTTTGCGCAGCACCATACTGATTCCTTCCTTTTCCAGCAGCAGCATGAGCTTGTCCAGACGGATTTGCTTTGCGAAAAAAATACGGTCCACAGCACTTCGGATCCTCTTTTTTTCAAAGATCCTTTCGGTACTGTTCAAGGCAAATCTTTTTTCCAGAAAACCAAGTGTGGGGCGCAGGGATAAATCACTTGCCTTGATGGGAACCCCTGCCGCTTTTCCATCCTGGTCCAGTATGCGGTATACCAGTCCGCCGGACTTAAAAATCCTCGAATCGACGCTGCCCCTGTCGGCCTTGATATTATAGAGCTGCAGCACGGCATTAAGCTCGGCAAGCGAACCGTATGTATAGTTCAAAAGCACGGACTCCAGCACCCCGGAGAGCGCCCTTTTGGATTCGGTTTTCCCGTACAGAACTTTACCCGCAGCCGCAGGTTTCAGCAGCGGTGTCTCCTGTTTTTTATTCCCTTCTGCCCGCACCAGATTAAACTCTTTTTCAATTTCTTTTCGGGCTTTTTCCGACTGGTTCCTGCCGATGTTCTGCATGTCAATTCTCGATCCGTCTTCCCTTACTTTGATGGACACCAGATGGATGTGGGGGTGCCCCGCATCATGATGCTGGTAGACCAGATACGGCTGCTGCGCAAAACCAATTTTTTCCATATAAGCGGCCGCAATTTGGAGCAGCTTTTCTTTTGAATAGTTCTCGCTGGGGTGAAAGTTCAGTGAGATGTGCACGCTGTTTCTTTTCACATTTTCATTCAGGGCATTCTGATGCAGCAGCCGGCTGAGTTTCATTGAAAGGTTCATACGCGAAACTTCCATAGGATAATTCCCTTCCCCGATGCACTGGGCCTTTGCTTGTTTGACTTTGTTTTCATTGTAATTGAAAACCGCCCGCACGCAGTGTCCGGTCTTTATCACTGCAACCATTTTTCAGCCGTTTTCTCCATTAGTCTCTCAATGGTTTGGATCTTCTCCAGCAGCTCTGCGCGCTGGGCTTCGGTGCTGGTGATCCAATCCCTGAATTCGGGAAGCTGTCTCAGGGTATGGAGTTTTTTAACAGCCTGGTTAAAATTATTTCCCAGCGCGCTGAGCTCTTTTCTGAGCCTGATAATTTCCAGCATATATTCATCCAGGGATGCATTGCGATACAGGGTTGTTATGGGCTTATTCAAAACACATGCCCTAAGGTACTGGCTCATCTGACGGCAGGTGGATGCCTTAAATCTTTTTTCTATTGCAGTAAATTCAGCGGCGGTAAAACGCACGGCGGCAATACGGTTTCGGTTTGCATTGTCTTTCCTCATCTTGTTTGCTTTTCATTTTTTAAACAGTATTTGTCAGTCTCCTTCTTGTAAAATCACTGCGCGCGAGTTCCGAGCACAAGCCAGCCGGATGCGTTTGTTAAACAAACGGACATCTGGCCGACTGCAGGAACGAGGCAGTCCTGCTGTCTTTTAAAAAGTAAAGCCGTAAAGAATCGCTTCACTCATCTTCGGGCTAAAATAGAAAAGCCCGCCGGATTCCGCCTATCCCGGCCATATTTTGAACGGGGTAGTATCAAAGCATCTTCTTATCTTTGAATAGGTAGATTATAAATTTAAAACATGTGAATTATGCTGACAGAAAATGATGCCGCCCAGGTTTTTGATACCATACTGAGTATCCCGGGCATGAATGAGCCAGTGAGGATTGATCTGAAAATTTCACGAAAAAACGTACTGCTTTTACACCATGTCATCGAGCGGGGCCTGCTTGAAAACAACAGCAGTCCTTCGATGCTTCTGCGGCGCGCTGCCCAGGAAAACATTCAAGAAATAAAACAGCTTTCCGCTGACTGCCTGGGCCGGGCCGGCCTTGCTGAACTCCATGAAAAACTCGCCGGTCTTGGAACAGAAAAAAACAATAAAAGCTAAAAGAAAAGCCGTCAGCCAAAAAACAACTGACGGCTTTTTTATTGGTATCAGCCTGAAAGCTTTTTGCTTCAGACAGCATTACAATACAGTATGATTTTTATGTGTTTCAAACCGTTGCTGCAGTCGTGACTATAGATACTGCCGCATATAAGGAAGGCCCGATTATTGTCTGCAGCCAACAGACTGTCGCTTATGAAATTCTTGACACTGAAGACGCCCGTTCCTGTCCTTTTAACTCCTGAAAGGTGACTGACTACCTGTCCCAATAAACGAAAAAACTCCCTAAAAATTTAAGGAGTTCTTCGGCAGCCGGCGGGTGCCTGAAAGGGTATGCGGTAACTAACTAAATCATTGAGCAGAACCTCCAGACGAACCCCGCCGGTCCCCTGTTCTTTTTCTGAATGATCACAAAAGTATCCTTACCGATATACCATCAAATTTACGCCAATAAAGCAATGGCTGCCTTACAAGATCTTCGCACGTCCTTACAGGATTATAAGCTTTTCCCATACAGCCTCCAGAACCGTATTAAGAGGTTTAAAAAATAGTAAAAGGCGCTATAAAGCGCCCTGATCTGCAAAGGAATAATAATGCTCTGAGGTAACAATCAGATGATCCAGCAGCTTGATATCCAGAACTTCGCCTGCCATGGAAATCTTTTTGGTAATATGTTTGTCTGGTTCTGAAGGCAGGACATTTCCCGATGGATGGTTATGGGCAATGATCAGCCCTGCGGCACCGGCTTTAAGCGCCGCGGCAAAGAGCAGTCTGACATCCACTACAGTGCTGGTGATGCCTCCTGAAGAAACTTCATAAATGCCGAGTACTTTATTGGACTGGTTGAGCAGCAGTACTTTGAACTGCTCCAGAAATTCAATCTTGCCGGGCTCCCAGCAGTCTTTTATCAGGCTATAGGCATATTGGGAAGATGTAACATGGGGTCTCTGGGAATTTTTAACTTTTGTTTTATAAATCAGATCGATTTCTGACACGTTTTTCCAGCTGTTGTTTTGTAGAGTTTTCATGATGCTAAATATTTAAGATTAATTTTAGCACCGCCTTCGGGCAGAAGGGAGCAAGCGCAGAAAGCAACGCAATAAAGCAGGACGGCTGTCCTGCATTTATGGGGGAATTTTTTGCAGCGCCCCGAGCCGCTGTGCCCGAACTTTGTGATGGAATTAAACGGTATTTACATCCCCGCAATATCTGCCTGAGAAAGCCAAAGCATGCTGAAAGAAACCCAAAGAAGTACTCGGCAGCACTGTTACAATAAAAAAAGCAGCTGTAGGGTTCATGCAAGCATCTGGCCATCAAAACGGTGGGAAAACCATACAAAAAAACAGCTGAAAATATGACCTAAGACCATTTCCTGCCTTGTATTATGTACCTTATTGAACTATTTTTGCCGCATGAATCATGAAGAAATAAAACGCTATTTTGAGAACAATCCGCCGCCCAAAGAAGTCGTATGGACTCCATGGGCAAAAATCACCGATACGCAGGTTTTTTTAAAAAGCTGCTACATTGGAATTAACAATTTTAACGGCCCGATTGAGAGATGTCCTGCATGGTGGCATCTCAGGGATTTTTACCTGCTGATAAAGCGCAGTACAGTCCAAAAAGCCGCTTCGTCTGAACCAAATGTTTCCCTTGCAGAAACGGTATCAGAGATCGAAAACAGTCCTGCAGAAGAAATACAAGAACAGAAAGAGGAAGCTTCAAACCTATAATGGCAGGTCTGAAAGCAGAATAGTATATTGGCATGGGCCTGTTAAAAAGCCGCGAAAATTATTAAGCCAGCAGAAATTTTTTTTCGCTTTTTGTAAAAAGAGCCCAGTCCGTTTCCAATAGGTTTGCAATCAGGTTTTTGAGTCCCTGGAAGGTACTGGGTTTTACCGCATAAAAATCAGCCCCCATCTTATAGGAAAGTTCAATATGGGCGCTGCTGGCGCTGGTTGAAAGCATAATTACTCTTATATCCTTGAAATAGTCATCTGCTTCGCGGATTTCTTTGAGACAGTCAAAACCATTTTTACCCGGCATATTAATATCAAGGAAAATAATTTCAGGGAGCTGCTCTAAGGAATCATAAAGGGCATTCAAAAGCTGTTGTCCGTCTTCGAGGGCCTTCACTTCAACAGGGAGATTTAAATCTGTTACCGCATCAAAAAATAACATTCTGTCATCTTCATCATCGTCAGCTATAACTACAAATTTCTTAGGGTGGTTTAGTTTACTCATGACTCATTTATTTAGTGCAGACAGCAGATGATAAGAATCTAAAGATTTTCAGACGTCTATAAATAAACCTTTGTAAATCGATAAACAATCGAATTATATCCGTGAAGCGGTTAATAACTTACAAAGTTACGTCTTAAAATTAAATAAATTACTACAAAACCAAAAAGAAGCTGAAAATTTCAAAATGATTAACATTTTTTTTTGATTTTTTTTCAAAAAAAAAGAGTTGCATTACTTTTTCGAACACTTCAAATTTTACAATACTAATGATGCTGTAAATTCTGAATAAAGCAATATGAGCCTTAAAAAATGAATTTTTGAAGTACTTGTAAAATAAGGACTTTATAATTTTGTTACTATTTAGAACATTTTATTTATAAAAATTGTTCTTATCTGTACTAATTTTGATCTGTATAAAAATGAACAGATCATGAACCGGGCAATAGTACATATTGACATGAACACGTTTTTCGTATCGTGTGAAAGACTGACGAATTCTGAACTTAACGGCATTCCGCTTATTATCGGCGGCGGAGAAAGAGGTGTCGTGGCATCCTGTTCGTATGAGGCACGCCGTTTTGGGGTTCGTTCTGCCATGCCGATTCATATGGCTATGAAGTTATGCCCTCAGGCCAAAATCATGAAAGGCGACATGGAACTCTATTCTAGGCTCTCCCATGAGGTTACTGAAATTATCCAGGAAAAAGCGCCTGTGGTGGAAAAAGCCAGCATAGATGAATTTTATCTGGACATTACCGGAATGGATAAATTCTACGGCAGCTATAAATGGACCGACGAACTGGCCCGGCGCATTACAAAAGAAACCGGCCTTCCCCTCACCTTTGCGCTTTCGGTTAACAAAACCGTTTCTAAAATCGGCACAGGCGAAGGAAAGCAGAAACAGAACCTTGAAATCCCGCAGCAGCTGGTCCAGTCTTTTTTAAATCCGCTTTCTATCCGTAAAATCCCGATGGTGGGTGAAAAAACGTTTCAGCTCCTTTCCCGGATCGGGATCAGGAAAATCCAGACCCTTTCTGAAATGCCGGCTGAAGCGCTCCAGAGAATGATCGGACAGAACGGGATCGAGCTCTGGAAAAAAGCCAATGGTATTGATAATAATCCGGTAGAACCCTACACGGAAAGAAAATCTATTTCCACTGAACATACCTTCTCCCAGGATACGATTGACATACCAAAGCTGAACAGGGTGCTGCTGGGCATGGTCGAAAAACTCTCTTACCAGCTCCGTTCCGAACAATGGCTCACATCAACTGTAACGGTAAAGATCCGGTATGCCAACTTTGATACCGAAACCAAACAATGCCGTGTGCAGTACACCTCTGCGGACCATATCCTGACCCAGACCGTAACGGATTTGTTTGACAAACTCTACCAGCGCCGTATGAGACTGCGTCTTATCGGAGTACGTTTCAGCGGACTGGTAAGAGGCACTTATCAGATTGATCTTTTCAACGATACCGAAGAAATGCTGGCATTGTACCAGGCTATGGACCGCATGAAAAACCGTTACGGCTTTGATGCGGTAATGCGCTGTGCCGGAGCTTCTTTTAAACCCAACAATAAAAATGAAATTTTAAAACGTAAATCAGATTAAATGTATCTCAACTGCCACTCTTTCCATTCGCTGCGTTACGGCACTATTCCGGTTGAGGAATTGGTGCAGCTGGCTGTTTCCCTGGGTGTACAGGCCATGGCACTGACCGATATCAATACTGTGACAGGGATTTACGATTTCATAAAACTGTGTGGTACTGCCGGCATAAAACCCCTCATAGGCATGGAATTTCGCTGCCAGCACCAGCTGCGTTATATCGGACTGGCAAAAAATACGCAGGGACTCGCCGGAATGAACCGCTTTTTAACCAGCCATAATTTTGACCGAACTTCCCTGCCCTTGCAGGCTCCTGCTATTGCAGATGCTTTCTTTATTTATCCCCTTGAAAATGTACCCCAGGTATTAAGAGAGAATGAATATATCGGGATCCAGCCTGAAGAACTGCAAAAATTGGCAGTATCTGAGTGGAAAGACAGACAGCATAAAATGGTGGTGCTCCAGCCGGTAACTTTCCGCTCCAAAACCGAATACCAGCTTCATAAAATTCTGCGTGCCATAGATCTGAATGTTTTAGGTTCCAGGCTTAAACCTGAAGACTGCTGCAGGGAATCTGATGTGATGATGCCGTTGGAAAAACTGCTTTGCTTTTATCAGCATTACCCTCAGATCATTGCCAATACGCAGTATATGATAGAGCAGTGTAATTTTGAATTTGATTACAGCACTCCTAAAAATAAAAAATATTATACACAAAACCGCCAGACCGATATTGAACTTTTGACTATCCTGGCCCAGCAGGGACTCGAATGGCGTTACGGAAAAGACAATACCGAAGCCAGGGCTCGAATGATCAAAGAGCTAAAAGTGATTGACCAGCTTGAATTCAGCGGGTATTTCCTCATCACCTGGGACATCATCCGTTACAGCAGCAGCAAGGGTTTTCTGCATATTGGACGCGGCAGCGGCGCCAATAGTATTATCGCCTATTGTCTGGGTATAACCGATATCTGTCCCTTGGAACTGGACCTGTATTTTGAACGTTTCCTGAACCTGAACCGCAAGAGCCCTCCTGATTTTGATATAGACTGGTCATGGAAAGAGCGTGATGTTATTCTCGAATATATTTTTTCCCGTTATGGAGCGGATCATGTGGCTTTCTGCGGGACGAATGTGGAATTCAAATACCGCTCGATTTTTCGGGAAGTCGGTAAGGTTTTCGGACTGCCGAAAGAAGAACTCGATGCGCTGGCCAAAAACCCGATGAACCTGCACCCCACTAACAAAGTAGTCAGACAAGTGCAGCAATACGGCATGCTGCTCGAAAAATACCCTAATCAGCGCAGCATGCATTCCTGCGGCATCCTGATTTCTGAAGAGCCAATTACCCACTATACCCCGCTGGAAATGCCTCCCAAAGGCTTTCCCATTGTGCTTTTTGATATGCATACCGCAGAGGATATTGGACTAGAGAAATTTGATATCCTGAGCCAGCGCGGCATTGGGCATATTGATGACAGTGTTAAAATTATTGAGAGAAACACCGGAATACGCATCAATATCCGTGACACCTCGATTTCCAAAGATGAAGCCTTATGCAATCAGTTTTTAGCTGCTGGAAAAACAATCGGCTGCTTTTATATTGAAAGTCCGGCCATGCGCGGTCTGCTGCGCCGCCTGAAATGCGGTGATTATAAAACGCTCGTGGCCGCTTCTTCAATCATACGTCCCGGGGTGGCCCAGTCCGGTATGATGAAGGAATACATCTACCGGCACAACCATCCCGATAAGTTTGAGTATTTCCATCCGGTGTTTAAGAAGCACCTTGGGGAAACCTACGGCATTATGGTGTATCAGGAAGACGTAATCAAAATTGCGATGCATTTTGGCGGACTGCCTGCTGCTGACGGTGATATACTTCGCCGGGCCATGTCAGGCAAAGGACGCTCTAAAGCGGCACTGCAGAAAGTAAAGGACAATTTCTTTGCATCCTGCGCCGCTCAGGGACATCCTCAGGCGCTGAGTGCAGAAATCTACCGTCAGATTGAATCCTTTGCCGGGTATTCTTTTTGTAAGGCACACTCTGCCTCCTATGCTGTGGAAAGCTACCAGAGTCTGTATCTAAAGGTAAACTATCCCATAGAATTCATGGTGGCGGTCATCAACAATCAGGGCGGGTTTTACCGTACGGAAGTCTATGTGCACGAAGCCAGAATGTCAGGAGGTATTATCCATCCCCCATGTGTAAATAAAAGCGGGTATGAAACCACGCTGTACGGGAAGGATATTTATCTGGGCTTTATGCACCTGCAGGGACTGGAATACAAAACAGCTGTTATGATTGAAGAAGAGCGGTGTAAAAATGGGGACTATACATCGCTGGAAGATTTCATCAACCGTATTCCCATTGGGATTGAAGGGGTGCAGATTCTGATTTTTATCGGTGCTTTTCATTTTACCGGTAAAACCAAAAACCAGCTTTTAGTCATCTCAAGGCTGCTGCTGGTTAATTTCAAGCCGAACAGCAGCAATCTGAAACTTATACAGGAACCCGCCAAAGAGTTTGAGCTTCCTGCATTGGAACGCTCTTTTTTTGAGGATGCTTTCGATGAGATTGAACTTCTGGGATTTCCAGTTTCCTGCTCGCCTTTTGACCTGCTGCAGACTTCTTTCCGGGGGGATGTGATGGCAAAGGACCTGCTGGGGCATCATAAAAAGCAGGTGCGTATGCTGGCGTATCTGATCTCCCGCAAGCATGTGCCTACTAAAATGGGCGCTATGTATTTCGGCACCTGGATTGATGCACAAGGCGAGCTCTTTGACACGGCCCATTTTACGGGAAGCCTCAAAGATTATCCCTTTCAGGGCGGCGGCTGTTACCTGTTATTGGGCAGCGTTGAGGTAGATTACCATTTTCCTACCATTACAGTTACTAAAATGGCTAAAATGCCCTTTATACCGGATCCCCGTTACGAACATGAAAACGACTGGAAATACAAAACCCAGCAGAAACTGCGGGAAGATGTCAGCATGACCCACAGGGCGCCCTATCCGCAGGAGCATGAAATTAACCTGCCCAGACATAAAATGACAGATTAGTGCCCTAATTAATTCTAATACTAAAAGAAATGATGCTTTTTGATGAGACCGAAATTTTTTCATCGGGAAACAGCGGCAGAAGAATATTTGACCTTCCTGATGCTGACCTGCTGCTGATAGATAATTTTTTCAGCAAAGCCGAATCGGATTACTATTATAAGGTTTTATACCACGGCACACAGTGGCGGGAATACGAAATGCCCATGTATGATAAGGTGGTAACAGCCCCAAGGATGATTTCATGGTACGGCGGTACCAACAGGCCGGAGAGAAAATCCAATCCAGACTGGCCTTCGGAACTGCTTCAGATCCGCGAGCGTGTGAAAAATGAAACCCAGATCCTTTTTAATGCCGTACTGCTGAATCTGTACAGGGACGGCACTGATGGTGTGGGCTGGCACAGTGATAAGACCTCTTCGAGCAATAAGAACATGAACATAGCCTCTGTGACCTTTGGGGAAACTCGCCTGTTCCGGCTTCGCCATAAAACACTAAAACATATTCCGCCTGTAGAAATTCCCCTGCATCACGGAACGTTTCTTCTTATGGCAGGAAGTACCAATACCTATTGGGAACATCAGGTGCCCAAAACGGCCCGAAATGTGCTGCCCAGAATCAATCTTACCTTTCGTCAGGTAAAAGAAACCTAACATTATTCCCTTATTTTTTTGCCGTGCAGCTTTATTGCAATGGGTTAAACTCTATTCCCTGTTTCATTGAATCATTTAAGTAGTATTTATAACGCTTTATAAATCATTGCAATCCTATAAAAATCCTATTTCATGATATAACAGGATTATTTTCCGGGATCATAACTTTGGATAGATGATTTCATACATTCAGAACTGCTGGAGAAAAAAGCCCCAGCGATCAACCAGCATGAAAATGATACCGCTGGTATACACAGCCTATCTTCTATTGCCTGTTTGGTTTATTAGCTCTTCAAAATAATTGTCTAAATTTGCTGGACAGACTTTTTGATCTGTCTTTTTAAAGCAAAATAAATATCGATCAAAAAATACGGTTTAAAAAAATGAATGACCCAATTCTGGAAAATCTAAATCCCAGCCAGCTGCAGGCCGTAAAAACTACGGAAGGTTACGTGCGTGTTATTGCCGGTGCGGGATCTGGAAAAACAAAAGCCCTTACCTCCCGCTTTGCCTACATTGTGGACAGACTTGGCATAAACTCCTCCAATATACTGTGTGTGACCTTTACCAACAAGGCGGCCCAGGAAATGAAAAAACGCGTCAAGGCACTCATCGGCGATACCTGCGATCTGGCTTTTATCACCACGTATCATGGCTTCTGTGTAAGGTTCCTTCGTGAAGAAATCAACAAAATACATTTCCCAAAGAATTTTATAATACTGGACGGGGAAGATCAGAAAAGCATATTGCGTGATATTTTCAACGAACTTCAGATCAACTCCAAACACCTGACTTTCAAACAGGTGCTGCGCTTTATATCCAAGCAGAAAAGCACTTCAAGTTACCTGGGATATATACTTGAAAATAAAGGGTTTGAACCTGACCAAAGTGATTCATTATCCAGCCGTATCTTTCAGATTTACCTGGACAAACTCAAACGCAACTATGCTTTGGATTTTGACGATCTGATCCATTTTACCGCTTTTATTCTGGACCATAATCCCGATGTGCTTTTAAAATGGCAGCAAAACCTGCATTACATTCAGGTGGATGAGGCGCAGGACAGCTCGGAGAACCAGTTTCATCTGGTAGAGATCCTCTCCCGGGTACATCAAAACCTTTTCCTTGTCGGGGATCCCGACCAGACCATTTATGAATGGCGCGGGGCGAAACCGGAATATCTTGTTGAGTTTGATACCATGTTCCCCGATACACGGACCATTATCATGAACCGCAATTACCGCTCTACGCCGAATATCCTCAAGATCGGGAATCACATCATCAAGAACAATACGGTAAGGGTCGACAAAGACATGATCACCGACAAACCCGAAGGCTTTGAAGTGGTGCATTTTCACGGAAAGAATGACTTTGAGGAAAGCCAGTGGATCGCTTCTGAAATCAAGGAAATACTGCAGGCTGAACAGGCCGCATATTCCGATATCACCATACTCTACCGCTCGAATCACCTTTCAAGAAATATTGAGCAGGCCCTTATCAAAGATAATATTCCCTACTCTATTTTTGGGGGCATCCGTTTCTTTGAAAGAAAAGAGATTAAAGATGTGCTCTCCCTTTTAAGGCTCATTGTTCAGGGAGACAACTTCTCCTTTCTGCGCATGCACAATCACCCTGCCAGGGGACTTGGCAAAAAGTTCCTTGAAAGGCTCAGTCTTCTGGCAGGGGAACAAAACCTTTCCCTTTTACAGGCATTGGAGCGCAACATCACCGACAAAGAACTGGCAAAAAAAGGCGCTGTTGAATTTCTGGAACTGATTGCAGAGCTGCGTGAAACAGCCAAAACAAAATCCATCTCGGATCTGGTAAAAATTATACTCGATAAAAGCGGGCTTTCTGAACTCTACCGTAAAGACGGTGACGAGGACAGGCTTGAGAACATTAAGGAACTCATAAGTTCCATGCTGCTGCTGGAAAAAGAAAACAATGCTCCGGTGGACATTATTGAGTATCTGCAGGAAATATCCCTTTATACCGATCTGGATAGTGATACCGAAAATCAGGACAAGGTTAAACTGATGACCATTCATATTTCGAAAGGACTTGAATTTCCCTATGTCTTCCTGTGCGGTTTTACCGAAGGGGTGCTGCCCAGCGCCCTGTCTGTTAAAGAGAGAAGGGCGCGTGCCATTGAAGAGGAAAGAAGGCTCATGTATGTGGCCGTAACACGGGCAGAAAAACGTTTCTACATGACCGATTCCGAAGGTTTTAATTTTACCACAGGACTCAATAAATATCCGTCAAGGTTCCTTTTTGAGATCAAAGAGGAATTTTACGTCCGAAAAGGAAAACTCTCCCAGCAGATTATAGAAAACAGCCGCAATCATCAAAGCCCTGGACAGCTTCAGGAAAATACAGCTTTCAAAGAAGGGGATCTGGTGATGCATCCGGTCTGGAATAAAGGAAAAATACAAACGGTTAACCTGGAAAAAAAAGAATATCTGGTGGATTTTTTTGATATAGGAAAAGTAAAACCCATCGATTTTGGTTTCAAACATCTGACGGGCTTCACCCAAGACAACGGGGACACTCAAGGCCCGAAAGAACTTTTGGATCTGGCAGCGCATTTGAAAACAGCACCGGACCCTTTTGAGCAGGATACTGCTTTGGAACCACAGGGCACCCCGCCGTTATCCTCTGACAGTATTTTTGATTCCGGCCCTGCACAGGATCTAAGTGAAAATACGGAGCCAGACAAAAAAGATTCAAAAAAATGGTGGAAGCTTTAAAGTCCTGTAACTGTTTCTCTGTTTTTACATTTCATCCGGCAGCAATGCAAAAGCCCAGTGCTTTTTATGTAAACAATGGGCTTTTGTACGTTTTCCGGCTTGTATAAGACCATAAGAATATGATGCAGGCGCTTTTAATCGGCGTATATACACTATAACGCCGAAAAACACAATTTTAGTATGCAGGACACGGATTCAATCCTTCGGGTTCTCCATCGCGCTGATAATTTTAGCTACTTCAGTCTCGGTAGATTTAAGTTTTGCCTGGCAGAACTCTATGAGTTCAGATGCTCTTTTGACTTTGGCAGCGAGCTCATCCACCGATATCGTTTCATCTTCCATTTCTTTGGCAATTAATTCCAGTTCTTTGGCTGCAGCCTCATAAGTCAGTGTGTTTTCCATCATAATGTATTTTTTCATTGACCGTACTTTTCAGCAGGGCGTCTTTTAATAGTATTTCAATCTGTTCCCCTTCCTGTATGCTGGCGGCTCCGTTTATAATTTTATCATGGACCCGTACAACAGCATACCCTCTGCCCAGTACATGCTGTGGAGAGAGCAGTTTTATGGTTTTCCGGCAGTCCTCCAATTCCAGTTTGCGGCTGCGCAGGTAATGGCTGGTGAAAATCTTTAAGTTTGCTTTTAAGTGCTGCAGATTACTGTTTTTCTGCTGGATGATGCGCTGTGGCCGTTGAAGGGTGAGCTGCGCTGTTAAAAGCAGCTGCTGTTTTTTGTCATTTAACAGGGATCTGCCTGCCTGAACAATATGCTGCCGGGCCAGCATTAGTCCTTCTTTCTGCACTGAGATCAATTCCCTGGCATTATGGGCAACAGCATTTTTAAGGCTGTTAAGCTCGTTATGATATTGCAGGAAAAGCTGCTGGGATTTTATGACGATGTTTTTCTGCAGGGCTAATATCCTCAGTTCAAAACTCCTGTTATGGGCAATGATGAACTCCGCCGCCTTGGTTGGGGTTTTAGTATGGGTATGGGCCATGAGATCGGTAATGCTGACATTTTTCTGGTGCCCGATGCCGGTTATAACAGGAATAGGAAATTTAGCAACAGCCCTTCCAATATTGTAATTGTCAAAAATCAGAAAATCGGACTGTGACCCGCCGCCTCTTGTAATAACAATGACATCGTAAGGAATCCCAGTGTTGTAGACCTCAATAAGCTTATTTAAAAAAAGTTTGGCATTATTGTCCCCCTGAACAACGGTGTGATAGTCATCGATCTGGAAAACATAACCAAAATCATTATGGTGCATAGTGTGGCGGAAATCCTCATTGCCTGCAGAGCTGCTCGAAGAGATTACCGCAGCCCTCTGTATTACGGCAGGCAGCTTCAGACGACTGTTCAATGTCGTGTACCGCTCACCCTCTTTCTGTATAAAATCATTTTCCTTAACAAGCCTCTGAAGTGTCGCGTTGCGCTGCTGCTCGAGAATGCCCAGCATAAAACTGCTGTCGATATCCAGAAGGTTCACCGAAAGGCCGTACAGCGGATGAAAATCCACGCTTACCTGCACCAGCACATGCAGGTTATTGGTAAAGCGCTGTCCGGTGCTGCTTTCAAAATCAAGGATCCTCAGTGCTCCGGATCCCCAGCTCTTGCCCATTATTTTTGCTGTGATCGCACTGCTTTTATCTGATTTCTCGACCAGTTCAAAATAGTGGATCTTTTTATCCCCTTTAAAAGAATGATTGGTAATATCGGCCACTACCCAGTACGTCTGTCCTTTAAAGCGGGTGTTGATCGTATCTTGAATCTGGTCGTTGAGCTGCGAGAGTTTTATATACTGGACTGGTTGCATAGTTTTCTTAAAGGCTGCACTTTAGGTTTTTTCTCTGCTTGTTTTTATTTCTGCTAAGGTACTAATAATACAACGCAATCTCCAAAGGACTCTTTAGGATCCTAATAAACAGCTTTATTAGAAAAACTATAGTATTGAGCCGGCAGCTAACTTCCAACTCTTTATACAATTTTTTTTTTTATTATACCGTAAAAATCGGCAATGCGGAGAACTGCTGTCCATCCAGTACTGCAACATACTGGATTCCAGCTCTAATATTTAATAACAGTTAAGAGAAAACTTAAAAATTAAATTGGCATAACAACATCACAATGTAAATTTTATCCTATATTTAAAAAAATATTTCATCTTTATATAAACCTTAAAAACCATGAGAAATCTGCTAATTTTATTCGTCTTCCTGACATTTTTGAATTCCTGCGATAAAGACGATAACCCAAAAACTGCATTAGAACAGCTTCCTGCATTAACTTCTACGGGAGCTAATACTGCAGGATGTCTGGTTAATGGCGAAGCTTTTCTGCCCAAAGGCAATCTGCCGGCTCCGCTGTTTTGTCAATATACAGATCAGAAACACTTCAGTATTGCCATTAATGAAAAAATCAGCAATACAATCAGAACTGTCAATGTTGCCAGTTTAAATGAAACACTTGAAGTAAATAAGGTGTACCAATTAAAAGAATATGGAGAAAATTCCAAATTTGGAGAGTATGCGGTGTTCAGTGAGGATTTTAGTGATAATCTCTATCAGACCAATTCCATTGTTAAAGGTGAATTAAAAATTACAAACCATGATTACAAAAAAGCCACCATCAGCGGTACATTTTGGTTTGATGCCGTTAATGATAAAGGCGAAAAAGTTGAAGTACGGGAAGGCCGGTTTGATATGGAATACTAACCCTTAAATATAATATATGAAGAAAATTTTACTTCTCTTTTTTACGCTTTTCTTTTACAGCAGCATGAATGCCCAACAGGAAGAAATTAATACAACATTCAGCTCACAAATGAACCAGATCTTTGGTTCTCTAGACCGTTCCAGAATACCCAATGGAATTTTACTCGATTATGGAATGGAATTTACCAATGTACCTGCTTTTAACGGTATATTAAGCGACAGCACCTATTGCAATAAAACAATATTAAAACAGATTTATAAAACCCTTCTTACCAGCAGGGTTCAGGCATCCAGCCCCGCCTGGATTACTCCTGCCGAATACGATACTCTGTGGAATTCAGAAAAAACATCCGGGGTACTGACCGTAAGCGGTCTGTTCTATAAATATTCGCAATTTGCCGCTAATGCCCTTTCATCCAACAAACTCACACTGTCGAACAACATATTTTATGATAAATTTGTAAATGGTGTCTGGCAGAATCCGTATCAGGAAATGAAAGCGTTTGCTATGTCGCCGGCCGTTATGCAGGAGGACAGCAAAGTGCTGCAGGTAAGGATCCCATCGAGCATATTCTTAAGTAATGCACAAAACTCAGTATCCAGCATCCAAATTGATTTCAGTAATGGTTCAGGCTATGTAAATGTGCCGTTGAATCAAAATATCACCGTAACCTATACCACAACAGGAACTAAAATCTGGAAGTATAAATTAAATCTCTCTGACGGGACTTCGCTGTACAGCCACTCTTTAATGAAAATTGGAAGAGAAGAAAATTTCGGTGATTTTATATGGCCGCCGCCAAAACCTGTATGCGAATTGTGCAGAGTAAATCCGAATGAATCACCGGTTCAGATAACGGGAACAATACCTTATCTGGGCATGACGGGTTCTGCCAAACTGACTATAGATTATGCCGGGGAACCAAGTCTGGGAATCCGAAATCCGTTAATTGTTGTAGAAGGCTTTGACCTGGGCATTTTACTGGAACCAGAAAAAACTTATGGGAATACGGATTATGCAACTTTTAGAACCTCTGTAATGAATTCCAGCAGCATCGAATTGAGAAACTTACTTTTTGGGGAAGGCAAGCATTATGATATCATTTACGTTGACTGGGATAACGGGGTAGATTACATGCAGCGAAATGCGTATGTGCTCGAACAGGTGATCAGTTATGTAAATTCCCGTAAAGTAACCAACGCAAAAACAGTAGTTTTGGGACAAAGCATGGGCGGTGTAATTGCCCGATATGCGCTTGCCGATATGGAACAAAGAGGCATAGATCATCAGACCAGTTTATTCATATCACATGATTCACCCCAGCAGGGAGCCAATATACCGGTTTCACTTCAATACATGTTTCGTCATATTACCAAACAATTTGCACAGATGGGCAATACTACCTGGGGGAATTTAGTAACTATTCCCATTGCAGATGATAAATATAATGTTGTGAATTCGCTGTCAATTCTTGATGCCCCGGCCTCCAAACAGTTAATTGCCAATTTTGTAAATACAAATTATGCCATAGACAATACCGAATATACCAGCTTTTACAACGAATTAAAATCAAAAGGACTGCCCAACAGCGGAGGTTATCCCCTTCAGTGCCGCAATATTGCTATAAGCAACGGAAGTGAATGCGGTACACCGCAGAATTTTAATCCCGGAGATGACATCGTCAATGTTCAATACAATAAAAGTTTAAATTTTTTAGAAGATCTGGCAAGTTTAGTAATCAATCCCCTGGGAGGCACCCTGGCCGGTGAATTTATAAACCGTAACTTTTACACCGTAGCGTTTCTGGGACTGCATCCGGGACATTCTACCTATGCAGCGGATTTTCAGGCAAAGTCATTGTATGCCTCTGAAGGCAATAGAATCTACAGAGGAAAAATTTCATATACAAAGAAAATTTTCTGGCTCTTAAAAATCACAGTTGATTTCACTAACGTTGGCAAAAACCAGCCTTCAAACTTATTGCCTTTTGATACCTATGGAGGTGGTTATTATGATACTAAAAACCTAAATTCAAACAATACTATCCCTGATTTGAATGTGATGATCAGAGATCGTTTTAACTTTATTCCAACTGCAAGTGCATTGGATATAGGAAAAAGAAATATATCATTGACAAATGCTGATTATACAAACTCTTATATTGGCGCCATTGCGCCTCAGGCTCCTAAAAACAGTCCATTTACAAATTTTACGGCTGATATAAGCAATACAAACACCGCTGCACATAACAAACCTCACATTAGTTTTAACAAAAGAAACGGAGACTGGCTGGCCTCTGAGCTTAATGCAGTGGGAAATCCTTCTCCCAACCCTATCCAATCAAATTGTTCCTTCATATGCACTGACCCGCAGATCAGCGGCAGCAGTTCGCTTTGTAATACAGCGGTATATAGTGTTCCCAACGCTGCCCAAAGTTATACCTGGAATGTAACGCAAGGCGCCAATCTGGTTGCTCTTACCGGAAACGGAACAAATTCAATTTCACTTCAGCTGCTGGCTCCCAGAGCAACGGGTCAGATTGTATTAAGCCTTACACTCAGCAGTCCTGAATGCGGTTACAAAACTATATCCAAAACAATCAATGTTGGAAATATACATTACACGTCTTCTATAGAAGGCCCTCATGATATCTGTGAAAACCAGACAGTAACATACACCATTCCTGGAACCTGTCCTGATATACCTGTAATACAATGGTCGGTTACGCCCAACTTAACTATACTTTCTACTTCTGGATACTCCGTTACAGTTCAGGAAAATACCGGAATGGCGGGAACGGGACAGCTTACGGCAACTTTCCCTACAGACGGTTCAACCATGACTCAGTATGTAGAAATTGGAGACAATCAATATTTTGGAGCGCAAAAAACCGTTTTCAAATATCCGACCGATCTATACAACAACTATCCTGCCAATGGAAATCTGATTTTCAATATGTGGGTTTACCCCAATAATCCTGACAGCGAGTATACCTTTTCTGACTTTAAAATAAAAGGTGTTCCTGTAAATATTAATATTGAAAGAAGAACAAACGGCATATATACTTTCTGGGTGCCGCAATATATGGCAGATGAAATAGAATGTCCTGTTCTGGATTACACACTGACCTGTACCTCTCGATGCGGGGTAGTCCGTTCAATTCCAGGAGGCGTTGCAATCACTTGTCTTGGTTTCTTAGATCCCGGTCCACTGGAACCAATCGGACCAATAGAGGGCAGATCTGCCGGTAATCAAACCAGTTATAAAATTTATCCCAACCCAAGCAGTAATATTATAAATATAAATCTGGCAGATGAAAATTACAGGCCGGTTTCCAGCAGTCTAATCCGCGCAGAACTTTATAATATTTCAGGTGATCTGAAATCTGCCGTGACAATTAAAAATCACACGGCCCAGCTTGATGTTTCCGCTCTGCCGCTCGGTGTTTATGTGCTTAGAATAAATGTTGATGGTAAGACTGAAAGCCATCAGGTTCTGGTCAAATAAAACAAAAGAAACTAGCAATTTTGACATAAAACCTTTTGGGTAAATCCCAAAAGGTTTTCTTTTTTCTAAAAGACTCTGAACGGAATTAAATTAAATCTTGGTTACTGAAACGAAATCATCTCGGTAAGTTTTTCCCTGCTGATAAAGCTGGCAATAAACTCCTGTACTTCGTTCCTATTCTCTGGAGCGGTCTCAAATGTATTAATATGAAACTCATCGTCTTGATCCACAATGTGGATGATCTCCGTATATCCTTTTGAAATGAGGCTTCCTTTGAGTTTAATGACAGTATGCTGCTGATGTGCATCCAAATCTTTTCTCACTTTTAGCTGTATTACTTTTTTCATTGTGAAAGATTTGTTTTTCTAGTATTGATAATTCATATCAAATATACCCATTTACCTTTTATCTTCATTTGGTGTAAGTGTTAAAAACTCAAGCATAGTTAATGAAAATTTTAAAAGAATGTAATAAAATTATATAAGACAGTTCTCGTGAAAAAAAATAATTTTATGAATTAATCAGCCAAATCGAATTCTTATAAAAAACGGTCTAAAAAGAGATGTTAGGGAATATTAAAAAAAGTATTATACTCTCAGAGGACTGGGGGATGATGCGACTCAAAAGGAAGACCTGTTCTTTTTATAAATTAAACCGAAACCAATAAAATACTTACTTTTACAAAACCGTAAACAGCGTCAGTTTTTACAACTTTCCCATGCCTAAAACCATAGACTTGAACCAAGACCTTACTACATCAGATCATTACTTTCTGCAAAATGGAGGAGAATGCGCGGAGCTTATCGCAAATATTGACTGGAAAAATCATTTATTGGGCACTCCTGAAAACTGGCCGGAGAACCTAAAAAATACAATCGCTACCATAGTGGCATCAAAGTTCCCAATGTTTCTTTGGTGGGGCGATGATCTAATCCAGTTTTATAATGACTCCTACCGCCCCAGTTTCGGAAATGAAGGGAAACATCCCAAAGCCATGGGGCAGAAAGCAGCGGAATGCTGGCCTGAAATCTGGGATTTTATCTATCCTTTAATTACAAAAGTAATAGCAACAGGAGAAAGCATTTGGTACGATGACCTGTTGCTGCCTATTTTTCGCAACGGCAGAATGGAAGACGTTTACTGGACTTTCAGCTACAGTCCAATTAGGGGCGACGACCGCCAGATCAAAGGGGTTCTGGTAATCTGCAATGAAACCACAGACAAAGTAAACAACAGCCTGCAGCTCAAACAAAACAGAGATGAGCTGGAGTTTGCCATCAATGCTGCCGAATTTGGAACTTACGACCTTAATCCAAAAACACAGCGTTTTGCGGCCAATTCCAGGCTCAAGGAGTGGTTTGGACTCAAATCAAATGATGAGATACAACTCGGCAATGCCCTTGAGGCTATAGCTGAGAAAGACCGACAGCGCGTCACAGATTCAATTAATACGGCTCTGCAGTTTGAATCAGGCGGCAGATTTGACATTGAATACACTATTATCCATCCCAAAACCAAGGAGATTAGAGTTGTGCATGCACTTGGAAAAGCATGGTTTGACAACAATAAAGAGGCATATCGTTTTAACGGTACCCTGCAGGATATCACCAAACATAAAAAAGCAGCCGAAGAACTGCATAAATCAAGACGACTTACTGATCTTACCATACAGAGCATGGGGCTGGGTCTTTTCAGCGTCGACTATTCTGTCGACAGTATAGAATATTCCAAAGAGTTCAGTAAAATCATCACAGGAAATTTTAAACCCGGCCTTAATAGAAAGGATTTTCTCAAACATGTGCATCCTGATGATCTGCAGCTCAGATCCACTGCCATACAGGGCAGCATCGAGAATGGCAGCTTTCACTATGCTCCAAGGGTAATCTGGGATGATGGCAGCATACATCGTATTGCCATCTCAGCGGCACGTATCTCCAATTCTGAAGGAAAAACGGCTGCTTTTTCCGGTACCGTTGCCGATATAACTGAAAGGGAAAACAGCCGTCTTGCTCTAGAACAGGCCGAGTCAAGACTGGAGAAAACCAAACGTGAAGCAGACCGTCATTTTAAAAATGTGACCGACAGCTCCCCTACCGGCTTGTGGCTTTCTAATACTCAAGGAACACTCACCTATTTCAATAAAACACTTATTGATTTCACAGGCCTCCCTTACGAGGAACTTCTGGCTGGGAAATGGACATGCGTCATTTTTGAAGAAGACTTCAAAAAAACCAAAGAAACCTATAAACATGCAATAGAAAACAAAATGCATTTCGATGTGCTGTTCAGGGCCCGGAAAAATAATGGGGAACTAATCTGGTGCAGAGCCGCAGGTGACCCTTTCTATGACAGCGACGGGCAGTACGGCGGCTATGCAGGTTTTTGCATGGACATCAACGAGCTTATCACAGGACGCAATGCTGTTACAGAAAGCCAGCACAAAGTGACCTCAATGATAGACCAGTCCCCTGTCGGAATTTGTCTCTTTACAGGTTATGATATGAAAATTGAAATCTCCAATGATATTATGATCGGCTACTGGGGAAAAGACCGCTCAGTGATTGGACAGCCGCTATTGGAAGCCGTGCCTGAACTTATCGGACAGTCTTTTATTGACATACTGCAGGAGGTATACCGAACTGGTGAGACTTATTATGGACATGCTATGCCAGCTGACTTAAAACTCAACGGAGAAATCAGCACCTATTATTTCGAATTCACCTACACACCCATTCGGGATTCTAAAGGTGAAATATATGGTGTCATGGACATTGCTATTGATATAACCGATCAGGTCATCGCATCGAAAAAACTGGAAGAAACCAGGATAGCTCTTTCAGGTGCGATAGAACTCGCCGAACTTTCAACTTGGAATCTGGATCCAGCTTCAGGCACCATCACCTGCTCAGATCGTTTTAAAAGCTGGCTCGGAATTGAAAATAATACTGCGAACCGCGAAGCATTTTTAGAGCGTATCACCGAGCCCTACAGACATAAAGTGGCCGAAGCGCTCAATGAGGCACTAAGCGGAGGACAGGAAAACTTCTATGATTACGAGTTTGAAATCATAAACAAAATAACCGGACAGCATCGCATCATCCATGCTAATGCGCAGGTGCTTCAAAGTAAAGACGGACTGCTAAAATCACTAAGTGGAACAGCACAGGACGTAACCAAACAGCGTGAATTGCAGCAGGAACTAGCATTTAAGGTAAAAGAACGCACCGCAGAACTCCATGCTGCCAATGCCGAACTGGAAATCAATAACCGTGAACTTTCCCAGTTTGCCTACATCGCTTCACATGATCTGCAGGAGCCTGTGAGAAAGATCAGCGTATTTACCGATATGCTCAAAAGCAACTTAAACAAAAATCCTGAAAAGGTTAACCTTTATATCGATAAAATTTTAAGATCGGCCAAAAGAATGGAAAATCTTATCAAGGATGTACTGCAGTTTTCAAGGCTGGCCACTATTTCACAAAACTTTGAGCCTGTTGATCTTAATGTTGTCCTGACTGAGACCTTGGCCGATTTTGACCTTACAATTGAACAGAAGAATGCGAAAATTTATATCACAAACTTACCCGTTGTAGCAGCCATACCGCTTCAAATGTCACAGCTATTCGGTAATCTGATCTCCAATGCCCTGAAATACAACAGACCAAACACTGCACCTGAGATCACCATTTCAGCTTCACCGATGTCTGAAACTGAACTCATGCTGCATGTACTTAATCTCGAACTTGAATATACAAAAATAGAAGTCCGCGATAACGGAATTGGTTTCACCCAGCAGTATGCGGAACAGATTTTTAATATTTTCCAGCGCCTGCATGGTAACGATGAGTTCTCCGGCACTGGAATCGGCCTTGCCATGTGCCGCAAAATCATGCAGAACCACAATGGAGAGATCACTGCAACCTCTCAGGAGGGAGTCGGGACAACATTTACTATAATTATACCATTACTTCAGGAAAAAAGGGGGTAATTATCCTAAAATATTTAGAAAAACAGTATATTTACATCTTCTTATATTACGTTATGAAAACCATTTTTTTAATTGATGATGATGCTGACGACCGAGAAATCTTTGCAGAGCTGATAGAAACTGACCATCCTTCAATTATATTGCAGCAGGCCGTAAACGGTGCTGCAGCATTTGAAAAGCTAAGATCCGAAAACCTTACAAAGCCGGATTTGATTTTCCTTGATCTTAATATGCCTGTTATGGACGGCTGGACATTTTTGGAGCTTATTAAAAAAGATACGCACCTTAAGAATATTCCGGTAATTATTTACACCACATCCTCAAATGAAACAGACAAAAAATTTGCAAAGGACAACGGAGCATCTCACTTTTTAACCAAACAGTACTCAATGGATCTACAGCGAAAAGATATAAAAGCTGCATTGGAAAGTTTTCATCAATATACACCTTAATATGCTGGGAAAGAAATTGTATGGCACAGATGGAAAAGATTTCATTATATTTTAAAAAATAATTAAAACAATAAACCACACTCTCTATCATTCTAAAATAAATCATTCAATTTCAACCAATTGACAACTTATTTATAAGATATATTTTTATATTTGCATTAACCACTGAAGTAAATGCGTTCTTGAAACAAAGCTCAATACATTAAAAAAAACTATTTTTAAAGGTAAAATGAAAGAAGGTTAATTTGTATTTATTTTGTAATCCTTTGTTAAATTTTTGTACCCCAGTTGTACCTCGACCCTTGTAAACCCTTGTAAATACAGAAGTGCTAATTTCTGCATCGGCAAATAGAGAAACGAAAAACTGGTTTAGTACTGCCTGTTAAATTTATTCAAACGTATATATTCAGAGTTCTTTGTTCTATCAGCCAGGTGTAAAAAACTATATGACGGATTTTTCATTACAACGGTTGATAGAAGAAATATAAGTTAAAAAATACTTTCTCACTCTCATGCAGGAGTTTAAGAGACAAGGATTTATAGTGCTAAACGTTAATAAAAGCATAATTAAAAATTATTTTCTAACTTACTACTTTTTAATGGACTACATTTGACCAACATTAAATATTTAAGATGCAAGAAGGTACAGTAAAATTTTTCAATGAAGAAAAAGGATTCGGATTTATTACACCAAATAATGGTGGGAACGAAGTTTTTGTTCATGTTTCAGGTCTATCAGAAAACATTCGTGAAAACGACTTAGTTCGATATGACATACAAGAAGGCCGCAAAGGTCCAAACGCAGTAAACGTAACCATAGCATAACATACTATAGAACGAATTTGTAAAGCATCTGTTTAAACAGATGCTTTTTTATTTAAACTAGTCAGATCTGTTATACGCTATGTATTCCTAAATTAGTTTTTTTTAAGCTTTCCATTAAAAATAAATCCATTAAATGGGAAGACCATGCCAGTCTATTTTAACATAAGTCTCCGTGGTCTAAAAGCAGTAGTCTGATACGCAGTACTATTCATTATTTTAAATCCCTGCCAAGCTTCTCCCCGAAGTTTCATTTTCGGTATATAAAATCATTTTAACTTCCTTTTTATTGGCATATACCCACCAGAAATCCTGCGTATATCCCAAAGGTATTCAGTTTTATGTGCTCTTCCTCTTCTTGCTGCAACTCCAAAAATCTTACCGATGAATAAGTGTAAATGACACAGTCAACCAGCATAATACAATCCCATTTTTCAGCCTATCTCCCAAATCCAGCAATGGTATATTACTTGTTTACATGTTTTTTTTCTTGTCAATGCAACAGCCCTTTTTGAAACCGGCACCATTAATTATAATCTGTTTTTAAGAAAAAAAAAAAGATATTTCTTACTAAATGATAAATAAAACACATGTCAATTTCAACTAACATGATATTGTAGTGTTAAAGATATTCTTTGTTTAATAATTTTTAAAAAATATTAAACAAATTAAAAACTATTTTATTTAACTTAGCTTTGATCAGCTTGATTTTAACTCATAATTCATCAAAAAAATGCAAACATTAAAACAATAAGACAGCAAATCTTCCGATCGTAAACCGGATCGGAATAAAAGCTTGAATAATGTACTCCTTGGAAGATTTTGGATACCATTTGCGCTTCACTGAGCTGATAAAAAAGCTTTATAAAGAAAGAATAGAAGATAATCATTTCTAAACTTTGGAATAGAAGAGTTT
>Ga0157369_10000574_pt1 | contig 48372 bp, 40 predicted proteins | sample C25metaG_FD_113461 | JGI IMG/M metagenome (GOLD analysis project Ga0157369, IMG submission 113461) | Corn rhizosphere microbial communities from Kellogg Biological Station, Michigan, USA - C2-5 metaG | ecosystem: Host-associated > Plants > Roots > Rhizosphere > Soil | place: USA: Michigan... | reverse complement strand
TCATCGGGCAGCGCGTTCGAGAGCACCTTGCCGACGAGCGTTGGATCGAGCGCGCAATCGGGGATCGCATAGCGCGACGGCGGCACGCCGGTCGCGCGGTCGCTTGATCCGGCAAGCTGCGCGAGACGCTCCAACGCGCCCTCGCCACATTCCGTCACATCGGCGAGCGTCGCCAATCGTCGCTCATCGACGAGCAAGCTCGGCAGCCCTTCGTAGCCGAAGTACGCCACCGGCGCGATCGTTTCCACCAACACCACCGCGTCGGCAGCATGAAGTTGCTCGATCGCCTTCTCCGGGAAATACGGCAGACGATCGATATCGGGAAGCCCACCGCCGCGCTCCGTGCGAGCAGGGAACGTCTCGCTGAAGAAGCGGACGGCGGTGTTCTCGCCGATTCGACTGGCGGCGCGCTGCCCGCGCTCGGACAGCGCACCGCCGCCCAGCAGAAACACGACGCGCTTGCCCTCCCGCAGCAGTTGTGCGACGGCCTCGACGCGCGATTCGTTGAAGCTGCGCGGGGACGAAATCAACGCGGGCGCACTGGCGGTCGAAGGGGCGGGATGTTGTTGATGATCGACGGGAAACACGAGCGTCGAAATGCTGCCGGGCGCCTTCAACGCGGCTTGAAATGCTTCGACCGTATCGCCTTCGATGTCCGCCGTGGATTCGATCGTTCTGACCATGCCGCTCACGGGGCGAGCCAGCGAATGAATGTCGGAGGTTAACGGCGCGTCGTATTGCAGATGCCAGCTGGCGTGATCGCCGACGATGTTGACGATCGGTGTGCGTGCGCGCCTTGCGTTGTGCAAGTTGGCGATGCCGTTCGCGAATCCCGGGCCGAGATGCAGCAGCGTGAGCGCCGGCTTGCCCGTCATCCGCCCATATCCGTCGGCAGCTCCGGTGCAAACGCCTTCGAATAAACCCAGCACGGCCCGGATGCCCGGTACGGCATCCAACGCTGCGACGAGCGGCATCTCCGTCGTACCAGGATTGGCAAAGCAAATCTCGGCGCCAGCGGCGCGCGCGGCGAGCAGCAGACGTTCGGCGCCGCTAGTCGCAGCATCGACGCCGCTCGTTTCCGGGGCGGGGGAGTAGGTAGTGTCCAATCGGCTTGTCCTGAGAGGAGGCGACGCGGCCCATCTGCGCCGCGATCAATGGTAAGTCATGCTAATCCCGCATTTCGAGATTGTCAATTCTTCGCTCCGGCCATTTTTCGCCAATCAAGATACGATTAATCTCCGATTTCGGGATTTTCACCTACACCACCAAGATGGAGCGAAAGCGCGGCGCGGGGCGCTCGGGCAGCGTGGATAAGGCTCCCCGGGCAGGGTGGCTGCGGGCGTACCAACAGGCGGGACTTTGCTCTCGGCAAGCAACGAGGCATCATGCGAGGCGGCGCATGTCCGGCCATTGACCAACCGCAGATAGAAGCGATAGAGATAGAAACGCTATGTCGAGCCTCACCCGCATGTTGTCGATCCTTGATCTGTTCTCTTCGACCGCCATGTCGATGACGGCGGAATCCATCGCCGAGCGCATGGGGTTCACCCGCACCACGTGCTACCGGTACGTCAAGGAACTCACCGAAGCGGGATTGCTGAACAACGCCAGCGGCGTCTACTCGCTGGGCGCGCGGATCATCAACCTCGATCGCAAAATGCGGGAATCGGACCCGCTGCTTCAGGCGGGCATCCCGGAGCTGAAGAAGCTGGTGAGAAGTACCGGGGGCGAAGGGCTCATCTCGACGATGTATGACGAGCAGATCATCAACATTCACCACGAGAGCGGCCCGGAGCGGCTCAATCTCGGCTTCGGCCGGGGCCAGGTGATGCCGCTTCTGCGGGGCGCCTCGTCGAAGGTCATCATCGCAACGATGAGCCGCGCGCGGCTCAAGCGCTTATTCGAGCGACACCTGCAGGCGGAAGACCCCGCCCTCACGGAAGACTGGCCTACCCTCTGGCGGTACTGCCAGCAAATCATTCAACAGGGCTATTGGGTCTCGCATGAAGAGCTGCACAAAGGCCACGTCGGCATCTCGGCGCCCATCCCTTCCGGCGAAAACGGCGAAGCCACGTCGAGCATGACGCTCGTTTTTCGGCGCGACCACTACGCGCTATTCAATGAGTCGGCGCTGGGCAGTGCGCTCGCAGGGGCGGCGCAAGCGGTCGGCCGCAAAGCGTATCCGGCGGCGCCCGCGGCGCGGTGACGCCTGCAACCGTGGGCCGCGACGACACCCGTTAGCTGCCGCCCGCTGCGCGGCGCTCGATGTAAATACCTATCAGCGAGATGTTGACCATCTCTTTTTTCGGGATTAGTGTTCTTGCGTTGCGCGACGATTTGCGCTTCAAAGTTCACAAATCCCTAAATACGGCATTCAATAACACCTAGGGGATTTCAGCAGACGAATACCTGGGGAGTGCAATGTCAGATGCAACGAGCCATAACCGGACGTTCCGCCGAATCGCCTGGCGCATCCTCCCGTTCCTATTCGCGTGCTACGTCCTGAACTTCATCGATCGAGTCAACATCGGTTTTGCGAAGCTGCAGTTCATGCATGACCTCCGCTTCACGGAAGCGGTGTACGGAACAGCCACGGCGCTCTTCTTCGTCGCCTACGCGCTGTTTGAAGTGCCCAGCAATCTGCTGCTGACGAAAATCGGCGCGAGCAGAACACTGATGCGCATCATGGCGTTGTGGGGCGCGGTGACCGTGCTGCAGACGTTCATGACGAACGCGGGTGTTCTGTACGTCCTGCGATTTTTACTGGGCGCCGCGGAGGCCGGCTTCTTCCCCGGCATGATCCTCTTCCTCAGCTATTGGTTTCCCGACCGGCTCAGGGCTCGGATCAACAGCGTCCTGATGTTGGCCGTCCCCATCGCGGGCATGCTGGGCGGGCCGCTTTCCGGCTGGATCATGTCGAACCTGAACGGTCATCTCGATCTGCGCGGATGGCAGTGGCTATTCTTGATCGAGGGGCTGCCCGCGATCGCGTTGGGCGCATTGGCTCCGCTGCTTTTGTGCGATTCGCCCGGGAAGGCACACTGGCTCTCGGCGCAGGAGAAAAACGCCGTTCAGCGCGCCCTCGAGGCCGATGCCAGCCAGGGGGATCCGACGCTCCATGCCAGCGCGCCGCTTCGCGACGTTTTTCGCGCGCCGCGCATTCTCGTGCTGGCAGCCGTCTATTTCTGCATTTATATCGGGCTCATCGCCGTGGCCTTCTGGTCGCCGACCATTCTGCGCCATGCCGGTGCGGCAAGCCTGTCCGAGATCGGCTGGATCGCAGGCATCGTCTCGTTTCTGACGATGTTGGCGAATCTCGCCATCGCCTACAGTTCGGACCGCTACAACGAGCGCCGCTGGCATGTCGCCGGCTGTGGATTCGCGGCGGCGGCATGCCTGCTTGCGTTGCCGGCGGCCGCTCATAGCGTTGTCGCCACGGCCGCGTTGCTCGCGCTCGCCCAAATGACGTCGTTCACGATGCCGATCGTCTTTTGGACCATCCCTACCCGCCTGCTCTCCGGTCGCGCCGCCGCGGCGGGCATTGCGCTCATCAGCATGAGCGGGTCCATCGGCGGCGCCATCGGTTCGTGGCTGATCGGATCGGTATCCGCTCGAACGGGATCGCCGTACGTTGCGATGTCCGTGGTCGCGGCGATCCTGCTGCTTGGTATGCTGCTTTTGCTCGGCTGCATCAAGCAGACCCGGCGCGACACCGACGGCACGACGATCGGCGTGGTCGGTTCCGAGATCTAACGGTGAAATCGACCATGGGCTTGCGAGCAGAAACGCGGCGTTTTTCGGATGTGTACCTTCACTCGCAAGCGATCGCGAATTGGACGCAGCGTTATGAACAGATCAGTCCCGGTTCGGCGAGCACGATGCTGCGTCAGGTCTCGGGCCGGCACTTTCACGTCTTTCATGAGCAATTGAACCAGCGCGTGCTGCAGCAAGGCCGCGCGCCGCACAATCAACTGTGCTTCGCTTTGCCGGTGGTGCATGCGGTCGCACCGTTCGTGCAGGGCCGCGCCGTCAGTTTGCCCAGCCTGTTGACGCTGCGCGGCGGCGAGGAGTTCGTGGTCCATTTGCCTTGCGATACCGACGTCATTGCGTTTACGCTCGACCGCGCGCTCGCCGCAGCCCCCGAGCATGCGGCGCTTTCCGAATTGCCCGAACGCATCCTCGCGCAACCGGTGCTTCCCGTGTCGCCCCCGCGCTACCAGGCGGCCGTGCAGGACCTTCAAGACGTGCTTCACCTGGCCTTGGACGACGAATCGCTCGTGAATCGCGCAGCGTTCGACGAGAAGATGCTAGCTCACAGCGTCATTGGAATCGTGCTGAGCCTCGTGCAATCGGATGACGACGGCAACCCGACGCTGCCGCACATGTCGACGCAAAGCTACATCGTCCGCAAATGCCAAGAGATCGCGCTCGACAGCGACGACGACATGTTGACGGTGCTCGATCTGTGCCATCGCTTGAAGATCAGCCGCAGGACGCTGCAGTACAGCTTCCAAAACGTCGCGGGCACGACACCTACCGCCTATCTTCGATCGATCCGATTGAACGCCGTGCGCCGATTTCTCATGACCACGCCGCCCACCGTTCGTATCGGCGACGTCGCCGCGCAGTTCGGCTTCTGCCATTTCGGACGCTTTTCCTCCTACTACCAGCAGCATTTTCACGAACTGCCGTCGCAAACGCCACGCGCATGACAGCATGCGGCTCGTCGCGCAAAACGCTGTCGGGTAAGCCCTAACTCGGACGCGTACACGGATTGCCGATAGCGGACAACATGCGGAATTGGCGGCCGTACAGTGATCCTGCAGCGATCGCCCCGACTCCCAGAGCGATCCGATTTCCAGGATGACCTATGAACGAAACTTCCAGTCAGCTCGATGAGGGGCTCAGCCAGAACGCTGTCGGCCTGCCTCAGATCGTCTTCTTCGTCGTGGCCGCGGCCGCGCCGCTCACCGCCATGGTAGGGGCCACGCCCGCCGCCTTTTCTTTGGGCAACGGAGCCGGCGTACCCGGCGCTTTCGTGCTCGCCGGCGTGATGTACCTGATCTTCAGCATCGGTTACGCGGCCATGAGCCGGCATATCTCGAACGCCGGAGCGTTCTATGCCTACATCGCCAACGGGCTCGGCGCGCCGCTCGGGGTAGGCGGTGCGTTCGTCGCGATCGTCGCCTACAACGCGGTGCAGATTGCGATCTACAGCATGTTCGGCTTCTTTCTCAACGACGGCATTGCGCACCACTACGGAATCGACATTCCGTGGTGGGCATTCGCGCTCGCCTGCATCGCCATCGTCCACTTCTGCGGCGCGCGACATATCGAGTTCAGCGGCCGGCTGCTCGGGATGCTGATGGTATGCGAAATCGCCATCGTCACACTGCTCGATTTGGCGATTGTCGCGAAAGGCGGCGGGCCCAGCGGTTTCAGCGCGCGGCCGTTCAGCCCTGCCGCCGTCTTCAGCCCCGGATTGGGCACCGCACTGGTCTTCGTTCTAGGCTCGTATATGGGATTCGAAGCCACCGCCATCTTTTCGGAGGAAGCACGCGATCCCAAAGTCACCATTCCGCGCGCCACTTACTTGGCTGTGATTCTCATCATGGCGTTCTATGCGTTCTCCGCGTGGGCGATCGTCGAAGCATGGGGCGAGCATCAGATCGTTGCGCAAGCAACGAAAGATCCCGCCAACCTCTGGTTCGCGATGAGCGACAGGCTGCTCGGCAGAGTCGCCACCGATGCGATGAACATCCTGCTCGTGACGAGCCTGTTCGCCGCGATCCTTTCGTTCCACAACACGATCACCCGGTACTTTTATGCCATGGGCAGGGAAGGCGTGCTCTGGAGCAAGCTCGGCCATACGTGCCCGCGTTACCACTGCCCCGACGTGGCCGGCAAGCTGCAGACGCTCATCGCCCTGGTAACCGTGATCGGCTCAGCCCTGCTGCGCCTCGATCCGTTCGCCATCGTCTTCTCGTGGATGAGCGCGCTGGCTACGATCGGCATCATTGCCGTGCAAATTCTCGTGGCCGCATCGGTGATCGCTTTCTTTGCCCGCGATCACCGTGACGCCGGCCTCGTTCATCGGCTCATCGCCCCAGCGATCAGCGTCATCGCGCTCGCCGCCTGCCTGGTGCTCGTGATTCGCAATTTATCGGTCTTGAGCGGCTCCGACTCGAAGCTTGTCGCGCTGTTTCCGTACTTCCTGCTCGCGATCGGCGCATCGGGCGTGTGGGCCGCCTATCGGTTGAGAAGAAAGGATCCCGGGCTCTATGCAGGATTGGGGCGAGCCGTTCAATAGCGATCGAGCAGCGCGCCACCGCTCGTTCGGCGCGCCGCCATTCCGAACCGATATCCACGGCCTATGTCTGACGAAACCACGACCATGCTGTTGTACGCCGTCGCGGCGATCCGCGTCGAGCCAACCGGTGAAGCCGGCTGGTTCGAGCGCTGCGACGAGGCTCACGCCTCAATCATTTCAATATCCGAAGATGTGCTCGACATCGTGCTGCGGCTCCCCCAGATCTGGAACGTCGTGGAGAATGCACGTTTGCGCGGGCTTCATGACGATATAGACGTCATGGAGGGCGACGAGCGCTTTGCCAACGGATTCGATGGAAGTGTCTTCGCGATCGTCGGCTGCGACGGCTTGAACCGCTATGTCGCGCTGATGCAAGTGAATGCGGCCGAATCGGTATTTTGCGAGCGGCGCCTCTTTGCGCCCGGCGCCGCTTTCGAGACTTGCTTGATCTGATCGATATCGTCGCGCTACCGCGTGTGGCGGGACCCATCGGCTCGGATAGGTCCCGCCGGCTCCTAGGCTTCGATCGCGAATGCGCCCACAGCGTGGCGCAGCAAATCGACCTGTTCTTCCAGCGATGTCGCCGCGGCGGCGGCTTGTTCGACGAGCGCCACGTTGCTGCGCGTGACCTCGTCGATCTGCGAAATTGCCCGGTTGACCTGCGCGATGCCTACGCTTTGCTCAGCGGCAGCGCCTTCCATCTCGGCCATGATGCCCGCCATATGCTCGACGGCCCCCATCGCCTCGCTCATCGCGTGGCCTGCCCGTTGAACGAGCGACGTGCCTTGCTCGACATGCGAGCCGGCCTCGTCGATCAGTGTCTTGATGTCTTTCGCAGCCGTTGCCGAACGTTGCGCGAGATGACGCACCTCGGAGGCGACCACCGCAAAGCCGCGGCCCTGCTCGCCGGCACGCGCGGCTTCAACCGCCGCATTCAACGCGAGGATGTTCGTCTGAAACGCAATACCCTCGATGATTCCGGTAATATCCTTGACCTTGCGCGACGATTCGCTCACGCGGTCCATTACGGAAATCGCCTGCTCGATCACCTGGCCGCCGCGCGCGACCGTCTGCAGCGCATCCTGAGCGAGCCGATTGGCTGCCTTGGCGCTATCCTCGTTTCGACTGACGGCGGACGACAACTGTTCGACATTCTCCACGGTGATCTCGAGTGCGGCGGCCTGCTGCGACGTGCGGCGCGACAGGTCGATGTTGCCCGAAGCGATTTCTTTCGCACCGCAAGCAATTTCGTCGCTGCTGCCGCGCACTTTCGATACGGTGTCGACTAGGCCCGCGCGCATTGTCCCGAGCGCCCTCAGCAACTGGCCCATCTCGCCATGCGCTCTGCCGACGACACCCATCGTGAGATCGCCCGACGCGATGCGCTCGAAATGCACGATCGTCTGATTGACGGGGCGGATCACCGCGGCGGATAAGCTAGCGCGCGCGATCAGTCCTACGACGACGGAAAGGGCGCCGATCGCCGCGAACATGAAGGTCGCTAAGCGAAAACGCTCGCCGACCGTCGCGGTCTTGCGCAACGCGTCTTGGTTTTGCAGGGCTTCAAGGGCGTCGATCGCCTTGGCATAGACACCGTAAGACGCGCCGGCCGTGCGCCCCTCGATATCGCGGAACGCATTGATGTCGCCGCCATCGAGGGCGGCGAACTCCGGCTCGATCGCCTTCGCGACGAGTTCCGCGCGCGCTTGCGCCACGGCGCGAGCGAGTGAGCGTTCAGCGTCGGTCTGAAACGGGCCGCCGACATAGGCCTCGAAATCCTTGTTGGAATCGGCCAGCAGCTTTTGTGCGTCGGATAGCAACGTTTCGGTCTGCTGTCCGACGCTGAACAGCGTTTCGTAGCTGCCCAGCGCCAGTCTCACTTTCAGCAGCTTCTCAGAGCTGGTCTTGAGCGTGGCGATGCGGTGCGATGTTTGCTCGATACCGAGCAACCCATCGCGCGCGAACTTCGAAACGCCGTAGCCGATCGCGATCACCATCAGAATCAGGACGACGAATGCGCCAATCGTCCAAGTCAGCCCCGTGCGGATACTCATGTTTTTTTTCGGGCGGTCGCCCGCCTGCTCCGATTACTGCACTCGCCGTTTATCGTAGTCAACGCAACTGCACCAGATCCGACAGTTGAGCGTATCGCTTCGGCGAGCGACGACGAAGATCCGCCGCGTAGGACGAGGCAAGTACGCCGGCCAGCAGAACGCTCATCGCCATGGCGTAGCTCAGCCCGGCGGATAAGCCCGACAAGAGCTCGACATGAACGATCATTTCCCACAGAAAAAACAACAAGACGATTGCGCTGATGGCCGGCGCCCACAGCGCTCGCCAGAGAGAGACGCCCGTGCGGTTGCGCCGAAAGAACGCCACTACGGCAATCGCGGCGAGCGCCTGGCAAGCCAGCACGCCCACGGCGGATGGGACGCTCGCCCAAGGCAATACTTGGAGCATGGGGTTCAGCCCCGCCTTGGCGCACAGCAATATCAAGCTCACCGATATGACCATGGTTACCGCCGAGGCCACGTGCGGCGATTGATGCCGCGGATGGGTGCGCGACAATCCGCGCCAGACGAGGCCTCGAACCGCTAAAGCGTGCCAATACCGCGCCACCACGTTCGTGAAACTCAGCACGGCCGCAAACAGACTGGTCATGACTAGCGCGGAGCCGATCTTAGCCGCCGTATGCCCGGCCAATACGGAGAACATCGAAAGCCACATCCCTCCCGGATCGTTGGCCGCCACGCCCACTGCGTGCTCCATCCCGAAGTGGTTCAGCATGAGCCAGATCGATCCCGCGTATAGCACCCCGATGAATGCGATGGAAACATACATGGCGCGCGGCACCGAGCGTTGCGCCTCGCGAGCCTCTTGGGAGTAGATCGCCGCTGTTTCGAAGCCCATGAAGGATGCAACCACGAAGATCAAAGACGGCCCGAAGCCCTGCGTGAAGACCGCGTGCGGAGCGAACGGCAGCCACGACAGCGGACGGTGGCTGTGGCTCGCACGCAGCAGTTCGAGCAGATCGGCTGCGAGAATCACGCCCACCTCGGAAAGCATGAGGAGCAGCAGCAATCGGCCGCTGAACTCGATACCGCGCACGCAGAACAAATGGGCCGCGACGGCAGCGACGCCCGCGCAAACCCACCAAGGTAAGCCGACACCGAATGAAGAGAACGCCACGCTCATGAAGTGCCCGAGCATCGCGTAGCAGGCCAGCAGCATGGTGACGTACGACAAGACTGCAATGCAGGCGCCGCCCACGCCCGGAATCGTGCCCAGTCCTTTGGTGATGTACGCGTAGAACGCCCCGCCATTCTGCACATAAGGGCTCATCGCGCAAAAGCCGACGGCAAAGAGCAGATAGACGACACAAACGATGACGTACGAGCCGGGCAATCCAATACCATTGCCGAGCGTGATGCTGGCCGGCACGCCACCGCCCATGGAGGTCAAGGGGCCGTTCGTCGTGATCACCATCAGAAAAATGCTGAACCAGCCTATCGTGTTTCGTTTAAGGCCTGTGTGTTCTTCGTTCGGCCCGGTAGATGAGTCCGGCATGGCGTCTTCCTTAAAATTCGGTCAAGAGTGGCGATTCGCTCAGGCTTCAGCGAAAGCGCCCATCCCATACATGTCGGCCGCGATAACCCAGGCCTCGCCGCGCTTGCGCCAAGCCGTCAGCGAACGGAATTTGATCGTTTCTCCCGGTTTGCCATCCCCAGGAGGCGACGTCCACTCGAGCCATGTAACGGCCGAGCTATCGCTGAGCTGCGTCGTTCGCACTGCACGTATCGATAAATACGGCGTCACCTCCAGCATTTCGGTCAGGGCGGACAGCAAGTCACAACCTACGGTGATGCCCGGCGCCCCCTCTCCCGAGACAGCTGCGTCCTCCGCAAACATCTCTTGGTACACGGCCTGCGCATCGCCGTTTCGGCACAGGGTCTGCAATGTTTCGATCGCTTCGTTCAGAGTCATCAGTGTTCCTTCGGGTCACAGTTGGATTGACGTGCCGATACATGGACGATCGAGCAGGTCGTTAAGGGGTCAGGGCGTCAGGACGTTAGGGGTTCAGACAGACGAGCGAAGAAACGACAGGACATCGCGCGCCCCTCGGATTCCCTCCTCGATCGCACCGTCGATAAATCCTCGCCACCCGCTAGCCCAATCGGTATTGGCGAAGAAAAGAGGCGGCATGGGATCCCGCAGTTCGGGTAGCACTCTAGATGTCTGGCGAGGGGAAAACCACGTCCATCCTCCCTTCGCGTAGGGATCGTTGGTCCAGTCGTGGGCAAACACCTCCTCCACGACTATCCCGGGTAGGAATTTGCGCAGTTCGGTCTCGATCTGGTGGATGTCGTCGAGCTTGATGTCATCGTCCGGACCGAAGCCCACAAGGACGGACTTGCCATCGATCTCTCTATCGGCCACCACCATGGTCAGCGGATGGGGGAATGGCGCGAAACCTACCCAAGCCCCAACGCTGCGATCGACGCGGGCAATGAATTTCGTGCCGGCGCAAACATGTCGCTCTTGATGCGCAGCGGAACGAGCGGGCGACAATGCCGCGCCGAAATCGATGTCGCCGAGCACGTTCAAGGGCACGGCCACGACGACACTCTTGCACCTGATTTCCATCGTCTTCGTTCGAACGCGAGCCATGCCACCAACTACGTCGATTCGGGAGACAGGCTGTTCCAGTGCAAGATGAGCGTTCGAGTCCTTCAACAACGCCGCGGCCAATGCGGACGTGCCTTCCGCGATCTTGTAGCGCCCCAGCCGCTTGAGCAGCGAATCGGCCGAATACTCGCCGAGCGCCCACCAACGTAGCTGGTCGTGAAAGCCGCCTTTGGCGGGATCGGTTGCGGCGTTCATGGTCAAGAACGACAGCAGCAGATCGCGCTGACGGCCCTCCGAGGGAATCGCTGCAAAGCGATCGGCCAAACTGAGCTCGTCGGTATGCGCCAGCAGCTCGGCCGACGCCGCATGGGGGTTCGGGAAAGCCACTTTGCACTGCGCCCCATCGATGTCGCAGTACGCCGTAAGCGCTTGCTCTAGATCCTTGCCGATCGATTCCGCCGTATCAGTACTCAAGCCATCGGCAGTCAGCACGCTCATCGTGTCCGCCGTGCCGCTCAACGATTCGGTGATGGCGAGGCCGTACCGGTGAAGCTCGTTCCAAACATACGGCTGTCCCCAATGAACCCAGGTCCCCCCGATTTCGTATTTCTGACCGCCCTGCTCGGCGACGAACGTCCGTCCGCCGATTCGATCGCGCGCCTCGACGATGGCTACCCGCAACCCTCTCGATCCCAATTCGCGAGCGGCGGTGAGGCCGGCGAATCCCGCGCCGACTACCACGACGTCGTACTCGTGGTCCGGTAGCAGCGCTTTGTCGAGGGCCGCAGGCGAGGTCAAGCCGTGAGTCGCGGCGCGTCCGCGCGCGATGCTGATTCCGTCTGAAGTTTTGCTCATGGCGAAGAAGAAATCCCTTTTATGAAACACACATTCGCGAGACACACTGACCGTTGCGGCGGCGGCCGCAGACATCAGATCGACGCAAGCCAGCGCGCGCGGAAACCACGGTCGCCGATTACTCCGGCTTCAAAATGCCGTCCTTCGATAGAAGAATCTCGCGGCCGGAACGAGCGGCGATGAACCCGGTCAATGCCGCCCTATCGGGCCTTTGACGGGCCGTGAATCGGTCGGCGGTGCTAGTACCGCTAATGACAAAGCCGTCTAAGCCGACGCCTTGCACCCGGTCGCCCGCCGCAATGAGATCCGTGATCGAGCCGGTTGAGGCGGAATCGATGGCCGCCCATGTGTCGCCGCCATCCCGGCTGCGATATAGATGGCCCAGCAAGCCGCCGACGAAGATGCCGCCGTCCGCGCTCGCCGTGCCCGTCCACAAGCTGCCTTTATTGCCCATCTGCCGGTATTCCCAGGTCGCGCCGCCATCGCGCGAGCGCAGCACCAGGCCTTGTTCCGCTGCAATGAACAACGTGCCCGAGCGATCCGCGAAGATGTGGAAGAGGTTGCGATCCGCCTTGCTCGCGCCCGGCGGAGGCGGTAGCTTCGCCACTTTCCATGTATGGCCGCCGTCTTCGGTCTCGAGCAGCAAGGACCACAATCCCACGGCCCACCCGTGATGAGCGTCTTTGAAGTAAACGGAAAAGAGCGGCTGATCGATCGACGTGTCGGATCGCTGCAGCGTCCACGTTTCGCCGCCGTCGGCGGTCGCCAATATCACACCCCATTGGCCAACGGCCCAGCCGTGATCGGCATCCACGAAGTAGACAGCGGTGAGCGTCGACGAGGCCGGCACCTGCTTGGCCTGACGGTAGCTGCCGCCACCGTCGTCGGACAAGAGCACGATGCCGTGTTCCCCCACCGCCACAATGCGCGCACCGGCACGCGCAACATCGAGCAGCATGGCGTGCGTCGGATCGGCCCAGGCGTGGGCGGGCTCGATCTTGAGCGGCGTCGATGTGCCGCTCGCCGTCTGGGCTGCGACGGCCACGCAAAAGCAGGCGAGCGCAGCGCCCACGAAAAGATTTTTGATCATGGCGAAACCTTAGGGGTCGAGACGGGCAGTCAGTGGGTCAGCAGGCCCGGGGCGCGCACCGGCTTGCGGCGCGGAAACCAACGCTCCAGCACGACGGCGATCGCAGGCAGCGCCGTCATCGCCATCACGAGATTGACGATGAACATGAAGGCGAGCAGCTTGCCCATGTCGGCCTGAAACTTCAGCGCCGAAAAACTCCAAGTCGCCACGCCGATCGCAAGCGTGATCGCCGTAAAGATCGTGGCCACCCCTACTTCGAGCATCGCGTGCTCCACCGCTTTGACGATTGGCTGGCCGCTCGCCATGTGCAACTGCAACCGGTTATAGATGTAGAACGCGTAATCCACGCCGATCCCCACCGCGAGCACCATGACGGGCAACGTCGCCACGGTCAGGCCTATCTGCAGCTCCTTCATGAACCAATACCCAATGAAGGTCGCCACCGTGAGCGGGGCGCAGCAGGCGATCATCGCGCGCACGTCGCGATAGGCGAGAAATACGAGCGCCAGAATCGCCGCATAGACGTAGAGCATCATCGGCAGCTCGCTGCGCGCGACTTCATCATTGATCGCGGCGAGCACCCCCGCGTTGCCTGCAGCGAGCCGAATCGACAAATCATGGTACGGGTGCGCGGTGCGATATTGCTTGACGTCGCCAAGGATCCGATTAAGCGTCGTGGCCTTGTGATCGCTTAGGAACAGATGAACCGCCGTCATGCTGCAGTCCTTGTTCATATACCCTTTTACACGGCCGATCTCTGCGGTCAACCCGGCGTAGTTTCCGGAATCGATCGGCACCACGTTCATCTTCGGATTACCCTCGTTGTAACCCTCGTTGTACGTGCGCAGCATTCCGGGGTACGACTGAACGGAGACCACCCCCGGTTCGCTTCGCATCGTCGAGGCGAATTCGTCCTCGGCTACGCCGATCGCCGGGTTGTCGCACGCCGTTCCTTTCGCTTCGAACACGATGGTCAGCCAATCGAGGCCGACGTCGTAGTTGCTTGCGATCGATACCGCATCGCGGTTGAACCGCGCATCGGCGCGCAATTCGGGCGCGCCGGGCTGCAGCGTGCCGATGACACGATCGCGGCTTTGCCACGCGGCCAGCGCAAACACAGCTACGGTGATCGCAACGACGATATAGGCGTTGCGCGGCTCCGCCACGCGCGCCAAACTGCGCAGCCAAACCGATCGGCGCTCCCGCTTCATCAGCGCGCGATCGGCATACGCCTTGGTGAAATGGAAGCAGGACGCAGCGACAGGCAGCATCACCAAGTTCGTGATGATCTTGTAGGCCACGCCGAACGATGCGGTGATCGCAAGCTCGCGCACCATCGGAATCGGAATCAACAGCAACGTGATGAAAGAGACGAACGCCGTGATGAGCGCGAGCGTCCCGGGCACGAGCAATCCGCTGAAACTGCGGCGCGCGGCCTCCATCGAACTATAGCCGTGAGAGAGTTCGCGAACGATGTGATTGACCTGCTGCACCCCGTGCGATACACCGATTGCAAACACGAGAAATGGCACGAGCACGGCTAGCGGGTCGAGCCCGAATCCCAGCAGCTTCAGGGTGCCGAATTGCCAAACGAGCGACGTCAGCGAACAGACGATCGGCAGAACCGTGAAGCGCACGGAATGGCTGTACCAATACACTGCGAGCGCCGTCAACACGAGCGCGACGAGGCAGAAGCCGAGCACGGCGCTGGCGCCGTCCGCAATGTCGCCGATCTGCTTGGCGAAGCCGATGATTTGAATCTCATAGCCGGCGTCTTCGAACGGCTTGCGAATCTGCTGTTCGAGCAAGCGATTGAATGCCACGTAGTCGAGCACTTTCCCCGACCGGTCGCGTTCGTTGAGCTCGGCGGTGATCATCGCACTGTCTTCGCGATGCGAGACCAGCGTGCCGATATAGTTGCCGTCGACGGCGGATTGTCGAATCTGCGCGACGATCGCCGGCGTCAGTTGCTTCGGCGTGATGGTGCCGTCGATGAGTGGGCTCGCCCGAAAGCCGTCTTCCGTGATTTCGTTGACGAAGGCATTCGGCGTCCACAGCGATTCCACGCCTCCGCGGTCGACGTTCGGCAGGAACGTAACCGCCTGCGTCACTTGATAGAGGCGGGTCAGCCCCTGTGGGGTCCAAATGCTGCCATGCCGGGCGCGCACGACCACCGTGATGCGATTCGCGCCGAACAGATCGTTGCGATACTTTTTGAACGTCTCGATGTACTCGTGCCCAATCGGCATCTGCTTCTCGAAGCCGGCCTCCATTCGCAACTGCACGGCGAATACGGCCATCACGGCGGTAAAGAGACCGATCGCCGACAGCACGATCGCGCGGTGACCGAAGATGAGTATCTCGAGGCGGGTGACGAATCGAGTAAGCACGGAAGCCATCCTTCAAAAATATCGGCGCGCGCTCGCGCGCGCCGTTGCCGCCATCGCGGAATCAGAAGTTACGTGTCGCGAACAGCCCGACGAAATTGCGGTCGGCATAGGGCTGACCTACGCCGCCATGACCGCCGAAGAACGCCGTATAGTTGATCCCGGCTTGCCAGGTGGCCGGATTCTGGTTGAACAACACGTAGACGTTCACCGATTTCGCACCCTGCAGATAGTTTCCGGTGAACGTAGGCGTATAGCCGTACAAGGCATCGGTAAACGTCACGCCCGGTGTGATTTGCCAACCCGGGATCACGCTACCGTCGTAGGTCCAGTTGAAATCGACAGTCGCCCCCACCGAGCTCGACGTCCCCGCTGCCGCCGTGATCGGATAGCCGAGGCCCGACCCGTTGTTCAACCAGGTGAAGTACCCCGCCGCCGGCGCCTGATGCACGTCGTGGCCGTCGATCGTGCGCGTGACGCCGCTCGAGCTCAGCCCCGGGTAGTAAATCCACGTTAATTCCGCCGTGAGCACCGCTTGATCCGCATGAATCAGCTTCAGGAACGGGTACTCGCTCTGCGTCAGGCTGAGCTGCCCGTTGATGTCGTACTGAAATTTCTTCATGTCCATCCACTGCTGGCAATTGATGCCGGACACGCCGTTCGTATTCAGATCGAGCGGCCCGTTCGGCGCGAAGCAGCCGGACAGCGCAACGGCATCATGTGGACGGTAGGAAAGCTCGGTGCCGATGGCCCAATCGCCGAGCCCGAAGTTCGCGCTTACGCCGAATAGCTGCCGGTTCTGCAGATACGAAAACCGGCCGGTGCCATTGGCGAGGCTCGAGAGAACCGGCGATTTGTCCGTGTAGTTCTCGTAATAAAAGCCTAGGTTGACGTCGACCCCTTTCGGCCTGTAGTTGAACTTGATGCCGTATTGCGGCTTGTATTGCTGCGGGAGGACGGTGTTGACCAAGATCCCGATAGAGTTGTACGGCGGGCCGGCATATTGTCCGTTCAGCAATCCCGTATTGATGCTCGCCAATGTGGCCGCATTGCCGCTGTTCACGCCGGCGATGGTGCCCGCGTCGACGCCGGCTGCGTTCCCGTTCGTGGTGCTGCCCGTCCCTGCCACGGCGCCGCGCCCAAAGCTATTGCCGACCGACCAGTAAGTACCGACGGGCGGATAGCGATTGCCGTTCCACTGGAACTGGTAGTAGGCCTCGGTGCTCAATCCATGCGTCAGACCCGTTGCAAAGCTCAGCATCGGCGCCGGCAACAGCGCCTGCTTCAGTTGCGTTCCCGGGATCAGCAGCTTTTGAATATCGACGGAGTTCGTCTGGTTGATCCCCCCGGAAGCGAAATAGCTCTCGCCCCAGTTGAGAACCTGATTGCCGAGGCGCACGTGAGCCTCATGCCCGTTGAGCGTGAAGTCCTTTTCAGCCCATAGATCGAGCAACTGCACCGGGTATTTCACTTGCGCCAGGGCAGTGCTCGAGAGCGGCGTTCTCGCGGTGTCGCCGACCAAGAAGTCGTACATCGCGGTGCCGCGTATCATGAATTTGTAGCCTTCGCTCGGCATCGTCAGCAGCAACTCGCTCGTTGCACTGAGGTATGTGCTGAAGGGCTGCCCCTTTTTATAATTGAGATCGCCGTTATCGCTGGAGCCCCATTGATTGACGTTAGCCGCGGCGCCGCAGCCGTATGAGTTCGGATCGCCCGTGAGCGAACAACTGGGGTTCTTGGTGCGAATGCCCGCTCCCGCCGTCAGGTTCGAGACCCACGAGCCATGCAAATCACCGAGCCCGGTCGTAAAGTCGTAACCGTACGAATCGACCGAAACCGCGCCCATCCCCAGCCCCACCAGCGCAGCGGATATCGATGCGCTAATCGCTTTTGTTTTCATGAAATGTCCTCTGGTCGTCGCGGCCCGGCGATCGTCGCCAATCGGCGGGCCGTCACCGCGAATCAGCGTTCGCTAATGGCGCTGAGATTCTCAGGCGTGTAGTAATCCGGTCGGAACGTGGGCGCGCTGGAGGACTCGAAATATTGGACGTCCTGCCCATCGCCCACGATGTTTTGATCGGTCACGTAGCGGCTCGTGGTCAAGTTGTATTGCGAGAACGGTTCGACGTCGCAAGTGCCGCCCAACTCCCAAATCGGAATCGGATAGCTTTCCTTCGTCTTCCAGAGCTTGCCTTGGGCGTCGTAGTCCTCGCCCGCAAGCGCCAAATAGGTGTCTTCGTCGAGGTAGAGCACCTTCTTCTGCGAGATGTGCCGCATGTTCGGCTTGAGCGTCGCCTCCACCACGTACACGCGATGCAGCTCGTAGCGGCGCGCCGACGGGTCGATCTGATCGGGCTTGAACACCTCGCCGATGCTCTTGTTGAAGTCGTACATCGCGAAATCGTTGTACGGGACGTAGATTTCCTTCTTCCCTACGATCTTCCAATCGAAGCGATCGATGCTGCCGTTGAAGAGCCACGGCTCATCCACGGTGTACTGGCTCTCGAAGCCGATCTGGGGGGCATCGTAGTTGTACGACGGCATCCGGCGCACGCGCCGTTGCCCCGGGAAGTAGTAGAAGACGGGGCTATCGTCGCTCGAAAAATTGTCCGTCTGCACGAGCGCTTGGCCAGCGAGCGCCGCCGGCGTTTCATAACCGACGTAGATCGAATACAACCCTTCGTCCGCGCCGAGCGAATTGGCGCCCTTCTTGCCCCATGGCGTGTACACCAACTGGTGGCCCGTTACGCCGATCCATTCGGAACTGCCCGGCCGCGGCGAAACCATCGTGTTGACCTTCGCCCATTTGATGCCGACGCCGCGATAGCGCGAAAGATAATTCCAAATCGCTTCCTGTCCTGTCTTCGCGCCGGGGAATGGAATGCCCGGGAGCGTTGCGCTCACGAGATGGTTCCCGCTTGCGTCCAGCTTCGCTGTGCCGGCGTTCTTTTTGGTGTTCTCCTGCACCCACTCCGGATAACCGCAGTCGCGATGCGTGGGATAGACATCCATCCGGTAGCTCTTGATCTGCTTGAACATCGCGAGCTGGCCCGGCGTCAGATTCGTCGCGTACTTTTCGACGTTCGCGGCCGTGATGGAGAACAACGGCTTCTCCGATTTGTACGGTGAATAGTCGCCTCTCACTTTGCCTGGCGTCCACCCGGCAGGCGCCGACTGCACGCCCGAATACGCGGGGATACGACCATCCGCGCTTCCCGCCTTTTCCGCGCCGCTAATCGTCAGGACTCCTGACGATTGCGCCCAAGCCATCGTAATCGCAAGGGAACATGCGACCGCGAGGCCAGCCTTCAGTTGCAACTGCATGAGAGATCTCCCGTGACCGTGGACGTGCTGGCGATCGCATAGAAGCGGTCGCCACTGACTGACAGGCATCGGGATCGAGTGCGGAGGGCGCAGCCTTGCCCTGATGCGTTCCGCCCATTATTCCCAGAATAAAAGATTCGTCAACACGTTTTATGGCGCTATCACGCTCATAGGCTTCTTTGAATCCCCTATTTCGGAACTGACGAAATGTTGACGGAGCGATGCTCCGATCCACCGCGATTGGCCGCTCGGACCCGTGATTAGCGGAATCCGGGGCCGCGAGGGACGCGCGCAGGGGTGGGAAACGGATGACGACGCAGGGGCCGGAAATACGAGCAGGCCCCGGGTATTCCCTATTCGGCTGCTCGCGCAGCGATTGCCAAAAGCGGACAAGCGTGGGCGCATCGCGGACATAAAGTAGCGCCAAGAATGACGCCGCGACCTTCGCCATAGCCGATCGTCCACACGTGTACGAGACGTGCGCGCCGACCCGACACTCACCTTGAGGATCAAGAACGCAATGATGGAACTCGACAACTTAATCGGCGGCCGGCTCTGCAAGCCGATCTCCGCGAGCTATTTCGACAAGCTCGCCCCTGCCACCGGCCAACGCTTGGCGCGGGTGCCGGCATCGAATCATGAGGACGTCGATCGAGCGGTGAAGGCGGCCCACGCAGCCTTGCGCGAGGGCGCCTGGGCGACTGCGGGCGGCGCCGCGCGGGCGCGCTGGCTGAATCGTCTAGCCGATCTGATCGAGCGAGACAGCGACACCTTGCAGACGTTGCTCTCCAACGAGCAAGGACGCATGCCGATCGAGATGCGGATGATGGACGTGCCGATGAGCGTCGACGTGCTGCGCTACTTCGCTGGGTGGGCGGACAAGCTAGAGGGCCGCACGATCCCCACCGACGGCTTCATGGGCCGCACCACGCTGAACTACACGAAGCGCCTGCCCGTGGGCGTGGCCGCGCAGATCATCCCGTGGAATGCACCGCTCATGATTGCGGTATGGAAGCTGGCGCCGGCGCTAGCCGCGGGTTGCACCGTCGTCATCAAACCCTCCGAGGACGCCCCGGTGGCGGTGACTCGGCTCGGCGAGCTGGCCCGTGAAGCCGGCATACCGGATGGCGTGGTCAACATCGTCCACGGTGTGGGTTCCGAGGTAGGGCCCGCGCTCGTCGCGCATCCGCTCGTCAGCAAAATCAGTTTCACCGGCAGCACCGACGTCGGGCGCGCGATCGCATTGGAAGCCGCGAAGAGCTTCAAGCGCGTCACGCTCGAGCTCGGCGGCAAAGCGGCGCAGATCGTCTTCGCCGACGCCGATCTGGAGCAGGTCGTCCCCGCGCTGGTGCTCGGTATGTTCGTCAACCAAGGCCAGACCTGCGCGGCAGGGTCGAGAGTGCTCGTGCATCGCTCACTGGCGCAGGCTGTGGAAACGCGGCTGGCCGATGCGGCCCGCGGCATGCGTGTCGGCCCGCCGTCGGATCCGTCCTCGCAAATGGGCGCGCTGATCAATCAACGTCATCTTGCGCGCGTGCGCGCCCATGTCGACGGCGCGCTCGCTGAAGGCGCGATTCGCCTCGCGGGCGACGAAGCGGTGCCGGAACACGGCTACTTCATGCGGCCGACGGTGCTCGGCGGCGTGCATCCTCGCATGCGCATCGCAAGTGAGGAAGTGTTCGGCCCCGTCGGCATGGTCATGCCGTTCGACAGCGAGGACGAAGCGATCCGCATCGCCAATGACACGTTGTATGGCTTGTCCGCCTCGTTGTGGACGCGAGACCTCGCTACCGCCCATCGCGTGGCCGATCGCCTCGAGGTAGGCGCCGTGGCGATCAACTGCTGGAGCCCGCTCGATGCGCGCCTGCCTTGGGGCGGCATCAAGCACAGCGGCATCGGACGCGATCTGTCTCGAGCCGCGCTTGAGTCCTATCTTGAGGAAAAAGTGATCACCGCCGCGCTGTAACGCGCATTGTTTAGCCGCAGCCCCTTTCAAGAACTTCGTGAGCCATACACCATGAACTATCAACAGCGTCAGAAACGTTTCTGGCATCCGATGAGCTCGGCCGCCGCCGGCCACTCCACCCCGACCGTCGTGATCGCGCGCGGGGACGGCAACTACGTCGTCGACGTCGAAGGCCACCGCATGCTCGACGGTGTCGGCGGATTATGGAACGTCAACGTCGGCCACAACCGGCCGGAAGTGAAGGCCGCCATCGCGCGCCAAATGGACGAGCTTTCCTATTACCAAACGTTCGACGGCGTAGCGCATCCGCTCGTCTACGATCTCGCCGATCGGCTCTGCGCGATGTTCGAGCAAGAGGACATGCAGCGCGTCATGTTCGGCAGCGGCGGTTCGGATGCGTGCGAAACCGCGCTGAAAATGGCGCGTCAATATTGGGTCGCGGCCGGCGAGCCCTCGCGGACGAAATTCCTTTCGCTGCGCAACGGCTACCATGGCGTGCATATGGGAGGCACGTCAGTGGGCGGAAACGGCGTCTATCACTACAACCACGGCCCCCTCTTGCCCGGCTGCGTCCTACTCGATACGCCGTGGCTCTACCGTAACCCTTGGGGCTGCGAGGATCCCGAGGAACTCGTCGCGCATTGCATCCGGCAGTTGGAAGACATGATCGCCTTCCATGGCCCGCAAACCATCGCGGCGTTCATCGCGGAGCCGGTGCAAGGCGCAGGCGGGCTCATCGTCCCGCCGGCCACCTATTGGCGCCGCGTTCGCGAAGTATGCGATCGAAACGGCATCTTGCTAATCGCCGACGAGGTGGTCACCGGTTTCGGCCGCAGCGGCTGCATGCTCGGCAGCCGCGGTTGGGGTGTAGCGCCCGACATCCTTTGCTTGGCTAAAGGGATCTCCGCGGGCTATGTGCCGCTCGGCGCGACGATGTACAACGGGCGCATCGCCCAAGCGATCGAGCATGGCAGCGGTTTCTCGCACATGGTGATGCACGGCTATACGTACAGTGGCCATCCGCTTGCCTGCGCGGCGTCGCTGGCCGTGCTCGATATCGTCGAATCCGAGGATTTGCCCGGCAATGCGGGACGCGTCGGTCAGCACTTGCTCGAGCAGCTGCAGCCGCTCAAGCAGCAATTCGAGACCGTTGGCGACGTGCGCGGAAAGGGCCTGATGCTGGCGCTCGATCTCGTAACGGACAAAGCGAGCCGAACACCGCTCGATCCGATGGAAGGATTCGCAGCGCGCGTGGCCGATGCGGCGCGTAGGCGCGGCGTGCTGGTGCGCGCCATTGCGAATAAAGTGGTGATGTCCCCGCCGCTTACGCTGAAGTTGGAAGAGGCGGACACGATGGCGCGGGCGCTGCGCGACGCGCTGCAGGAATGCTGTTGACAGTTGTTTTTGCGTTAAGTACACACGGACGTTCGGGCGAGCGTTCGTGTGCCGCCTGCGGCACACTCGATGTTGAGAATAAGGCACCAAGATGGAAATCCAAATCGCGCATGATGCGGGCGACAAGTACCCCCTGATCGTTCGCCTTCTCCACTGGGCAAGAGCCCTCTTGATCTTCGGGCAGCTTTGGATGGGTTGGACCATGGTGAGACTCAGCGATGACCTCCCCGCCAAATTCGACTGGTACTACCCGACGCACAAGCAATTTGGGATTCTGACTCTGCTACTCGTTCTCGTTCAGCTCGCGATCCGCTCGCGTACGACGCTGCCGCTCCCCCCGGCGGGGCTCGCGCACTGGGAAAAGAAATGCGCCAAGGCGGCGCACTACCTGCTCTACGCCTTGGCCATCGTCGTGCCGTTGATGGGTTACTCGATGTCGAGCACCTTCACCCAGAGCGACGGCGTGCCATTTTTCTTCATGCATCTGCCGGAAGTGCTGCCCAAGAACGATAACTGGTTCAAGGTGTTCCAGTGGTTGCACAAGACGTTGGCCTACACGTTACTTGCGCTCGTCGTCTTTCATATCCTTGGCGCACTGAAGCATCGCTTCCTCGACAAGGATCGGGACAACGACGTCTTGCGGCGGATGTTATGAGGCCCGATTAAACAGAACGCCCGGCAGCCTCATCCACCGACACCTCGCACAGCATGCGCCAATGCCGTTCGAGCGTACGGGTGGCGTTGCCGGATACCACGACCGAGCCGCTCAAATGAATGTCCCGGCTCGAACTGCCGATCATGATCTGGAATTCGCCGGGCTCCACGATACGTTCGCCTCGTGCGTCGGTGAAATTGAGCATGTCGACGGGCAACCGCACGCGAACGGTACGGCGAGCGCCCGCGGGAATGGTCACGCGCTGGAATCCCTTGAGTTCTCGCACCGGTCGAACGACCGACGCAACGCTATCCGCCACATAGATCTGCACGACCTCTGTCCCATCGCAGGCGCCGACGTTTTCAACTTCGAATGTAAATTCGAATTGGCCGTCGCCGATATCCGCCTGCTTATTGCTCCACGCGAGCGCCCCGTATTCGAATCGCGTATAGCCGAGGCCAAAACCAAAGGGGTAACGAGAGCCGAAGTGATACGCGATCGGCGTGCCCGCACTCTTTAGCTTGTGGTTATAGACATACGGCACCGCACCGACGCTCTTCGGAATCGACAGCGGCAGCCGGCCGCTGAAATTGGCGGCGCCCGAAATCAGCTCCACGAGCGCGTCGGCGCCCCCTTCGCCCGGCGCGAAAGCGAGCAGATGGGCGGCGACCGCATCCTCCAGGCCGCCGAGATTGTAGGGACGCCCGCCCGTCTGAACCACGACGGTCGGCGTCCCGCTCGCGACGACAGCGTCCAACAGCGCCTGCTGCACACCGGGCAAATCGAGGCTATCGGTGTCGGAGCCTTCGCCCACCGTCCCGGATTGAAACAGGCCCGACAAATCGCCCACGAAGACGAACGCCACATCGGCGGATAGCGCTGTCCGAACGGCCTCGTCGATCTGCCCAACGTCACGGCTAATCGGCGTCTCGCGTTCTTCGCCGACTGCGCGCGCCATGTCTACGTCGCCGGGATAGACGGGTGTACCGGCGCGGCGCTCGGAAATGATGTCGCATCCCTTGGCATAGACGACGCGAGCGCTGCCAAAACGCTCGTTGAACGCCTGCCACGGTGTCTTGACCGGCGAACGCGCCTCCTCCCCCGCCGTAATCAAATGCACCGGGAAGCTATAACCCGCGAGCAGCGCCAGCGGATCATCAGCCGTCGGGCCGATCACGGCGATGCGCGACCTATCGTCGACGAGAAGCGGAAGCACGCCGTCGTTCTTCAAGAGGATGATCGATTCCAACGCTGCTCGGCGCGCGACGGAGGTAGCCTGCTCGCTTTTTACATTGACGCCATCAGGGTCCGCGTAGGGATGCTCGAACAACCCGAGCCGAAACTTCGCCCTCAGCACGCGCGACACGGCCGCATCGATGACAGATATATCGATATCGCCGCGGTCGATGGCCGTCTTCAAATGCAGCGCGCATTCATGTCCCGGCAGTTCGATATCGAGGCCCGCGTTGAACGCCAATGCCGCCGCTTTCGCAGCGTCATGGGCCACGCCATGATGCGAATAGAGCAAGTTGACGCCCGCATAGTCGGCCACCACCAGCCCGTCGAATCCCCACTTGCGCCGCAACGTGCCCTCGATCAACACCTGGTCGGCATGGCAGGGAATGCCATCGATATCGTGGTAGGCCGGCATGACCGAGCCTGCATCGGCCAATTTCACGGCCATTTCGAACGGCAGCAGAAAGATATCGTTGAATTCTCTCGGCCCGATATGGACCGGCGCATGATTTCGGCCGCCCTCACTCGCGGAGTGCCCCGCGAAATGCTTCAGCGTCGCGAGCAGATCGCGGCGTTCGCCCTGCAGCCCCCTGACGTAACGCGTCGCCATCACGCCGACCAAATACGGATCTTCGCCGAACGTTTCCTCGGTACGTCCCCAGCGAGGATCGCGCGAGACATCGAGGACGGGCGCGAGGCCTTGATGGCAACCGATCGATCTCGCCTGCTCGCCGATGGCGCGCCCCACCTCCTCGATCAGATCTGCATCCCACGTCGCCGCATAGTTGAGCGGTGCGGGAAACAGCGTCGCGCCCTCGATCATGAGCCCGACGAGACATTCCTCGTGGGACATCACGGGAATACCGAGGCGCGTCTCCTCGATCATTCTGCGCTGCAATGCATTGAGCGCTCGAACGCCTTCATGCGCTTCCACCGTGTGGGTGCCGAGCGGCCGCGTGATTTGCCCAAGCCCGTGCTCGAGCAACTGATCGACGGTAATCCCGGTATCGCGTTGCGCGAAATCCGCGATCCGCCACCTGTGATCGCCATCCGCCGACAGCTTCAACCAGCCCGCATGGAGCTGCGCGATTTTTTCTTCGAGCGTCATACGGCCAAGCAAGTCGGCGACGCGCTCGGCGATAGGGGCCGCCGCATCGCGGTACAGCGCTGGTTGTTCAGCAATATCGATTGGCATGGAAATTCTCGAGTAGATAAATAGATGGCCGATCAGGCGCTACGCTCGGCGACATCGAGCCGCGGCAGGGCGAGGCCGTCGCCATCGAAGACATGACAGGCATGCGGCGGAGCCCAAAGCGCGATCGTCCGCCCGCGCTCCACATTCACATCGCCTGAGAGCTTGGCGACAACATGCGCATCGGCTTGATCCGCTAGCGCGGCGTGCAGATAGGTGCATTCGCCGAATCGTTCGATGAGCCGCGCTTGCGCCCTGACGATTTGGCCTGTCGCTTCGCCGCCGGCAATGGCCAGATGCTCGGGACGAATACCAAGCGTCGCGTCGTCGCCGGCTCGGAGGCCGCGTCCATCGACAGACGCGGCGAGCACCTCTCCGCTCGCCAAACGCAGAGACACGCCCCCCGCATTCGCCTCGAGCACGGTGCCTTTAACGAAGTTCATTCGCGGCGACCCGATAAATCCCGCCACGAATCGGTTCTTGGGCCGGTGATAAAGATCGAGCGGCGATCCGACTTGGGCGATGCTGCCGTCGCGCTCCATGTCGGCGCCGGCGTGCAACAAAACGATCTTGTCCGCCAGCGCCATCGCTTCGGTTTGATCGTGCGTGACATAAACCGCGCTGGCCTGATTGAACTCGCGGTGAAGCCGTGCGATCTCCGTACGCGTCTGAATGCGCAGCGCGGCGTCGAGGTTCGAGAGCGGCTCGTCGAACAGAAAGACACCCGGCTCGCGCACGATCGCTCGACCGATCGCCACGCGTTGGCGTTGCCCGCCGGAGAGCGCAGCGGGCTTGCGATCGAGAAGCTGATCGAGCTGCAGCGATGTAGCCGCGCGCCGGACTTTGCGGTCGATCGTCAAGCCATCGAGCTTCGCTTGGCGCAAGCCGAACGCGATATTCTCGTAGACGCTCATATGCGGATAGAGCGCATAGCTCTGAAACACCATGGCGACGCGCCGCTTCGATGGATGCACGTCGTTGACCACCTGGCCGTCGATGCTCAACTCGCCGGCCGTGATCGCTTCGAGGCCCGCGATCATGCGCAGCAACGTCGATTTCCCACAGCCGGAGGGGCCTAAAAAGACGCAGAACTCACTGGCGCCGATGTCTAGATCGACGTTTCTGACGACAGCCGAATTGCCTTGATAGGCTTTGTGGACGTTGCGAAGACTAATGCTTGCCATGATTCATCAACCCTTTAGCGATCCCGCCATCATTCCCTTGATCACGCGCTCTTGCCCAAACGCGTAGACGGCGATCAAGGGAAGCGACGTCATGGTGACAACGGCAAGCATCCCCGGAACGTTCGACGTGTACTGCCCCTGGAAGTCCCATATCGCGAGCGGGAGCGTTCGATGCGCTGGCGTCGACGTCAGGACGTACGCGAAGATGAACTCGTTCCAAAGCGCGACGGCGTTGTAGATAGCCACTGTGGCAAGGCCTGGCGTGGAAAGCGGAAAGTAAATCCGCCAGAAGATCTTCAGCGGCCCGCATCCATCGAGACACGCGGCCTCCTCCAGCTCTCGCGGAATCTGCCTCATGAATTCGGTCAAGATGAAGATCGATATCGGCAAACCGAACGCGACATACGGCCCCACCAAGGCGAACGCGGTGTCGTACAAGCCGATGTTTCGGATCAGGAGATAGATGGGAACCAACGTCGCATGAATCGGCACGATCATCGCGGCCACCACGAGCCCGAACAACGTTTTCCCGAACGGAAAATCAAGTCGCGCGAAGGCGTACGCGGCCATCGAACTCAGTAGGACGATCAACAGCACCGATAAGCCGACCACAAAGAAGCTGTTTCGAAGATAGACAAAGAATGCGCCATGCAGGACCGATTCGTATTGAGAAAGATCGATCCGCTGCGGTAAATCCCATACCGAACTCGAGAACGACTCCTCTTGCGATTTGAAGCTGGTGACGATGATGAAGAGGAAGGGCAGCGTGGTGACGGCGAGCCACACCAGCGCAAGCATGTACGACACGCCGCGCTTGGCCAGCGCATGCTCTCGGATTCTGAGTGCGATCATGGTCAAACCTTTTGCGAGTAGCGTTGCGTCGCACGCATCGTCGCGGCGGCAACGAGCGCAACGATCAGGAACATCGCGGATGCGATCGTGCTGCCGTAACCCAGTTGGAACGAGCTGAATACCTTGTTGTACATGTAGGTCGCCATGAGCTCGGACGCGTGTTCCGGGCCCCCGCCAGTCATCACGAACACGAGATCGAAATACCTGAGCGAGCCCAACACGGCCAATAACATCGCCGTCCGAATCGTGCCCTGCAGATGCGGGAGCTTGATGCGCCAAAAAATCGTGGATTCGGAGGCGCCGTCCAGCCGAGCCGCTTCGCCCAACTCGGCGGGAAACGATGAAAGCCCGGCAAGAAACAGAATCATGTAGAACGGGATGTTCTGCCAACAAATCACGGCGATGGTGGACGCCAGCGAGAAGCGAGGATCGCCGAGCCAATCCTGGGCAAGCGAATCCAACCCTATCGCACGCAGCGCCACATCCAAGGGGCCGAAATTCGGATCGTAGACGTTCTTGAACAACACCCCGATGGCGACGCTCGACATCAGCAGCGGCAGGAAATACAGGAGCTTCAGGACTCGCGATCCCCGCCCGGCCTTGTCCAGCATCACGGCCAGCACGAGCGCGATCGGCAATTGAATCAGAACCGAGAACACCGCCAGCAAGAGGTTGTTGCGCAACGCTTTCCAGAACACCGCGTCATGCGATAGGTGCATCCAGTTAGCGAGACCGACATAGCGTGCTCCCGTACCCAACCCGTTCCAATCGAGCAAAGACAGACGAAAACTGCCGACTAGCGGATACAGCAAGAACACGGCAAGCAGCAGCATCGATGGGGCGAGCAGAACCACGGCGCTCAGCCACCGCGAGCCCGTCCGGCTTCGCCGCTTCGCTGCTTTGGATAGATTCGATTCAACCGTCACCGTGCTCAAGATCGCCTCCTGCTCCAAGCCTATGCGGCTGCCGATACAGATCAATGGGTCCCGTTTTTCGCCGCCTCTTGCATCTGCTCGGCTGCGGCTTCGGGCGTGATCGACAGCCCGAACAATGCTTGCGCAAGATCCTTGTGCCGCTCGCCGAGACGCGGCGGCAATTCCTGGTCGTACCAGAGCTGCACGCTCGGCGCCTGCGCGATCAGCGCCTGCACGCGTTTCATCAAAGGATCGGAAACGACGACATCCTTGATCGGCGGAATGCGATCGTCGGCCACGCGGGCCTTCATCGCCGTGTCGTCAGTGAAGGTTTGGATCAAACGAAAAGCCGCCGCTCGATCCTGGCATTGCGCCGACACGCTCAGAAAGCTGTCGCCGACCGTGCCGACGATGTCTCGTGGATCGCCTTTGCCGCCGGGTACGCTCGGGAAAGGAAAGAAATCGAGCTTTTGATAGAACGACGGATTCTCTTTTCGAATCGTCGAAGCTTCCCATGTGCCGATCAGCTCCATCGCCGCGCGGCCCGAATACAACAGCCGTCGCGATGCCCCCAAATCGTAGTCGAGCCCGTTGAAGCCCGGCGCAAACGCGCCCGCCTTCACCAAATCCTGAATGTATTTACCGGCCTGAACGAATACCGGATCGGCAAAGCCGCCACCGGCCGCTCCGGCCGCTGCGCGCTGAAACACGCTCGGCCCGCCCAGGCGATCGACGAGATACATGTAATACATCGATCCCGTCCACTTGTTCTTGTTCGCTAGCGCAAACGGCGCAATCCCGTGCGCGCTCAACACCTTGACCACGTTCATCAACTCGGGCCAAGTGGTGGGCGGGTTCAAGTGGTATTTCTGGAAAATGTCCTTGTTGTAGAAAACCACCGCAATGGCGATGTTTTCTTCCGGCACGCCATAGATTTTTCCGTCGGTGGTCACCGCTGACCACGATGTTGGAAGGAACCGATCGGTAAACGCCGGGTTCTGCTTGAGGAACGGTGTGAGATCGGCCACCTGGCCTGACTTCACATACTCTCGCAGCCCGCCGCCGCCCCATGTATCGAACACGCACGGCGGCTGCCCGGCGCCGAACGCGATCTTCAGCTTGGCCTTGTACGCATCGTTGAGCACATGGGACGACTCCACCTTGTAGCCGGGATTCGCTTGCTCGAAACGTGCGACTGCAGCCTGCAAGTTGCTCGGTTCGTTTCCGTCGGTTTGGTGATCCCATTCGACGATCGTCTTGCCCGATTGCGCGCAGGCCATGCCCATCGACAGCGTCCACCATGTCGCGAGCCAGGCCGCCGCACGCGCGAGTTTGCGTAATTTGCCAGCCAGCATTCGTGTCTCCATTGTTGTTGGGGCGATACGTTACCGCTAACGTTAGTTCATGTTATTTTCCGTGACAGAGCGTCGCCATCCGTGTTTACCCGTCGTCCTGTGCCGGACGTACGCGCGCACGCGCTTATGGCTGAAAGTGCGGTAACTTCGAACGAAATTCATCGTTGTCGCAGGGCGACCGAGTGCTGATAAGATGACGTTACCGCTATCGTTCACGGGCGAAAGCGAAGCATGTAGATCGACACGCAGCACGCAACGAACGAAATGAGCAAAGAAACCCCGACTCTCGCGCAGGTGGCCAAAATCGCCGGCGTCTCGCAGATGACAGCCTCGCGCGCGCTCAACGATAAGCCCGGCGTCTCTCAACAAACGCGCGAAGAAGTGTTGAAGATCGCCGTCGACATCGGATATGTCGTCAACCGCAGCGCGCAAAAGCTGTCGGGCGGCCGTAACGGCATCATCGGCATCATGACGCCCGTGCTCGACAATCACTACGTGGGCGAACTCGTCGTCGGCGTCGGCCGGGCCGCGCGGGCCCTGGGATACGAAACGCTCGTCTACACCCTGTTCGACGAAGACCGTCATTCGCACCAGTCCGTCTTGGGATTGATCAAGCAGTTTACCGATGGCGTCGTCGCCATCTTGCCGCGCGAATCGGCCTACTTCAACGCGCTTGCCGCCGCCAACGTTCCCGTCGTGGCGATCGATCAGCGCGGCAGTCTCGACGGATTTCCCTCGATTTCAGTCGACAGTTACGGCGGTGCCGTGCGCGCAGTCGAGCACCTGGCGCAGCTCGGGCACACGCGGATCGGCTTCGTCGCCGGGGACGAATCGATCGAGGGGGTGCGCGATAGGCGGCGAGGCTATGTCGATGCGCTTGCTCGCCTCGGGTTGTCGAGCGATCCAAGCCTCATCGCGCAAGGCGATCTCTCTCAGATGCGGGGGTTCGAAGCGGGAAGCGCATTGCTTGCCCTCCCTGAGCCGCCTACCGCGATCTTCGCGGTCAACGATTTGAGCGCCTTCGGCGTGATCGCCGCGGCGCGCGAACAGGGGCTCAAGGTACCGCGGGATCTTTCCGTCCTTGGCTTCGACGATATCCCTATGGCGTCACAGGTGCATCCGCCGTTGACGACGATCCGTCAGCCGTTCGCGCAGATGGGGCGCGCCGCCGTGAATACGCTGCTCGCGCAAATGGAAAGCGACGATACGATCGCACCGCGTATCGTGCTGCCGACCGAACTGGTCGTCAGACAATCGACAGGGCCTGCCCCGCGTCATGCCGGCTCTCGTTCGCCGGGGAGCCGGCATCGAGCGAGAGCGTGATCACGAGCGTAAGCGTAAGCAAGCCGTCAAAACAACCGCGGCGTCCCGACCCACACGAGCGTCGTTTCGATATCGCCGGTATTCGCCCAGGCGTGCGGCACGGTCGATTCGTAGTGCGCGCTGTCGCCCGCGTTGAGCACGAAGGTCTTGCCTTCGAGCGTCAGCGACATCTCGCCGGAAATGACATAGACGAATTCCTCACCGGCATGCGTCGTTACTTCCGCCGCTTCCTTTTGGCCAGCAGGCAGGCGAACCAAGATGCTCTCGAGCTGCGCGCCGACCGACGAATTGGTCAACCGGGCGAACAGATCGGTAGAATCGGCGAAGCTGAAAAACCGCAACTGCGATGCCCGCCGAACCGAACGCTCCTCGCTCGGCGTATCGACGAAGTACTGCAGCGTCACGCCAAGCGCCGCAGCGATGCCGGCCAGCGACGTAAGCGAGGGGGTAGCGAGGCCGCGTTCGACTTGCGAAAGAAACGGCTTCGAAATACCGGCCGCCGTGGCCGTTTCATCCAGCGTCTTATGCAGGCGGTGCCGCAGCGCTCGTATCTTGCCGCCCAAATCCGCAGATTGGCGAGTACTTTCGACGTCCAAAGCCATAGAGAATGCGTTGCTCGCAACTAGTAGTGGTGAGTGGTGGTTGTAAAACCAGCTATTTTTGTAGCGGGTGCGTCTATCGCGCAACCGTCTCGTCTCAAAGACAAAGCACTCTATGTTGCCAGAACACAATTACTAAACGCAAAAGGAAGGGTTTACCGCAGCGTCGAGTCACAGCTATTGGGGCCGGTTCAAATCGCGATGTTGAAACGAATTCCTGAGCCGCAACGCGGCTGAGCCAGCGCGCCTCAATCGAGGAACTCCCCCGCCCGCTGCTTGAGCACCGTGCTGAACTCGTCGAGCCAGCCGATCGACAAGCGCCAGCTTTGCCAGTACAGATCGACATCGAGATGACGGCCGGGCGCCAATTCGACGAGCTCGCCATTGGCGAGCGACGCCCCGATCATCTGCGTCGGGCACATGCCCCAGCCGAGGCCAGTGACGCAGGCGCGTAGAAACCCGCCGACATGCGGCACCCAATGCTGCGGCGGGTCGATCTCCGCCCGCGTGATGCGACGCATGAACCGCTCTTGCAGCGCATCCTTCGGATTGAATACGACGCACGGCGTACGTCGCAACGATTCGCGATTGACGCCGTCGTTGAAGTAGCGCGCAAAGAATGCTGGCGAGCAGACCGCGAGATAGCGCATTCGGCCAAGTCGCACCGAGCGGCAGCCTTGCACCGGCTCCGCTTGCGTGGTGACGGCGCCCTGCACGCTGCCATCGCGAATGCGCTGCGCCGTATGGTCTTGATCGTCGATCACGAGATCGAGCAGCATTCGCCGTTCCGCGCAGAACGCCGCCACGGCATCGACGAACCAGGTGCCGACGCTATCGTCGTTGACCGCCACGCGCAACGTCGGCCACGCCTGGCCCAACTGGCTGCCCGCCATCGAGGGCATGTCGTCGGATAGCTGCGCCTCGAGCAAGCGCACGCGTTCGGTATGTCGGCACAGCAAAGCACCTGACGCGGTCGCGACGCAGGGCTGCCCGCGCTTGACCAGTACGCTGCCGACGTGCTCTTCGAGCAGCTTGACCCGCTGCGAGACGGCCGAGGCCGTCACGTTCAATTCGGTTGACGCACGATCGAACGAGCCGAGACGCACCACGGCTGCCAACGCGTCGAGCAAAGCGTAGTCCAACATTAGCGTTCCTTAATCCGGCTTAGGGAAATTAGCTGTTCTTAGATGCATCCGGCATGCAGACTAACGCTATCGCTCCGTATCGTCTACCCGTCACCCACCATGAACTGGACCGCCTACTCACATGGCGCGGTGCTCTGCGCCTCGCTGATCGTCACCATCGGCGCACAAAATGCATTCGTGTTGCGTCAAGGGATCATGCGCTCGCACGTGGGCAAGATCGTCGTCCTTTGCACGGTGTCGGATTTCATTTTGATCGGCGCGGGGGTGGGCGGCGCTTCGGCGCTCGCCATGCGCTATCCGCGCCTGGTTGAAATCGTGCTGTACGGCGGGCTTGCCTATCTCGCGTGGTTCGGAATGTCGACGCTTCGGCGGGCGTGGCGCCCGGGCCACGCGGTGATGGAAACCGCGGGCGAGCCTGCGACTGTACCCTCCTCCGGCCAGCAAAGCGGCTGGTCAGTAGTCCTAATGACCCTTGCGTTTACCTGGCTCAATCCGCACGTTTATGTCGACGTTCTGCTGCTGATCGGCACGGCGGGCGCTCGCGAACCGGAAGGCTCGCGCCTGGCCTTCGCGCTCGGCGCCATGACGATCAGCCCGCTATGGTTCGCTGCGCTAGGCTTCGGCGCGCGATTGCTCGCGCCGTTTTTTCGGAAGGCAACCGCCTGGCGCGTGCTGGACGGCGCGATCGGCTCGATGGTGTTGTTCGTGGCGGCGGCGCAACTGCGCTGATACGGGCCGTAGCGGCCCAGCGCTATCTATTCAATAGATCGGACACCTAAGCATTTCGCTATCACGAACTGTCACAAGTTCGTGATATAAAAACGGCGGGCAATCGTTTGCGCGTGACCTCACGCGCTTTCTCTCGCTGGGGTGGTCGTCAATGAAAATCGTCGGATACAGCGCACTTTTGAGCATCGCGTTCGCGCTGCTGGTCGCCATCTGCGTCATTCTCCGGCAAGGCCATGTCGAACCGTCGCGCCCGCAGCCGGCCGAAATCGCGGCCGGCAAGGCCATCGACCATACGGGGACAGCTGCCGTCTCGCCTGCGCCCGCGTCCACACCGAGCGCGCGCGCAGCGTTACCCTCCGTTTGACAGCCCGCTAGCCCATCGCCGCACCGCGATACCGGCCGCCCCGCAGATAATCTGCGGGGACCGCCTCCGTCATTTGCGTTTAAGGTTTCATCCGGATACCGGATCGGGAGCCGGTAAAGCGCATTGATTGCGCGACGCCATTGCGATAGTCGCAGCATAACGCCTACCTCACTTTATTGTTCATTGGCTTTATAGCATCGAGACGAGCCATAGCCATTTACGCAAATCGAGTAAGTCGCCGAACCCCATTAAATCATCCGACTACATCTTCAAGATAATCATTTCGCATCGGGTGCAGCACCACGTTCCTATCCCGCACCCAGCCCGTGGCCGCCCCGCCTTTCGTGCTAGGGAAGACGCCTCATCGTCATCTCAAAATAATTCACTCACGCGGCATAAAGCATTAACGCTTTTCACGGGCTACGTCGTTTTAAACATTCAATCAAACCCACACCGGCGCTAACCAAGAAATAAAAACGTGTTTGGATCGCCATCTCTATTTACACCTACCGCAAGGCTCTCGTAAGGTGTCGCCCTCAGCCGCCGGCATGTCCACTGAGCGGCGAACATTCGCCAATACGCATTAACTACGAGGAGACAAAAATGCCGACCGCGCGCATTCATTCGGCCGTCGCGATGCCGGCCGCCGCGCTGGCTGTCACGCTGGTGCTGAGCAGTTGCGGCGGCGGATCGGACGATCCCGCGGCGATCGCGATCGCGGCTGCGCCCTGTACGAACACCGCCTGCTCGGGATCGAATGCGGCGAGCCCCCCTTCGCAGGCGAAAACGCTGTGTCCGGCGTCGCTCGACTACGGCACGACCTACACGGGCGGCTCGGGCAGCGGCGAGTACATCTTGGTTAAGTTCGACACGTCTAAAAAGCAGTACCAGATGACGTTCGTCGAATCCGAGGTTCCCACCTCGGCCGGCGAGATCAACACGACACGCGCGGGCCTCACGATCATCGGCGATTTCGAGCATCCAAGCGCCTATCCGATCTCGAACGCACAAGGCGTCGTCACGATGCCGCTCACCTTGCCGACCGACGAGCAGAATCGTTGCGCCTTCGTGCTGAAAAACGGGCAGACGGCGGATGGCCGCTATCAGGTCGAGATCAATCCGAGCGATCCGCCCATGCTGTTCGTCGGCAACGGCATCGTCGGCGGCGGCATCCCGGGCTCCACCGTGCAGTTCGACGGTGTCGCGATCGCGCCGGGCGTACAAGTGGCGACCGTTCCTAGCAAAACCTTCGATTACTACCCGTTCATCGCATTTAGCCGGACAGTGACCGACTTCTCGAAGGTGGCGGGACGCTACCACGAGCTCGGCATTCGCTTCACGCCCTCAGGCGGCAACTTTCAAACCACCGCCGCAAATCCCTCGGGCATCGCGCTCGGATGGCAGGTCGACGGCGTTCAGGTGACCGAAACGATGAATAGCGACGGATCGTGTACACCGGCCAGCGGCCAACCCTACACGTCTTGTCCCACGACTGGCGCTAACTGGGTGCGACGCACTCACGCCGATGGCTCGCCCGACAACGTCTTCACGAGCGCGGCGAATGTCAATCTAGGCATGGGGAATGTCTATCCTGCGGCGGGCGCCGGCGAACTGCAGTCGGCTCTCGCGGGCAACCAGGCGCACGGCGTCATGATCGCGGGCGAGCTGGACGGCCAAGTGATTCCCGTCGTGATCCGCGTGGGGTATGCCCGCTCTGGCGCCGGGCTGCTCGATTCGACAGTCGACGATCAACTCGGCATCTCGCTGCTCGCCCCCGCGCAACGAGTCGATCCGTCGTCGCTGAGCGGCGCGTTCATCGGCGCAAATAGCGCCACCGCATGCGGCATTGTCAGCGCCTACGGGCCGACATCCAGCTCGCCGCCGATCTACGAGGGCGCCTGCCTCGATGATACGACGACGCGCAACGCGGGCGTCAACTACACCTCGACGATTTTTCAAGGCGACAGCGCGGCCTTTCTCAATCCGTTCACGTCGACGGCCGCCACGAATTTTTCTCTCGACTTCACTCAGAAAGAGCCTGGGCTCGTCAAAGTCACCGCCCAAAACGCTTTCACGTCGGGCGGTGCGACGATCTTCAAGACGGGCGACACCGGCTATCTGATCAAGGCCGGCTCCGTGTTCGCCATGTTAATGAACGGCTCGGGCCGGCCCAACCCCTTCTTCACGATTGGCGCGTTCGTGCAGTAGTTGCGGTAGCGCTTCAAGGGGCGGCCGGTTGCGCCAATCGGCCGCCGTCGACTTTTGCCATCAACCTGATGAGAGGTTCTCAACATGAAGGGTTTCAAACTCATTCCTGTCGGTGCGGCATTGGCATTTTTTGTTGCGGCTGCGCCGCCGGCGTTTGCCGTAGCGGTGTCTCAGAGCGGTCCGATCACGTTACAGGGAGCCACGACGCTGACGAAATCCGGCAACTCCGTGGGCTGCACGACGACGCTGACCGGGACCATCACCAGCGACGGCGCGCTTTCCATTACATCCGCGCGCTTCAGTGGCCCGGCCATGTGCTCGTTGATCACACCCGCCCATTTGCCGTGGGGCGGCGCGTTGACCAACACCGCCGGCCTCACACTCAACAATGTCGCGGTCAACGTTGCGGTTCCTGTGCTGGGCGGACAGTGCGGCCCAACAACGGTCAACGCGAGCGTCTCGGAAAACTCGCAAAAGGAAACCGCCATCAGCATTTCAAAGCAGCAACTCACGGGCGGGTGCGAGGTGTCGGGCACGCTTACCACGACGCCTGTTTTGCTGATCAATTAACCGCCTAGCCGCGGCGGATCGCCGCTGAACGCGCCCGCCTGACGAGCGGCGGGCGCGCACGGCGAATAGTAAGAACCGGAAACAAACGCCTCGTTGCCGGCTGCGACCGCAGCCGGCTTTCATTCAGAACACGATATTTTGGACTCCTTATGATTTGGCGCGCTCTGTTCTCGCTCTCTCTGGTTGCGCTTGCGCTAAGTGCGTGCGGAGGAAGCGGCGGCGGCGATCCGCCCGCCCCCATCGCGACGCGGCTCTGTCCGCAAGCGATCGATTACCACACTGTATTTACGGGCGGCGCGGGTTCCGGGGAACTCGTCCAAGTGCAGATCGATAGCACCGCGATGACCTATCGGATCACTTACCTCGCTTCGCCCGTGCCGGTCGCTCCCGGCACCGTCTCGCCGACGCGGGCCACCGCACCGAACAATGTCGTGACCGGCACGCTCGCACAAGAAACGTTGCTACCCGCGGCGAAGCTGAATCAATGCGCGTTCCGCCTGAACAACGCCAGTCTCGATCCGGCGCGTCCGGCGCGCGTATTCCTGGGAGACGGCGTGCTCGGCGGCACGATCCCGGGCGCACGGATCTCGTTCGCAGGCGTGGGCGGGGTGGGCGTGGTACCTGATACGACGTTCCCCTACTACCCGTTCATCGCATTCGCACAGACATCGACGAGCCTAGCGGAGGCGGCCGGCGCCTACTCGATGCTCGGCTATCACAAGGTGCCTTCGCAACACTTCGCGCCCGTCGCCGTCGACGCCTCGTTCACGATCAACGCCGACGGCAGTTTTATCGAATGCGATAACAGCGGGCGCTATGCGGGGCAATGCCGGCAATCGGGAACGAACTTCGTTGCCCGCGCCGATTCTCCAACGTTCGAAACCGAGCGCTTCGCTGGGCAGATGGCCCCGACGCAAGCCGTGGATGGCCCGCAGGCGAAGGGCATTCTGATCGTCGGCAAATTGCGCGGCCAATTGGTGCCGATTCTGATTCGGGTGGGCGCGGCCGATCCATCGATTGCGTCCCCACCCGGTTCGCCGCCCAAAACGCCACTCGCCGACGACGAATCGGGCATTGCCATGCTCGCCCCTCAAACGACCGTCTCCCCGCCCTCGCAAAACGGCGAGTACATCGGCGTGGACAGCAACTTCGCTTATCGCACCACAGCGCTGATGAACGGGCAGGCGACGATGCTCGATCCGTTCAACGCATCGCAAGCTGCGCTCGCGACGGCGCTCGATCTGGATTACACCGAAGCGCTGCCAGGGCTCGTGGCGGCCAAGAGAACGGGCGGAACCGGCGAACACGGCCCCACGCCCACCGCAAAGATGATTTTCTCGGGCGGCGCGCTCGCTTACCTCGATACCTCCGATCCGAGCGCGCCGTACTTTGGCGTCAGCGCATTCGTTCAGTAATTGCACACCGAGGAATCATCACGATGGGAATCAAGCAGGGTTTGGCGCCGCTCGTCGCGGCTTGCCTATCGACGGGCGCCTATGCGCAGCAGGCGGGAGACAACGTCGTTTCGTTGGGTTGGTTTCACATCGCACCGCAGTATTCGAGCGATCCGCTGACGACGCACGTCGCGCCGATGCCGATCAACGGGCCGCTGGGGCTGCCTTCGGCGTTTACGTCGGCGGGAACGGGGTTGACCGTCAGCAACGCCAATACGATCGGCCTGACATTAACGCACTTTCTCACGGATCATTGGGCATTGACGGCCATGGGCGGGATCCCGCCTGAGTTTCATATCGGCGGCTACGGCGTCATCCAACCGCCCGGCCCCGCGGGCGCGCTGGGGCAACAGAATCTGAACGATCCGTCGAACAACCCGATTGTCGGGCGGGTGCGGCAATGGACAGCGGGCGCGATGCTGCAGTACTTCTTCGGCAAACCCGAAGCGCGGTTTCGGCCGTTTGTCGGGGTTGGGATGACTTATACCTGGTTCAACGCGTTCCAGCTCAACCCCAACTTCTCGCAATCGCTCAACGAGAATCTCGGCGGCGTGCTTGCCGCGGGGGCCGGCAAGCCAGGGCCAACCAGTATCTCTGCGAAGTCGTCTTCTTCATGGGCGCCGATCTTCAATGTGGGGGCAGCGTATGCGCTGACGAAGCATTGGCAGATCAACGCATCGGTGTCGTATACGCCGCTGAAGACCTATGCGGAGACCGATATCAAGGCCGCCGATGGCACCTTGCTGGCGGTGAGCAAAGCGAGACTGAACGCCGATCCGATCATTACGTTTGTGGCGGTTTCTTATCGGTTTTGAGGGGCGAGGCGCGCTTCGGTTGGACGATTCGAGGGGCATGGGCAGCCGACGCAACGCCTTGGCTGTCGATGGGACACGCGCCTTCGATAGCGGCGCACGTCATCCGTTCACCGCCCCGCCCCGGCCTGGCCTGGCCTGGCCTGTTCGACGATCATGTCGTAAAGGGCACTCGCTGCCGGCGACAATTGAGCCGTTTTGCGAGTGACCAGGACAAGCGTGCGAGAGACCGACGGTTCGACGAGTTCGATCGACCGCACCATCGGGTACGCATGCTTCTGAATCGCGAGCTTAGGCACCACCGCCGCGCCGAGTCCCTCGGCCACAAGCCCCAGCGCGGTGGAGCTGCGCTGAACTTCATAGAACGCGTTCAGCGTGACGCCGGTCGCATTCAGCGCGCCATCGAGCAGGCCGCGATTGCCGCTCATTTCGCCCGCGAAGATCAACGTATGGGTGCGCAACGCCGCCCAACGTAGGCGGCGCCGTTTCGCCAGCGGATGATCGTCGCGGCACACCAGCACATACGGATCGACCGTAAGCGGGACGCTCACCAGCTCGGGGTGCTCATCGCCGGCGATGCCGATGCCGAATTCCACCTCGCGGCGCAGCACGGCCTGCAATACCGATTCCGATGCGTGATCGAGAATCTTCACGCGATCGTGCGGCCGGTGCTCGGAGAACGCACGGAGAATGCGCGGCAGATACTGAATACCGACTGTCGGTACGCATGCAATCGAGACGTCGCCGCGCCGGCTCAATCCCGTTTCGCGAATTTCAGTAAGGGCGTCCGACAGCTCGTTCAACAACCGGCGCGCCTGCGGCAGAAAGCGCCGGCCGATCTCCGTCAAGGCGGTGCGGCGCGTCGTGCGTTCGACGAGCGCAACGCCTAAGAATGCCTCGAGCTTGCGTAGCCGCTGCGTGATCGCGGTTTGCGTCACGTGCAGCGTATCCGCCGCTTGGCTGAAGCTGCCGCTTTCGGCGATGGCGACAAATGCTTGGACGCCGAGCGTATCGATCTTCATCAGATAAATGAATCAATAGCGAAATTAAATTCATTTTACTCATAACCTGCACGGACGCAGAATTCACCTCATCGACGTCCTACACCTCGCAGTCCTCGCGCGTGCATGCGTTCGTCGAGCCCTCTACCCTCGCACAAGGAGCCGTATCGTGACAAACGTAACCGATCCGATCGATCAATATGCCAAGCAATATGTGAGATTCGAAGACGAGCGCACGCGGCCGGTCAGGGATCTACTGGACGCCGTCCCGCCGACGCACATGCGCAGCGCGATCGACATCGGTTGCGGGCCGGGCAATTCGACAGAGGCTTTACTGGCGCGTGTACCGGGCGCGCGGGTGCGCGGGTTGGATGCGTCGAACGACATGCTCGAGGCCGCGCGCAAGCGATTGCCCGACGTTCGGTTCGATCTCGTGGATATCGCCGCATGGGATGAGCCCGGCCAATACGACCTGATCCTCGCGAACGCCGTGCTGCAGTGGGTGGGCTCCCACGAGACGCTGTTCCCCCAGCTCGTCGCCAAGCTGGCGCAGGGTGGGCATCTGGCGGTGCAGATGCCCGACAACCTCGACGAGCCGGCGCACCGGCTGATGCGCGAGATTGCGGCAAGCGGGCCGTGGGCGGAGCGACTCAAAGGCGTCGAGCGCACCGAACGATTCGATGCGCGTCGCTACTATTCGCTGCTGGCGCCGCTCTGCTCGCGCGTGGATGTGTGGCGCACGACCTACTATCACCCGCTGCGCGGCGGCGCCGATGCCGTGGTCGAATGGTTCAAGGGCAGCGCGCTGCGGCCGTTTCTCGCAGCATTGAATGAGGCGGAACGCGATACGTTCATCGTTCGCTATCGGGAAGCCGTCGCAAGCGGCTATCCCGCACTCGAAGACGGAACGGTGCTGCTGCCGTTTCCGCGGCTGTTTATCGTGGCGACACGCAAGTAACCGCCATCCGGCGATTGGACGATGAAAGAGGCGACCAGCGGCATACCGTGCTTTAATTGCGAGCTGAGCTTCCGATCACCGTCCATCCCTCGCCGATGACCACCCTCACCGTTAAAACCCGCCGCAACCTAATCGGCCCCGCGCTCTTACTCGCTATCGCCGTGTGCGGGCTGCTCTACGTCAAGTGGCTCCCTTACTACCATCGCGCGTTCGTCGCGGCCAGTCAGCACGCAATCGGCCATTCGATCCTAATGGGCGAGGCATCCGCGCCGCCCGCCGCGTCCTGGAACGCTGCCCTCAGCTACGCAATTGCTTACGGCAAGGCGATCTGGCAAGCCATGGTGCTGGGGCTGCTGCTCGGCTCCGCCGTGCAGGCGCTGATTCCTTCGCGCTGGATCTTGCGCGCGCTGGGCAGAAGGGGCTTTAGCAGCGTGATGACAGGGGCCGTCATGTCGCTGCCCGGCATGATGTGTACGTGTTGCGCGGCGCCCGTCGTCGCTGGGCTTCGTGCATGCCGTGCGGCGCCGGGGGCTGCCATGGCGTTCTGGCTCGGCAATACGCTGCTCAATCCGGCCACCCTCGTCTTCATCGGCTTCGTCCTCGGTTGGCAGTGGATGGGCCTGCGGCTTGCGCTTGGCCTCGCGATGGTGCTCGGTGTGGGCTATCTCGTCGACCGTTTTGCCACAGAGCAAGAAGCCGACGCAACCCAAGCCGCGCTCGAACACATCGCCATCAAGACCGACGAAGACACGAGCGCCATGTTCGTACGATGGCTAACGATCCTGGCTCGCATGAGCGCGCGCCTCGTTCCCGAATACATTCTGCTTGTCTTGCTGATGGGCGCGGCGCGCGCTTGGCTCTTTCCGCACATCGGCCCGGGCATCGATGCAAGCCTCGCCTGGATCTTCGCGTTTGCGATCGCGGGCGCGCTGTTCGTCATTCCCACGGCCGGCGAGGTGCCGATCATTCAAGCGATGCTTTCGCTCGGCATGGCGTCCGCACCCGGCGCCGCGCTGCTACTGACGTTGCCGCCCATCAGCGTGCCCTCGCTGGCCATGCTCGGCCGCTCGTTTCCGCCGCGCATGCTCGCCCTCACTTGCGTCTGCGTCGTCGCAGGCGGGGTTACGGCCGGCTTGATCGCGTTGACGATCGGGCTATGAGCTATGAGCGATGAACGAACATGAGCAGCGAGGCGGCGCCCATGATGGCCGTTGCGATCCATCCAAGTGCGCGCACGGTGCGGCTCGCCGTAAAACGGCCCATCACGGATCGCTTCGAAACGAGAACGATGATGACGATCAATAGCGGCACCGCCACCACGCCATTGATAACGGCGCTCCAGAACAGCGCTTTCATCGGGCTGACCGGCGTGTATTGCAACGCGAGCCCCATCAGCACGCTGACGGCGATGATGCCGTAGAACCCGCGGGCATCCGTGACTTTTCGTTCGAGCCCTTCCCGCCAATTCATCGCCTCGGAAAGCGCATAAGCGCCGGAGCCGGCCAGCACCGGCACGCCGATCATTCCCACACCGAGAATCCCCGCCGCGAACAGCAGATAGGCGAATTCGCCGGCCAGCGGCCGCAACGCACTGGCCGCTTGCGCGGCCGTATCGATGTTCGTGACGCCCGAGGCATGGAGCGTCACCCCCGTGGCGAGGATGATGAACCAGGCCGTGATATCGGAGAAGAACATCCCGCTCAAGGTGTCCCAGCGGATGCGCCGCAGTTCGGTAGGCGCCGCCGACGGATCGCGCGCCAGCGGCAAACTGCGCGGTTTGGCCTGCATGTCCTCGACTTCTTCGGACGCCTGCCAGAAAAACAGATAGGGGCTAATCGTCGTACCGAACACTCCGACCACCATGGCGGCCGCTGTGGCGTCGAGCTTCACGCTCGGCCAGACGGAGCGCAAGGCAACCTGCCCCCACGGAATATGCACGGTGAAGAGCACGGCGGCGTAGGCGAACAACGAAAGCGTCAACCATTTCAAGAAAACGACGTAGCGGTGATACGGCACGAACACCTGAAGCAGCAACGTCGCAAAGACGAAGACTGCCGTCATCAGATGCCGATTCACGCCTGAGACCAGCTCCGCGCATTCGCCCATTGCAGCGACATCGGCCGCGATGTTCAACGTGTTGGCAATCAACAGCAGAAAGACCACGCAGTAAAGCACGACCGGCGGAAACGTCGTCTTGATGTTGGCCGCCAGCCCTTTGCCGGTGACTCGGCCAAGCCGCGCGCACATGAGTTGCACCGCTGCCATCAATGGGAAGGCAAGCGGCATCGTCCACAGCATGTTCAAGCCGAACTGCGCGCCGGCCTGGGAATAGGTGGCGATCCCGCTAGGGTCGTCGTCGGCCACCCCGGTGATCAGCCCGGGCCCGATCCTCGCCAGCGGGTGTTCCTTTAAACGATCGAGCCGCCGTCGAATGACATTGGCCTGCGATGTTCGGTCGGCACGCATCGGCTCGCCTCGCCGGTCAGATTCAGTTCGACATGGTTGAAAACGACTGGTCGAATCATACGCCCGCGCGGCTTGCCGACGATATCAAAGGCCGGCGCCGAGCCGGCCGCCCAAACAGTAAGGTAATCGTCAGAATGACAGCGCCGCGCGGGAAAGGGCTTACGTTATTCGTTACTGGCCCAGCTTGTCGTTGACGCAGCCCGTGCTATTGCACTCGCGTTCGCGCTCTTGAAGGAAGGCGAGGCGTTCCTGCGTCATATTCACCGCGCAATCGAGGTTCACGAAGTAGCCGCTCTCCTTCTCCTCGCTGCATTGTTGATCGCGCTGCTTGAGCCACTGGAGCTGCCCGCTCTTGAGCGAGGCCTGCTGCGCGGGGTTCAGATGCGTACGCAAGCGCCCGTATTGCGTATTCAGATCGCGATCGGCCTGCGAGAACACCGTGCTTGCACAGTAGACCTGATCGAAGGCATTGCGCGGCTTGGCGCACCCGGCCGCGTGGGCAGCCATCGGAACGAATGCGGCAGCTAAAACAACGGCGATTTTCTTCATGATTTTTCCTTTTTATTAACACGCGGGATTAGGGCGACTATCGCGTCGCCTCATGGATGACAATCTACGACCCCTCTCGAGATTGCGTCAGCCAATTTCTTGATCGTGGCGGGTTCCGCTAGCCGCCGCTCTTCGTCGGGATTGACGATGACCCCCGCCTCCACCAATACGGCAGGCATAAGGGCCGTCTTCAACACCACCAAATCGTCGAATTGGTGAATACCGAGCCGCCTGTCGATCAACGGACGGTTTTCGCCTTTGATCGGCGTCGCGTGGTACAGCGACGGCGTCTCTCCCGCCGCCAGCATTCGCTCGCCGATCGCCTTGGCGCATGCCAAGCTCCGCTGATAATGCGGATTGCGTTCGGAGACGAAAATCGCAAAGCCCTTCAACTCTTTATTGCGTCCCGCATCGATCCATGCCTGCTGCATCGAATCGTGATGAATCGAAATGAAGAAATCGGCTTTGGGAGCGGCATTGGGGCGATCCTGCAACGTGATCTCCGTGCCATCGGCGCCGGTACGGGTAACGCGGTCTCCCGCTGCTTGGAGATCGTCCGTGACGGCCTTACTGAGATCTAAGTTGTACAGATGCTCGACGCGGCCGCTTGCGCCTGTCGCGCCGGGGTGCGCAGGCGTATGTCCCGCATCGACGATGACCCACGCCGCTTGGCAAGGCATGGCGCAGAGCAGGCCGAGCATGAGCGCGATGAGGCCGGAAACTGAGGTTCTGGGCATCGGAAACGTCCAGCGCAAAGAGGAAGTGATCGTTCTTTATCGTTCTTATTGGCGCGATTCGCGCCGGCGCTCAAAGATAGCTGCAGACGTAGTCGAGCGTTTCGATCACGTCGATATCGAACCGGCTCTTGCCCGGCACCGAGAACGACTCGCCCGCACCGTAGGTGGTCCATTGATCGCTGCCGTCGAGGCGAATCCGGCATTGTCCGGCCTGCACTTCCATCAATTCCGGCGCGTCAGTTCCGAAGTTGAGGGCGCCGGGCAGGATCACGCCCAGCGTCTTGCGCGTGCCGTCGGCGAAGAGCACCGTGTGCGAGACGCACTTTCCGTCGAAATAGACGTTGGCGCGTTTGATTACGGAAACCTGATCGAATTGCGTTGCGGCCGTCATGGGGAATTCCTCCGGGTCTTTGTCATGGGATGCATTGGCGCGACATCAGCGCAAGACCGCCATCATACCGGCGCTTCGATGTGCCTAGCCATAGTCGGACGGCGCATTGTAAATGCACCGGAGGATCGTCCATGTGACAGCAACCGATCTCAAGCTTCGGCGGCTTTCTCATCCTCCAAATACGCTCGGATGACATCGGCGAATGTCGCATCGCCCCGCAGCCCGAGTTGCTCCGCCCGCGAGGTATCCCATTGCCCCGGCCAACTGCCGACGATCTTGACGATGCGCTCGTCTTCTTCGTAGCGAATCCGCCGCACCGCCGCTTCGCCCGCCACCTCACCCAGCGCGGCGATCATCTCGTCGACGCTCACGGAAATACCCGGCAAATTGAGCGTGCGCCGGTTGCCGAGCTGCTCGCTAGCGAGCTCCCCGCCTGCGATGAGCGCATCGATGGCCCGGCGCGGTGAAAGCAGCCAAAGCCGCGTATCGCGCGGCACCGGGCAGACGGCCTCCTCGCCGTTCAGCGGCTCGCGCACGATGCCGCTCGCAAACGAGGAAGCGGCTGCGTTCGGCCGGCCCGGCCGCACACTGATCGTCGGCAGCCGCAGCACGCGGCCGTCGACAAACCCTCTACGCGTGTAATCGGCAAGCAGCAATTCGGCGATCGCTTTTTGCACGCCGTACGACGATTGCGGGTCGAGCGCCGTATCGTCCTTTACGACGTCAGGCAGCGCGCCGCCATAGACGGCGACCGAACTCGTGAATACGACGCGCGGCCGGTGTCCGCGCGCGCGGCATACGTCGAGCAACAGCCGCGACGCATCGAGATTGATGCGCATCCCCAGATCGAAATCGGCTTCGGCTTGTCCGCTGACGATGGCGGCCAGATGAAAGATCGCAGCGGTATCGGTATCGATCGCGCGTTCGAGCACGGCTCGATCGGCGATGTCGCCGACGAGCGCCGTGATGCGGACATTGCTGCCCTGTAGATCGCCGCCCGTCACCACATCAAGCAGGACCAGCTCATCGATGCGCTGCTTGACGCCATCGGGGCCGGTCAACTCGCCGCGCTCGAGCAGTTTGTGCGCAAGGCGCTGACCGAGGAAGCCGGCGCCGCCGGTGATAAGGACTTTCATGAATGTTTGCCTCTCGTGGACGCAAAGATCACGCCGACTGCAAATACGAGCGGAGCCAACCCAGCCCCTCCGACGTTCCGGCCTTCGGGCGGTATTCGCAGCCGATCCAGCCGTCGTATCCGAGCGCGTCGATTCGGTCGAACAGATACGGGTAGTTCAGTTCGCCGACATCGGGCTCATGGCGCTCGGGCACACCTGCGATTTGGATGTGGCCGATCCCCGCGATGTCGCGTTCGAGTTTCTTCGCCAGATCGCCTTCGACGATTTGGCAGTGATAGCAATCGAACTGCACCTTGAGATTCGGCGCGCCGATTTCGCGGCAGATGGCCTGCGCCTCGTCTTGCCGATTCAGAAAAAAGCCTGGCATGTCGCGTGGATTGATCGGCTCGATCAGAACAGTGATGCCGTCCGCCCGCGCGGCTTGCGCTGCGTCGGCAAGATTACGCAAGTACACGTCGCGATGCCGCGAGCGATCCGCTTGCGCAGGCAGCAGCCCCGCCATGACGTGAAGCTTGTCGTTGCCGAGCAGGCGCGCGTAGTCAAGCGCCGTTTCGATGCCACGGCGGAATTCGTCTTCGCGTCCCGGCAGCGATGCGATGCCGCGGTCGCCCGCGGTCCAATCCCCGGGCGGCGCATTGAAGAGCGCCTGCGTGAGCCCGTATTCGCCGAGCCGCGCCTTGAGCTCCGCAGCGGGAAAATCGTACGGAAACAGATACTCGACGGCCTTGAAGCCATCGCGCGCGGCGGCGGCAAAGCGATCGAGAAACGCGTGCTCGTTGTACATCATCGTGAGATTGGCGGCAAAGCGGGGCATGTCGGCGTATCCGGGTCAAGAGTTGAAGAGGAGTCCTACCACTGAGCGCCGAATGCGTCGCGCAGCGCTTGTAGCGCCGCCTCGTCGAGCGGTGCGGGCTTCGGATTCGTCATCAGCCAAAGGCGAGCCGTTTCCTCGAGTTCTTCGAGCACGTATGACGCATGCGAGACCGACGTCCCCCACACCACAGGGCCGAGACGTTCGAGCAACACGCCGCGCACGCGATCCGCCAGCGATGCGACCTGCGCCGCGACTTCCGGATCGCCGGGGCGCCGATAACGCACGAGCGGAATGTGCCCCACCTTCATCACGTAGTACGGCGTAATGGGCGGCAGCACATCGGCATCGCTCCATACACCGGCGAGCGTCAGCGCGACGAGATGCGTCGAATGCGTGTGGACGATGCCGTGCGCTTCGCCGTTTCGCGCGTAAATGCCGCGATGCAGCGCCAGCGTCTTCGACGGCCGGCCACCGCGGCCATCGTTCACGTGCTGGCCCGCATGATCGACCTTGGCGATCTCGGCGGGATCGAGCCGCCCGAGACAAGCGTCGGTCGGCGTGATCAGCCAACCGTCGGGAAGGCGCGCGCTGATGTTCCCCGCCGTGCCGACCGCATGGCCACGCGCATAGAGGCTCGCGCCGATCTCGCAAATTTCTTCGCGTAGCTCAGATTCGATCGTCGTCATGCGGCGCCCTCCTCGCCATCTAAGCAACGCAGCGCCTTTTCGAAGAAATCGAGCGAGCCGAAATTGCCGGATTTGAGGGCAAGGCCGAGCGGCGTAGCTTCGATCGTGGCCGTGGCCGGCACACCGGGATCGATCTGTGCGCCGATCTGCAACGACGTGACGCCGAGCGCTTGCACGACCGCGCCCGACGTTTCGCCGCCCGCCACGACGAACTTGCGCACGCCCATTTCGCGCAAGCCGCGCGCAACGGCGGCAAGCGCCGTTTCGACGAGACGGCCTGCCGCTTCCACGCCGAGCGTCGCCTGCACCCGTTGCACGTCCTCGGGCGCGGCCGTGGCGTAGATGAGCACGGGCTGCGGCAAGTGCGAACGCGCAAATGCGAGCGCCTGCGCAACGACGGGTTCGCCGCGCGAGATCGCGAGCGGATCGATTCGGAATGCCGGGCGCTCCTTGCGCCACAGCGCGACTTGCGCGTTCGTCGCCGTCGAGGCGCTGCCGGCCAGCACGGCCGATGCGCCTTCAATGCGAGGCAATGCAGCCGCGTCTTGGTGATCGGGCAGCAGGCCCGCGCGGCGGAAGTTGGCCGGCAACCCGAGCGCAATACCCGAACCGCCCGTCACGAGCGAAAGATTTGCGCAGGCTTCGCCCAACACGTGCAAATCGCTATCAGCTACGGCGTCCGCAATCGCGAGCCGCACGCCGCCGTCGCGCAGCGATTCGATGGCATCGCGCACCGCGGCTGCGCCGCGCGCGATCGTGTCGTAGCGAATCAGCCCGACTTGAGACGCACTCTGCCGTTGCAAGACGCGCACTAGGTTCGCATCTTTCATCGGCGTCAGCGGATGGCGTTCCATGCCCGATTCGCTCAGCAGCGCATCGCGCACGAACAGATGGCCGCGATAGACCGTGCGCCCATTCTCGGGGAACGCGGGGCACGCGATCGCGAAACCGCGCTCGCCCTCGAGCGCATCGAGCAGTGCATCGGCGACGGGGCCAATGTTGCCGGCGTCGGTCGAATCGAACGTCGAACAATACTTGAAGAAGATCTGCCGCGCACCGCGTCCGCGTAACCACGTGCACGCGGCGAGC
>Ga0157369_10000573_pt1 | contig 48456 bp, 48 predicted proteins | sample C25metaG_FD_113461 | JGI IMG/M metagenome (GOLD analysis project Ga0157369, IMG submission 113461) | Corn rhizosphere microbial communities from Kellogg Biological Station, Michigan, USA - C2-5 metaG | ecosystem: Host-associated > Plants > Roots > Rhizosphere > Soil | place: USA: Michigan... | reverse complement strand
GTTCGTGCTCGAAGACGACGACCCCGGCAAGTTCGCGCTGACTCCCGGCGCCCTGCCCGAGGTGGCCGACAACGGGTCGCGGGTCAGCTGGCCGGCCAGCACCACCGAGCGGATGCTCACGGTCACCGACGCCGACGGCGCCAGCCGCAGCCTCGGCGCCGTCGACCTCGTCTTCCCCATCCTGCACGGCCCCTACGGCGAAGACGGCACCATCCAGGGCCTGTTCGAACTCGTGGGCCTGCCGTACGTCGGCAGCGGCGTGCTCGCCTCGGCCCTCGGCATGGACAAGCACTTCACCAAGACGGTCTTCCAGCAGGCCGGCCTGCCTGTCGCGCCCTGGCAGACGATCACCGCCGCCGAGTGGGCGGACGCCCCGGAGACCGCGGCGGCAGCTCTCGATGCCCTCGGTCTGCCCGCCTTCGTGAAGCCGGCCCGCGCCGGATCGAGCGTCGGCGTGAGCAAGGTCTCCCACCCCGGCCAGCTCGCCGAGGCGATGGCACTGGCCCTGGCCGAGGACGACAAGGTGCTCATCGAATCGGGCCTGGTCGGCCGTGAGATCGAGGTCGCCGTGTTGCAGGGGCGTCCCGGGGAGCCGACCCGGACATCCGTTGCCGGCGAAGTGGTGGTGTCAGGTCGGGACTTCTATGACTTCGCGGCCAAGTACCTCGACGCCCCCGGCATCGACCTCGTCTGCCCGGCTGAGCTGGCACCCGAGGAACTGGCCGAGATGCAGCGCCTCGCGGTGAAGGCGTTCGACGCGATCGGCGCTGAAGGCCTGGCGCGGGTCGACTTCTTCCTCACCGCCGACGGCTGGGTGATCAACGAGATCAACACCATGCCCGGCTTCACGCCGATCTCCATGTTCCCCAGCTGTTGGCTGGCCAGCGGGTACTCCTACCCGGAGCTCATCGACGAACTGGTGGAGGTCGCCCTCGCGCGAGCGGCCGCGCCCCAGCCGGTCAGGGCGTAGCGGGGGCCGTCGGCGCCAGCGTGACCGGCCCCGTGGCGCCGCCCGGCGGCAGCTGCAGGTCGTCGATGCTTGTGCACGCCTTGGCTTGCGGGATGACCTTGATGGTGCTGGCCAAATCGACCGCCACCGTCGACCAGCTGACCTTCGTGGTGTCGACGAGCACCTCCACGGCCGGCGTACGCCCGTAGGTGGTGATCCGGATGCGCGGGGCGTCGGAGTCATCGTTGATCCAGTCGACGCCGTTGACGTTCACGCACGGCAACGTTGTCGGCCCGGGGACCTCAACGCCGCAGTGCAGCAGCACCGTCGCCGGATCACCCCACGCCCCGGTGCCCTGGGCGTCGGTCTCGCGCTCCGCCTGCCCGGCAACGGATGTCGGCAAGTGCACGACGACGTCGGCGCACGCCGCGAGTTGAGCGCTCGGCGCCGGCTGCATGGGCACAACCGCGGTGCAACCGGTGAGGGCAGCGGCGCCGGCGACGATGAGCAGGGCGCCCAGGAGGCGGTGCGGGCGGCGTGTGGCACTCATCCCCTCAAGGCTACCGCTCGGCCCCTCCCTCCGGCGAACGGCGGGAGGGGCCGAGCGGACCAGCGGCCGGGGGAGGGAGAGCCGGGGATGGGCTAGCGTTTCAGTCATGACGAACGAGACCCTTGCATCCCTCAGCGAGGCCGACGTTCTGTCCCGGATCTTCCCGCGGCTCCCCGCCGCCTCCGCGCAGCTGCTCGGCCCGGGCGACGACGCCGCGGTGGTGGCCGCCGGCGACGGCCGCTTCGTGGTCACCACCGACATGATGATCCACGGCCCCGACTTCCGGCTGGCCTGGTCGACGCCGCACGACCTCGGCTGGAAGGCCGCCGCGACCAACCTCTCCGACGTCGCCGCCATGGGGGCCGTCCCCACCGCCCTCGTCGTCGCCATCGCCGCCCCGCCGCACACGCCGATCGAGACCATCGAGGGCATCGCCGACGGCCTGCGCGACTGCTGCGCCGCCCTCGCCCCGGGGTGCGGGGTCGTCGGGGGAGACCTCTCCGCCTCCGACACCCTCACCCTCGCCGTGACGGCGTTCGGCGACCTGCAGGGGCGCGCGCCCGTGCTGCGTTCAGGCGCGCAGCCGGGCGACATCATCGCAGCCGCCGGAACCCTCGGCGACGCCGGCCGCGGGCTCGCCCTGCTGTTCAGCGAGGCGGTGACCGAGGACGGCGCGCCGGACGCAACGAGCGCGGCCCGCGTGCGTGCCGCCGCCCCCGAGCTCATCGCCGCCCAGCTCGCCCCGTCGCCGCCCATCAGCCTCGGCGCCGTGGCCGCGACCGCAGGCGCGACCGCGATGCTCGACGTGTCCGACGGCCTCGCGATCGACGCCGGACGCCTCGCCCGCGCCAGCAGCGTCAGCGTGGACTTCGACTCCGCAGAACTCGGCGCGCACCCGCAGGCGGTGCTGCACGGAGGCGAGGACCACGCGCTGCTCGCCACCTTCCCGGCGGCGACGGCACTCCCGGAGGGCTTCCGGCGCCTCGGCACGGTCCGGGAGGGCGACGGCGTGGTCCTGGTCGACGGGCACCCCCACGACCAGGGCGGCTGGGACCCCTACCGCGGCTGGGACGGCGCCGCCGGCTGACCCTTCGTCAGGCGACGGACGTGTACGGCGGTTGCTCGCGCATCCTGGCGTACCAGACGCTCGTGTCGCCGTAGTCTTTGCGCTTGGTGAGTTCCAGGGCGGTGTCCCAGGCGGGTTCCGGGGAACGCACGTTCCGCTCGACGACCACCACGGCATCCTCTGACAGAAGCGGAACCAGCGCTGCGAGCGCCCGGCCGAGTTCGGCGTCACCCAGGTCGTACGGCGGATCGAGGAAGACAAGATCGAACCGGCCGGCGGCGGAGCCGAGAAAGGTCTGCACCGACTGGGCGCTCACCCGAAGGTCGGGCGCGGCGCGCGTCGGGGCGGCCTTCCGCACCGCCTCGACGTTCCGGCGGCAGAGTCCGGCCGCGACCTGGTTCTTCTCCACGAGAGTGACGGATGCCGCGCCGCGACTCGCCGCCTCCAGCCCGAGCGCCCCCGACCCGGCATACAGGTCGAGCACCCGCGCCCGCCGGAGGGCGTCCTGCGCCTCCAACGCGGAGAAGATCGCCTCGCGCACCCGATCGCTCGTCGGGCGGGTGCCCTGCTTGGGAACCGCAAGGGAGAGGGAACCGGCAAAACCCGAGATGATTCGCGTCATTTGCCCCGAGCCTATCGCCGAGAAGTGCGAATCGGTGTAAGCACGAATGTGTGACCGACTCCATGCCGATCAGCCAGACCCAGCTCGACGCACTCTGGGACTTCAGCGATCCCGCCGCCACCATTGACCGTTTTCGTGAGGCGATGGAAGGCGCCGATGCCGAGTCGCGGGCGGAACTGACGACCCAGGTCGCACGCGCGTGGGGCCTGATCGGCAATTTCGACGAAGCCGACGCCGAGCTCACGGTCGCCGAAGACGAAGTCGACGAGCCGTCGGAGAACCTGCTCGCCCGCATCGCCCTCGAGCGCGGCCGGCTGCGCGTCGCGGAGGGCAAGCCCGCCGACGCGGTGCCGTTGTTCACTCTCGCCGCGCGCCACGCCGCCGCCGGCGGATCGCAGTACCTCGCGCTCGACGCGCTGCACATGCTCGCCCTGGCCGACACCGGGCACGAGGAGGAATGGGCGGCGGAGGGCTTCTCCATGCTCGGCACCGTGACCGACCCGCGCACGCTGCGCTGGGCCGTGGCGCTGCACAACAACCTCGCCTGGCACCTGCACGACAGCGGGCGCCCCGAGGACGCGATGCCCCACTTCCAGCAGGCGCTGGCCGCCGCAGAGCAATACGGGACCACCGACCAGCGCTTCATCGGCCGCTGGGCGATCGGGCGGTGCCTGCGCACCCTCGGTCGCACCGACGAGGCCCGGCAGATCCAGGAGGGACTCGCCGCGGAGCGACCCCACGACACGTTCGTGCAGGAGGAACTCGCCGCCCTCGGCGCCGCCGCCACCACCGAGCAGGCCGGGGACACGCCAGGGGAGTGACGCAGCTTACGATCGAAGCATGACGACCCCGGCATCCGGCGTTGGCCTCGACAGCAAACTCTCGAACGTTCTCGGCGGCCGCACCGCCACCGCGCTCTCGAAGGCGTTCGGCATGACCACCGTGGCCGACCTGCTCAGCCACTACCCGCGCCGGTACGCGCGGCGCGGCGAACTGACCGCTCTCGACGAACTGCCCCTCGACGAGACGGTCACGATCGTCGGGGAGGTGCGCGACGTGCAGAAGCGCGCCATGAAGAACCGGCACGGCACCATCGTCGAGGTCACGATCACCGACGGATCCGGCTTTCTCACCCTCACCTTCTTCAACCAGGCCTGGCGCGCCGACGCCCTGCGCCGCGGCACGAGGGGGATCTTCGCCGGCAAGGTGTCCAGTTACAAGGGTCACCGCCAGCTCGCGCACCCCGACTTCCAGCTCTTCGACGCCGACGACGGCCCTGACCTGCCCGCCGCCGGCCCCGCCGCGGAACGCTGGCTGCAGACACCCATCCCCATCTACCCCGCGACCAGCACGGTGGCGAGCTGGCAGATCCAGAAATCGGTCGGCATCGTCCTCGACAGCCTCGGGCCGGTTCCCGACCCGCTCCCCGACGACGTGCGCACCGCACGTCGGCTCCTGACGCACGGCCGCGCGCTCGAAGACATCCACCGGCCCGAAACGGATGCCGCGTGGCGGGCAGCCCGCGACACCCTCCGGTTCACCGAGGCGTTCGTGCTGCAGACCGCCCTGCTGCAGCAGCGGGCCGACGCCCGGAACGCGCCGGCCGTGCCGCGCGTGCCGAAGCCCGGCGGCTACCTAGAGCGGTTCGACGCGTCCCTGCCGTTCCGGCTGACCGGCGACCAGGCATCCGTCGGCGAACAGATCGCCGCCGACCTCGCCCAGGCCTGGCCGATGAACCGGCTGGTGCAGGGTGAGGTGGGGTCGGGTAAGACCCTGGTGGCGCTTCGCGCGATGCTCGCGGTCGCCGACTCCGGCGGCCAGTCCGCGCTCCTCGCGCCCACCGAGGTGCTCGCGGCCCAGCACCTCCGCTCCATCGCCAGGGTGCTCGGCCCCGACCTCGCAGCGGACCTCATGCCCACCCTCCTCACCGGCCAGCTTCCCGCCGCCGACCGGCGCAAGGCGCTGCTGCGCACCGTCACCGGGCAGGCACGCATCGTCATCGGAACCCACGCCCTCCTCGGCGACCAGGTGACGTTCTTCGACCTCGGGCTGGTGGTCGTCGACGAGCAGCATCGATTCGGCGTCGAGCAGCGCGAGGTGTTGCGGCAGAAGGGACAGACGCCCCCGCACGTGCTGGTGCTGACCGCCACCCCGATTCCCCGCACCGTGGCCATGACCGTTTTCGGTGATCTCGACGTGAGCATCATCGAGGAGCTGCCCTCCGGCCGGCCCGGCATCACGACGTTCGTCGTCGCTCCGGCGGAACGGCCCGCATGGGAGCGGCGCATCTGGGAGCGCGTGGCGGAGGAGCGCGCACTCGGCCGGCAGACGTTCGTGGTGTGCCCGGCGATCTCCCCGGCCCAGGTCGAGGAAGGCGAGGATCTCGAGGACGCGGATGGGCAGGCGGCCCGGCCACCGGCATCCGTTGAGACCGTGCTCGTGCAGCTGCGCCACAACCCGGCGCTGGCGGGGGCACGCATCGAGGCGCTGCACGGACGCATGCCCGCCGACGAGAAGGAGCAGGTCATGCTGCGGTTCGCGTCGGGCGAGGTGGACGTGCTGGTGGCGACTACCGTCATCGAGGTCGGCGTCGACGTGCCGAACGCGTCGGTCATGGTCGTGCTCGACGCCGACCGCTTCGGGGTGTCCCAGCTGCACCAGCTGCGCGGGCGCGTGGGCCGCGGGCAGGCACCGGGCCTCTGCCTGCTGGTGACCTACGCCGACGCCGAATCGGTGGCGCGCGAGCGGGTGGAGGCGGTCGCGGCGACTCTCGATGGCTTCGACCTCGCGCAGGTCGACCTCGAGCTGCGGCGCGAGGGCGACGTGCTGGGCAGCCTGCAGTCCGGTGGGCGCTCGTCGCTCCGCCTCCTGCGGGTGGTCACCGACGGTGCGCTGATCACCGAGGCACGCGAGGCGGCGGGTCGCATCGTCGACGCAGACCCCGCGCTGTCGGAGTTCCCCGCGCTGCACAGCGCCGTCGCCAGGCGTCTGGACGACACGGAACGGGCGTCACTGACGCGCGGGTGAGCGCGCCAGACAGTGAGTCTGCTGAAGGCCGCCGGCTTGCGGGGTGCGGCGCGCTAGGGTTGCGGTATGCAGAGGATCGCCGTCGTTCCCGGTTCGTTCGACCCGGTCACGCTCGGGCATCTCGACGTGATCGAACGGGCTGCCGGACTGTTCGACGAACTGCATGTTCTCGTGGTGCACAACCCCGGCAAGACCGCCCTGCTGCCCATCGCGCAGCGCGTGTCGCTCATCGAACAGGCGATCGACGGCGCGCCCTACCGTGACCATGTCACGGTGTCATCGTGGAGCATGGGGCTCCTGGTCGATTACTGCACGGATGTCGGCGCGAGCGTGCTGGTCAAGGGCATCCGTTCGCAGGTCGATGTGGCCTATGAGACGCCCATGGCCATCGTGAACCGCAATCTGGCCGGCGTCGAGACCGTCTTCATGCTGCCGGATCCCGCACACGCCCACGTCTCCAGTTCCCTGGTGCGGCAGGTCGCGTCCCTCGGCGGCGACATCGCGCCCTACGTGCCGGCCGCGGTCGCCACCCTGCTGCAAGGATCGCGGGTGTGAACACGCCGCCGACGTCAACGCTCACCGACGAGCCTCTGGTTCCTGGCGAGGAGAGCCGGGGGATGCCGATCGCCGAGCTGCAGGCGTTCGGCGAGCGCATCCTCTCGAACATGCAGACCGTCATCGACGGCAAGCCGGAGTCGGTGCTGACCGCGCTGACGGTGCTCCTCGCTGAGGGGCACCTCCTGATCGAGGACATCCCCGGCGTGGGCAAGACAATGCTGGCCAAGGCGCTCGCCCGCTCCGTCGACTGCAGCATCAACCGCATCCAGTTCACCCCCGACCTGCTGCCCTCCGACGTCACCGGGGTGGCGGTCTTCAACCAGTCGGAGCGTCGCTTCGAATTCAAGCCCGGGCCGGTGTTCGCGAACATCGTCATCGGCGACGAGATCAACCGGGCCAGTCCGAAGACCCAGTCGGCGTTGCTGGAATGCATGGAAGAGCGCCAGGTGACGGTCGACGGCATCACCTACGAGCTGTCACAGCCGTTCACCGTCGTGGCTACGCAGAACCCCATCGAGATGGAGGGGACGTACGCGCTGCCCGAGGCGCAGCGCGATCGGTTCATGGCCCGGATCTCGATGGGATACCCCGACCACGAGTCCGAGCTCGCGATGATCGACGCCCGCGACACGTCCAGCCCGCTGACCCGCCTCGAGGCGGTCGTCACCGTGGAGCAGCTGCGCGCCATGATGCTTGCCGCGCGCTCCGTGTTCGTATCGACGCCGGTGAAGCGCTACGCGGTCCAGGTGGTGCGCGCCACCCGTGACGACCACGACCTGCGACTCGGCGCGAGCCCCCGGTCGAGCCTCCAGCTGATTCGGGCGGCCAAGTCGAAAGCCGCGCTCGACGGGCGAGACTTCGTGCTCCCCGACGACATCAATGCCCTCGCCGTGCCCGTGCTCAGTCACCGGCTGGTGCCGAGCAGTCGCTCTCTCGGGCACCATCACCAGGACGCGGGCGCGCTCGCCGACGAAGTGGTGCGCCGCATCATCGCCGCAACGCCCGTGCCGATGGGCATCCAGAGCCGAGGCTGACCGTGCCTGCCTTCCCGCGGTCGCGCCCGTGGACCCGGTCCGGACTCCGAACCCGCTTCAGCCTTCGCGGAGCCGGGTTCCTGGTGGGCGGTGCCGTGTTCATCGGCTACGCCGTGCTGAACGACGTGAGCGAGCTCCTGTTCGTCGGCTGGCTTCTGGCCGCCCTCCCGATCGTGGCGCTCGCGTCCGCGATCCTCCGGCCGGTGCGGGTGCAGGTGACCCGGCGATTCACCCCCGACATTCCCGAGGCCGGAACGAGCACCCGCGTCGTCGTGACCGTTCGAAACCTCTCGAGCAGGCCGCTCGCGGTCGCCGGCTGGCGGGACAGCACGCCGCCGCAACTCGCTGCCCGGTCCGGCGGCGCCATGCCGGTCCTTTCCGGCGTCGCAGGCGGGCGCAACGATACGGCCGTCATCGACTACGTGCTCGTTCCCGGCCGCCGGGGCGTGTACCCGGTCGGCCCGCTGCTCCTGCTCATGACTGACCCGTTCGGCCTCGCCTCGTGCGAGCGGCCGGTCGGCGGCACGACCGACCTCATCGTCACCCCGCGCGTGACACCCCTGCCCGGCCGGCGCAGCGGCTTCGCCCGCTCGGAGGGTGACGTGCACGAACTCCTCCGGCAGTCCAACGCCGACTCGGAGGAGCTCATCGCGCGGGAATACCGGCCCGGAGACCCGGTGCGGCGGGTGAACTGGCCGGCGACGGCCCGCCGTGGCGACATCATGGTGCGCCAGGAGGAACAGGGCGGCAGTCCCGAGGCGGTCCTCATTCTCGACACCGCCCTCGCCGGTCGCGGCCGTGGCCGTGACCGGGACGATCCTGCGTTCGAGGTCGCCGTCGAACTGGCGGCGTCGATCGGCGTACATCTCGTGTCGGGCGCGTTCCGGGTGCACCTGATCGAGCTGGGTGCCAGCCAGCTCGCCGTGGGGGAGCCGCGCGGCGGCAGCGGGGCCGGGGTCTTCGGGCCGCCGTCGGGGGACCGGGTGCTGCTGGAGCGCCTCGCCTCCCTGGTGCCCGCGGCCGCCACCCCGGTCGACGAGCGCTGGCGCGGTCGCGGCCTGTATTCGTCGCGCATGCCCGCCTTCGCCATCCTCGTCGACATCGACGACGATGACGCTGCCTTCGTGGGCGCCCTCCGCTCCCGCTATGATCCCGTCGTCGCCTTCGTGCTCGACACCATGGCCGCATCCCGGGTCGCTGCACTCGGGGAAGCGGGGTGGCGGTGCATCCCCGTTCGCTCGGCGAGGGACATCGCCGAGGCGTGGTCGGCCGGCCAGCAGTCGATGTATGGCGGCGTCGATGTTTCGCGCTGAGGCCACCGCCGCCCGTGACAGTGCCCGCCCGGGAACCGTCCGCCGGGCCACCGCCACCTGGAGCCTCACGGCCGCACTGGCCGTGCTCATCCTCGCCGCCTGTACCGGCCTCGCGCCCGTGCTCCGGGGGGCCAACTGGTGGTTCGCGCTGGCCTTCGTGACCGTGACGGTGCTGTTCACGGCCGCGGCGCTTCGCCGCGTGGGCTTCCGGTTCGCGCCGCTCGGCGCATCCGTTGTACTGCTGGGCCTCGTGACCCTGCTCTTCAGCGGCGGCACGGGGTTCCTCGGCGTCATCCCCACCCCCGGCGCCGTCGATCGGTTCACGCTCCTCGTGCGCGCCGGCTTCCGGTCGATCCAACAGCAGAGCCCTCCCGCCGTAGCCGACGAAGGCCTCATCTTCCTGCTCGTGAGCGCGGTGGGCGTCGTTGCCATTCTCATGGAGTTCCTGGCGATCGGGCGCCGTCTGCCCGCTGTCGCGGCCTCCCCGCTCCTGGTCGTGCTGGTGCTTCCCGGGCTCATCGTGCGGGGCGGCGCCGGGGCCGTGAGCCTCGTGCTCACCGCCTGCGCGTTCCTCGTGCTGCTCGCCGTGGACGTTCGGGTGCGGCACGCCGAAGCGGCGCGGGAGAGCGGGGGCGCCCTGGCGTCCCGCGGGCCGGGACGCCAGGCTGCGGTCGTCGTCGGCGGCTTCGCGGTCGTCACCGCCCTGTTCCTCAGCACCACGATGGCGGGCCTGGCCCAGGGGTCGCCGAGCGGGAGCGGACCGGCGGGACTGTTGTTCGGCTCCGGCGTTCGCACCATGATCGACCTGGGAGACGACCTGCGCCGTCCCGACGCCGTGCCCGCGCTGCATTACTCGACGGATGCCTCGGAGCCGCCGTACCTCAAACTGCTCACCCTCGACACCTTCGCGGGCACCACGTGGACGGCCAGCACGACCACGCCTGACCCACGGAACACGCCCGAGTTCATCCCGCGCCCGCCGGGGCTCTCCGACGCGGTGGAGACGACGACCACGAAGACCTCCATCGTGGTGGACGGCGTGCGCACGCGATGGCTGCCCGCACCGAGCCCGGCAACGCGGGTGCAGGGACTCCGCGGCACGTGGACCTGGAACAGCGACACCGGGGCCATCGGCAGCACCGGGTCGACGACGAGCGGTCAGACCTACTCGGTGACCGCCCTGGAGGTGCTGCCGACGGCGGAGCAGTTGCGCCAGTCCGGCGCCGCGTACCCGGCGGATGTGCGGCGCTACCTCGACCTCCCCGTGCAGTACCCCGGCGTCATCCACTCCACAGCGGTCACCGTGACCAAGGGTTCACGGTCGTCGTTCGACGCCGCCGTGGCGCTGCAGGACTACCTGCGCGGTCCCGACTTCACCTATGACACCGACGCTCCGGTCGCCGACAACGGCGCCGACATCATCACCGCATTCCTCGACTCCAAGCGCGGGTACTGCGTCCATTTCGCTTCGGCCATGGCCGTCATGGCCCGCACCCTCGGCATCCCCTCCCGCGTCGTCGTCGGCTACCTGCCCGGAACCCGTGAGTCGAACTACGGCGAGGGGATGCGCCGGTTCAACGTCACCTCCCATGACCTGCACTCCTGGCCGGAGCTGTACTTCACCGGCATCGGCTGGGTGCCTTTCGAGCCGACCCCTGGCCGCGGCTCGGTACCCGACTACGCCACCCCCGAGGCGGCCAGCGCCGGAGTCGATCCCACCACCGGGCTCCCCTCCAGCGCACCCCGGCCGAGTCAGGACCCCACCGCCGACGACATCGCCGCTGCTCCTGGGTCGTCCGCGGCCAGCAGCACCGGCCTGCACCTGGGCGACGTCGGACTCCTGCTCGCCCTGGCCGTGGTGCTCGCCCTCGTGCCCGGCGCGGTTCGGGCGGCCCGGCGGGCGCGGCGGCGCCTGGCGCTTGGGGCGGGAACGGCCGGGCCTGACGTCGCGTGGCTCGAGGTCCGCGACGCGGCGCTCGACTACGGCATCGCGTTCTCCGACACCCAGACCCCGCGGGAACAGGCCGCCCGCCTGGAGTCCGCCCTCGCCGGCCCGGTCGGTTCCGCCGCCGACGCCCAGGCGCAACAGGACGCACTCAGGCGGCTGCGGGCCGCCCTGGAGCGGGCACGCTATGCGCGCGACGACGCGCACGCCGCCGACGGGTTGGCAGCGGACGTCGACCTGGTCACGGCGGGAATCGCGCGGCAGGCCACGCCGGCGGCCCGCTGGCGCGCCCGGCTGGCTCCGGCGTCACTCTGGCCCGCTGCCCTCTCGGCAAAACGCGAGGAGCGCCCGCGTAGACTCTGACGGGTGAGTAGTTTCAAGAAGACGCCCTATACGGTCGACGTACGCGACCTGGTCAACCGGCCGGGCACGATGCAGGAACGCACGATCGACATCCGTCTGCCTGAAGACCTGGGCGAAGGGCTCGTGGCCGTCAGGAAGGACTCGGTGCTCGAGGCCGACGTGCGCCTGGAGTCGGTGCACGAGGGCATCCTCGCCACCGGCGACGTCACCGGAACAGCCGCCGGCGTGTGCGGCCGCTGCCTGATCGACATCGAATTGCCGGTCCAAGTCGAGTTTCAGGAGCTTTTCGCGTACTCTTTAGACGAAGCTTTTGAGTATGAGGTTCAAGACGACCACGTGGATCTTGAACCGCTGATCAGGGATGCGGTGGTGTTGTCACTTCCGTTCCAGCCGGTCTGCCGGCCGGATTGCCCAGGTCTCGACCCGGAGACCGGCCAACGCCTGGCCGATTCCCCGGAACTCAGCCCGCAGCACGTGCCCGATCCCCGGTGGTCGGCGCTCGCACAATTCCAGGCTTCCCAGGACATCAGCACGGATGCGAGCATCCCTGCTGACACGGAGAGAGAAGAGAAGTAGTCATGGCAGTTCCCAAGCGCAAGCAGTCACGCGCCAACACCCACGCGCGTCGTTCGCAGTGGAAGGCCGAGGCCCCCACGCTCGTCAAGACCGTTGAGAACGGCAAGGTCACCTACAGCCTGCCGCACCGCGCCAAGGTCGTCGAAGACTCCGCCGGCACCGCGCTGTTCATGGAGTACAAGGGCCGCAAGGTCGCCGACGTCTAAGTCCACGACAACTGGCGAAACGGCGAAGCTCGTGACCGGTGTGACCGCCGACGTGTCGGCCCTGCAGGCCGTCCTCGGCGTGCAGATCGACTCCGAGCTGCTCGACCTGGCGCTCACGCACCGCTCCTACGCGTACGAGAACGGTGGCATCCCCACCAACGAGCGCCTGGAGTTCCTGGGCGACTCGATCCTCGGCCAGGCCGTCACCGTCATGTTGTACCGGGAATACCCGACGCTCGGCGAGGGAGACCTCGCCAAGCGTCGGGCGAGCCTCGTGTCCAGTGCCGCCCTCGCCGAGGTCGCGCGCGGCATCGAGCTCGGGCAGTACATCCGGCTCGGCCGGGGGGAGACCCTCACCGGGGGCCGTGAGAAGGCGTCTATCCTCGCCGACACTGTCGAAGCCCTGATCGGCGCGGTGTACCTCGATGCCGGGGGAGAGGTGGCCACCCAGGTGGTGATGCGCCTGCTCGACCCGTTATTGTCGGATCCCGACCGCTTCGGGGCCGCCATGGACCCCAAGACCAGCCTGCAGGAGCTCGCCGCTCGCCGCGGGGCCGGCGTCCCGGTCTACACCGTCGACGAGAGCGGACCCGACCACGCCAAGGTCTTCCTCGCGACCGTCACCGTCGGCGACCTCGTGACCGCGACCGGCGAGGGAACCAGCAAGAAGCATGCCGAGATGGCCGCCGCGCTCGACGCGTGGACGCGGCTCTCTGCACGCTGACCTGGGCATGCCCGAACTCCCCGAAGTCGAGGTCGTGCGCGCGGGCCTCGCGCCGGCCGTCACCGGATCCCGCATCTTGGGCGTCGAGGTCTTCGACGAACGATCGCTCCGCCGGCATGACCGGGGCTCCGGCGACTTTTCCGCGCTGCTTCAGGGACGCAGGATTTTCGCAGCGGTGCGCCGAGGAAAATTCCTCTGGATGCCGCTGGAGGGGGACCTCGCGCTCGTCGCCCACCTCGGCATGAGCGGGCAGGTGCTGCTGCGCACACCGGGCGAGCCTGCGGAACGGCTGCTGCGCATCCGTTTGCAGCTCGAGCACCCGGAACACGGCGAGCTCTGGCTGCATTTCGTCGACCAGCGCATCTTCGGCAGCATGGCCGTCGACCGGATGCTGCCCACCCCCGACGGCCTGCCCGCCGGCCACTCCGGAGATGTGAGCGGGCCGTGGTCGGGGTTCGTTCCGTCGCAGGTGGCGCACATCGGCCGCGACCCGCTCGACCCGGGTTTCGACGATGAGGCGTTCCACCAGGCGCTGTCGCGGCGGCGATCGGGCATCAAACGAGTGCTGCTCGACCAGACGCTCGCGAGCGGCATCGGCAACATCTACGCCGATGAGTCCCTCTTCATGGCCGGGCTGCACTACGACCAGCCGGCCGATTCGCTGGGCCGAGCCGAGGCAGAGGCGCTGCTCGAGGCGGTGCGCACCGTGCTGCAGAAGGCGCTGGCGGAGGGCGGCACGAGCTTCGACGCGCAATACGTGAACGTCAACGGGCAGGCCGGCTACTTCGCGCACAGCCTGCTGGCGTACGGGCAGCAGGGTAAGCCGTGCCCGCGCTGCGGCACGACCCTGGTGCGCGAGAGCTTCATGAACCGCGGGTCCCACCTCTGCCCCGCCTGCCAGCCCCTCCGCCCCGCCCCTTCCGTTCGACGGTAAATCTCCCGGAGCGGCGCCCGTTCGGGGTGGAACCGGCCGCTTTGGCATGAATCTCCGTCGAATGGGATTGGAATGGGATCGGAATGGGATCGGGCGGTGGCCGGGCGGGGTGGGGTGCCGGGTTGACGGCGGCGTGTCCGGTACGGTAGGTGCGATCCGTATCCGCAGAGAGGGGTGCGCATGTACCTGAAGAGCCTCACGCTCAAGGGTTTCAAGTCGTTCGCGCAGCCCACCACGTTCGCCTTCGAGCCCGGCGTCACCTGCGTCGTCGGCCCCAACGGCTCAGGCAAGTCCAACGTCGTCGACGCGCTCGCCTGGGTGATGGGGGAGCAGGGCGCCAAGACCCTCCGCGGCGGCAAGATGGAGGACGTCATCTTCGCCGGCACGTCGACTCGCGGGCCCCTCGGCCGCGCCGAGGTCGTACTGACCATCGACAACAGCGACGGCGCCCTCCCGATCGAGTACTCCGAGGTGACGATCTCGCGCACGCTGTTCCGAAACGGGGCCAGCGAGTACGCCATCAACGGCCGCACCTGCCGCCTCCTCGACGTGCAGGAACTCCTCAGCGACTCCGGCCTCGGCCGCGAAATGCACGTGATCGTCGGCCAGGGGCAACTGGATGCGGTGCTGCACGCGAGCCCCGAGGAGCGCCGCGGGTTCATCGAAGAGGCCGCGGGCATCCTCAAGCACCGGCGGCGCAAGGAGAAGACGCTCCGCAAACTCGACGCCATGCAGACCAACCTCACGCGCCTCAGCGACCTGGCGGGGGAGATCCGCCGCCAGCTGAAGCCCCTCGGCGCCCAAGCCGAGGTCGCCCGGGAGGCACAGACCATCGCGGCCGTCGTACGCGACGCCCGCGCCCGCCTCCTCGCCGACGACGTCGTCACCCTCCGCGCCGCGCTCGACCACCATGCGCGCACCGAGAGCGAACGGCACTCCGAACGCATCGTGCTGCAGGAACAGCTCGAGCAGAAGCAGCTTCGGGTGGCGCGGCTGGAGCAGGCACAGGTGGGTGACGCCGTCGACGCCGCCCGTCGGGTCAGTTTCGCTCTCGAGCAGGAGCAGCAGCGTCTGCGCAGCCTGTTCACGCTGGCCAACCAGAAGCTCGCCCTGCTCGGCGCCCAGGCCGAGACGCCAGACAGCACCCCGCGCGTGACCGCGGCGATGGTGACGGATGCCGTGGCCGAGGTCGAGAGGCTCCGCGCCGGTATCGCGACGGCAGAGTCGGCCTGGCAGGCTGCCCAGGCTGAGACGGCCAAGGCCCGTCGCAACCTTGACGCCATCGACGAGGAGGTGGCCGCGCAGGCGGCGCTCGTCTCCCGCCACGACCTGGAGATCTCCCAGCTGACCGGGCAGGCCCAGTCGGCCGCCACGCGCCTGGCCGCGGTGCGCGGGGAGGTGCTCCGCCAGCAGAACGCCCTCGACGCCGCCCGTGATCGCCGAGAGACCGCCGTGCGCGAGCTGGATGCACTCGAGGCCGAGGCGGAGGCTGCCGACCGGGACGAGACCGGGCGAGGCGACGGTCTGGAGGAGGCGCAGGCATCCGTTGCCGAGGCGGAGGCCGCCGTCGAGCGACTGCGCGACCGGTTGCACGGCTCCGAGCGGGAACGCGACGCGCTGGCCGCGCGCGTTGCCGCCCTCTCGCTCGCCCTCGACCAGAAGGACGGCTCCACGGCCCTCGCCGCCGCCGGGCTGCCGGGAGTGCGCGGACTTCTCGCCGAGCACGTGCGCGTGCAGCCGGGATTCGAGGCGGCCATCGCAGCGGCGCTCGGTACCCTGACCGACGGCGTGCTGGCTGACTCGCGGGATGCCGCGTTCGACGCCCTCGCGCACGCCCGTGACGAGGATCTCGGCCGTGTCGACGTGGTCGTCGCCGAGGCCAGCCCCGCCATCGGCAGCACCGCCCTGCCCGACGGGCTGGTGGCCGCGGCGTCCGTCGTCGACGCGCCCGAGGGCGTTCTCGCGCTCCTGGCCGGCACCGTCATCGCCGATGACCTCGCCGCGGCGCGCGCCGCTCGACCCGACGACGGCACCACGATCATCACGAAAGAGGGCGACGTCGTCGCCGCCCAGGTGCTCCGCGGCGGTTCCGGCGCCACGCGCAGCAAGCTCGAGCTCGTCGCCGAACGCGACGCCGCCGGCACGAAGCTCGAGGCCGTCACCGCCGAGATCGACCGCGTGCGCGCCGAACTCGCCGAACAGCGCGCGCTGCTGCAGGAGCACAAGGAACGGGCGACCCGGCTCCGCTCCGAAGCCCGCGCCCACGAGCAGTGTGCCGCCGCGCACGCCCAGAAGGTCGCCCGCGCCCGGGTGCAGGGCGAGGCGGCCGCGGCCGAGTTCGACCGGCTCTCTGCTGCCCTCGACCTCGCCGGTGACGCCGTGACGGATGCCGAAGCCGCAGCCGATCGCGCCCGCTCGGCTCTCGAGGCGGCCCGGTCCCGCCCCCGTCCCATCCTCGACGTGAGCAACCGTGAGGCCGTGCAGGCCGAACTGGAGGCCGCTCGGGAACGCGACGTCGAGGCGCGGTTGCAGGTCGAGACCGCCAGGGAGCGCGTGCGCGCCGAGGAAGGCCGCGTTGTGGGGCTGCGGAAGCAGATGGAGCGCGAGCGCGCTGCCGCGGAGGAGGCCGCCCGGCGTGCGGTCATCCGCCGACGCCAGATGGATGCGGCGACCGGGGTGGCGGAGGCGCTGCCGTCGTTGTTGGCGTCGGTCGACGCATCCGTTGCCGAGGCGCGGCTGCGGCTCGCCCGCGCCGAGACCGAGCGCGCTGGCCAGAACGAGGAACTGGTGCGGCTGCGGCGCGAGGAGAGCGCGGTGCGTGAACGACTGCAGTCGATCACCGAGACGGTGCACGGCCTCGAGCTGCAGATCTACGAGAAGAAGCTGCACCTGTCGAGCCTGCTCGAGCGCGCCGGAAGCGAACTCGGCCTGGTCGAAGACGTGCTCGTGGCCGAATACGGGCCGAACGAGCCCGTGCCCGGGGAGGACCGCGGCGACGGCGAACCCGGCCCGTCGACGCCGTTCGACCGGGAGGAGCAGCAGCGCCGGCTCGCATCCGCTGAACGCAAACTCGCCCGGCTGGGCCGCGTGAACCCGCTGGCGCTGGAGGAGTTCGCGGCGCTGGAACAGCGGCACAAGTTCCTCACCGAGCAGTTGACCGACCTGACGAACACGCGCAAAGACCTGCTCACGATCATCGAGGAGATCGACGAGAAGATGCAGGCCGTGTTCGGCAGCGCCTTCGACGACACGAAGGCCGCGTTCGCGCGGGTGTTCCCCATCCTGTTCCCCGGCGGCAGCGGCAGCATCGAGCTCACCAACCCCGACGACCTGCTGACCACGGGCATCGAGGTGACCGTGAAGCCCGCCGGCAAGAAGATCGACCGGCTCTCCTTGCTCTCCGGCGGCGAACGCTCGCTCGCGGCCGTGGCGCTGCTGATCGCGATCTTCAAGGCGCGACCCAGCCCGTTCTACATCATGGACGAGGTCGAGGCGGCCCTCGACGACGCCAACCTGGGCCGCCTGCTCACCATCTTCGAAGACCTGCGCGACAGCAGCCAGCTGATCGTCATCACCCACCAGAGGCGCACGATGGAGATCGCCGACGCGCTCTACGGGGTGTCGATGCGGCAGGACGGCGTCTCGGCCGTCGTCGGCCAGCGGGTCGCCCGCGAGGACGAAGCGTCGTGACGTCGGCCCCGGCTGCCCGCACTCTAGGCTAGGGAGCATGGCAGAACGCACCCCTTGGTCGCTTTCCGGCGCGCTCCGCGGCATGTTCGCGAAGAAGACGATCGACGACACCACCTGGGAAGACCTCGAGGACGCCCTGATCCACGCCGACTTCGGGCCCGACGTCACCGAGGAGGTCGTCGCCGACCTGCGCGCCAAGGTCGACCGTTACAAGACGACCGACCCGAAAGACCTGCAACGGATGCTGCGCGAGGGCATCGAAGAGCGCCTCGCCAAGCTCGATCCCACGCTCAAGCTCACCGAGCGCCCCGCCGTGGTGCTCGTCGTCGGGGTCAACGGCGTCGGCAAGACCACCACGATCGGCAAGTTCGCGCGGTTCCTGCGCACCTACGACCGCACCGTGCTGGTCGGGGCGGCCGACACCTTCCGCGCAGCCGCCGTCGAGCAGCTCGCCACCTGGGCTGAGCGCGCGGGCGTCGACATCGTGCGGCCGCAGGCGCAGGGCCAGGACCCGGCATCCGTCGCCTTCCAGACGGTGCAGAAGGCGAAAACCGAGGGCTACGAGATCGTGCTCATCGACACCGCCGGACGCCTGCAGACCAAGGGCGGCCTCATGGATGAGCTGTCGAAAATCCGCCGGGTGGTCGAGAAGCAGGCGCCCATCGCCGAGGTCCTGCTGGTGCTCGACGCCACGACGGGCCAGAACGGGCTCGCGCAGGCGGAGGCGTTCATCGAGCATGCGGGCGTCACCGGCCTGGTGCTGACCAAGCTCGACGGGTCCGCCAAGGGCGGGTTCGTGCTCGCCGTGCAGGACCGCACCGGCATCCCCATCAAACTGATCGGCCAGGGTGAGGGGATCGGCGACCTCACGGGCTTCACCCCGCACGTATTCGCCCAAAAGCTCGTCGGCTGACCGTAGTCTGTCGGCTGACGGCATCCGCTGCGTAAGACATTGCGTAAGACACTGCGTAAGACATAAGGAAAAGCATGAGCATCGAACACGACTTCTTCGGCATTCTGGGCAGCGATGACGAGGGCGAGGTGTACTGGTCGGACACCGCGGAGCTCGGCGACCAGAGCGTCGACATCGACCTGAGCTCGCCCGATGAGGAGTCCGTGTCGCTCGAGGCCCTCGACATCGCCGCCGCGATGATCGGCTCGCTGGAGGACCTCGACAGCCAGGCTCGCGAGTCCCTCGTCGCCGAGCTCAGCAGCGAGAACTCTGCGACGCTGCGCTACATCGCGCAGACCATCGAGGAGCTCGACGACGACGCGCTCGACGACGCGATCATCTGGGACTCCGGCGACCGCCAGATCGACTTCCTGCGGTCGCTGCAGTTGCAGCGTGTCGGCTTCCACCCGCACCACAAGGGCAGCGACGAACACTTCGCCGTGCTCGACTACTCGATCAGCCCCGACGACACGGACGCGGTCCTGGTCGTCACGCTCGATGTGAACGCCGACACCGTGGACGTCTCCATCGACTCCTGACGCCCGGCGCGGCACGTCGCTCCGCGAGACCCCTTGACGGTCGCCGGCCCTGTTTGCGAGTGTGAAACCGCAGCCGGCGTTCAGCGTCAGGCCGCGGCTGACTGCACGGCCACCTGCAGGTCGAGCTCCAAAGCGATGCCGGCCCAGCCGCAGCCATCGCCGACGCACTCGACGACCTCGACCTCTTCGACGTGCTCACCCCACAGTGCGAAGCCGGCAGACACAACCTCGTCGTGACATTCCGGACAGTTCCTGATCTCCATGCCAGCAGGCTACGTCGGGCCACCGACATCTCCGGGAAGTGTCGCCGTGCGTCGCAGATCCGCTCGCTGCCGAATCGCGACCGCGGCCGGGTTAAACTGGACGGACAATGGCTACTTTTGGAACCCTCTCAGACCGCCTGGCCGAGACCTTCAAGAATCTCCGCACCAAGGGCAAGCTTTCGGCAGCGGATGTCGACGGCACCATCCGTGAGATTCGTCGCGCGCTGCTCGACGCCGACGTCGCGCTCACCGTGGTCAAGGACTTCACCGGCAAGGTGCGCGAACGTGCCCTCGGCGACGAGGTCAACAAGGCGCTGAACCCCGCCCAGCAGGTGGTGCAGATCGTCAACGAGGAGCTGGTTCAGATCCTCGGCGGCCAGCAGCGCCGCCTGGAGTTCGCCAAGCGCCCGCCGACTGTGATCATGCTCGCCGGCCTCCAGGGTGCCGGAAAGACGACGCTGGCCGGCAAGCTCGCGAAGTGGCTGGCCAAAGACGGTCACACCCCGATCCTCGTCGCCGCCGACCTGCAGCGGCCGAACGCGGTGACCCAGCTCCAGGTCGTCGGTGCCCAGGCCGGCGTTCCCGTGTTCGCCCCCGAACCCGGCAACGGCGTCGGCAACCCGGTGCGCGTCGCCAAGGACGCCGTGAAGTTCGCCGAGCAGAAGCTGCACGACATCGTCATCGTCGACACGGCCGGCCGTCTCGGCGTCGACACCGAACTCATGAAGCAGGCCGGCGACATCCGCAAGGCCACCAACCCCGACGAGGTGCTCTTCGTCATCGACGCCATGATCGGCCAGGACGCGGTCGCCACGGCCAAGGCGTTCCAGGACGGCGTGGACTTCACCGGCGTGGTGCTCACGAAGCTCGACGGCGACTCCCGTGGCGGCGCCGCGCTCTCGGTCGCCTCGATCACGGGCCGCCCGATCATGTTCGCCTCCACTGGCGAGGGCCTGGACGACTTCGAGCCGTTCCACCCCGACCGCATGGCCAGCCGCATCCTGGACCTCGGTGACATCCTCACGCTCATCGAGCAGGCGCAGAACGCGTTCGACGAGGACGAGGCGCGCAAGGTCGCCGAGAAGTTCCGCACCGACACGTTCACGCTCGACGACTTCCTCTCCCAGATGCAGCAGCTGCGCAACATGGGTTCCATCAAGAAGATGATGGGCATGCTGCCGGGCGCCGGTGCGATGAAGGCGCAGCTCGACAACTTCGACGAGCGTGACATCGTGCGCACCGAGGCGATCATCCAGTCGATGACGCGGGCCGAGCGCGCGACGCCGAAGCTGCTGAACGGATCCCGCCGGTTGCGAATCGCCCGCGGGTCGGGCACCACGGTCACCGAGGTCAACCAGCTCGTGCAACGGTTCGAGCAGGCGGCGAAGATGATGAAGACCGTCGCGAAGGGCGGGGTGCCGAACATTCCCGGAATGGGACCGATGCCCGGTGGCTTCGGCGGCGGCCGCGGCAAGCAGCAGCCCAAGAAGAAGGGGTCCAAGTCGGGCAACCCCGCCAAGCGCGCCGCCGAGAACGCCGCGCTTGCCGCCGGCGCCAAGGCGCCCGGGGAGAAGACCGGCACCGGATTCGGTCTGGGCGGCGGCACGGCCGGCAAGGGCGGCGCGCCGTCCGAGGCGGAGCTCGCCGCGTTGCAGAAGATGCTCGGCGGCTAGCCCCTCGCCCCGCGGGGCCCCGGCGGCCTCCCCACCGCGCGCCCCGGCCCCGCCGGGGCGCCGGGAGGCCTCCCCATCCCGCGCCCCGCGCACCGGCCCGGTGTATTTCCCGCTGGTCGTGATCCGAATTCAGGCGCGGAGCGGCGTGTCGGGCGTGCGAGTGCGGTGAAACGGGGCGCGACACACCTCCGGGCCTGAATTGGGGCAGGTGCGGCAGGGCGTGGGGCGTCGGGCGTGGGGCGTCGGGGGTCGGGCGTCGGGGAGTGGACGCGGAGGCGTGGGGGAGCGAGGGGGGTGCGGGGGCAGAGGCCGGGTTGCACTGAGTGCATGGGTGCATTTAGTGTAAGTGGGTGACCGTCGCTCCCGCTCCCGTTGACCGCCGTGCGGCGGCCCGCGACCGCCACCGCACCGCGATCATCGATGCTGCCGACGCCCTGATCCGGGAGCGCGGTTCGAGCCGCTTCAGCGTGGATGAGCTGGCCGAGCGCGCCGACGTCGCCCGGCGCACCGTCTTCAACCACTTCGCCTCCCTCGACGACGTCGTCACCGCCGCCTGCACGCGCGTGCTCTCTGGCCTCATCGAGAGCTTCCGGTTGTCTGCCCTGGCGACGCCCGTCGGTGACGGCAGTCGGGCATCCATGTTCGATGAGATCGCCCGGTCGATCAGCAACACCGACCTGCCGCAGGCGATCGCCTATATGGGGTCGGCCCTCGGCAGCCTCGATGCAGCCGAATCCCGCGCGAACGCCATCGTTCAGGATGCCTTCTCCCGGGTCTCCGACCAGCTCGCCGCCGAGGTCGCGCGGCGAAACGCCGGGGCCGACCGGCTCGACGTGGAGCTGCTCGTCGCCTCACTGCTGCAGGGCCTCGTGGTGATCGCACGACACTGGGTGGACCACTGCGGAGCCGCCCTCGACGACGTCGCCCGCGCTCGGTGGAGCGAGCTGCTCGAGCGCCTCTTCACGAGCGTGCGCACCGGGTACCTGCCCGAGCGCTGAGCTCATCCCCGCCTGGGAGCCGATGGCGTCTCCTCTGGTCGTTAACACTGCCGGACACGCCCTCACCAAACCGAAAGAACCCACCCATGGCATCCCTGCTCTACACGCTCGGACGGTTCGCCGCCCGCCGCGCCTGGCTCGTCATCACTGCGTGGGTGGTGATCCTCGGGCTTACCATCGGCGCCTTCGTCGCGTTCGGGGGTGCCTTGAGCTCTGCGGTCAGCATCCCCGGCACGGCGACGGAGAAGGTCACCGACCAGCTCGCCGACCGATTCCCGAAGGCGAGCGGCGGCAACGGCACGGTGGTCTTCCGCACCGACGACGGTTCGGCGTTCTCCGACATCCAGAAGAGCGGGATCTCGGGACTGCTCGGCAACGTGGATGACGTCGACGGGGTGCGGGGCGCCGTGGACCCGTTCGACACGCAGGCCGAGCTGGCGGACCAGCGTCAGCAGGTGCAGGCCGGCAAGCAGAAGGTCAGCGACGGCCGCACCCAGATCAGCCAGGGCCAGGCCCAACTCGACGCGGCGAAGAAGCAGCTCGCCGACGGCCAGGCGCAGCTGGATGCCGCACGCGCCCAGGCGGAAGCCGCGGGCCCCGAGATGCTCGCCCAGGCCCAGCCGCAGCTCGCCGCGCAGCAGGCCCAACTCGACGCGGGGCGTGCCGAGCTCGAAAAGCAGCAGGCGACCCTTGACCGGAACAGCGCAGAGCTGAAGGCGCAGGCCGCCAAACTCGACGACGCGGAGACCCTGCTCAACCTGTCGTCGCACATCCGCACGGTCTCTGAGGACAGCAGCACCGCCCTCGGAATCGTGCAGTTCGACAAGAGCACGTACGAGACCGCCCCTGACGAGAAAGACGCGGTCATCGACCACGTTCGCAGCCAGCTGCCCGATGGCGTGGAAGCCGAGTTCTCGGCCGAGTTCACTCAGAGCGTCCCCGAGATCCTCGGCCCGGGCGAGGTGGGCGGCCTGGTGATCGCAGCGGTCACCCTGTTCGTGATGCTCGGCACCCTGATCGGCGCCGGCCTCCCGTTGCTCAACGCGCTCATCGGGGTCGGCGTCGGTGTCTCCGCGTCCCTGGCCCTCTCGGGCACCGTCGAAATGCTCTCGATCACCCCGGTGCTCGGCGTCATGCTGGGCCTGGCCGTCGGCATCGACTACTCGCTGTTCATCCTGAACCGGCACCGAACGCAGCTCCGCGACGGCGTGGAACTCCACGACTCCATCGGACTGGCCAACGGCACCTCGGGCAACGCTGTGGTGTTCGCGGGAACGACCGTGTTCATCGCGCTGCTCGCGCTGAACATCACCGGAATCCCGTTCCTCGGCCTGATGGGAACGGTCGGCGCCGTGTGCGTGCTCGTCGCGATCCTCGTGGCCATCACCCTGACGCCCGCACTGCTGGGCCTGGTCGGCATGCGCATCCTCTCCAAGAAGGTGCGTTCGCGTGCCGGGCGCAACCGGTCGTCGGTGCTACCGATGAAGCCGATGGGGACGGTCCGGGCTGTGGTGACGCTGGTCGCCGGACTGGCTGTGCTCGCCGTGATCGCGCTGCCCGCCCTGTCTATGCGGCTCGGGCTGCCCGACGGCTCCTCGGAGCCGCTCCACTCCAGCCAGTACAAGGCGTACAAGATCATTGAGGACAAGTTCGGGGCCGGCAACAACGGGCCGCTCCTCGTCGTGGCCGACCTGCCCCACGCGGTGGGCGAAGATGCCCTGGTCGCCGAGGAGGCTCGCATCGGCTCGCAGTTGGCCGCGTTCGACGACGTGAGGGCGGTGGCGCCGATCGGTGCCTCCGCCGACGACACCCTCATCGCGTTCCAGGTGATTCCCGACGAGGGCCCGTCGAGCGTGTCGACCGAACAGCTGGTGCACGACCTGCGCGACGCCTCCCCCTTGTCCGGCGGTGTCGAGCTCGGTGTCGCAGGCAATGCGAGCGCCAACATCGACGTCTCCGAGAAGCTCGCGAACGTGCTCCCGATCTACCTCGCCGTGGTCGTCGGCCTGTCGCTGGTGATCCTCGTGTTCGTCTTCCGGTCGATTTTGGTTCCGATCACCGCCACCCTCGGCTTCGTGCTCACGGTGTTCGCCGCGTTCGGCGGCATCACGGCCATCTTCCAGTGGGGCTGGCTGGCACCCGTGTTCGGTGTGCACGACCCGGGACCCATCCTGAGTTTCCTGCCGATCCTGCTGATGGGCATCCTCTTCGGCCTCGCCATGGACTACCAGCTGTTCCTCGTCTCGGGCATGCGCGAGGCGTATGTGCACGGCGCACCGGCCCGGCTCGCCGTCCGGCGCGGCCTCCGGGCGGGGCGCGTCGTCGTCACGGCCGCCGCCATCATCATGATCTCGGTCTTCGCCGGGTTCGTGTTCTCGAACTCCGTGATGATCCAGTCCATCGGGTTCGGTCTCGCCTTCGGCGTGCTCATCGATGCGTTCGTGATCCGGATGCTGCTGATCCCGGCTGCGATGCACCTCCTGGGGCGCGCCGCGTGGTGGATCCCGCGCTGGCTGGACCGGATCCTCCCGGACGTCGACGTGGAAGGGGCCTCACTGGAACGGACCCACGGGCACCCACAGGTCGAGGAGGAGCCGGAGCCGGCGGCCGTCGGGCGCAGTTAGCGCCCCCGGGGACGAGGCACGGGTCAGGTGACGAGCCCGTGCCTCAGCTCCCGGCGGAGCGAACTGACGACGGAGGAGAGGTCGCCCCAGTGGGACGCGGCGACCCGGCGCTGGCGCTGGTAGCTCGCCCCGTGTTCGAGGATCAGCTCGAGCGACGCGAGCTCGGCCGCGCAGCCGAGCCGGTCGGCGATGGGGGAGAGCCCCTTCATCAACCGCCGCACCTCGTCGGTCACCAGGCGTTCGTTCGCATCCGAGTCGAGGATGATCTCGGCATCCAGGCCGTAGCGGGCCGCCCGCCACTTGTTCTCCCGCACGAACCAGGGCTGCATGGTGGGAACCGGACGTCCCTCGTCAAGCTCCGACGACATCCACTCGACAAGGCACTGGATGAGCGCCGCGATCGCGCCGAGCTCCGCCGGGGTCGACACGCCGTCGCACACCCGCACCTCGATCGTGCCCCAGCGGGCCGAGGGGCGGATATCCCAGCGCACCTCCGAGGGCTCATCGATGATCCCGGTCGTGATCATGTCGTTGACGTAGCTTTCCCACGCGGCCCAGTCGGCCAGGTGCCAGGGGAGGCCCGCGGTCGGCAGCTGCTGGAACATGAGCGCCCGGTTCGACGCATAGCCGGTGTCGACACCCGCCCAGAAGGGGCTCGACGCCGACAGCGCCTGCAAGTGGGGAATGTAGCCGGTCAGGCCGTTCAGGATGGGGATGACCTTCTCGCGATCCTCGATCCCGACGTGCACGTGGATGCCCCAGATCATCATGTTCCGTCCCCACCACTGGGTGCGTTCGATGAGCCGGTGATAGCGCTCCTTGTCGGTCACCCGCTGGTCGAACCACTGCCCGAACGGATGCGAACCGCTGCACACCGGGTCGACGCCGAGGGGTTCCGTGACGGCTCGCACCTGCGCAACCTGACCCTCCAGGTCCGCCACGGCATCCGCCACCCGGGTGTGCACGCCCGACACGAGCTCGACCGTGTTCAGCAGCAGCTCTCCGGTGATGTGCGGGTGCTCGGACCCGTCAGGGCCGCGGAGGGCGGCCAGCACCTGATCGGCGACCGAGACCAGGTCGCCGGTGACGCGGTCGACGAGCGCCAGTTCCCACTCGATTCCGACGGTCGATCGCGGCGACTTCGCGAAGTCGATTCCCATGGGCCATCCTTCGCTTTGCCGGGTGTTCTCTTCGATTATCACAAACGGCCCGGCATCTGACAGAATGGTAAGTCGAGTTCTCGTGCATCCGACCCTCTATCCGATGCCGGGTTCTCCCTTTGAGCCCCTGCCGAGTGTGCCCCCACGCTCACGGCCCGGTTCGCCAAATCTTAAGAACAACACAGGAGAATTGTGGCTGTCAAAATCCGTCTGAAGCGCATGGGCAAGATCCGTGCACCGTTTTACCGTGTCGTCGTCGCCGACTCGCGCACCAAGCGCGATGGCCGCGTGATCGAGGAGATCGGCCAGTACCACCCGACCGAGGAGCCCTCGGTCATCAAGATCGACTCCGAGCGTGCGCAGTACTGGCTCTCCGTCGGCGCGCAGCCGACCGAGCAGGTCGCCGCCCTCCTCAAGCTCACCGGCGACTGGGGCCGGTTCAAGGGCGACAAGAACGCCACCAGCACCGTCAAGGTGAAGGAAGAGAAGGCGGCGTTCGTCGCCGACGAGAAGAAGAAGCCGGTGCTGAAGCCCAAGGCTGAGAAGCCCGCCGAGAAGCCGGCTCCCGCCGCGGACGCTGAGTCCGACGCCTCGGACCAGGCCTGACCTTGCTCGCTCCCGCACTCGAGCACCTCGTCAAGGGGATCGTCGATCACCCTGACGATGTGGTCGTCGTCGCTAAGAACTCGCCGCGCGGCGAGGTTCTCGAGGTTCGCGTGAACCCCGACGACCTCGGCCGGGTCATCGGCCGCTCCGGCCGCACGGCGAAGGCCCTGCGCACCCTGGTCGCGGCCCTGGCCGACGGCAGGCGCGTGCGCGTCGACGTGGTGGACACCGATTCCTAAGGTGAACGACCGCACTCCTCCGCACGCCCAGCTCCGGGTGGGGCGCCTGACGAAGGCCCACGGGCTCAAGGGCGCGATCAAGCTGGAACTGTACACGGACGACCCGGGACGACGTTTCGTCCCGGGCGCCGTGTTCACGCTTCAAGTGCCGACCAGCTCACCCTGGCACGGCAAGAAACTCGAACTCGTCGAACTGCGCTGGTACAACCAGCAGCCCGTCGGGTTCTTCAAAGACGTTCCCGACCGCACCACGGCCGAGAGCCTCGCCAAGGCGATCCTCTGGATCGACCAGGACGACGCCGACTCCGGTGAGGAGGACGCCTGGTTCGACCACCAGCTCGTGGGGCTCCGGGTGATCCGCGACGGCGAACAGGTGGGAACCATCAGTCGCCTCGAGCACCTGCCCGCGCAGGACCTCCTCATCGTCGCGACGCCGTCGGGCGAGGTCATGGTCCCGTTCGTGAAGGCCATCGTGCCCTCCGTCGACGTGCAGGCCGGCACCGTCACGGTCACCCCGCCGACCGGCCTGTTCGAAGAGCTGCCGCCCGAGGCCGACGCGGAGCAGACCGGCGACGCTCAGCCCGGCGACCGCCCTGCCGAGTAAGCGCCCGTCGATCCTGCGCTGCTCCCGGCGCCCGTAAGGCCCGCCGGGGCCTCCGTCGCTCCCGCGCTCCGCATCCCCGACACGACCATAGAATTCACCTCATGCGCATCGACATCATCACGATCTTCCCTGCGTTCTTCGATGCGCTCGACATCTCCCTGCTCGGCAAGGCGCGGCAGGCCGGCCTGATCGACCTGCAGGTGCACGACCTGCGCGACCACACCCACGACCGGCACCGCACGGTCGACGACACCCCCTACGGCGGGGGCGCCGGCATGGTCATGAAGCCCGAGCCGTGGGGCGAGGCGCTCGACGCGGTACTGGCAGCGGATGCCGGGACCGGGTCTCAGGGACCGCTTCTGATCTTCCCGTCCCCGGCCGGCGAGAAATTCGACCAGGCGATGGCGCGTGAGCTCGCCACCGAGGAGCATCTCGTCTTCGGCTGCGGCCGCTACGAGGGCATCGACCAGCGGGTTGTCGACCACTACGCAAAACGGAGCCGGGTGCGGCTCGTGAGCCTCGGCGACTACGTGCTGAACGGGGGAGAGGTCGCGGTCATGGCCATGATCGAGGCCATCGGCCGACTCGTCCCGGGCGTTGTGGGCAACCCCCAAAGCCTGGTCGAGGAATCGCACGAGAACGGGCTGCTCGAATACCCCAGCTACACCAAGCCGGCCACCTGGCGGGGCCTCGACGTGCCCCCGGTGCTGCTCGGCGGCAACCACGGCGCGATCGCCTCGTGGCGTCACGAGCAGCAGCTCGAGCGCACCCGGCGGGTACGCCCCGACCTTCTGCCTGAAGCGAACGCGAAGGATCCACACAGCACGCGCGGTTAGGGTGAACGCGTGTTGATCAGACGTGCCTTCTACTACTGGCAGTTCATCGCCGCTGCGGTGCTGCCGCTCTGGCTGGTCGTGGGCTGGCCGATCTTCGGCGCCGGCGGCTGGAAGATCCTCGGCGTGTTCGTCGGGGCGGTGATCCTCGGGCTCGCCCTGCTGCTCGTTGCCGTGCTGAACTTCGCCCGAAAAGACGTGCGCCGCGGGCGTATCGTCTCCTGGGCCGACGTCGCGATGCTCACTCTCTGGCATGCCCTGATCGTGATCGTCGGCTTCTACGCCGACGTGGCGCCCTGGGTGTCGATCCTCGTCATCGTCGTCGGCGCGGCGGCCTGCTGGCTGTCGGCGTGGGAGCTCTACGCGGCCGCACGGCGACGGGTCCGCACGGTCATGAGCCAGATCGACGAGCTCGCGCGGCCGGCGACGCTGGCCGACGGCATCCGTCGCGACCCGCTGGGCGCGCACCGCATGCAACCCGACGCCACCGTCATCGTGGTGCCGGAACAGGGCGCCGAGCGCTGACGTTTTGCCGGTTCCCAGCCATTCATGGCAGAATAGGCGTTTGTGCCGCGGCACGACTCTGCCATAGGGGAGTCAGCACCCAGCGCGGCCTTTCCATTCACACTTACATCCGTGCTCGACCTGTGGCGGGTACAGAGAGCGAAACAACATGCATATTCTCGACCAGGTGGATGCCGCCTCCCTCAAGTCGGACATCCCGGCCTTCCGTGCCGGTGACACCGTCAAGGTTCACGTCAACATCGTCGAGGGCAACCGCTCGCGAATCCAGGTCTTCCAGGGCGTCGTCATCGGCCGCTCCGGTGAGGGCGTGCGCGAGACGTTCTGCGTTCGCAAGGTCAGCTTCCAGGTGGGCGTCGAGCGCACCTTCCCGGTGCACTCCCCGGTGATCGACCACATCGAGGTCGTCACCCGCGGTGACGTGCGTCGCGCGAAGCTGTACTACCTGCGCAACCTCCGTGGCAAGAAGGCCAAGATCAAGGAGAAGCGCGACCGCTAATCCGGCGCACACTCGGCTTATCCTGAGCTCCGCACCCCATAAACTGGGTGCGGAGCTCAGGCGGTTTAATGACAGAAGACACTTTGCACTCGCGATCGGATCGCCGGGCAGCCGATTCACGGCGTAAGAAACGCAGCGCTGCGCTGTTCGTGCGCGACCTCCTGGTCATCTTCGTGGTCGCCCTGCTGGTCTCCTTTCTGATCAAGACCTTTCTCATCCGCTCGTTCTACATCCCGTCGGGGTCGATGGAGGACACCCTCCTCGTCAACGACCGCATCATCGTCAACCAACTCGAACCGGGGCTCATGCCGGTGCAGCACGGCGACGTCGTGGTGTTCAAGGACCCGGGCGGGTGGCTGCTGCCGCAACCCCCGATCCAGCAGAACCCGCTCGCCGCGAGCCTCAGCTGGCTCCTGTCGGTCGTGGGCCTGGCCGCCCCCGACAGCAACGACCACCTGATCAAGCGCGTGATCGGCCTGCCCGGGGACCACGTCACCTGTTGCAACGCCCTCGGACAGATGAGCGTCAACGGCGTTCCCCTGCACGAGCCGTACGTTCTCCTGCCGCCGGGCGCAACGGATGTCTCCAAGGACGATTTCGACATCGTCGTGCCGCCCGACTCCCTCTGGGTCATGGGTGACAACCGCTACAACTCCAAGGACTCCCGCTACAACGGCAACACGCCCGGCAAGGGCTACGTACCCATGGAAGACGTCGTCGGGCGTGCGTTCGTCATCAGCTGGCCGATCAGCCGGTGGAGTTGGCTCGACGACTACCCCGAGGTGTTCCGCGGCGTCGAACAGGCCCAGCGATGATCGCCGCCGCCGACCCCACCCTCGACGTCGAGCAGTCCCTGTTCGCCGAGGGAGCGACCTGCGTGATCGGATGCGACGAGGTCGGACGCGGCGCCCTCGCCGGGCCGGTAGCCGTCGGCCTCGCCGTGATCAACGCGACTGTCGCCCCGCTTCCCGCGGGTATCCGCGACTCCAAGCTGCTGAGCGAGCCGCGCCGCGAGGAGCTGGCACCGGTCGCGCTGGCCTGGGCGCTGCACTCGGCTGTCGGCCTGGCCTCGCCGGCGGAGATCGACGAGTACGGCATCATCGCCTGCCTCGGCCTCGCCGGTAAGCGCGCCCTCGCCCAGCTGCGCCGGGCCGGCGTCGACATCCGGGGGAGCGTGGTGCTGCTGGACGGCAACCACGACTACCTGAACAAAGCCCTGTCGCGGCCGCTGAACGTGACGACCCGCATCAAGGCGGACCGCGATTGCGGGTCGGTGGCCGCGGCATCCGTCATCGCCAAGGTGCACCGTGACCGGCTGATGATCACCGCCCACCAGAAGACCCCGCACTACGACTGGGCGTCGAACAAGGGCTACGGAAGCGCCGCGCACATGGCGGCCATCGAGCTGCACGGCCCCAGCCGGCACCACCGCAAGTCGTGGCTGCACATGTCAGCGTAGGATTGCTACACGATGGACGAGGATGAATTCGAGGACTACGACCGTGAGGTCGAGCTTGCCCTGTACCGCGAGTACCGCGACGTGGTCGGGCAGTTCAAGTTCGTGGTGGAGACCGAGCGCCGCTTCTACCTTGCCAACGAGGTGGAGTTGGTGCGCCGTGACACCGAGCACGACTTCTACTTCGAGCTGACCATGAAAGACGTCTGGGTCTGGGACGTCTACCGCTCAGACCGGTTCGTGAAGGCGGTGCGGGTGCTCACGTTCAAGGACGTCAACGTGGAGGAGCTCGCCACCAAGGAGTTCGAACTCCCCAAGGAACTCGCGCTCGACGAGTAGCGGTTCGCTCCTCCACAGCCGGCTCCTGCTCGACGCTGTGCACGGCTTCCTGGCGCGCCTGCCTTGCGGCAGCGGCGCTTTGCCACGCTGGTCGTGGAGGTGCTCGTGGCACGCAAAGACGACCTGGGCCGACACGGTGAAGACCTCGCCGCCGCCTATCTGACGGATGCCGGGTATCGCCTGGTCGACCGCAACTGGCGGTGCACCCAAGGCGAGATCGACATCATCGCCGAGCGCGACGGCGAGATCGTCTTCGTGGAGGTGAAGACCCGGTCGGGCCTGGCATTCGGGCACCCGTTCGAGGCCATCACCGGCCCCAAGCTCGCCCGGCTGCGCCGACTTGCCGCCGCCTGGTGCGCGCAGGCGGAGGCGTGGCCCGCGCGCATCCGCATCGATGCCATCGCCGTCACGGCTGCCGCCGGCGCCGAACCGGTTGTCGAGCACCGCACGGGGGTGTTCTGATGACCATCGCCCGCACCCACGCCGTCGCGCTGCTCGGCCTCTCCGGCGCCCTCGTCGAGGTGGAGGCCGACATCTCCGGGCAGCTGCCCGGCATGGTGCTGATCGGCCTGCCCGACGCAGCGCTCTCCGAAGCCACCCAGCGAGTGCGGATGGCCGCGAAGAACTCCGGCTGCCCGCTCACCCGCAACCACCTCACCATCAACCTGTCGCCGGCAGCCCTGCCCAAGCACGGCTCCGGCTTCGACCTCTCCATCGCCCTCGCGTGCCTCGCCGCCGACCGGGTGGTCAGGGCGGAGTCGGTCGCCCGAGTCGTGCACCTCGGCGAGCTGGCCCTCGACGGCCGGGTGCGACCGGTGCCCGGCATCCTGCCCGCCGTGGTCGCGGCGGCGAAGGAGGGGTGCACCACCGTCATGGTGCCCACCGGCAACGCCGAGGAGGCGGCCCTCGTCCCCGGCGTCACCGTCGTCGGGGTGGCGTCCCTCCGCGAAGCGGCCATCTGGCACGGTGCGAAGCTGGAACCGCAGGCGGTCGACCCCATCCCGCCACCGGCCGTGCCGCTCGACGAGACCGCCGACTACGACCTCGCGGATGTCGTCGGCAACGACGACGCGATCCTCGCGTTGCAGGTCGCCGCGGCCGGCGGCCACCACCTGATGATGCTCGGACCCCCGGGCGCGGGCAAGACCATGCTCGCGCTACGGCTTCCGGGACTCCTGCCCGACCTTGAGGGCGACGCCTCTCTCGAGGTGAGCTCCATGCGCTCCCTGATGGGCCTGGGCGTCGGACCACACTTGGTCACCCGCCCGCCGTTCGAGGCGCCGCACCACACCGCCACCGCCGCCTCCATCATCGGAGGCGGCAGCGGCCGCATCCGTCCCGGCGCCGCCGCCCGCGCCTCCCACGGAGTGCTGTTCCTCGACGAAGCCCCCGAGTTCGCCTCCAGCGTGCTCGACGCCCTCCGGCAACCGCTCGAGTCCGGCGTCGTGACGATTCACCGCGCCAACGCGACGGCCCGGTTCCCCGCCCGCTTTCAGCTGGTTCTCGCCGCCAACCCGTGCCCCTGCGGGCAGTACGGCTCCGATGACCAGGAGTGCACGTGCCCGCCGATCGCCAGGCGTCGCTATCTCGCCCGCATCTCCGGTCCGTTGCGCGACCGCATCGACATCCAGCTCACGGTGCGTCGCATCACGCCGGCTCAGATCCGGCTCGCGACGGAGCAGCCCCGCTTGGGCACCCAGGACGCCCGCGCTGCGGTCGCCGCCGCCCGGACCTCGGCCGCCGAGCGGCTCGCCGCAACACCCTGGCGCCTGAACGCGCACGTGCCCGGGCCGTGGCTCCGGAGCCCAACGATGCGACTGGGCCCGACCGCGACCGCCGGCCTCGACCGCGCCCTGGAGCGGGGCGGCATCACGATGCGCGGCTACGACCGCGTGCTTCGAGTCGCCTGGAGCATCGCCGACCTCGAGGGCGCGACCCGCCCGGCCGCCGAGCATGTCGGCCAGGCGCTGTACCTGCGGAAAGGAATGGCATGAACCTTGGACTGGACAACGCGGCTCTACGGGAGCTCGCCGTGGGCGTGCGCGCCGGCGGTACGGGCGGCGGAGACGCGGACCGGCCTGACGCCGACGCGGAGGCCGAGGAGGTGTTTGCTCGGGCCGCCTGGAGCATCGTGTCCGAGCCCGGCGACGGAATGGCCGGCCTCCTGGTCGGGGCCCTCGGCGCGGTTCCCGCCCTGCGTGGCGTTGTGGCCGACCGGCCCGTGGAGACGCTGGCCGGGATGCTCCAAGACGCGGGCGCGGGGTCGCTCGACAGGGCGGAATTCTCCGACCAACTCCGTGAGGCGCTCGAGCGATGGCGGCCGAGGCTGAAGCCGCCGGATGTCGTCATCGCGCTCCGGCAGGCGCGCCGCGTCTCGGCCCGGTTGCTGCTCCCCGGCGACGCCGAGTGGCCGGAAGGACTAGAGGACCTGGGTCGGCATGCGCCCCTCGCCCTGTGGTGCCGAGGCACTCTCGGCAGCCTGCACGCGCTCGGGCGCTCGATAGCGCTGGTCGGGGCGCGGGCGGCCAGCGGATACGGCGAGCACCTGGCCATGGAGGCGTCTGCCGGCCTGGTCGACCGCGGCTTCGCGATCGTCTCCGGTGCGGCGTACGGCATCGACGGCATGGCGCACCGGGCAGCGCTGGCCAGCCGCGGCCAGACGGTCGCGTTCCTCGCCGGCGGGGTCGACCGCTTCTACCCGGCCGGGCACGACGCCCTGCTCACCCGCATCGCGGAATCGGGTGCGGTGCTTTCCGAGCTTCCCTGCGGGGCGGCGCCCACGAAATGGCGGTTCCTGCAGCGGAACCGGTTGATCGCAGCCGCCAGCCGTGCCACCGTCGTGCTCGAGGCGGGCTGGCGCTCCGGGTCGCTCAACACGGCCGGCCATGCGGCAGCGCTCGGCCGGCCGCTGGGCGCCGTGCCCGGCCCGGTCACCTCCCCGACGTCGGCGGGATGCCACCGCCTGATCCGGGAGTACGAGGCGGTGTGCGTCACGAACGCGGCCGAGATGGCCGAGCTCGTGCACGGCGCCCTGCTCGAGCCGCCGGACCACCCCCGGCTGCCGGGGATGGAGGAGCCGCGCACCGACCGCACCAGCGACCAGGTGCGGGTGCTCGACGCGATGAGCGCGCGGTCGCCGCGAACCGCGGCCGATATCGCCGCCAGGTCGGGCATGGGGCCATTCGCCGTGCGCGGTGCCCTCGGGGCCCTCGAACTCGACGGGCTCGTGACCGAGCGGCCGACCGGGTGGGTGCGCGCGACGCCGCCGCCGGTAACCGGCACCGCCCGATCCTCGTGAGCGGCCGGGCCGCCTCCTCGTCGAAACCCCCCCGTTCCGGTCCAGGCGGTCCGGCGTGCCGGGCGTGTTCGACCGGAGGGGGCGGTCTCGGCGATGTCCCGGCGCCTGCGCTTGCGGAGTCGGCCCTGCGGAGTGTCCTGTCGGCGGAGCGGCGCCCATGCCCGAAGCTGGTGGCGTGACACTTCTCGCGGCGGCTGACGGCTTTCTGCTGTACCTCACCGCCGAGCGCGGGTACTCGGAGCACACCGTGCGCGCCTACCGCACCGACCTCGCCCAGCTCCTCGACTTCCTCACCGACCGAGGGGTCACGGAGCCCGCCGACCTGACCCTCGACCTCGTGCGCGACTGGCTCTGGCAGGCCAGCCAGGCGGGACTGGCCCGCACCACCCTCGCCCGCCGCTCGGCGACAGCGCGCAGCTTCACTCGCTGGCTGGCCCACACCGGCGCCATACCCGTCGATGTCGGCGTGCGGCTCAAATCTCCCAAGACCGGCCGCACCCTGCCCCGGGTCGTCAGCCACGGCCAGATGGACACGCTCCTCGACGGCCTCGCCGCCCGCGCCGCCACGGGGGATCCCGCCTCGCTCCGCGACGCGGCGATCGTTGAGCTGCTCTACGCCTCGGCCCTCCGCGTCTCCGAGCTCGTCGGACTCGACGTGCCCGACATCGACCTCGACCGGCTCACCGTGCGCGTCACCGGCAAGGGCGCCAAGGAACGCGTGGTGCCGTTCGGCGTGCCCGCGCAGAGCGCGATCGTCGACTACCTGCGCCGCGGCCGCCCCGCTCTGCTCGCCGCCTCGGCAACGGATGCCGGCAGGTCGGCTCAGCGCACCGCCGCGGTGTTCCTCGGCGCCCAGGGCGACCGGCTCGGGGTGCGCGCCGTGTACCGCCTGGTCGCTGCGCTGCTCGCCTCCGTTCCCGGCACCGGCCCCTCGGGCCCGCACGCGCTCCGCCACACGGCGGCCACGCACCTGCTCGACGGCGGCGCCGACCTCCGCGCGGTGCAGGAACTGCTCGGCCACGCGAGTCTTGGCACCACGCAGATCTACACCCACGTCTCAGCGGAGCGGCTGAAGCAGACCTACCGCACCGCTCACCCTCGCGCCTGAGCTCCCGCACGCGACGGACGCTCCAGCGGGAGCAGCACCGCACGCGGGATGCCGCCCAGGAACAGCATCGGCGAGACATACGCCCCGTGCAGGCGAACGCCGAGGTGCAGGCAGTGGCCGGCACAGTGCCCATCCGTCCCCACCACGCCGAGGACGTCGCCCGCCGACACTCTCTGGCCCGCCTGCACCGACGACCGCACCGGTTCCACGCTCACGAGCACGCCGCCGGGAAGGGACACCGTCACTACGGGCCTGTCGACGACAACCCCGGCGAACGAGACGACACCGTCGGCGGGGGCGAAGACCGGCCGGTCCGGCGAGGCGCCGAGGTCGATCCCGCGGTGACCCGCGCTGTACGGGGTGGCCGGTGCCTCATACCCGCGCGCCACGACGTGCGGGTCGAGCGGCCAGCGCCATGCAGTCGGGCCGTCCCCGGTGGGGGAAGCACCGCCGAGGGCAACGGCAAGCAGCAGGAGACCGCTGACGGCGTGAGGGAGTCGCATCCGTTCACACTGCTCGTCTGCGGCGCAAAAACTGAGCGGCCGCACAGGGTCTGTGGACGTCGCGGGCAGCGGCCGGCCGGGGGAGGAATCACCGGCCAAGGGTGCTAAACTCTTCCCAGCAGCGCTTTGTGCGTTGACTACGCGTGCCCACTTGGCCTCCATCTCCCTTCGGTCCCGCTTCGCGAGAAGCCTCGGCGGAGGTGTGCCGGGCACCAGGCGTGCCGGTCATCCGATCGTCACGAGAAACCGATTGGCGTTGCCGGGCAGTACCGGGCGCGCCGGAAAAGGAGAACGGCTCATGGCCGTCGTCACCATTCGCCAGCTGCTCGACAGCGGCGTTCACTTCGGGCACCAGACCCGCCGCTGGAACCCGAAGATGAAGCGCTTCATCCTGACCGAGCGCTCGGGCAGCCACATCATCGACCTCCAGCAGTCGCTGGCCCACATCGACAAGACCTACGACTACGTCAAGGAGACGGTCGCCCACGGCGGCACCATCCTCTTCGTGGGAACCAAGAAGCAGGCCCAGGGCGCCATCGCCGAGCAGGCGCAGCGCGTCGGCCAGCCCTACGTCAACCAGCGCTGGCTCGGTGGCCTCCTCACCAACTTCCAGACGGTCTCCAAGCGCCTCGCGCGCATGAAGGAGCTCGAGGAGGTCGACTTCGACGACACCTCGCGCGGCTACACCAAGAAGGAACTGCTGATCCAGAAGCGCGAGCTGACGAAGCTGCAGAAGAGCCTCGGCGGTATCCGCAACCTCACCAAGACCCCGTCGGCGATCTGGATCGTGGACACCAAGAAGGAGCACCTCGCCATCGACGAGGCGCACAAGCTGGGCATCCCCGTCATCGCCATCCTCGACACCAACTGCGACCCCGACGAGGTGCAGTACCCCATCCCGGGCAACGACGACGCCATCCGCTCCGTCGGCCTGCTCACCCGCATCATCGCCGACGCTGCGGCCGAGGGTCTGATCCAGCGTCACCAGAAGCCCGAAGAGGGCGAAGAGGTCGAGCCGCTGGCCGCTTGGGAAGCTGAGCTCCTGCAGGCCTCGGAGGCCGTGGCCGGCGAGACCACCCCCGCCCAGTCCTCTGCCGAGACCGAAAAGGTCGCCGACGAGAACGTTGCTGCCGAGGCTGCTGCCGACGTCGAGAGCGTCACCGGCGCCGAGGTCACCGACGAGGCTGCCACCACCCACTCCGCTGAGGCCGACATCGCCGCCAGCGTCGGTGTTCCCGCTGAGGACGTCGTCGCCACCGAGGCTGTCGCCACCGACGAGACCAAGTAAGGAACACCACATGGCAAACATCAGCCTCCAGGATGTGAAGGCCCTGCGCGAGCGCCTCGGCACCGGCATGGTCGACACCAAGAACGCACTCGTCGAGGCCGACGGCGACATGGACAAGGCCGTGGAGATCCTGCGCCTGAAGGGCGCGAAGGGCAACGCCAAGCGCGCTGACCGTTCCACCTCCGAGGGACTCGTCGCCGCGACCGAGAACGGCACCACCGCAACCATGATCGAGCTCGCCTGCGAGACCGACTTCGTGGCCAAGGGTGAGAAGTTCGTCGCGCTCTCCGAGAAGGTGCTTGCCGCGGTTGCCGCCGCCGGCGCCACCTCGGTTGAGGAAGCCGTCGCCGCGCCCGCAGGCGACCAGACCGTCGGTGACCTGATCAACGACGAGGCTGCAATCCTCGGCGAGAAGATCGAACTGCGCCGCGTCGCATCCGTCACCGGCGAGCACTTCGCCATCTACCTGCACAAGACCAGCAAGGACCTGCCCCCGCAGGTCGGTGTGGTGCTCGGCTACTCGGGTGACGACGCCGAAACGGCTCGCAGCGTCGCCCAGCACATCTCGTTCGCCAACCCCGAGTACCTCGCCCGCGAGGATGTTCCGGCGGACGCGGTTGAGGCCGAGCGCAAGATCGTGACCGAGATCTCGAAGAACGAGGGCAAGCCCGAGGCCGCCCTCCCGAAGATCGTCGAGGGCCGCGTCGCCGCTTACTTCAAGCAGGTCGCCCTGCTCGAGCAGGACTACGCGAAGGACAACAAGGTGTCGGTGGGCAAGGTGCTCTCCGACGCCGGTCTGACCGTCTCGGGCTTCGCCCGCTTCAAGGTCGGCGCCTAAGCACACATGAGGGAGACCGGATTGCTTCGCAATCCGGTCTCCTTTTGCATGTGCTTCAACCGATAGCTTTTATGGACACGACGGAAGGGTCTCGCGGAATGAACGCAGTGGTCGATGGAACGGTGCGCACCAGGCGCAGAGTGCTTCTCAAACTCTCGGGGGAGGCGTTCGGCGCCGGGTCCCTCGGCGTGAACCCGGATGTGGTCAGCGCCCTGGCCCGGGAGATCGCGGAGGCGGCGCAGGAGGTCGAGGTGGCCATCGTCGTCGGCGGTGGCAACTTCTTCCGTGGGGCGGAGCTCTCACAGCGCGGCATGGACCGCGGGCGCGCCGACTACATGGGCATGCTCGGCACCGTCATGAACTCCCTCGCGCTGCAGGACTTCCTCGAGCAGGCCGGCGCGGCCACGCGCGTGCAGTCCGCGATCGCCATGACCCAGGTCGCCGAGCCCTACATCCCGCGCCGCGCTGAGCGCCACCTCGAGAAGGGCCGCGTCGTCATCTTCGGCGCCGGCGCCGGCCTGCCCTACTTCTCCACTGACACCGTCGCCGCGCAGCGCGCGCTGGAGATCGGCGCCGACGTGGTTCTCGTCGCAAAGAACGGCGTCGACGGGGTGTACTCCGACGACCCCCGGACCAACCCGGCGGCACTCAAGATCGACAAGATCACCTACCAGGAGGCCCTCCAGCGGGGCCTCAAGGTCGTTGACTCCACCGCGTTCAGCCTGTGCATGGACAACGGGATGCCGATGCAGGTGTTCGGCATGGCCCCCGGCGGCAATGTGACCGCGGCGATCCGCGGTGCGGAGCTCGGAACACTCGTCTCCAACTAGGATGAGGGAAGCCGAACAGAAGGAGCCATCGTGATCGCGGATGTCCTGACCGACACCAAAGCCCGCATGAGCCGCGCGCTCGAAGCCGCCAAAGACGACTTTTCCAACGTGCGCACCGGGCGTGCGAACCCCCAGCTGTTCCAGAAGATCCTGGTCAGCTACTACGGCACCCCGACCCCGCTCGGGCAGCTCGCCTCACTGCACAACCAGGATGCCCGCACCCTGCTGATCACCCCGTACGACAAGGGCGCTCTCCGCGACATCGAGCAGGCCATCCGCGACGCCCCGAACCTGGGCGCGAACGTCGGCAACGACGGCAACGTCATCCGCGCCACCCTCCCGGAACTCACGGCCGACCGCCGCAAGGAGTTCGTGAAGATCGTGCGCGGCAAGGCCGAGGACGCCAAGGTGTCGGTGCGCAACATCCGTCGTAAGGCGAAGGATGAGCTCGACGCCCTGAAGAGCGAGGTCGGTGACGACGAGGTGGCGCGCGGCGAGAAGGAGCTCGAGCAGATCACGAAGGCGCACGTCGACGGCATCGACGACGCCCTCAAGCGCAAGGAAACCGAACTCCTCGAGATCTAGGGCACCCTTATGACGCACGAGCCCAGGCAGGAGCGGCCGCCTCGGCGCAGCAGCCGCACCGATCTCCGGGCGCAGGTGCGGGCCACGCGGGCGGACCTCGGCCGGCAGGTGCAGAGCACGCGCGCCGACATCGAGCGGCAGATGCAGGCCACCCGCGCCCAATTCGAGGCGACCAGCGTGCGCATCGAAGCGCGCACCGGCCGCAACCTCATCGGCGCGATTCTGATCGGGTTGCTGCTCGGCGGGGCCATGCTGTCGAGCCTCATCTTCATCAAGGCGCTGTTCATCATCTTCGCTGTGTTCCTCGCCGGCTTCACCGCACTCGAACTGGCCGAGGCCCTCCGGCGCACCGGCCGCACGATTCCGCGCGTTCCGGTCGGCATCGCCGCCGTCGGCATCGTCCCCCTGGCCTACTACGGGGGCGCCATGGGGCAGGTTCTCGGCATCTTCGGCGGCATCGCACTCATCATCGTCTGCCGCCTGGCGTTGCTCGCGTCGCCGGCGCGGCGGATGCCGCGCGCCGAGGTGCTTCGCGACCTCGGCGCCGCATTCCTGATCCAGGTGTACGTGGTGCTGCTCGCGAGCTTCGCCGTGCTGCTCACCGCCCAGGAGGGCGGCCAGTGGTGGACCCTCGCCTTTCTGATCCTCGTGATCTCCGCCGACGTGGGGGCCTACGCCAGCGGGCTGTCGTTCGGAAAGCATCCCATGGCGCCGGTGATCAGCCCGAAGAAGACCTGGGAGGGGTTTGCCGGCGCCGGCCTCGCCTGCCTTCTCGCGGGGGTGATCCTCGCCGTGTTCATGCTGCAGCAGCCCTGGTGGTTCGGCCTCGTCTTCGGCGCCGTGATCCTCATCACGGCGACATTCGGTGACCTGGCCGAGTCGCTGATCAAACGTGACCTCGGCATCAAAGACATGAGCTCCTGGCTTCCCGGCCACGGTGGCTTCCTGGACCGCCTCGACTCGGTCCTTCCCTCGGCAGCCGCTGCGTATGCGCTGTACGTGCTCTTCGCCTGACGTGCGGTTCCGCTTCGACAACGTCCAGCACGGTGGGGGAGAATGGACGGCGTGAGCACCACCTTCCCCCGCGCCGACAAGAACAAGCTCGGCTACAGCCTGGAGCAGGTCGAGGACTTCCTCGCCGCTGCGCGCCAGGCATACAACGCCTCCGATGACCGGAACGGTCTGTCGGCCGCCGAGATCCGCTCCACCGCCTTCACGATGCAGAAGGGCGGTTATTCGCCCGAGCACGTGGACGCGGCGCTGGAGCGGCTCGAAGACGCGGTCGCGGCGAAGGAGCGGGAACGGGCATCCGCTGAAATGGGAGCAAAGGCCTGGATCGCGAAGGCCCGCGACGACGCACGCGAAATCGTAGCGCGCTTGCAACGGGAACCGGGGGAGCGGTTCACGCGCACCAGCTTTCTCGGCACCGGGTACAGCCGGTCGGATGTCGACCGGTTCGGAAACCGGATCGTCAAGTACTTCAACGACGGCTACCCCCTCACTGTCGACGACGTGCGCATGGCCGTGTTCCGCCCCGAGCGCGGCGGGTAACAGGAAGCGCAGGTCGACGCCCTCCTCGACGCCGTCGTCGACGTGATGCTCGCTGTGCGCTGACCCGGCGCCCATCCGCGGTGAGGGCGCGTTATCTGGCCGTTACCTGAGTTGTGGGGTAAAGTCGAACCATCGTGGGTAGACATCAGCAGGTCAAAGAGCCGATTCGGATATTCGCACCAACGTCTCTGCACCGACACCGATCCCCCCGGCGGGCACTTCTCTTCGGCTTCGCATTCAGCGCGGCGTTCGCGTTCGTGCTTGTGAACGTTGTCGACCCCTACTCCGGCGCGACCGCGTCGCCCTACTTCCACGTCGCGCACGACCGCTTCGGCGGCCAGGAGGCGCAGGCGCTCACCGTTGCCGCCGGCTACACCAACCCCGTCGCCCGCGACGACTACACGATCACCGCGGCACCGCCGCCTCCGCCGCCCGAGCCTGAGCCCGAGGTCGACTCCTCGCCCGCCGAGGCCTCCGGCGGCTCCTTCGAGGCGCCCGCGGCCGCTGTCCCCGACCCGGGTTCCGCGCAGGACTACGCCTACGGCGCCGTGCAGGCCCGCGGCTGGGGCGACGCCGAGTTCAACTGCCTGGTTTCGCTGTGGAACCGGGAATCCGGCTGGAATGTCAATGCCATGAACAGCTCGAGCGGCGCCTACGGCATCCCGCAGGCCCTGCCCGGTTCGAAGATGGCATCGGCGGGTTCGGACTGGGAGACAAACGCGGGCACGCAGATCGAATGGGGCCTCGGCTACATCAGCGGCCGGTACGGCACGCCCTGTGGTGCGTGGGCGCACTCCGAGGACATGGGCTGGTACTGACCCGCCGGCAGCGCTCGCGTCGCCCGTAGACTGGACCCATGCCTCGCAGCAACCGACCCCGCAGCCGCAAGGTCACGGAGCCGGAAGCTGACCTGACCCACCTGATGTCGGGGTGGCGGCGCACGGAGGTCCGTCGCGGTTCCCTGTGGAACGTTCAGCCGGTATCCGCTGCCCAGGCCGTCAAGACCTACCTGTGCCCGGGCTGCAACCTCGAGATCGAGCCGGGCGTGACGCACCTCGTGGCCTGGCGTGCCGACGGCGTGCTCGGCGACGTCGCCGACCTCGCAGCCCGCCGGCACTGGCATACACACTGCTGGAAACTGACCTAGGGGCACGATGGAAACGATCGACATCCGCGGCGGCGTCCTCTTGCCCGCACGCCGGGAGCCCGTGGAGCTGCACACGCCGGACGGCCTCACCCTCGTGGGGGAGCTGGCGACGCCGGCGGACCGGGAGCCGGTCGCGACGCTGGTGACGCTGCATCCGCTGCCGACCGCGGGCGGCTTCATGGACTCGCACGTGCTTCGAAAGGCCGCGAATCGCCTGCCGGCCCTCGCCGACCTGGCCGTTCTGCGCTTCAACACGCGGGGTACCAGTTCGCCGCAGGGCACCAGTGAAGGACACTTCGGCAACGGGGAAACCGAACGGGACGACATCGCTGCGGCCATGGCGCTCGTGAGCGAACGCCGGCTGCCGTCGCCGTGGCTCGTGGGCTGGTCGTTCGGCACCGAGCTCGCGCTCAAGTACGGCCTCGACTACGACATCAGCGGCGCCATCCTCCTGTCACCGCCGCTGCACCGCGCAACGGATGACGACGTGGCGGGGTGGGCGGGCAGCGACGTTCCGCTCATCGCGATCATCCCCGAATTCGACGACTTCCTGCGCCCCGAGGAGGCCCGGCAGCGGTTTGCGGCCGTGCCGCACGCAAAGCTGGTGGAGGTGGCCGGCGGCAAGCACCTGTGGGTGGGGGAGAACCTCACACGCCGTGTGCTCACCGAGATCGTTGCCGCGGTGAACCCCGACGCGCTGCCACTGCCGACGACGTGGCCGGCCGGCTGACCGGGTTGGCCAGCTGACCGGTTCGGCGGCGTGCCGGTTGTGCCCGGCTAGAGCTCGTTCTGCCGGGGGATCACAACTTGCTTGATGATCATGAGGGCGGCGGCCGCGACCGGGATCGCGATGAGTGCGCCCAGGACCCCGAGGAGTGACCCGCCGGCCAAGGCTGCGATCACGACGATGGAGCCCGGCACCGACACCGCCCGGTTCATGATGTTCGGGCTCAGCACGTATGCCTCGACCTGCATGTAGATGAGGTAGTAGACGGCGGCCGCGATGGCGGTGGGCACCGAACTGCCGATTCCCGGGATCAGGCACATCAACACGATGATCACCGAACCGCTGAGGGTGCCGACCAGCGGAACGAGCGAGAACAGGAAGGCGATGAACGCCAGGAGCGCCGGGAACGGCGCGCCGATGATGGAGAGGTAGATGAAGCTCAGCACCCCGTTGCACGATGCGAGCGCCGCCTGCCCGACGACATAGCGACCGACGGCGCGCGTGATCTGCTCGCTGATGTCGGCGAACCGCTCCCGCTTCGACGCGGGCACCAGCTGGTACATGCCCCGCTTCATGCTGTTGAGCGACGTCGTGAAGTACAGGGTCAGAATCAGAATGATCAGTCCGCCGAAGACGCCGCTCACCACCGCCAGGCCCGACTGGATGACCGTTCCCGTGATGTTGGTGAGGTTCGAACCCAGATAGTCGGTGACCGACTCGGTGATCCGCGGAACGTCAAGGCCGGGGAACTGCTTCTGCACGTCAACGAGGAACGTGGCGCTGTTCACCGACTGCACCAGCACCGGGATGCGCTCGGAGAGCTTGGCGACCTGGCTCACGATGATCGGAACGATGGCGAAGATCACCCCGGTCAGCACGCCGAGCACGCCGATGAGCACGGTCACGATCGCCGCGGAGCGGGGGAAATTGCGCTTCTCCAGCCAGGTGACCGCCGGGTCGAGGCCGAGCGCGAGGAACAACGCCGCGCCGACGTAGGTGATGATCGTCTGCAGGCTGATGATCGAGCTGATGATCAGCAGCCCCAAGCCCACGCCGAGGGTGCCGATCAGGCCAAAGCGGAACGCGTTCTGGATCTTCATTGATTCTCCCGGACCTCGACAGGCGCGATCTCGGGCCCCCGCTCCTGTGACCTACTTCTTACCGGCAGACACCTCTTCCGCCTGACTCAGCACGCTGCGAAGGTTTTCGAAATACCCTGCGACGGCATTGCGCTCAATCCTAATCTGCGCAAGCCTTTCCTCGGCGTCCGCCACGAGGGCGTTGGCCCGATCTGTCGCTTCCTCGACGATGGCGCGGGCCTTCGATTCCGCGTTGCGCACGAGCTGCAGTGCTTCGTCCTCGGCCTTTGCGCGCGCGGCTCGCGCTTCCTCCCGTGCACCGGTATCGAGCTGCTGATTGAGTTCGCGCAGTTCCGCCGTGCGCTTGTTGGCCTCCTCGAGCTGCCGGTTCGCCTCTTCCAGGTAGGCGCGCGTCTCGCCGACCGCCTCCTGGTGCCGGGCCAGGTGCTCCTGCTCCGCCGCTTCCCGGCGTGCGGCCAGCTCGGCCTCGAGGTCGGTGCGAGCCTGTTCGATCTCACGGGCGAGACGTGCGGCGTCCAGCTGCCCGGCCTTGCGCGCCGCTGCCAGCTCGCTCTCCAGGTCAATGCGACGCTTCTGGGCCTCGGCCTCGAAGTCGGCTCGTGCCTGGTCGAGTTCGCGGGTGAGCTCGATCCTCGCCTGCTGGCTTTCGCGCTCGATCTCGGCTCGGCGCGCGGCCAGCTCGGCCTTGAGGTCGGCGCGGGCCTGCTCGGTCTCCCGGGCCAGCCCCGCGGCCTGCTCGGTCGCCTGGGCGACGTCGGCCTGCGTCTTCTGGCGCAGGGCTGTCGCGGCGCGCTCCGCCTCAGCCATGATCGCGGCGGCCTCGCGCTTCGCGCTTGAGCGAACCTCGGCCGCCTCCGTGGCCACCGCGCTGCGAATCCCCGCGGCTTCGCGCGCCGCCTGCTGCGTGAGCTCCGCGTACTGCTCCTGGGCGTGCGAGACGAGGTCGTCGGCCTCGATGCGCGCGTCCTGCAACGTCCGCGCGGCCTTCCGCGCGGCATCCGCTTTCTGGGTCTCGGTGTAAGCAGTCGCGTCACGGTAAAGCTTCTCGACCTCATTGGCGGCGGTTACGCGCAGCCGCTCGGCGTCGATGTCGGCCTGTGCGATGACACGCGTGGACTGCTCCTCAGCGATGCGGAGCGTGCTTTCGAGCTTCGTGCCGAGCCCGGAGAACGTGGGACTGCCCACCTCCTCGAGTTCCGCGGTGAGGTCCTCGACGAGGGCGTTCAGTCGCTTGACCTCGCGGTTGGCTTCCGCGCCCTGGGCGTTGGCCTGAATCAGGTCCCGGCGCAGGCGCTGCACTGCGCGGTCGACCTCGTCCTTGTCGTATCCTCGGAAAACCTGGGGGAATTCAGCTTCGTCGTTCGGCACGGTACCTCCTTGGCGTGGACTCCTCGTCGCCGTTCCCCTCGGAGGCGGGTGTGGCTGGGTCCGCTGCAATTTTAGACGTAAAGACGCAGGCTACCCCGTCAACGGGGGTGACCTGGCGCCGGGCGGCGCCGCTGTCATGAAGCTTTCAGCGCTGTCCGGTATCGTGGCACGTCGCTGTTTTGTTGCCTTCTGGCCCGACGTGGGCTGCGCGTGCACAAGCGTGCGTCGAAAAAGCCGGCGACACAGGAGGGTTCTTCTTTGCGTTTCATTCTCGCCATTGTGGCGCTGGCGTGTGCGGCCGCGATGATCGGCGTGGGCATCGCCCAGCGCACGATCTGGCTCGCTCCCGCTGCCACCGCTATGTCCGTGCGGCCCGAGGGGGACGCCCCGTATATCGTGCTGAACCCGAGTGCGCTCGCCGCGCACCCCGGCAGCCAGACCATCACCGTGACCGGCCCCGACGACGTCTTCATCGCGTACGCGCGTTCAGCGGACGTCGCGGCGTGGCTCGGCGACACACCGTACTCCTCGGTGACCCTGCCGAAGGGCGCGCAGAAGCTCCACGCCGCCGTGAAGCAGAACGATCCCGCCGACGTGCCCGCGGAGGCCGCGGACGCCCCCGTGAACCCCGCGGGATCCGACCTGTGGCTCGAGGAGTTCGCCGGCAAGCGATCGTTGACGGCGACGATCAACGTGCCCACGGGCATCCGCGTGATCATCGCCTCGAACGGGGAGGCGCCCGCCCCGACCGAAGTGACCCTGTCCTGGCCCCGCGACAACTCCACACCGTGGGCGGGGCCCCTCATCCTCGGCGGGGGGATCCTCTTGGCCATCGGCTTCGCGCTCTACATCTGGGGCCTCATCCATTTGCGCCGCTCGCACGGCCCCCGGCGCAACCTGCCCCGCGGCCCCCGCATGCCCAAGCTGCCGCGCCTCCGCTCGCCGAAGGCGCGCGAGATCACGAGCGGCGGAGGGCGCCGGTCGCTCACCCGCTCAATGACGGCAATGGTTCCTGTCCTGCTGGTCTCGGGTCTGGCACTCAGCGGATGCTCCGCCGATTTCTGGCCGAAGACCGGCGCCGGCGCATCCGTTGCCACCCCGACGCCCGCCCTGTCGGATGCGCCGATGACGAAGGACGTGCCGCCGCCGGCCGTGACGGTGCCGCAGCTGGAGCGGATCGTCAAGAAGATCGCGACGGTGACCGAGAACGCCGACAAGAAGCTCGACGCCACCGCCATCGCGACCCGCTTCACCGGCCCTGCTCTCGAGCAGCGGCTGGCGAACTACAAGATCCGCAAGGCAGTGTCGAACTACCCGGCTCCCGCGCCGCTTCCCGGCGCGCCGCTGACGCTGACGCTCCCGCAGCAGTCCTCCGGCTGGCCGCGCTACGTGCTGACCGTGATCCAGGACGAGGAGGACACCACCGTACCGCCGACCGCGCTCGTGCTGAAGCAGGAGACGCCGCGGAGCATGTACATGGTGGAATACGACGTGCAACTGGAGGCCTCCGCCAAGGTTCCCGACGTCGCACCGGCCACGGTTGGTGCTCCGATCGTCGCACCGAGCCAGAAGCTGCTGATGATGCAGCCTGACAAGCTGGCCGCGGCGTACGCAGACATCCTGCTGAAGGACACGAAGAGCGAGTTCTACGACATGTTCGACGAGAAGGGCGACTCGCTGCGCACCCAGGTGGGCGTCGCCAAGAAGCAGGAGAAGAAGAAGTCCCTGCCGTCGACGGCGACCATTGAGTTCAGCGCGAAGCCGGGAGGGCACGAGACGGTCGCGCTCGGCACCAACGACTCCGGCGCGCTCGTCGCGGTCAACCTCAAGGAGACCGAGGTCGTGAAGCCCGTCGAGAAGGGGGCGACCGTGAGCCCCGAGGGTGCGAGCAAGGCTCTCTCGGGCGTGAAGGCCACCACCAAGGGCATCCAGAGCACCTACGGCGACGAGTTGCTGTTCCACGTGCCGGCCGCGGGATCGAACGATAAAATCGTGCTTCTGGGGTTCTCCCAGGGCCTGATCACTTCTTCGGAGATCAAATGACGAACGTGCCCCCATCCGTCGGCAACCTTCGCGGAGCCGTTGACCTGTCATCGTTGGTGAACCGGCCGCCGGCAGGCGCCGTGCCCGGCGGGGGAGCGGCCCCGGGGCAGGCCGGTGCCGTGCCGGTGCCGAGTTTGATCCTCGAGGGCACCGATGCCAACTTCTCGCAGATCCTCGAACTCTCGATGGCCGTGCCGGTCGTCGTCGACCTGCGGGCGGAGTGGTGCGAGCCCTGCAAGCAGCTGACGCCGGTGCTCGAGAGGCTCGTGACAGAATTCGGCGGCCGGTTCATCTTGGCCACCGTCGACGTCGACGCCAACCCACAGCTTGCGCAGGCGTTCCAGGCGCAGTCGATCCCCACGGTCGCCGGTGTCATCGGCGGCCAGCCGGTGCAGTTGTTCGCCGGGGCGCTGCCCGAGGCGCAGGTGCGGGACGTGCTGCAGCGGCTGCTCGAACTGGCGGCACAGCACGGGGTGAGCGGCGTGGCCCAGCCGGCGGACGGGGACGCGCCGGCCGCCGAAGCCGAGGCGCCGGCAGAGCCGGAGCTTCCGCCGCACCACCGCGCTGCCTACGACGCGATCGACCGCGGGGATTACGCGACCGCAATCAGTGAGTACAAGGCTGCCCTGGCGAGCGATCCGCGCGACCAGATGGCCGTGGCCGGCCTCGCCCAGGTCAACCTGCTCGCGCGGTTGCAGGGACACACCCTTGACGCGATCCGGAACGCTGCGGCATCTGCCCCGCAGGACCTTGACGCGCAGCTTCTCGTGGCCGACCTCGATCTGTCGGGCGGCCACGTTCAGGATGCCTTCGACCGGCTGCTGCAGCTGTTTCCGACCCAGGATCCCGCGGGCAAGAACCGGATCCGGGAGCGCCTTCTCGAGTACTTCGAGGTCGTCGGCACCGATGACCCCCGCGTTGCCCCCACGCGGGCCCGCCTGGCGGCGCTGCTCTACTAGCGCGCCGCCGTGTAGCATCGCCTCGTGGCGGCGCCGCGACCTGCTACCGCAAGAATGAAGTAAGCAGCGACTCTGTCACGGAGTTGCCGCGCAGCCGGGATTTTCGTTGAGTTTTTCTCGAACATGTCTTCTTTTTGTCGCCGGTTTTTGGTAGAGTTGAGGCATGTTCAGAAGCAGGGTTGCGGGAGGCCGGGGGGTCGGGCTGCGATGACTGTTCTCGCTTCCGGTCCGGCCGTGGATCAGCCCG